>Ga0079305_1000780_pt1 | contig 57807 bp, 54 predicted proteins | sample LMS_cellobiose_e_FD_79183 | JGI IMG/M metagenome (GOLD analysis project Ga0079305, IMG submission 79183) | Rumen-fistulated moose microbial communities from Alaska, USA - LMS_cellobiose_enrichment | ecosystem: Host-associated > Mammals > Digestive system > Stomach > Rumen fluid ...
AACTGCCATGCAAAGGGGAACCAGACGATGGACAAAATAAACCTGCTGATTTTTGACGTGGACGGGACGCTTGTGGATTCCCTCTGCGGGGCCACGGCTTCAGTCAACGTCATCCTCGCGCGCAACGGGCTGCCCCAGGTAGCCGCGCGGGACGTTGCAACCTATATCAACCACGGCGGCGAGCATTTTATTTCCCATGCGGCCGCCACAGAAGATCCCGCGGTGATCGCCCGGTTGCTTTCGGAGTTTACACAGGAGTACCATGACAACTGTTGGGCCCCGCCGTATGAAGGCGTTTTGGAAACGCTGGAAGTCCTGCAAAAACGAGGGAAAACCTTGGGGGTCTATTCCAACAAGATGATCTCTGTCGCACAAAAACAAATGGAGCTGATCCGTGCCGATGCCCTCCTCGACTTTATCTGCGCGGATGACGGCAACACGGTCCTCAAACCAAAGCCGGATGCGATTTTGCAGATGCTTAGGCGCACTGGCTGCCCGCCCGGGGAAGCGATGATGGTGGGGGACAGCGAAGCCGACCTGATGGCGGGACACAGCGCGGGGATCAAAACCTGCTTTGCCGCCTATGGGATTGGAAAACTGGAAAATTCGCCGGTAAAACCGGATTATGTAATTGAATCCTTTGCACAACTGCTCACTCTGATGGATTAGGGGAAGACCATGCTCTACAAACGCTGCATCGAAACAATTGAACAGCTGATCGATTCGGAAAAACCGATAACCATCGCTGAACTGGCGCGGGACCGTTCGGTCAGCGCGCGTACCGTGCGTAATGATCTGGAAATCATCGACGAATGGCTTGCCGGGTTCGGGCACGCGCCAATCACCCGGGTGCCGAGCGTCGGGGTTTTCCTGGGCGACGCGGACGGCATGGTCCGCATGCGCCTGAAAACAGGCAATGCAAACAACTATATCATGTCCTCGCAGGAACGGGTGCGGGTGATCATTGGGATGCTGCTGACCGGCGAAACCAAAACCAGCATCACGGCCATTGCCGAAAAGCTGCAGGTCAGCGGCGCAACCATTTCCAACGACATCCAGAAGGTCAAAAAATGGATGGACGATTATGGAATCCGCATGGTCTCAAAACCGCATATGGGCATCCTGATGCAGGACAGTGAACGCAATATCCGCCGTGGCTGTGTGATGCTGCTGCGGGAGGTGCTCGACACAGGAACCCGCCAGCAGGAGCTGATCGGCGCGCATTTTATGCAGGCGCAGGCGGCATTCAACCATTACCGGATGGATGCTTTCAGCGAGGCGGTCTCCCTTTGGCGGGAGGAAATTCTTAAGATCATCGCTCAGCTGCAGGAGAGCGACGGGGTCAGCATTTCGGACAATGGTTTCTGCGCCATGTTCCTCTATCTGCTGATCAATTTCGTGCGGGTGCGGCAGGGCTTTTCCCTTCAGTTTACCCCGCAGGAGCGCCGGATGATCTATGGAAAATCCGGCATCGACTATAAGCGTATCCGCTGCTTCATTAAAATGCACACCGGGCTGGAACTCGATGAAAACGAGATGCTGCAGATCAATGTCGAGTGGATGTCGCTGCGCAAGTTCGGAGCCTCTCCGAATGTCAACGTGGACAATGTGCTGATTTCCAAAGAGCTGATCGAAGCGGTAAAGACCGGACTGGATCTTGAATTTGAAGCGGATGAAAACACGATTCTGGAACTGGCGACCCACCTGAGCGTCATGTCCTACCGTTTGATCCTCAACGTACCGGCGGAGAACAATCCTGTGCTCAATGAAATCGAGGCGGCCTTCCCGGATGTCTGCGCGGTTGTGCGGGAGAAACTCCAGGAGGTCATGCAGAACAAGATGGGCCCCGTGAGCGACAGCGTCTGCGACCGGGAAGCGGTTTACATCGCGATGCACATCATCGCCTGTATCCATAAGAATACCAAGTCGGAGGAGATGAAAAAGGACGTCATCATTGTCTGCGGCAATACGATCGCGACCTCCAAAATCCTCGAAAACCGCCTCAAAGCGCTTTTTTCCAATGTAAATGTGGTGCGCACGATTTCTTATAACGAGTTTGTGAACGCCGCGTCGCCGCTCGACTGTGACCTGATTATTTCGACCCTTCCGCTGGAAAGCACGCATTACCAGTGCGTCACAGTCAACCCGCTTCTGAAGCTGGAAGACATCAATAAACTGATGAATGTATTCATGCTGCGTATGCAGAATGTGGATATGAATAAATATATCGGCGCGACCATCAATATCGCGTCCCGTTCCCTGAAGCTCTCTCCAGAGGAAAAGATCAAGCTCTCGATCGAGCTTACCAGGGATATTGAAACCGAAATGCAGGACCTGAGCCGTAAACGCAGCCCGACCCTAGGCACCCTGCTCACTGCCGACCTGGTGCGCACCGGCGTCCCGGCGAGAAACTGCTATGAAGCGATCCAGATCGGGGGCGACCTTCTGCGGCGCGCAGGGCTCATCACCCAGGAGCACATCGACCGCATGATCCAGCTCAAAAAGAAGCTGGGGGGCTACATCGTCATCGACCAGGGGGTGGCCATGCCGCACCTGTTGGTGCCGGAGCTGGAAGGACCCTGTATGAGCCTGATCACCCTGGAAAAACCGGTGCGGTTCCACAATGCGGAAAACGATCCGGTCGACTTGGTGATCGTGCTGCTCTCAAACAACAACACTTCGCATATCAAGGTGCTGGAAGAACTGATCGAGATCCTCAACCAGCCGGAAAAGAAACAGGCAATCCGCCGCGCGGAAAATCCATATGAGCTTCTGGGACTGCTCTGAGACCCAGGAAACGAATTAGATGAAAGGTTTGATGTTTTATGATTACCAGGCAGTTTAAGGTCACCAATCCGAGCGGGCTGCATGCCCGTCCTGCCACCGATTTTTCCAAGATTGCGCAGAGTTTCAAATCCTCTGTGGAGATCACCTTCAAAGGCAAAACCAAGAATGCAAAGAGCACGATCAGCATCATGGCGCTGGGCATCAAACAGGGAAGCACAATCGATGTGGCCTTTTCCGGCGAAGATGAACAGCAGGCCTGTGAAGCAATCGAAGCGCTGGTGGCGGCGAACTTTAACGAGTAAGCGAAGGGGGCCCCTTGTATGAAAGGTATCTGTGCATCTCCGGGTCTTGCGGCGGCGAAACCGTTCCTGGTGAAAGAGCAGGAGCTGCGCATCCGCCGCAGCCGGGTTCCAAAGGACGCGATCGAAGCAGAAAAGAAAAAATTTTATAGTGCCGTCGAGCGCCTGCGGCAGAAGATGAACGATTTCCTGTCAGACCCGGAGCGGGAGCTCTCGGAGGATGAGCGCAAAATCATGGGCGTGCATGTTTCGCTGCTCGACGATCCCAGTCTCATCGATGAGACGGTCTCGATTATCGAAAACGAACGGTTTAACTGCGCCTACGCGCTCAGTCAGAACGTCGACGCGATCGCGTTGGAACTGGGCGAGGTGGACGACGAATATATCCGGGAACGGATCATGGACATCAAGGATGTGAGCACAAGCCTTTTGAAACGCATCCTCGATGTCGAACCGGCCGACCTGACCCGTCTGGAGGAGGATGTAATCCTGATTGCGCGGGATCTGGAACCCTCCCAGCTCATCTCGGCGGACAAACGTTTCCTGCGCGGGATTGTTTGCGAACAGGGGGGCGTGACTTCCCACACGGCAATCCTGGCGCGCAATCTCGGCGTCCCGGCGGTGTTCGGGGTCAGGGATGCGATGAAGTCCTGTCGGAACGTATCGATGCTTGTCGTCAACGGCACGATGGGCACGGTGGACTGCAACCCGGAACCGGAAGAGCTTGACAAGGTGAGAAGGCGCATTGAAAGCCTGCGGGAATTGCGTCAGGATCTGGGGCGGTACGCCACCGTGGAGGGACGCTCGCTTGATGGGAGACGGATGGAGGTCTGCGCGAACATCGGAAGCGCGAAGGACGCGGCTCAGGCGGTGAAAAACGGCGCCGAAGGCGCGGGGCTTTTCCGCACTGAATTCATGTTCATGCAGGAGGATGTCCCGCCTTCAGAGGAAATACAGTTCGAAACTTATAAGGCCGCGGCCGAAGCGCTCGGTACCAGGCCGCTCATTATCCGCACGCTAGATGCCGGCGGCGACAAGGAAATCGAATACCTCCATTTAAATAAGGAAAACAATCCGTTTCTGGGATATCGGGCGATCCGAATCTGCTTAAAGAACAAGGATCTTTTCAAGACCCAGCTGCGCGCGATTCTGCGGGCCTCGGCCTACGGAAACATACGCATCATGTACCCGATGATCTCCTCGATCGAAGAGCTGCATGCCGCCAACCGGGTGCTGAAAAGGGCCAAGGCGGAATTGCGGCGCGAAGGGGTGCCGTTTGATAGGGAGATCAAGGTCGGCATCATGGTTGAAATCCCGACGACCGCTGTCTGCGCGGATATCTTTGCGCGCGAGGTGGATTTCTTCTCGATCGGGACGAATGACCTGATCCAGTATACCCTCGCGGTGGACCGTACCAACCAGACGGTTTCCGCGCTTTATGACGAATACAATCCCGGCGTGCTGCGGCTGATCTACCATACGATTCAGAGCGGGGCGCGGGAAGGGAAACCGGTCGGTATGTGCGGCGAAATGGGCGGCAATCTGCTGCTGACGCCGCTGCTGCTCGGAATGGGGATCGACGAAGTGAGCGTGAGCCCGGTGGCGGTGCCAAAGGTGAAAAAAATGCTTTCCGCCATCGACAGCAGCACCGCGCAGCGGATGCTGCACCGGGCGATGTGCTGCGATACCGGAAGCGAAATGAAAGCGTTCCTCACCGAAGAGCTCACCAAGATGAAATTGGACCATCTGCTTTTGCTGTAAAGCGCTGCCTCCTCTGCGCTGCAGTAGATAGAAAACCCCGGCGGGCCATATGGCCCGCCGGGGTTTTCTATCTATGGTTTTTCGTTTCAGATGACGATATCCTGGTCAAATGCGCGTTCATCTTCTTTTTCACGCCTGATATTGATTTCGCCTTCCAGTTTGGCGCCATTGCTGACCGAGAGCTGGGATGCCTGCACATTTCCGATCAGCAGCGCATTTTCGCTGAACGCGACGGTGGTGTTTGCAATGAGGTTGCCTTTGACCCGCCCGCCCAGCACAACGCTGTTTGCGGTGATGTTGCCCACGACAACCGATCCGCTGTCAATGATCACGTCGGCGGTTGCGGTAATATCCCCCTGCAGAGCGGAATTGCACAGTTCAATCTGCTTGCCCTTGATATTGCCGGCAATTTTTCCGCATAGTTTGAGCACGCCGCTGCCTTCAAGGTTTCCCCGCAGACTGCCAAGCATCTCGACGTCGCCGGAAGCCTTGATATCGCCGATGATCGTTGTCCCCTGCGCGATGATGGTCGGTCCGGCAGACAAGGGGGCCGCAGAAACTGGCCTTTTGGCAGGAACCGCTGGCTCCTGTGGAACGACAGGGGGAACGGTTGGGTGCGGCTCTGCTTTTTTTTCGATCGCGGCTTTTTCTGGCTGGGCATTGCCGATGATAGGCTCCTCGTTTTTTCCTTCCAGGAGGTCTTTGACAGCCTGAGAAAAATGGTTTTTCTTGTTCATGGTGAATTTCCTCCAGTGATCGTTTTCAAATTGATTGCTGCGGTGGCCTCCGGCGCGGACACTTTACCGCGAATATTGGCGAATTCTCCAAAAAAAAGAAGAAATACACCATATTTACAATCATTATAGCATGTTTGGGCCGGTGGAAATCTCAAGATTTCATCAAATTTGGAAATGTGAGACTGGGATGTGACAGAAAATCAGCACCGGTAAGCTGCGGCCCTTTGTAACAGGCGGATTTCCTGCGCATATATTGTTATTGGGTATTTTTGCAGCTGCTCAATTCGTAATAAAGGAGTGTTCACATGCCTACATCTTTGCAAAACCAGGCCCGTATTTCGTACAGCTATGATGGCGCGGTTTCGCCTGAAGTCGCAAATTCGAATACAACCACCACAACCCTGCTGGATGAATACAGCCTGCTTGCGGACAAAAGTGTCCTCAGCAATACCTATCGCCCAGGTGAAAATATCACCTATGTCATCCGCCTGAAAAACAATGGCCGGGGGGATCTTTTCAACGTCACTGTAATCGACAACCTTGGCGGGACCGTTGCGCCCGATCCGCTGGTATATCTGCTTTCCTCGGCGCGTCTGTACGTGAACGGGGCCCTCACGCCGCTTACCCCGACCATCGGCGCGGGCCGCTTGACTTTCACCCTGCCGGTTCCGCTTGAGGCGGGGGACACCGCGCTGATTTTGTACATTGCCGCCGTACGGGATGATTTGGCGGCCGACTACGGACAGATCACCAATACTGCGACCGTCTCTGCGAACGGTGGTTCCGCCAGCGGCCAGCAGGTTACGGCTGGACCAGTCAGCGCCACGCTGCTGCGCGAGGCGTATGCGGATGTCTCAATCATCAAATCGGCTGATAAGCAGGTTGTATCGTCCGGCGAAACGCTGACCTATACCTTCACGCTGACCAATACCGGGAACCAGGCGGCCACCGGCGTTGTACTGACGGATACGCTGCCGGCCGGATTTGCCATCACATCGGTATCGGTCACCAGCGGCGGTACGACCACGGTCTATCCGTCTACCGAATACACAGTTGATCCGACCACCAACACGATTACCCTGCCGAATACGACCGGAACACAGATCACGGTGCCGGCGGCTGTCGGCGGCGTGCCGGGCGTTGTGACCGTCACCATCGTGGGAACCGTTACAGCCCCGTGATTTTTCCGATCCCTCCTGTAAAAAGCGAAGCGGTTTTACCGCTTCGCTTTTTTCAGAAATCTGCAAATACAGACAGCAGAAGCGAAATTCGCTTATTTTCCGGGATTTACAAAAATTTTGCTTGCATTTTCTCGATTTATCCGCTATAATCTATATCAATCTGTAAAATACAAGGCTGAGCAGAGCCTGCCAGATAGCAAAGATCTTTTTTTGACCATTTCCCAGCCAAATGGGAAATCAAGGCCATACGGACAGCCGGGTCAAATGCCGAATCGGCAACTTTCGTTGCCTTATTGACGGGGCGGTTTCGCCCGATTTTATAAGTTGGTTACTTAAAACCGTGTGCCGCATGCACATCACACTTGTGAAACGATCAATAAGAGTAGTAAAAGTAAATTTCTTGCTATATAGACTCTGAACTCGACCTCTACAATCTCCATATGGAAAGCTCCGCGGAATCAAAACGCAGCCGCGGGGACAGATGTAGAATGAAACGCAAGTGGATGCGCGGCGGTTTGCCGCCGGTTCCGGTTGCGTTTTTTTGTTGTGTTTTTTGGAATATGAAAGGATAAGGATCAGAAGGGGTTGACCGCGCATGGAAAATAAGCTGAAACTGTATGGTTTTAATAATCTGACAAAATCGCTGAGCTTCAATATTTATGATGTCTGCTATGCGAAAAGCGAACGCGAGCAGCGGGATTACATCGCCTATATCGATGAGCAGTACAATTCCGAAAGGCTGACAAAAATCCTCTATAATGTTACAGAAATGATCGGAGCGCATGTGCTCAATGTCTCAAAGCAGGATTATGACCCGCAGGGCGCGAGCGTGACCTTCCTTATTGCAGAGGAAAGTATGCATCCGGTGGGTGGTGAAACGGTGGTCGCGCATCTCGATAAAAGCCATGTCACAGTACATACCTATCCGGAATATCACCCGGACACCTGCCTTGCCACCTTTCGGGTGGACATCGACGTGGCAACCTGTGGGGAGATCACACCGCTTTCGACCCTCGATTACCTGATCGGTTCGTTTGACAGCGACATCATCACAATGGATTACCGCATTCGGGGCTTCACCCGCGACTTACAGGGCAAAAAGCTCTTTATCGACCATAAGATCACCTCGATCCAGGACTACATCGACGACCGTACCTTGCAAAAATACGACGCGATCGATATCAACGTCTACCAGTCGAATATTTTTCACACCAAAATGCTGATCAAAGAGGTGGATTTGCAGAACTACCTCTTCAACACCGATGTGTACGAGCTTCCGCCGCGCACCCGCCTGCAGATCACAAACAGCCTGCGCCAGGAGATGATCGAAATCTTCTCGGGCAGCAACGTCTACTGACGCGCTGCCCGGCGCTGAGCGCCGGAGCGCCGCTTTGCGGCGACGCGCGTTCAAAGGGGGCGGCACGCCCCCTTTGGATCCTCCGCAGGGAGCCATCTTCGAGGGAGCCATCTTCGATGGCCCGCCCGCAGTGCGGGCGGATCTGGGGCAAGGAGCGCTGCGCGCAAATTTTGTGACGCGCTGCCCGGCGCTGAGCGCCGGAGCGGATTTACCGCGAGCCCTTTTGACGGCCGCGGGCTGGAAAGGAGAGCGAGATGGAAAAGCTTAATCAGGATCGCGCGCCGATTTATGAGGCGCTCGAACGCTTTAAACGAATGCGTGTGGTTCCGTTCGATGTACCGGGCCACAAGCGCGGCAAGGGCAGCCGTGAACTGACCGATTTTCTTGGGGAGAAGTGTATGACGGTGGATGTGAATTCGATGAAGCCGCTCGACAACCTCTGCCATCCGGTGTCGGTTATCCGGGAGGCGGAGGAACTCGCCGCCGACGCATTCGGCGCGGCGCATGCTTTTTTTATGGTGGGCGGCACGACTTCGGCGGTGCAGAGCATGGTGCTTTCGGCCTGCAAGAAGGGCGACAAGATCATCCTGCCGCGCAACGTCCACCGCAGTGTGATAAATGCTCTTATTCTTGGCGGTGCGACGCCGGTCTATGTGAATCCCCAGATGAACCAGCGGCTCGGCATCGCGCTCGGCATGCGGCTTTCGGATGTCGAGCAGGCGATCCGCGAGAATCCGGACGCCAAGGCGGTGTTGGTCAACAACCCCACCTATTACGGCATTTGTTCAAATCTGACGGAGATTGTACGGATCGCCCATGCGCATGGGATGCTCGTGCTTGCGGACGAGGCGCACGGCACCCACTTCTATTTTGGCGAGGGCCTTCCCGTCGCCGCGATGGCGGCCGGCGCGGACATGGCGTCGGTCAGTATGCACAAGTCCGGCGGCTCGCTCACCCAGAGCTCGTTTCTGCTCTGCGGCCCGGCGGTGAACGACGGCTATGTGCGGCAGGTCATCAATCTCACCCAGACGACCAGCGGCTCTTATCTGCTGCTTTCGAGTCTCGACATCTCCCGCAAGAACCTTGCGGTAAATGGGAAGGAGATCTTCGAACGGGTGATCGGCATGGCGCAGTACGCCAGGGAGGAGATCAACCAGATCGGCGATTACTACGCCTATTCGCGGGAGCTCTGCAACGGCGACACGGTCTGCGATTTTGACGTGACCAAGCTTTCGGTCAACACCTTTGAGGTGGGGCTCGCCGGGATCGAGGTCTACGACATCCTGCGGGATGAATATGACATTCAGGTTGAGTTCGGTGACATCGGCAATATCCTCGCGTATCTTTCAGTTGGGGACCGTCAGCGCGACCTTGAACGGCTGGTGAGCGCGCTCTCCGAAATCCGCCGCCGCTACAAACGGGATAAGACGGGCATGCTGCGGCATGAGTATATCAATCCCCAGGTGGCGATCCCGCCGCAGAAGGCGTTTTACGCCGAGAAAGAACCGCTTCCGATTGGAAAAAGCGCTGGGCGTATCTGTTCGGAATTTGTCATGTGCTATCCGCCGGGCATCCCGATCCTGGCGCCTGGCGAGCGGATTACCGGGGAAATACTTGATTATATCGCGTATGCCAAGGAGAAGGGCTGTTCGCTGACCGGCCCGGAGGACATGGATATCGCGTATCTCAATGTGACAAAGGAGGTGCAGTAAATTGCAGCTATGGTTTACTGAACGGCATACCCCGAACGCGCAGTTTTCGATTAAGGTTGACCGGCAGCTCTATTGCGGGCAGAGCGAATTCCAACGGATCGATGTGTTCGATTCGAAGGAGTTCGGGCGCTTTTTGACGCTCGACGGCTATATGATGCTCACCGAAAAGGATGAGTTCATCTATCACGAGATGATTACCCATGTGCCGATGGCTGTGCATCCGAACGCAAAACGGATTCTTGTCATCGGTGCGGGAGACGGCGGGGTGGTGCGTGAGCTCACGCGCTATTCGACCGTCGAGCAGATCGACCTTGTAGAGATCGACGAGCTGGTAGTGGAGGTCTGCAAGCAGCATTTGCCGCAGACCGCTTGCCGCCTTTCGGATGAACGGGTCAACATTTACTATCAGGACGGGCTCAAATTCATCCGCCGCTGTGAGAACGAATACGACGTTATCATTGTCGATTCGACCGATCCGTTCGGACCGGGAGAGGGCCTTTTCACAAAGGAATTTTACGGAAATTGCTATAAGGCTCTCAAAGAGGACGGCATCATGGTCAACCAGCACGAAAGCCCGTTCTATGACGAGGACGCGATCGCGATGCAGCGCGCCCACAAGCGGATCGTCGAGTCGTTCCCGATCAGCCGGGTCTATCAGGCGCATATTCCGACCTATCCGTCCGGGCACTGGCTTTTCGGATTCGCTTCCAAGAAATACCACCCGACCCGGGACTTCAACCCGGTCAAATGGAATGCGCTCGGGCTGAAAACCCGTTATTATAACACGCAGCTGCACGTTGGGTCGTTCGCGCTGCCAAACTATGTGGAGGAGATGCTGCGGGATGTTGAGTAAAAATGTCGAAACCTTTCTCGGCTGCGACAGTGAATATGTGGATGCAAAGCTCGTGATTTTCGGCGCGCCGTTCGATTCGACGACCTCCTACCGGCCGGGCGCCCGCTTTGCGAGCCGCACGATGCGCGCGGAAAGCTACGGGCTTGAGACCTACAGCCCCTATCAGGACAGGGATCTGGCCGATGCCGCCATCTTTGACGCGGGGGACCTGGAGCTCTGCTTCGGGGACACGCATCTCGCGCTCGGCGATATCGAACGGTTTGCGGACAGCATCCTTTCGGACGGGAAGTGCCCGGTGATGATCGGCGGAGAGCACCTTGTGACGCTCGGCGCGGCGCGGGCCGCCGTGAAGCGTTATCCGGACCTGCACGTCGTCCATTTCGACGCGCACGCCGACCTGCGGGACGACTACCTCGGCGCGAAGCTATCGCATGCGACGGTGCTGCGCCGGACATGGGAGCTTGTGGGCGACGGCAGGATTTTTCAGTTTGGCATCCGTTCGGGCGACCATAGCGAATTTTTATGGGGCAAAGAACATGTCTCCACCCAGAAGTTTACCTTCGACGGGCTCGATCAGGTCGTGCGGATGCTGGCGGGGCGGCCGGTCTACTTCACCCTCGACCTCGATGTGCTCGACCCGTCGGCGTTCCCGGGCACCGGGACGCCGGAGGCGGGCGGCGTGAGCTTTTTGCAGCTCTTGGACGCGATCCGGCAGGTGAGCGGCCTCAATATTGTTGCCTGCGACATAAACGAACTGTCGCCGCCGTACGACCCGAGCGGCATCTCGACCGCGACCGCCTGCAAGGTCCTGCGGGAGCTGCTGCTGGCGCTTTCCTGAAAGAAATCGCCGCAAAGAACGCCGGTTCGGCCGCACTATTTTGTGAAAAAGTTTTGATCGAACTTTTTTAAAAGTTCGCGGGGTTTGGGGCAGAGCCCCAAGGCCTGCGCCGCAGCGCACTTTCCAGCGCATTTTACTTTGCTTCTTTCTTTTTGCAAGTGAAAAAGAAAGAAGGGCTGCTATACCGCACATCAATTAAAATACAGGAGGAATTACAAATGGGAAAAGCATTGATTATCGGCTGCGGCGGCGTCGCGGGCGTCGCCATCCATAAATGTTGCCAGAATTCGGAAGTGTTCACCGAAATCTGCATCGCGTCGCGCACCAAGTCGAAGTGCGACACGCTCAAGGAAAAACTCAAAGGCGCCACCAAAACGAAGATCACCACCGCGCAGGTCGACGCGGACAAGGTGGACGAACTTGTCGCGCTCATCGAACGTGAGAAGCCGGATATCGTTATGAACCTCGCGCTGCCGTATCAGGACCTGACGATCATGGACGCCTGCCTTGCCTGCAAGGTGAACTACATGGACACCGCCAACTACGAGCCGCTCGACACCGCGAAATTTGAATACAAATGGCAGTGGGCTTATCAGGAAAAGTTCAAGGAGGCCGGAATCACAGCGCTGCTCGGCAGCGGCTTCGATCCCGGCGTGACCGGCGTGTTCTCCGCCTACGCGATGAAACATCACTTTGATGAGATCAACTACATCGATATCCTTGACTGCAACGGGGGGGATCACGGCTATCCGTTCGCCACCAACTTCAACCCAGAAATCAACATCCGCGAGGTCTCCGCCAACGGCAGCTACTGGGAGGACGGCCGCTGGGTCGAAACCGAACCGATGCAGATCAAGCGGGTCTACGATTTCCCGGAGATCGGCCCCAAGGACATGTACCTGCTGCACCATGAGGAACTCGAATCCCTCGCGCTGAACATCAAGGGCATTAAACGCATCCGTTTCTTCATGACCTTCGGCCAGAGCTACCTGACCCATCTCAAGTGCCTGGAAAACGTGGGGATGACCTCGATCGAGCCGATCGAATTTGAAGGCAAGCAGATCGTGCCGCTCCAGTTTTTAAAGGCGGTGCTGCCCGACCCGGCTTCGCTCGGCCCGCGCACGGTCGGCAAGACGAACATCGGCTGCATCTTCCGCGGCAAAAAGGACGGCAAGGACAAGACCTACTATTTATATAATGTATGCGACCATCAGGAATGCTACCGCGAAGTTGGTTCGCAGGCAATTTCCTACACGACCGGCGTGCCCGCGATGATCGGCGCGGCGATGCTGATGACCGGCGCGTGGAAGGGCCCGGGCGTCTATAACATTGAGCAGTTCGATCCCGACCCGTTTATGGACGCGCTCAATCGGTGGGGCCTGCCGTGGCAGGAGAGCTTCTCACCGGATCTGGTAGACTGATGGCGCGGCAGGATTTCGGCGCGCTTCCCACGCCGTGTTATGTGGTGGACGAGGCGCTGATTTTAAAAAATCTGGAGATCCTAAAGTCGGTTTCCGACCGCACCGGCTGTAAAATCCTGCTTGCGCAGAAGGCATTCTCAATGTTCGCGCTCTATCCGCTCATCGGGCGGTATCTCTCAGGAACGACAGCGAGCGGCCTTTTTGAAGCGAAGCTCGGCCACGGCGAGATGGGCGGGGAGACCCACATCTTTTCGCCGGCCTACCGGGATGAGGAATTCGGGGAAATCCTCTCGCTCTGCGACCACGTGGTGTTCAATTCCTTCTCCCAGTGGGAACGCTTCGGAAAACGGGCGCTTGCCGCCGGGCGGGAATGCGGCATCCGGGTGAATCCGGAATGCTCCACCCAGGGCCACGCGATCTACGACCCCTGTTCGCCCGGCTCGCGGCTCGGCGTGACGCGGGAGAACTTCCGCCCGGACCTGCTTGAGGGAATCTCCGGCCTGCATTTCCATACCCTCTGCGAGCAGGACTCTGACGCGCTCGAAGCGACGCTCGACGCGGTCGAACGGCAGTTCGGAGAATTCCTGCCAGGCATGCAGTGGATCAATTTCGGCGGCGGGCACCACATCACCCGGCTGGGCTACGATATCGAACGGCTCTGCGCCTGCATCGGACGCATGCGGGAGAAATACGGCCTCACGGTCTACCTTGAACCGGGCGAAGCGGTCGCTTTAAACGCGGGATTCCTTGTCACCGAGGTACAGGACATCCTCCACAATGGGACCGGCATCGCAATCCTGGACGCTTCGGCGGCCTGCCACATGCCGGATGTGATCGAGATGCCCTACCGCCCGCCGCTTCTCGGCGCGGGCGAAGCCGGGGAAAAGCCGCATACCTACCGGCTCGGCGGGCCGACTTGCCTTGCGGGCGACGTGATCGGGGACTATTCGTTCGACCAGCCGCTTGCGGTGGGTGACCGGCTTGTATTTGGGGATATGGCCATCTATTCGATGGTCAAAAACAACACCTTCAACGGCATGTGCCTGCCCGCGATCGCGGTGCGGAGACAGGGCGGGCGGCTGGAGGTAATCAGGGAATTCGGCTACGAGGATTTCCGGACGCGCCTTTCATAAGAGCAGAGGGAGGGCCAAAGAAATGAAAAAAGTAAAGATCACAATCTTAAAGACCACGCTCGACAAGGAGCTCGCGCAGGAATACGGCGCCGAAGGGCTCGGCGCCTGTCCGATGATGCGGGCGGGACAGGTCTTTTACGCGGACTATGCAAAGCCTGAGGGCTTTTGCGACGAGGCGTGGAAGGCGATTTATCAGTATGTGTTCTCGCTGGCACACGGCGCGGGGGACGGCCTTTTCTATTATGGGGATTGGATCCGCAAGCCAGGCGTGGCCATCTGCAGCTGCAACGACGGGCTGCGGCCGGTCATTATGAAGCTGGAAGTGACTGATACCGTTTCCGAAATCGACTATGAGCCCATCCAGTAATAAGGAAATGGCAGAAAAAAGCAGTCCGCGAATTCGCGGACTGCTTTTATGCTTCACGCACAAAGGTGTATGTAAAATCGTCCGAGAGGTTTTCCGCGAAGGAAAACCCGTCCCAGTGAAAGCTGCGGAGCTGCTGCGGTTTCGTCAGCCGTTCCTTCACGATCATCCGCGCCATGCGTCCGCGGGCCATCTTTGCAAAGGTCGGCAGGCAGGTTAACTTTTGGCGCTTACGAACCAGGAAGTTTACAGTGATGAACGGGTCCGCGGGGGTGAGATGGGAGCGGATCACCTTCGCATATTCCGCCGAGGCGAGGTTGACGACCGGGTTTCCCGCGGCGAACAGCTCCCGGTAAAGCGCATCGCCCCAGAAAGCATAGAGGCTTTTTCCATCGACCTTTAACCTGCACTGCAATTCGAGGCGGTAAGGCTGGATGCCGTCGGAAGGGCGCAGCAGCCCATAAAAGGCGCTGACGATCCGCAGGTATTCGTCCGCGAAGGAGAAATCTGCAGGTGAAAAATCTTCCGCCTGCAAATTTTTATACTGCAGTCCGTCATAGGAGAGCAGCGCCGGAAAACCGGGTTTGGCGGGATCGAACGCCTGGAAGGCGTCAAAGGCCCCGAGCGCCAGCTCCGGATTTATTTTCATCAGGCTTTCAAGCTGCCAGGGGGAAAGCTCCTTTAAAATCCCGGCCAGCCGTTTTGTCTGGGCAAGGCGGCCAGGCCGGTCCGGAACGAGTCCGGGAAGGGCGGATGCGCGCATATTTTTGGCGGGGGAAATGATGGCGATCATGAAGAACGCTCCTTTGCCGGAATGTTTTAGAATATCATACCACGGATTTTTCTGTGCCGCAAATGAAAGAAATGTTTGTAATTTTGTCAAAAATCAGCTAGAATATAAAAAGTGTCCGTTTTTATGGGTTTTATGGCAGCCATCAAAAATATATTGCAAAATGTTCACGGTCTCTTTAAGAATTAGACGATCTGCTGTTATAAAATCGTATAGGAATCATGCGAAATTGAAAAGGCGTTTCCTGCATGCGAAATCTATGCCAATCAAGAAGGAGGAAAAAACATGCTTGAGGTTTCCGGTATCACGAAATGTTATGGAAACAAAACAGCAGTAGACAATATCAGCTTCAAGGTGAACCAAGGGGAGATCGTTGGATTTCTCGGCACCAACGGCGCCGGTAAATCCACCACGATGAACATCATCACCGGCTATCTTTCCGCCACCGACGGTACTGTCACGGTGGATGGGTACGACGTGATGCAAAACCCCGTCAAGGTGAAGGAAAGGATCGGCTACCTGCCGGAAATCCCACCGCTTTATCAGGATATGACCGTCTGGGAAAGCCTGCGTTTTGCCTATGAGCTCAAACGGGTCAAACTTGACCGTGACCGGCATTTGAATGAAATCTGCGACCTTGTGAAGATCTCGGATGTGAAGGACCGCCTTGTCAAAAATCTTTCCAAAGGTTACCGCCAGCGTGTGGGTCTTGGCTGCGCGCTCATTGGCAATCCGCCCATTCTGATCTTGGACGAGCCCACCGTCGGGCTCGACCCGAAACAGATCATCGAGATCCGAAACCTGATCACAAAACTTGCGAAAACCCGCACCGTCATTCTTTCTTCGCACATCCTGCCGGAAATTCAGGCGGTCTGCGGACGCATCATTATCATAAACAAGGGTAAAATCGTGGCTGACGATACGCCGGACAACCTCACTGCGGCACAGGCGAAGGATCACCGGCTGATCCTTCAGGCGCCGGGCGAACCGGGTGAAATCAAGAAGCTTCTCAAATCCATCCCGCAGGTTTCAGCGGTGGAGGCGGGGGAAGTGACCGAGCCGGGCGTACATCACTACTTTGTAGACGCGGGCGGGGAAGATGTCCGCAAGGAAGTGTTCTTCCTGATGGCGGAACACAAAATCCCGCTGATGGAACTGAGCTACAAGCATGTCACCCTTGAGGACGCTTTCCTGAAGTTGACCAAGGAAGGCTATGTCCCGGCGGAGCCGGAAGCGGCGAAGGCACAGGATGCGCCGCAAGCGGCAAAAGCGCAGGAATCCCCTGCCGCCGAAGCCGATGAGACTCAGGAAGGAGCAAAAACAAAATGACTGCGATTTATAAGCGCGAGCTGCGTTCTTATCTGATCACACCGATCGGTTTTGTTTTTCTGGCGATCTTCTATGCAATCGCCGGCTATTATTTCTTTGGCTACCACCTATACGGCGCGTCGGCCGATTTCAGCTACATGTTTTCGGCGTTGTTCACCTTTGTGATCTTTATCACCCCGCTGCTCACCATGCGCATGTTCAGCGAGGAAAAACGCTATAAGACCGATCAGGCGCTGCTCACCGCGCCAGTGAGTCTGACTTCTATCGTGCTGGGAAAATACCTGGCCTCGGTGACCATGTTCCTGGCTGCGCAGGCGGTGACGCTCATCTACCTTGTCATCGTGGGGACCAAGGGCCCGGTCGACTACCCGGTATTTTTCGGGCATTTCATCGGTATGCTGCTGCTCGGCATGGCGCTGTGCGCGCTCGGGATGTTCATCTCTTCCCTGACCGAAAGCCAGATCATCGCGGCGGTCGGCGGCATGGGAACCGGCATGCTCTTTATGATGATCGATTCGATCGGCCAGATGACAGGGAACCCCGCCGCGCAGAAGATTTTCGATTCCCTGTCCTTCTATGTCCACTATAAGGACTTCACATCCGGTATTCTCAATATCGCGGATATCCTGTTCTTCCTTTCGATCGCGGTGTTGTTCTGTTTCCTGACAGTGCGCGTTTTGGAAAAACGCCGCTGGAGCTGATGGGAGGGAATGAAAAATGAGTAAGAAACCTTTGACGATTCAAAAGAAGACGGGGATCCTTTCCTCCGCAATTACGCTGATTGTTGTGGCATGCCTGATCCTGATCAATGTGGTTGCGATTGTCGCGACCGAAAAATACCCGGTAAAACTCGATTTGACCTCCAGCAAGGTTTTCCAGCTTTCTCAGGAATCGGTCGATTATCTGGGCGGCCTGGATAAAACCATCGACGTGACCGTGATGAACTCTGAAAGCAATTTTGGAAACAGCGGTGAATACTATGTGCAGGCTTTGGCGGTGCTCAAGCAGTACGCGCAGTATTCCAAGAATATCCATATTAAATATGTTGATATCCTTGCCAATCCGACCTATGCGGCGCAGTATCCGGATCTGGGGCTGCAGGTGAACGATATCCTCGTGCAGTGCGGAGACAACATCCAGAAGCTCACCGCCAACGACATTTTCAATGTCGAACAGAACTGGTACGGAGGCAGTATCACTTCCTCGAACGCCGAACAGGCGATGACCAGCGCAATCATGAATGTGGCGAGCGACGAAAAGGTCAAAGCAGTGATCCTTTCCGGACATGAGGAGTCGGACAGCGGCGCGTTCCAGGAACTGCTGGCGAAGAACGGCTACGACGTTTCCTCAGCGTCGCTTCTGACCGACGAGCTGCCGTCCGACGCGGCGATCCTGATGATGGTCGCGCCTTCCCGCGACATCATGGAGGAGGAAGCCAAAAAGCTTGACGCGTTCATGGAAAACGGCGGCGCGTACGGGAAGAATTTCCTCTATTTTGCCTCCACCCGTCAGGGGTCGCTTCCGAACCTGGAAGCCTGGCTTGCCAAATGGGGAATCAAGGTTGGGGACGGCTCGGTCATTGAGACAAACCCCAACCGTGTCATCAGCCAGAACCCGTTTTTTGGAATCGCGGACTTCACCGATACCACCCTCACCGGGATGATGTCGAATACCAAGATCCCGATGACCGTGCCATTCTCCCGTCCGATGGAGCTTCTTTTCTCCGAGTCGATGGGCTACAAGACAAAGACGCTGCTTTCCTATGCGCAGTCAGCGGGTATTGCCCCGGTCGATGCGCAGTCGATGGATGAGATCACAACCAGCGGGCAGCCGATTTCGGTTGCGGTGATGTCCACCTACACCAAGGACGCCGCCAAATCCAATCTGCTGGTTTTCGGCACCGAACTGGTGCTGACAAATTCCCTGCTCCAAAGCGGATCGCTTTCAAACGCGGATTATCTGCTTTCGGCTGTGAACACCCTTACCGAACGCGAAAATGTCATTTCGATCGCGCCGAAGGTGCTGGGCGGCGGAAACATTGTGATCACTCAGGCTGAGATCCTCATCTACGCTGCGCTTCTGATGATCGTGCTGCCACTGGCCGTATTGATTGTCGGCATCTCTATCTGGCTGCGCAGAAGACGCAGATAAGGAAAGCTGGTGACGCAAATGAAAAAACAGGTTACAATTTTGGTGATATGCCTGGTTGTTCTGGCCAGTCTGGGCGGCGCGCTCTTCTTTGCGCTCCAGCACGGCGATGAGGAAGCTGAGGCAGCTTCCAGCAACCCGCAGGTCACGTTGCTTGCGGCGCAGCCTGCGGATATTCAGTCGGTTACACTGCGCAATGCCAAAGGCCAGCTGGCCATCACTCGCAGCGGAGACACGATGCAGGTCGAGGGGCTCGATGGGATCACGCTTGCGCAGGCCCCGATCGACACGCTTCTCGGCCAGTGCGCCGCGATTACCGCAAAACAGGAAATCTCCGCTGAAACAGGGAATCTGGCGGATTTTGGGCTCGACCCGGCCGTGGCAGAGGCGAAGATTGTACTGGCCGATAAAACGGTGGTGCTTAAAGTCGGCGGCGACGCGCCCGCTGGCCTCGGCAAATATGCTGAGGTTGACGGTAAACTTTACCTCATGGAGCCGGACAGCCTGTCCGCCTTTGAAACCGGCGCGGCCGATCTTGTCTCGACAGTGATCGTCCCGACGCTGACACAGGATATACAGATTGAATCGGTCACGCTGACCAACCCGGCAAACAGAGAATCGCCGCTTTCATTTACCTACCAGCCCGCGCCGCTCATCTCCGCACCGTCGGATACCTCCGGCAGCGGCGAGGAAGCGGAGGAAAAACCGGAAGCCACCTGGCTGATGACCTCTCCAGCGGAGGAAGTCCTTCCAGCCGCAAATGTGGACTCCTGGGCAAAGGGCGTATTTGGCTTTGCGGGGCAGGCAGTGGCGGCGATCCGTCCGGATGAAGGGCGGCTTTCCGGGTTTGGCCTCATCGAACCGCAGGCCGCGCTGGAGCTGAAAACCTCCGATGGAAAGACGACCCGGCTGATCGCTTCAAAAACGGCGGACGGCGCCTGCTATGCCATGGTGGAAGGCGGTGCGGTGGTTTACACGGTTTCCGAGTCGAGCATCCCATGGCTCACGATGACGGTCGAACTGGCCCGAAAGAGCATCTTCCCGCCGACTGAAACCGCGGCGGTCCGGCAGATGCAGATTCAGAGCGGAGAGACCTATACGGTGCTCAACGGGCACGGCGCTGTTTCGATCAACGGAAAAACGGCCGCCCCGGAAAAGGTTGGAGAACTGGTGCGGCAGGTGCTCATGCTGCCGCCGAAACTGCCGAAGGCAGAAATTGACCCGACGCTTGACCCCGCGGTGACCATCACAATCGCCTATGCCGACCAGTCGCGAGGTTCAGATCTGCTGGAACTTGTGCCGACCGGCAGCGGAGACCTTTATATGATTCTGAATGGCGAATGCAGTTACATCACAGAGGAAAGGCAGGCGACCGACCTGCTTGAAAAGTGTCAGGCGGCCCTGGCGGAATAAGCAAAAGCACGCGGACATGTCCGCGTGCTTTTTTTTCCATTCCATGCTATAATATGCGCGTGGCAAACGGCGGGTGTAGTTTGCGTCCCGCTTTTTTGCAGGCGTTTCGTGCCTGCTGCTATGCTATTGCTGTGAGAAAAAAGGAGGTTCGGCATCGATGTTGTTTTGTAAGATCGATCTGCTTGATGAAAATATGTGTTATCAGAGGGACAGGTATGTCGGAATCCGGGATGGAAGGATCGCCTACATCGGAACAAAGCGTCCTCAGGAGAATTTTGGAGAATGCTATGATGGGAACCATAAACTGCTGATGCCGGGCTTTGTCAATGCGCACAGCCACTCCCCGATGACACTGCTGCGCGGTTACGCCGAAAACCTGGCGCTTGCCGACTGGCTGAACACCCGGGTGTTCCCGTTTGAATCAAAGCTCACCGATGAGGCGATCCACCATGGGGCGCTGCTCGCGGCGGCGGAAATGCTGCGGTTCGGCGTGACCTCGGCCACCGATATGTATTTCGGCGGACAGGCGATCTGCGAAGCGTTCTTGAAAGCCGGGCTCAAAATCAACCTGAGTATCGCCCCCACCTGCTCTGATCAAACCGATCTTTGGGATCTGCCCGAATACCGGGAGGCGCGCGAGATTTACGCGGAATATCACGGCGCGGGGGAGGGCAGGATCAAAATCGATATGAGTATCCATGCGGAATACACCTCCACTCCAAAGGTGGTCGGCCAGATGGCTGAAGCGGTAAAAGGCCTGGGCGCGCGGATGCATGTACATCTTTCAGAAACGAAGGCGGAACAGGAGGCCTGCAAAGAGCGGCACGGCAAGACCCCGGCGCGGTATTTTTACGACTTGGGACTGTTCGACGTTCCCGCCACGGCGGCCCACTGCGTCTGGATCGAAGGGGAAGATTTTGATATTCTGAAAGAAAAGGGTGTGACTGTCGCAAACTGTCCGGTCAGCAACCTCAAGCTCGCGAGCGGCTTCTGTCCGGTGCCGCGGCTGCTTGAAAAAGGGATCAATGTCGGCATCGGAACCGACGGGGCAGCCAGCAACAACAGCCTCAACATGCTCGAGGAGGTTAAACTCTTTGGAATTCTCTATAAAGGCGTGACCGGCGATCCAACCGTCGTCACGCCCGCGCAGGCTCTCTATGCCGCCACCCGCGGCGGCGCGTGCTCCCAGGGCAGGGAGGACTGCGGGCTTGTGAAGGAGGGCTTCAAAGCCGATCTCATCGTAATTGACACCGATAGGCCTTATCTGCATCCGCGCCATGATCTGGCCTGCAATCTTGTGTATGCCGGGCAGGGGAGCGATGTGACGCTCACAATGGTCGACGGCAGGGTGCTCTATCGGGATGGGGAATATACGACGCTCGATTATGAAAAGGTGGTCCGTGACGCGGAGCAGTCCACGTCGGCAATCCTGGCGCAGCTTTAATAGGTGGAGGCGGTAAAAATGGACGAACGTTACAGCCAGGCGGCTGATTATCTGAAAAGCAAAATCCCATTCCAGCCGGAAGTCGGCATCATCCTTGGCTCCGGGCTTGGCGGACTTGCCGACCGGATCGAAGACCCGATCGCGGTGCCTTATCATGAGGTCCCGCATATGGCGGTTTCGACCGCGCCGGGCCACAAAGGCCGGTTTATTGCGGGAAGGATTGCGGGCGTTCCGGTTATCTGCATGCAGGGGCGGCTGCACTGCTACGAAGGCTATCCGATGCGTGATGTGGTGTTCCCGGTGCGGGCGATGCGGCTTTTGGGCGTGGAGACGCTGATTGTCACAAACGCCGCGGGCGGCATCAACCTCGATTTTACAGCCGGGGATCTGATGCTCATCACCGACCACATCAATTTTCTGGGTGAAAATCCGCTTGTCGGGCCGAATGAAGCGGGTTTCGGCCCGCGCTTCAACGATATGAGCTACACCTATACGAAACGTCTGCAGGAGCTTGCGCTGCAGGCGGCAAAGAAGACTGGAATCGACCTAAAACAGGGCGTTTACATCGCCTGCAAAGGTCCGAGCTACGAAACGCCCGCGGAAATCCGGGCGTTCCGCGCGCTGGGCGCGGACGCGGTTGGTATGTCGACCGTGCCGGAGGTGATCACGGCCGCTCACTGCGGGATGCGGGTGCTGGCGATTTCACTCATCTCGAACATGGCGGCGGGCGTGCTCGATCAGCCGCTGGACGAACAGGAAGTGATCGACGCGGGCGAGCGCAAAGCAAAAGACCTCCAGAAACTGGTGAGCGCGGTGATCGCCAGGCTGGGAGGCGCGGCGGATGTGTAAAAATATCATGGCCTATGAGGCTGTAGCGTTTGATGAAGGCAAGCAGGAGCTTGTGATCCTCGATCAGACCCGTCTGCCGGGGGAAACAGTGCTCTTGCATCTGCACGACGCGGGCGGCATCTGGGAAGCAATCAACCGGCTGCGGGTGCGCGGCGCGCCAGCGATCGGCGTGGCGGCGGCAATCGGAATCGCGGTGGTCGCCGCTCGGATTGAGGCGGACGATTTTACGGCGTTCTTCGCCGCCTTTCAAAAGCAGAAGGAATATCTTGCGTCGGCGCGGCCGACGGCGGTGAACCTTTTCTGGGCGCTTGACCGGATGGAGAGGGCAGCGCTTGCCTGCAAAGCGCTGCCCGTCGCGCAGGTGAAGGAACAGCTCCTTCTGGAAGCGAAACAGATCAAGGAGGAGGACGCCGCAGTTTGCCGTGGAATCGGAGAAAACGGGCTTTCCCTTCTGTGTGACGGGGACGGGATTCTCACCCACTGCAACGCGGGACAGCTTGCGACCGCAAAATATGGCACGGCGCTCGCGCCAATCCATCTCGGCGCCCAGCGTGGGATGCGCTTTCACGTCTATGCCGACGAAACCCGCCCGCTTTTACAGGGCGCGCGGCTCACAGCCTACGAGCTCACCAGCGCGGGGATCGAAACCACCCTCATCTGTGACAATATGGCCGCTTCGATGATGCAAAGCGGCCGGATCGACGCGGTGCTGGTCGGCTGTGACCGTATGGCGGCCAACGGAGACGCGGCCAACAAGATCGGCACGCTCGGCGTGGCGATCCTGGCAAAGCACTTTGGAATCCCGTTTTATGTCTGTCTGCCGGCTTCAACGGTCGATTTAAACTGCCCGGACGGCGGCACGATCGAGATCGAGCAGCGCCGCCCGGAGGAAATTACCGATCTCTGGTACCGGGAACGCATGGCGCCCCGGGATGTGGACGTCTGGAATCCCGCTTTCGATGTGACGCCGCACGAACTGATCACGGCGATTGTCACAGAACGCGGCGTGCTGCGTGCGCCATTTGAACCGGCACTGCAAAAACTGTGCACAAGATAAGAAAAAAGGCCATCCGTTTTTATCGGATGGCCTTTTTTCGCGTTCATAGAAGGATAGCCGCCGCGGCAATCGCGAAAGATAGAAGAAACACCGCATAGTCGCGGGCGGCGAACCGGTAGACCTTATAGCCCTGCCCGCGCCTGCGCAGATTGAAACCGCGCAGCTCGGCGGAGATCGCGCCGCCGTCGATCCGCTTGACCGAGGAGATGAGCAACGGTACGCAGAGCGGCAGCAGCAGACGAATTTTTTTGAAGAAATTTTTTGTGTCGAATTCTACGCCGCGCGCGGTCTGCGCCTCCATGATTCCGGACATCTCGCTCGAAAAAATCGGGATGAACCGGATCGCGGTGGTGAGCGCAAAGGCATATTTGTATGGCACGCCGGCCTTTTCCACCAGTACGTTTGCAAGGTCGCTCATCCGGGTGATCGAAAGCATCAGGGCGAGCGGCATGGTGGCGGCGATGAGCCGCAGGACAAACAATAGTGAAAAGGAAAACCCCTTGTCGGTGATAAAAAGCCCGAACGGCAGACTCAGAAGGATATTGCCGTCACGCACAAAGAAAATCTGCAAAAGAAAGAAGAAGGCGGAGAGCTTTATAAGCGCGCGCAGCATCCGCAAAGCGCGGCTGAAGATACCGGCACAGGCCGCCATGCAGAGGTTTAGGAGGATAATCCCCACGACAAAGAGATGGCGATTGGAAAGAAAACAGGCCATACAGAGCAGCAGCGAAAGAAAGAGCTTGGTCAGGGGATTGAGCCTGTGCAGAAGACTGCCGCCCGGCACATAGTCGAGAAATCCGCCCATCAGCGCCCGCTCCTTTCCACAATGCGGTCCGTCATCGCGTCAACTGTGTAAGCGCCTTCGTAACCCGGCCCAAGCCGCAGCGCCAGCGCCATGATCTGCGGCGGGAGCAGATGGGCCTTTGCGAGCAGCGCGCGGTCGGTCATGACCGTTTCCATAGGCCCGTCGGCCAGCAGCCGGCCGCCGCTTACGACGAGCACCCGCTTTGCAAAGTCCTGAACAATCTCCATGTCGTGAGTTACCATAAGGATGGTGGCGCCCTGTTCATTGAGCTGCCGAATGATCCCCATGATCTGCATACATTCCTGATAGTCAAGCCCAGTGGTGGGCTCGTCAAGGATGAGGATTTCCGGCCCGCAGGCGAGCAGGGATGCGAGTGCTATGCGTTGGCGTTCGCCGCGGCTCATGCCGAACGGGTCGCGGCTGCCGTCAAAACCAAACAGAGAAAGCGTCCGTTCGCAGCGCTCCTGCCGTTCGGCGGGGTCGTCCACCGCGTATTCGAGCCCAAAGAGGATCTCTTCCCGGATGGTGTTCTGGCAGATCTGCCGGTCCGGGTTCTGGAACAGGAAGCCAACAAAACGGGAAAGCTGGCTGGTCTTGGCGGTTCTGGAGTCCCTCCCCCTGACCAACACCCGCCCAGAGGTGGGTTTTAAAAGCCCGTTGCAGAGCTTGCTGATGGTGGACTTGCCTGCGCCGTTCGCGCCGATGAGAGCGGTGAAATCGCCTTTGTGGATGTGGAAATTGAGGTGGCTGACGGTGACCGCTTCCGCGTACTGGAAGCTTACGTCCTCAAACCGCAGCATGCGAAACCACCTCCCGTACCATCTTTTCCGCTTCGTCCAGGTTGACCGGCAGCGCGCCGTCGCAGAGCCTGCGCTCCCGCAGCCGGTTTGCCAGGGTTGCGACGCGCGGGATGTTGATGCCAAGCGCTTCGAGCGCGGCGGCATTTTGCAGAACCGCTCGCACCTGACCGTCAAAGGCGATCCTGCCGCCGTCCATGACGAGCAGGCGGTCGGCGTATTCGCAGAGCAGCATAATCTTCTGCTCGACGACAATGACCGTCATGCCGTAGTCACGGTTGAGGCTGCGCAGCATCTCAAAAATCTGTACGCTGCTCTGCGGGTCGAGCTCGCCGGTCGGCTCGTCGAGCAGGAGGATCTTCGGCCGCAGCGCCACAATCGAAGCGATCGCGACCTTTTGTTTCTGGCCGCCGGAAAGCGATCGGATGGCGCGGTGGCGCAGGTCAGCGATGCCCACCGTTTCGAGCGCGCAGGAAAGGCGCTCTTCGATTTCTTCGCGCGGAAAACCGAAATTTTCAAGTCCGAAGAGAAGTTCATCTTCCACAATTGACGCGACCATCTGCCCGTCAATATCCTGAAAGACGCTGCCGGCCAGCTTCGAGAGGTTCTCCGGCCGCACCTCCACGGTGTCCATCCCGCCGACTTGCACGCTGCCGTAGAAGTCGCCGGCGTAGTGGTGGGGGATGATCCCGTTGATCGCGTAGGTGAGAGTGGATTTGCCTGCGCCGCTTACGCCGATGATCCCAATGAAGTCGCCTTCTTTAACGGTGAGGTTCACATCCCGCAGCGCATAGCCTTTGCCGTCTTGATATTGGAAACTCAGGTTTTCTATTGTAATCATGTCCGTTCGTCCCTTTCGTGGATTTTTGAAGCGCTGTCATTTACTTTTTGAGCGCCAGTTTGAGCGGCAGATACAGCACCTGGACAATAACCGCATTGATGAGCGCGGTGCCGAAGATGATGGCGAGGAATGCTGCCAGCGGGGTGGGGGTGATGTCCGCGCCGGTATAATAGGCGAGATACATGATGCCGATGAAGCAAAAACCGCTGACCAGGGTGGAGAGGAAGGTGCAGACGACCGGCGCGAAGGAAACCTTGCCTGCCCGCATTGGAATTCGGATGAGCAGGCACATCGCAACCGCGCCGACCAGTTCGCTCGCGAAGTTGATGTATGGCTGGCCGGGGAAGAACTGGCAGATTGCGCCCGAAAGCAGGCCGATTATGGCGGCTTCCCGGACGCGGGGCCGGATGAGCAGGATGACGAGGCAATACATTGCGATGATGAAGTTCGGTTTCATGCCGAAGTTGATGACCGACCCGACAAAGAATTTTAGAACGGCGCCCGCCGCGAGCAGGATACCGATGAGCAGGACATCGGATACGCCGAGCCCCTGTTTTTCCTGGGCGGCTACGGTCCTTTTTGCTGCGATAGTTGTTGTTTTCTCCATGGTGATACATCCTTTCCGCGCGTTTCAAAATTTTTTTGTTTTCGTTCGCCGGCCGCGCCACCGGCATTTTGCGGGGGAGGGGATTTCGATGCAAAACACAGGTTTTGCATTTGCCCGCTGCAAATGCGGCGGTGAAATTCCCGGTTGGCTGGAAAGCGATGTTTCCCGGACAAATAAAAAAGTCCGTCCTTAAAAATAAGGACAGACTCTAATCTGCGGTACCACCTTAATTGACCCACCGCTGACGCGGTGAACCCACTTTCACAAAAATGCCAACACATTTTCTGCCGTTAACGCCGGCCTTCGTCGCAGATACTCGGCGCAAAAACGCCTTTCACCTTGCCCTCAGTGGTCCATTTGCCAAGCCGCATTTCCGCAGGACTCTCACCATCCGCCTGCTCTCTGTGGGCGCGCATCATTGGTTTGATCTCCACATCAAAGGTTTCGCTTATTTGTTTTGCACATAATAGCACAGGGACTTTTCCTTGTCAAGACTTTCCTGTGATAATATACAGAAAAATTTCTCTGCGATTCGCTATTGTGTGCGGGGAAAAACATCTGTATAATGATAATAACTGCTGTTTAGGAGGACAAAAAAATGGCATCAAAAGTATTCTTTACCAACCTGCGCACCACCGAGGACGAGAATCTGCTGCAAAAGCTGCGCCGCCTGATTGTGACGGCGGGTGCAGGCCAGATCGACTTTAAAAACAAATATACCGCGATTAAAATCCATTTTGGGGAGCCGGGAAACCTGGCCTATCTGCGTGCGAATTATGCGAAAGTCGTCGCGGATTATGTGAAGGAACAGGGCGGCCGGGTTTTCCTGACCGACTGCAATACGCTTTATGTCGGGCGGCGCAAAAACGCGCTCGATCATCTCGACGCTGCCTATGAGAATGGCTTCAGCCCGTTTTCCACCGGCTGCCATGTTCTGATTGCGGACGGGCTCAAGGGGACGGATGAAGTGCTCGTGCCGATTGACGGCGAATATATCAGGGAAGCCAAAATCGGGCGTGCGGTGATGGATGCGGATATCTTCATCTCGCTGACCCATTTCAAAGGGCATGAATCCACCGGAATTGGCGGAACGCTCAAAAATATCGGGATGGGCTGTGGTTCCCGCGCGGGCAAAATGGAAATGCACAGCGCCGGAAAGCCCTTTGTGGAGCAGGATCGCTGCGTCGGCTGCGGCGCCTGTCAGCGCAACTGCGCGCACGAAGCGATCACAATGGAAAGCCGTAAAGCCCTGATCGATCATAACAGATGCGTGGGCTGCGGCCGCTGCATCGGCGTCTGCCCAATGGATGCCGTCCACGCCGCAGAGGATGAAGCCAACGATATCCTCGACTGCAAAATCGCGGAATACACGCTTGCCGTTGTCAAGGGCCGTCCGCAGTTCCATATCAGCCTGGTGGTGGATGTTTCTCCCTACTGTGACTGCCATTCTGAAAACGACCTGCCGATTGTCCCGGATGTCGGAATGTTTGCATCGTATGACCCGGTTGCGCTGGACATGGCCTGCGCCGACGCGGTGAACCGTCAGCCGGTCATGCCGGGCAGCCGCCTCGACGAACAGCCGAAGGGTCACGGCGACCATTTCTGTAATAACCATCCCGTTACCAATTGGAAGATGTGCATCGACCATGCGGTAAAGCTGGGAGTGGGCAGCGCGGATTATGAACTGATCGAAATATGATTGAGACGAAAAACCCGGAATGGGCCTCCGCGCTGCAGCGGAGGCCCATTCCGGGTTTTGGAGAAATATCTGGAGAAAAGAGGACGGCTGTTTATTTACCGATGAGGCTCTTGCACCAGGTTATAAAGCCTTTCTTTTCCGGCTCAGCCGCGACCGTTTCCACAACCGGTTCGGGAGCTTTGATCTCATCGGTTTTCATGACGAATTTGACTTCGGTTTCCAGATCGTCCGGCGCGTCGGTGAAAATCCGGTATTGTTCGGAAAGCTGCACAAAGAGCTCCTTGCGTTCAAACAGCTCGTCGACGTCGTCCATCTTGCCAATCGCGTTGCCGACCGCGTCCTTGGCCTGGAGATTATCCAGATTTGCAATGATTTTGCGGGAAATTTCGACGTTCTGATCCTGCATCGCCCACCGCAGCGATTCGCTGACATTGCGGTATTCTTCCAGGTCATTTTTCATTTTGAGCAATGTTTCGGTCGTTTCCGGAGAGGCGTGCAGAGATTTGTTCATATCCTTTTGATTGAGATCGCGCCGCAGGGCTTTGAGGATCGGACGCGCGTCGCGCAAATCTTCGCGCAGATCGTCATAGTCCTCCACGAGATCGAGCAGGTCCTCGTCGTCGAGCTTCTCAAGCAGCAGGGTGAGGGTGATCATATTGTCCTCATTTTCTGCGATGTGGCGGCGCAGGGTGTTGATGAGGTCGACGATGTACTCCTCCTGTTCGGCTTCCGGAACGTTTTTCAGCAGCGGCGCAAAGGCATCTTTGGTCAGTTCCCGCAGGGCGTTGACCTGCGGGAGCATCTCCCGCGAAAAGGCCATTGCCGCTTGGAGCTCGTCTTCGGTGAGCCCTTCCGTTTGCATGGCTTTTTTGAGCGCGCCGAGGTCGGTGCGCAGGCTCATCAAAAGCTGCATCTGTGGATCGCTCGACTGTTCGAGTACCTTGCACAGCGCGTCGAATTCCTCGGGGGACAACCCTTCCAACACTTCAATAATCCGTTCGCGCGGGGTCTGTCCGGCGCCCAGCGCACGCGCGCTGCGCAGAGATTTTTTCGTACCGGCTTCCGGTTCGCGGTCATCATTTTTTTCTGCTGCGGATTCGTCTGGGGTGCTGTTTTTTTCGTCGTCCAAAACGGGCTCCTCGGCCTGGCTGGCACCGTCGGATTCGCCGGGGATGGGTTTCTCAGAACCGCCTGCCGGATCGGAAATGTCTTCCGTGATGGGGTCGCTTTCGGAAGGGCCTTCATCTTCGGTGGCGCTGAATTCAGTATTTTCGATGTACCCGGCCAGTACGCGCGAGCGGACAACGCCGTTTTGGGTAGATACAGTGATGACGGCGGGCTCGCTGCTGTCGGCTGAATCACTGGCGGAATCACCGGAGGTTACATCCGAACCTGGATCACCAGAGCTGTTTTCCTGAGCGTCCGAGCCGCCTTCCTCGGCTCCCGAAACTTCCGGATCGGCGGAACCGTCGGATTCGCCGCCGTTTTCAGAAGAACCGTTTTCAGAATCGACAGGTTCTGTGGATTCGCTTTCCTTGTCAGACTCGTCGGAAGGCGTTTTGTCCGGCTGTTCCTCTGAATGCTTCCCGCCGCCGGGAGAAACGGGATTTTTTACCGGACGCTCCTCCTCTTCAAGCAGTTCCAGTGTGGTGGGCGCTATGTAGCCGTAGGCCATATCCATCCCAAGCAGCACTTTATCGCTGTCCGGAAGAATGGTGGAAAGCGCGTAAAGCAGCTCCTGATTGGTGATCTTCCCGGTGCCGGGCAGCTGGCCTTTGAGCACCGAAACGATCAGTTTCTGGAATGCTTCGTCATTGAGTTTTTCGATATCCGGCAGCAGAGCCATGAGCGGATCGCTGCAGTTTAAAAGCTTTTGCAGGGAAGCCGCGCCTTTTTGCGCACCCTCGCCGTCCATGGCGTTTAAGAGCGCCACGCCTTCGGTAATCAGCCGGTCGACCTTGCGCCGGTCGAGCTTTTTGAGGGTGTCGTAATCGTCAAGAAGTTCCTGTAGGCGGGCGGTGGAGAGGTCGTCGGCCAGGTCTATGATCTCATCGACCGTCTCGTCGTCGAGCAGGGTGTCGAGACTGTTTTCCCGCAGGTCGTGATTGATGCGGTCGTAAATTTTGATGTTTTCTTCGGTGACATATTTCGGAAGGATATCGAGGATATCCTTGTTGAGGTCATAGAACGCGAAAATATCGTCCACGAGGACCTGCGCGCCGACTGTGCGCTCCGGATTGGTGATGAGCGAGCGCAGGTCCCGTACCGGATCGACCCGTTCGAGGTCGTTTTGCATATCCTGCAAGTCGTATAGGTCCTGCTCCATATCGTCAAGTTCCTGGCTTTTTTTGAGGTCGTCCAGGTCGGGCAGCTCGGTGGTTGCCGCGATGCCGATGGGCCCCATCTCAAATTCGGTCACGTCGGCGGTAAGGGTGAATTCCTCGGGAAAATCGAGGTCATTGATTTCGGAAAGGCTGTAGCCGCCGATGTTGAGGCTTTTGGCAAGGCCAGGCATCGAGACGAACGCGACCGCCTGGCTGTTGCCGTCGCTCACGAGATTGCCGTCGCTCAGCTCGATGTTGTCGAAATGATCGTTCGAGAGGCTCATACCCGCGATCACCATGAGCGGTGTGGACATGGTGGAAGACTTACCCGCGACAGTGACCTTGTGGCTGGTGGTGTTTTCAAACCGGATGGTCATTTCGAGCTTGCCGGATTTCCCGGCGATCTTTTCCGGGGACATTTTTTTCCCGTCGAGCTTGTAGGCGATGTCAACCTTGAGCGGCAGCTTTTTGTCGGTGGTCCCCTGGTAATAAAGGTCGTTGCCGCCCAGCTTCCAGACAAGGTTTTCGCCGTCCTGTGTAGGCGTTTCGTCGCCTTTGATGTTTCGGACATTTTTGAGGTTGGTGCGGTCGGTAAGCTGTGCGCCCGTCTCGTCGCTGTGCAGCCAGTCGGAGACGATCGTATCGTACGGCGTACCATCTGCTTTGAGATTGACAAAAACCGTTTCGGTTTTTTTGCCCTTATAGGCCGGAGCGGCGGATGCGGAAAAATCCTCGCCGGCATTTGGCGCGCTGCCGGCCAATTCAGCTGCCGGGACGGTTTCGGGCGCTGCCGGAACCGCCGGAGAGACAGCTCCCAAATCGGAGGCGGTGACGGCAATCGAGGCCGCGAGGACGACCGCGAGCGTGCCGCCGCTGGCGCGCAGGATGCGTTTATCGAGTTTCATAGATATTCCTCCAGTGAATGTATGTTAACCTTTCTGATTTGCAGATTCCTTGGGGGCTGGCTTTTTCCAGTTGCGCGAGGTCTTGCTGAAGAGCTTTTCGCAGGCAAGCAGGACCGAGGGCAGGATAAAGATTGCCACCAGCGCGCTGATGATCGCGCCGCGCGCCAGCATGGTGCAGATGCTTTTGATAATCTCGATTTTTGAGATCATCGAAACGCCCACGTTCGCGCAGAAGAATACGAGCGCCGAGGTGATGATCGATTTGTCCGAGGCGTTCGACGCAATCTTGATCGCTTCGACCCGTTCATGTCCATTTTGCAGTTCCTCGCGAAAGCGCGTGGTCATCAGGATGGCGTAGTCGACCGTTGCGCCCAGTTGGATGCAGCCGATGACGATCGGGGAGATGAACGGGATAACCGTCCCGGTGAGCGCCGGGATGCCCTGGTTGATGAAGATCGCCAGTTCGATGGCGGCGACCAGCACGACCGGGATGGTGAGCGACTTAAAACAGATACCGACGATCAGCAGGATCGCGGCGATCGATAAGAGGTTGGTCACCTGAATGTCGACTGTGGTCAGTTCGCTCAGATCCTTGGTCATCGCGCCTTCTCCGGTGATGAGGCCGTTGGGGTCGTAACGCTTGACAATTTCTGTGATCGTATCGATCTGGGCGTTTTCTTCGTCGCGCGCGGCCTTGTACTTCGAGTTGACCATCAGCATCTGCTTGCCGTCCTTTTTGCAGATATCCTTGATGTCATCCGGGATGAAGCTGTCCGGAATGCCCGGGCCAACGAATTTGTTGTAGCCGAGCAGCGTCTCGACGCCGTCCACTTTTTCGATCTCCTTCTCCATGTTTGAGAGCTGATAGGCGGGAAGATTGTCATCCACGATGATGAAATGGGTGGTTGCCATGTCAAACTCGTCGCGCATCTTGTCGGTGGCCACGGTGGACGGCAGATCCGCCGGGAGCGAACGGTCGATGTTGAAATAGATTTCGGTTTTGCTCTGCATGATGAAGGCCGGGATGAAGAGCACGAGAAAAATGGTGGTGAAGGTCTTTTTGTGGTCGATGATCCAATCGTTGAGACGGGTAAAATTCGGGATGAGGGAGCGGTGCTTCCAGCGGTGGATCAGCCCGTCAAACTGAAGCACCAGCGACGGCAGCACGACCAGCACCACAAGGATACCGATGACGATGCCCTTGGCCATGACGATGCCGAGATCTGGACCGAGCCCCAGCCGCATCGCGCACAGCGCGAGGAAGCCGGCGATGGTGGTCATTGAAGAACCGGAGAGCGAAACGAAGGCGCTTTCAATCGCGCTGGCCATCGCGTCGCGCTTGTCGGCAAATTTGGGCTTTTCCTCATCATACCGGTCGACCAGGAAGATCGAATAGTCCATTGAGACACCGAGCTGCAAAATGGCGGCGATGGCCTTGGTGATGTAGGATACCTGTCCCAGGAACATATTGGTCCCAAAGTTGTAGGCGACCGCAAAGCCGATGCCGAGGATAAAGACAAACGGCAGCACTACCGATTCCATCGTGAAGCTCATTGCGATGATGGAAAAGATGACCGCAAGCACAGTGTAGAGCGGCATCTCCTGTTCAACGAGATCCTTTGTATCCTTGAGGAAGATCGAAACGCCCGCGAGAAAGCATCGTTCATCGCAAAGTGCGCGCACCTCGTCAATGGCGGCGAGCGTTTCGGTAGAGGCGCCGGGGTGTTCAAACTGCACCATGATCATGGTGGAATCCTCCACGTTTTTTGAGTAGAAGATATTTTTGATGTCATCCGGCAGAATTTCTTTCGGGATGCTGATGTCAAGCAGCTGGCTGATCCACAAGGCGTCTTTGACGTTTGGAATTTCAGCGATGTCGTCCCGCAGTTTTTCCACGTCCTTTTCAGGCATCCCTTCGATGACGAGCATCGCGGTGGCAGCGTTGTGGAAGGTGTCCTCCAGGATGACCTGTCCTTTCGAGGAGTCGAGATAATCGGGCAGATAGGACAGGATATCATAATTGACGCGGGTATTGATGATCCCGTAAAGACTGGGGATCAGCATCAGCACAGCCAGCGTCACAATGGTGGCCGGGCTGCGCGTCAGCATCCGCGCGAGTTTTTTCAGCAACAGGTATTCCCCCTCGATGTGTTTGTTTCGGCTTTCATAAAAATGTCATTGAAAATCAGCGCCGGATACGCTATGATTGGAGTAGGATTTTAAACGGAAAAGGAGGGATGCTTGGATGACGGATATCCCGCTGACCAAGCGGGTGCTGGCCGAATCGATCAAAGACCTGATGCAGAGCACGCCGCTTTCAAAGATTTCGGTGGGGGATATTACCGCCCACTGCGGGGTCAACCGCAACACCTTTTATTATCACTTCAAGGATAAATATGATCTGGTCAACTGGATTTATTATACGGAAACCTTTGAACAGATGAGCTCGTTTTCTGACCGCGCCCATTGGGAGGAGGGGCTTTGCAACCTCTGCCTGTATATGCAGCGCAACCGGAAATTTTACATCAACGCGCTGAGCGTGATGGGCCAGAATTCCTTTTCGGAATATCTGATCGATTTTTATGACAATCTCCTGATCACCTGCATCCACGAATTGACCGAGGGGCAGCAGGTGGATGAGCAGGACGTGCGCTTTGTCGCACGGTTTTATACCTATGCGTTTGTCGGCATCATCGAAGAGTGGGCCCACCGCGGCATGCAGGAGGACCCGATTCCCTATGTAAACCGGGTCAAGGAGATCATCGACGGCAGTATGGTGCGCGAGCTGCAGGAGCGCCGCGGGGAAAGCGGCCCGCTGATCTGAACTTCACTGGCAGAGCCGCACCATCCCCTCGGTGGAAAGCCCCTGGCGCGGCGTGAGCTGTAAATATCCGCATCCGCCGTTCATCAGCATACCGAGCGCTTTTATGTCCCGCTGCCAGTCGATGAGCAACAGCGGGCTTTTTTCTTTTTGGAAAAAACGCTCCGGCACAGGGGGTGGAGTATCTCCGGTGTAGGCGGCAAACAAGCTGCCGTGCGCGATCGCTTCGGCGCGTGCGGCTTCCCGCATAAAAGCGGGAAGTTCGTTCTCCGCGTAGCCGAACAGCAGTTTTTTGTCGTGCAGCCGGTCGGATGCCGCGAGCAGACCGCCGCCGGAAAGCAGGACGGCGATGACGTTCGGTGCCTGGGAGAACTGTTCCGCCACGGCTTCGGTGATAAGCGCGCCGTCAGCTTCCAGCAGAAAAGTGGATTCGGGAAACTGCGCCGCGAGCGCACACAGGCCGCTGATCGCCTGCGCGCTGTCCGGGCAGAAACGGTAGATATAGATCCCAAGATTCCGGCAGTTTTGCAGCACCGGCACGAGCGAAGCGCTGCCGCATGGCCCTTCGAAACTGATGAGCCACGGCAGGGCCGCATGATATTTGCGGGAGGACTGGGTGAGTTGCGCGGAGCCGTAGGTGAAGCAGGTGTAGCCGAGGTTCACGCCAAGCAGGCGGACAATCTTTTCGTCCACTTCGCGGATCACCCGCAGCAGCATCGCATTATAGGGACTTTTGGGGTTGCGTACATTTTTGCGCACCATCTCGCAGAACTCCTTCTGCCGGGTGCTGGCCGCAAGGGCGGCTCCCAAGTCCACAAGGTTTCGGATCCCGCGGTAGGTGTCCTTTTTCATGTTCGGAATTGCCCGGTCAATCGCGGAACCGACCGCCAGCCGCATCATCTGGTGACGGAATTCCATATGAACCCCTCCTAAACTTCCTTCTGTAGCCCAGTATAGCGGCCGGGGTTCCAATTTGGTATGGACAGTTTTTTGATCTGTACAAATTTTGGGCAAAAATAAAAATTGCCCAAAAATCGGGCCTGTTTTTCGGCAGAATATACCCTGCAAAAGTTTCACAAAATCTTTACAATTATTCTGCAAAATACTGCCTTATCTGTTTGATTTATGTGCACAACTGGTGTATGATGGTTATACAGAGAAGCTGAGATAATGCTTGGAATTTTGAAAAAGAAGGGTGATAACAATGAAAACTTTCGGCAAGAGAGCGCTTTCGCTGTGCCTGTCCCTGGTACTGGTGCTGGGACTGTGCGTGGTTGCCAGCGCTGCAACAACCGCTGCCAGCCCGGTATATGGGCTGACCGTGCAGAATAAAAACCTGCTCTTTACCCAGAACGGCCAGACGGTAGGCACCTTCACCGCGCGCGACACCAAATTGACACTGACCACCGACAAGGACAAAGATTTCCTCGTTTGCTATTATGACGCTAACAACAAGTACCGTGCGGTCAGCCTTGGCAAGCAGACCTCCCTGGTCATTGGAGGAAAGATGGACGCACTGACCGTCAACAAGGCCCTCAATGACAAGATCACCATCACTACCGCCTCCAATTCGGAGATTGGCACCTTTAAGGTTGCCTCCCCGAATACGGTGCGTATCCAGGGAAAAGTTGGTACGCTGACCGTGACCGACGCCGCCAAGATCACCTTGGCCAGCAGCGCAAAGGTCACCAGCAAATCGCTTGTAAAAACCGCCAAGCTGACAACGGAAAAAGGCGCGCAGTCCGGAACGGCGAAACCGGCCGTCACCACGAAGCCCAGCACGGGCGCCATCAAGGTGAAGGCGGACCCGATCGAAGCGGATGATGGCGACAAGCTGCGCGATCTGCTTGAAGATCTCAACGACAATGTTTATGCGTATGACAGCAAGACCGACGACGAGATCAGCGGGACCTGCGAATGGGTCTCCTCCGGCAGCCGCGAGGTCACCAAGGACGGCACCTTCAGCTTCACCTTTATCCCGGATGACAGGGATTACGATCCGGTCAAAGGCAGCGTGAAGATTTATGTCGATGGCGCTTTCGGTGAGATCGACCTGGTTTATGACGGCGGACATTCGGTCAAGGTTGCTTCAGGAACCAAAATGAAGGAACTCAAAGATTGGCTGAAGGATAATGTCTATGCCGAGGATGACAATGGTGACGAGGTCAAGGGTAGTATTAAATGGAGCTACGGTTCGAGCGACAAGATTGAAAGAAACAGAACCTATAAGTTTACCTTCAAACCGTCCAGCAGCAAATACGACGACGAGGACGGAGAGATCGACGTGATCATCGACGATAAGAATCCCGATATCGGATAATTCAAATCATAGCTGCAAAACCGCCCTTCCAGGTTCCTGGAAGGGCGGTTTTATGTTATACTATGGGAAGCGGGGATAGGGAACAGTTTGATATTGAAATAGCGGGAGATTGGCGGTGAAACACGGATGTGTGAACAATTTTTTCAGGTAGAAAAGCAGGGCATTGTGCTTTCTGCGCGTGTGATCCCAATGGGAGAAGATCTGTGTGTTGCGGTTTGGGGCGGCGACCGGCCGCATATTGGCTGCGCGGCGGTGGGGGTCCCCCGTGAAAGCCTTTGCGGGGGTGGCGGAAAAAGCGCCACGATTTCCACCCTTAATCTGACTGGTCATAAGGACGATGCGGTCGCGAACCTGGTAGCGGACCGGCTGGCGTCGGCGCGCGGCCGGCCCGCAGCGGTTGTTTGCGGCGTGCATATCGATGGGATAACGCGGGAACAGATTGCCTGCGTCTGCGAATTGGCAAAGGCGCTTGCGGAGCAGATCCTGCAAGGAATGGCCGAATTACACCATTAATTTCACAATTTCCGTAAAACCCGATCCACCTAAGTCACTCCAGCGAAAATGCGGAATAATCCGAGAACAGCCTATCATCTAATCCTGCAAACACTTCGGAGCGGTCCGGCGCGATGTTTTGCGGCATCAAACGATAGACCCAGGTGGTATTATAATAATGCTTAAAGGTATTATTCTCGGAATAGGCATTGCCGCCCCAGCTGCCGCAGCCAAGGGAGAAGGTCCAGGGCATTTTATTATTATAGGCGCCCGCATTGTTTAAACCTGTACAGGCATTGACGGCAACGCGGGAAGTGTGCGTCTTGCTCGCAAAGCGGAGGATATGTTCTTCATCGGCGCTGTGGATCGAACAGGAGTGTCCTGCTCCGGAGATTGAATGAATATTGTTGACGAGTTCAATTCCAGAATCCAGATCTTTTACTTTCCAGACGGCAATCACAGGAGAAAGCTTTTCTTCTGTCATGGGATACGCTTCACCCCAGTGCGTTTCCTCTGCCATGAGGAAGGTACAGGCATCGGGAACTTGAAATCCCGCTGCCTTCGCAATATGCTGTGGCGTATGAATAATACAGTCTACATTCAGCTTGCCGTTTTTCCAAAGGACGTTGATGAGTTTTTCCTTTTCTTCCGCATTGCAGAGATAACCGCCCTCCTTTTTCAACGCGTCAATCATTTTGTCATAAACAGCCGCATGAATCACCACCGAGTTTTCGGTAGAGCAGCCAGATCCCCAGTCGTTCATTTCCGCATCGCGAATACCACGCGCCGTATTTTCCAAATCGGCAGAGTCATCCACGTAAGAAATCGAGTTTCCAGCGCCCACGCCAAAGGCGGGAGTGCCAGAAGAGTACGCCGCTTTTACCATCGCGGCCCCACCGGTCGCAATGACAAAATCAGCCTTTTTCATCAGGATATCGGTCATGCGCAGGGAAGGATTTTCGACACACTGCAGCAAATCTTTCGGATATCCCATGCGGTCCAGCAGTTCTCGAAGATCATTTACCACAAAGTTGGTGACTTTTTTCGTCCTGGGATGCGGGGAAAAGATCATTGCGTTTTTGGCCATTAAACCAAAAATTGTTTGGCAGGCGACCAGGCCTGTGGGCACTGTCATGGGGACCAGCGAAGCGATGACTCCCAAGGGTTTTGCAATTTTGACCAGATATCCATCGGGGTCTTCTTCGATGACCCCCACTGTTTTCACACCGTCAACCTGGGCTGCCAGACCCAGGGGACGGGAAACAAGCTGAGCAATTTTGCTTTCCAAACGTCCGCTTCCACCGTTTTCTGCGAACAATGCGTTCGACCAGACGTCAGCTCTATCGTATGAAAGACGCGCTACCGCTTTTGCGATCCGGCGCACATCCTCCTGCGTCAACTTTTCGATCGCATCCATTGCCGCTTTTCCCTTTGCCACCATTTCGGCAATTTGTGCGTTCATCTGTTCTTCGGTTAATTTTTGATGCTCCATGAAAATCCTTCTTTCTGTGTTCCTGTTTAAAAATACATTCAGGCCGATTGCCTATATAGGGAACTGTAAAAATCAATAATTTATGAGACGCGCGTTTTTGTGTTATGTTCCAAATATCAAACCCGGCAGATAGGTACAAGTGCCCGGGACAAAGGTAACAATCAGCAATGAGACGAGAAGCGCAATAAAATAGGGCATAATTGCAGATGTAATCTCTTTGAATTTTAAATTCGTGATGCCTTGCAGGACATAAAGAACCAGGCCGACAGGCGGCGTAATCAATCCGATCATCAGATTCAGTACAAAAATAATACCGAAATGAACGGGATCGATGCCGAACGATGTCATAATAGGCAGCAGAACCGGTACAAGGATTAAAGTTGCCGCCCCGGATTCCATAAAGCATCCTACAAGAAGCAGGAAAATGTTTACAACAATTAGCGCAACAGTGCGGGAATGGATAAACTCTGTGAACCAAGTTAGAATTAACTGAGGAATCTGTTCATTTGCCATAATCCATCCAAAAGCCTGGGCTGCGCATAAAATAGCCATAATAGGAACCGCGGAATTAACGCTTTCCGTCAAGGTATTCTTAAAATCAGAGATGGTCATTTGACGGTAAACAAATGCCAGAAACAGGGAGTAGAGAATTGCGAGCACAGCCGCTTCTGTTGGCGTTACAACGCCGGCAATCATGCCCGCCAGAATAATAACCGGTGTCAACAAGGAGAGAAACGACCGTCCCAAAGAAGAAAATAGTGCGCGGAAGCCCATCCATTTTTCGCGCGGATATTTATGGATAAAACATTCGATTAAGACCATAATACCCAGACAAACCGACATCACAACTCCTGGAATCGCCCCTGCGACAAACAGTTTTCCAATAGACTGGCTGGATGCCACGCCATATAAAACGCAGGGGATGCTTGGCGGAATGATTGGTCCGATGATGGCGGAACTTCCTGTAATCGCCGTTGCAAACTTTTTATCATAGCCCGCATCGGTCATTGCCTTAATTTCAATTTTGCCAAGACCGGCGGCGTCCGCAACCGCAGAACCGGACATCCCCGCGAAGATGACGCTTGCCAGGATATTGGCATGCCCCAGTCCACCCGGTACCCATCCGACTGCGTGGTTGGCAAATCCAAAAATACGATCGGTTACACCGCCGCTGTTCATGATATTGCTCGCCAGAATAAAAAATGGGATCGCTAACAAGACGAAAGAGTTTGCGCCTGCAACCATGCGCTGTGCCATCAACATGAAAGGCAGCTCATTTACGATCATATAGATGGCGGAACAGAAAACCATAGAGAAGGCAACGGAACCTCCAAAAAGCAAAACAACCATAAAAATCAGGAAAAAGAATCCCATATTCACAGCGTCGAATCCTCCTTTTTCCGGAATGTGTCAAACAAGAACAGTTCGATGATGTGCAGGACAACTAAAACAGAACCAACAGTGACCATACCGTAAATATAGGAGTAGGGCATATTCAGTGCGGTGGAGCGAATTTTGTGCTGCGCAATTGCCATTTGCAATGAATATGGGATCAAATAAAGGAAAAACAGCAGGGATAACCCCCTCATAACAGTGGTAAACCTTCTTTTCCATTTTTCACTCATCAGATCAATAAACAACTCCACCTTGACATGCCCTTTGGTCGCGACGCAATGTCCCATTTCCAACATAATCAACCAAACAAAGAGAAATCGAGACGCTTCTTCCGTCCAGATCAAAGGCCTGTGCATGATATACCGGAAAAAAACCTGTATAACAACTACAAAAATCATTGCGAACAGGAGAGCCCGCCCAAGCCACTCCTCAACGCGAAAAAGGCCGTGATAGAATTTTTTTATCTGATTCATTCCGATCTCCTTAAAACCATTTCAGATAAAGGGTGCCTGAAGGAAATCTGCAGACACCCTTATCAAGTTTATTCTTTTGGAGTTGCAATCGCACTCTCGTACAAGCCTTCATTCCAATTTGACGAGAATTCATCAATAACACTCTTTGCATTTGCTTTGAATGCTTCAACATCCGGGTGAAGGACTTTCATTCCATATCCTTCCAGCTCTGAAATCTGGGATTTCTCGGCTTCTTCAATTAATTGGCTGCCTTTTGCAACCGCATGATCCACGGCCGTCTGCACAATCGCTTTGATGTCGTCGGGAAGCGACTGCCACTTTTCTTCGTTGATAACAAACGCAACTGGAGCCAGCACATGTCCGGTCAGGACCAGTTCATTTTGGACTTCGTAGAATTTCGCGGACAGAATATTTGCAAGCGGGTTCTCCTGCGCGTCAACAATTTTCTGGGACAGGGCGAGATACAGTTCGCTGTATGCCAGAGGGGTGGGATCGGCGCCCAGTGCGCGTCCGGTTGCCAGGGAAATCGGGGCGTCAATAACGCGCAGTTTCATCCCTTTTAAGTCTGCGGGAGTCTTTACGTCAATGTCATTGCAGGTGAGATGCCTGCTGCCGAAATAATAGGTCCCCAGAACGCGAATCTTTGTCGTTGACGCCATATCGTCCCACATGGGGTCCAACCCATCGCCATTTGCAAAATTCAACATCTGTTCCGGTGTGTCAAAGACATACGGCGCGTCAAAAATTTGCAGGGAAGGATAGTAAGTAGATAAAGCGCTATGGCCGGGAGCGACAACCATATCGTTAATTCCGTTTGCGACCATATCCACCATCTCTTTTTCATTGCCAAGCTGTTCAGAGAAATATGCAGTTGCTTTAATTCGGCCTCCGCCTTGTTCGTTTAATTCATCCACGAGTCCTTGGTATGCCTCTGCAACGATGTGGGTTGCCGGCTGGTTGGTGCCAAAATTAAAAACATAGACTTCATCGTTTTCGCTGCCCGCAGCTTCTGCGCTTTTCGCACTAGACACAGTCCCGGAGCTTGCAGGAGCACTGGGGGAAGCGGTATTTCCGCCACAGGCGGCCAAAGATAACAGGATAGCGACAGAGATCGAGAGTGCAACTAAATTTTTCATTTTCACTTCTCCTTTGGTTTCATTTAAGGCAATACCGCACTAAAATTTTGTGCAGTGAGATCCAGAGTGTGGTGACTAAGCTATTGCCGTTTCGCCCCCACTGAAAATCAGAGAAAACCGGGGGGCCTGATGCCCATCAGGTGAAAAAAGAACAGATCCGGATACTTTGGTTATTAAATATTAACGCCTCCTTCATCTTTATAATTTTTTCTGATTGCCTGTGCAATTCCATCTGCATCAATGCCGTGTTTATGCATCAGATAATCCAGCGTGGCGGTCTCTCCAAAACAGTCCTGCAGACCCAACCGCGCCATTGAAACTGGGGTTCCCTCCGTCGTCACAACCTCTGCGACTGCCGCTCCCAGGCCGCCGATCACCGAATGGTTTTCCGCCGTCACAATGGTTTTCACATGCTTTGCGCATTCCAGGACCGCCTGGCGGTCGATCGGCTTGATCGAGGACATATGCAGATGATAAACCTGTATGCCCTCCGACCGCAACGCCTCACACGCCTGGATGCCCGCCTCTGTAGTGATTCCCGTTGTAATCAGGCCGACCTTTTCTCCCGGCTGCAGAAGTTCCGCCTTTCCGGGTTCGAAACGGAACCCCTCCTTGTGAAAGACAGGATACTGTCCCTTATTGGAACGAATATAAACTGGCCCCACATGTTCCGCCGCATAGCGGATGATCTGTGCAAATTCCTCCGCATCCCCGGGATCGAACACTTGGAAACGGGGAATAGCCTGGAAAATTGCCAGGTCGGAAATCGAGATATGGGTACCGCCGTTTTTTTCGCTGGTTAACCCGGCGGAGGTTCCTACGATCTTTACGTTGAAATTGTTATACGCCACCGAATTAATGACCTGATCACAGCCTCTCTGCGCGGCAAAACAGGCAAAGGTGGAAGCAAAAGGGATTTTACCGGTGGCAGACATTCCTGCCGCAAAGCCGATCAGGTTTTGCTCGGCAATCCCTACATCATAATGGCGCTCTGGATATGCCTCTTTAAATACCACGCTGCCCGAAGCTTTCATCAAATCCGCTTCGATCACGACCAGGTTCTTGTTGTTTTTTCCCAGTTCCACCAACGTTTCGCCATAGATCTGATTCGTATCTCTCATTACCATATCAACCGACGCTCCTCTCCAAGTCGCGTTTTCCGACAGCAAACTGTTCCGGGGTTATTTTTCCACTGTGCCAAACATAGTTATCTTCCATGAAAGAAACGCCTTTGCCTTTCTTGGTGTGGGCAATGACCACAACTGGCTGCTTCTCATGCAGCTTTGCTTTTGCAAAGGTTTTTTTCAGGTCAGCCGTGTCGTGCCCGTCGCATTCCAGGACATGCCAGCCAAAGGCGCGCCATTTATCGGCAAATGGTTCCAGACCGATCACGTCCGACACCCGGCCGTCGATCTGGCATTTATTATAGTCCACCACCGCAATGAGGTTATCCAGATGATATTGCGCCGCAAGCATCGCGGCTTCCCACACCTGTCCCTCGTCGCACTCGCCGTCGCCCAGCACTGCATAAACATAGGTATCCGGGTACTTTTCCTTTAACGTGATAGCCATACCGCAGGCTACCGAAAGGCCCTGTCCGAGCGGACCGGCGGAAAACTCGATTCCGCGCACCTTCATGCGGTCAATATGTTTGGGCAAACTGCCGCCGTTCTGATCCAGCTCCGCCAATCTTTTTTTATCAATAATTCCTTTGTCTGCCAGCACAACATATAAAGCGGGGCCGGCATGTCCTTTGCAGAGGATAAAACGATCACGGTCCGGGGCTTCCGGCTCATCCGCCCGGTACATCACGTCATAGTGGAGAACCGTTAAAATTTCAATTACAGAAAGAGAACCACCGTAATGCCCTCCTCCTGCGTTTGTAATTGTTTCAAAGGTAAGTTTTCGCAATTCGTTTGCTTTTTGCTGCAGATTCATGGTCTGATTCTTCTCCCTTCATCAATTAGACCGGTACTGTTGTATCCGATCCAACACACGCTTTGCACGGGCAATTATTGGGGCGTCCACCATCTTCCCGTCGAGTGAAAAGGCTCCTAAATGACTGTTTTCGGGCAACTGTGAGATCTCTACCACTCGCTGCGCAAAGGCAATCTCCGCTTCTGACGGGATGAAACTATGGTTGATGATCTCCAGCTGCGCGGGATGAATTGCAGTTTTTGCCTTAAATCCGGCTTGTTTTGCAACACAAATATCTTGTTCCAGCCCAGCGTTATCTTTAAAGTCAACATACGGAGTATCGATTGCCTGAACTTCTTGGCTCCGGCAGACAAGCCCGATTATTTGCCTGGCCAGGAGAACTTCTTCGCTGCTTTTCGTTCTCGCAATCTCCAGATCTCTCGTATAGTCCTCGGCGCCAAACTGAACGGCTTTGATATGGGCGGAAGCTGTGATGGTGGCCTCCAGATGAATTAATCCGAACGCGGTTTCGATCAGCGGAATTAAGAGGAGGCTCTCGAGGACTCCCAGTTTTTTAAAATCGCGATCTACTGTTTTAACACTTTCCGGACATGCTTTCGGCAGTACGACCCCAGTTATTGGAAGCGTAACTGCAAGTTTTAAATCTTCCGTATACTGCGCTGATGCTGGATCATTAATCCGAATAAAAATCTCTTTTTTCGGACTTTTTTGATTCAGGAAATTTGCGGTCACTTCACGCGCAAGTTCTTTCTGGCTAAGGGTGACGGCATCTTCCCAGTCGATAATCATACTGTCGCATACGCTGAAAATTCCTTTTTCCAACATATGGGGCTTATCTCCTGGAACATATAATAATGATCTTCGGTAAGCGTTTTCCATTTGTATCCCTCATTACTACAACGTTGTAATTCATTTGATTTTATTAAACCCTTTAAAAGTAAAAATGTCAAGCATATTTTTGAATTATATTATAATTGCGGCTTTATTCTATTTATTACACTAGTTTTATGGGCTGTTTTTGTAAATAATCAACTATTACGTTTTAGTAAAAAATTTAAAAAAAGCTTGATTATACGAAAAAAAGAAACTATACTTAAGGTGGCGCGGCACAACGGCCTAAAAATCCGCAAACAATGCCAAAGATATACAGCAGTGTGATGGCAGCCCTTTTTATCAGTAAAGAGCTGTCTGGAGGCATCATTCTGCTGTTTCAAACCTTTTATCACAAATGATCTAATTATCTAATAAAAAGAGGTGAGCGATATTTAGCCTCCGTCAATATCATTTAAGATATGTCTACAAAAGTACGGCTGATTGACATTGCGCAGGCGGCAGGAGTTTCTGTCTCTGCGGTTTCCAAAGCGTTGGGAAATAGTTCCGAACTTCCGCAGGCAACGAAAGATCGCATCCTTGATTATGCAAACCGCTTAGGGTATCGACCAAACTTTACCGCGCGGTCATTGCGGCTCGGACGCAGCAATTTATTGGGGGTTCTCATTCCGGATATTACGAATGCATATTATGCCTCCATCCTAAAAGGAATTGAAGCAAAGGCGCGTTCCTATGGTTTTACCACGATCATTACGATCACAAACGAAGACTCTGAAATAGAGAAAAACACCTTGGACGCGTTCCTTTCGGTTCCTGTGGACGGCATTTTATCTGTTCCGATCGATTTGAACAATTATGCTCCTTTGGAAATACCCCTTGTTTTGCTCTCGAGGTATCCATTTTTCGAAGGTATTTCTTATCCCGCGCACGCTATTCCAAATAAGGAATTTAATTATGTGTTGAGCAATGATTTTAAAGGTCAATATTTAGCCACAAACCATCTGCTGTCTTGCCAGCTCCAAGAGGTCTATCTCATATTAGGGGAGGCATCAAACAAAGTGGTGGCCGGTATGAAATCCGCCATTCGCTTATCCGCATACAAGGAAGCCTTAAAGGAAAATCAGGTGCCTTTCGATCCCTCCAAAGTATTTTATCATGGGGATGTTTTTTCTTCCGTCTATGATATCACAGATCAAATTTGTAAAACTGCCCGAAGGCCCTTTGGAATCTCCCTGACAAATGATTCTACCGCGGTGAGCGCATATAGTGCTATTTTCAAAAACGGTCTCTCCATTCCGAAAGACGTGCAGATCGTCGGTTATGACGACATCGAAATATCCCGGCATTTTTTCCCCGAACTCACTACCATTCATTCCGCAAAACAATCTATTGGCGAACAAGGCGTTTCGCTAATTGCCGATTTTATTGGCAGCGATAAACCGAACCGGTCAAAAATCCGCACGATTTTTGATCCTTATCTTATTGAACGGCAGACAACAGCTTTTGTGGAATAACACAGATGCGGGATTTTTAAAAGCGTCTCTGTGCCTTTAGAGGAACCGCAAGCCGTCTGCCATAATGCTTTCCTGGGATTTTGGGGATTACTCAATCTTCATGGCCGCGTGATTGCGGAACTTGGAAAGGGTATTGTAAACTATTTTTTAAAAAATAGTTTACAATACCCTTTTTTTATGATACAATACCCCCGGAAAGGACAGGTGAGGGAATGTCGTCCAAAAGTGAAGTGCTGTCGGTACTCGAATCCCAAAAGGGCAGCTACATCTCTGGGGAAGCGCTCGCCCGGAAGCTTGGCATCTCCCGCGCCGCAGTCTGGAAAGCGATTGGCGAGCTGCGGGAGGAGGGCTACCGAATAACGGCGGTCACCCGAAAAGGCTACCTGCTCGAAAACGCGAGCGATCTTCTCTCTGCCGAAGCGGTGCGCCTTTTCCTGCGCCGTGAGCCCGGACGGGAGATCATCTGCCGCAAACTGGTCTCTTCGACCAATCAGACCGCGAAGGAACTGGCGCTTTCGGGCGCGCAGGAGGGCGCCCTCCTGCTTGCGGAGGAGCAAAGTGAGGGCCGCGGGCGGCGCGGCCGGGGATTTGTCTCTCCGCCCGGCGCAGGCATCTATCTGAGCGCGCTTTTGCGTCCGCAGCTTTTGGCGGCGGACGCGGTACTGATCACGGCTGCGGCCGCAGTGGCAGTCTGCGAAGCGGTACAGGCGCTCTGCGGGATCGATTTGGGGATCAAATGGGTCAACGACCTTTATTTGGGGGACAGGAAGGTCTGCGGGATTCTCACCGAAGCCGCCACCGATTTTGAGAGCGGCTCGGTTGAGTATATGGTGGTTGGCATCGGGATCAACTTTACCACGCGGCCGGAAGATTTTCCAGAAGAGCTGCGCACGGTCGCCGGTTCGCTTTTCCCGAAAGGGGAAGCTCCGGTTTCCCGCAGCCAGCTTGCTGCGGAGATTGTGAACCGGCTGGAAGAACTGTTGCCCGGCCTGCCGCAGCGGCGGTTCCTCGCCGCCTACCGCGCGCGTTCTATTCTGCTCGGGGAACGGGTCGAAGTGCTGCGCGGCGAAAAACGGGAGATTGCCCGCGCCGTTGCGATTGACGACGATGCGCGGCTTGTGATCCAAAAAGAGGACAATACCACCGAAGCGCTGCGCTCCGGTGAAATCAGCATCAGGAGGAAACCAGTATGAAACAGCGCATCACCACCCACGATATGATCCTCTGCGCGCTTTTTGCCGCGCTTACCGCTCTGCTTTCACAGCTTGCCATTCCGCTCCAGCCGGTTCCGATCAATCTGGCGACTTTGGCGGTTTTCCTTGCGGGCGGCATCCTTGGCGCGAAATACGGGGCGCTCAGCCAGCTCGTCTATGTGCTGGTCGGCGCGGTAGGCGCGCCGGTATTCTCATCCTTTACCGGCGGCGTGGGGATTTTGGTCGGCCCAACCGGCGGATATATCGCAGGATATGTCGCCGCGGCTTTTCTGGTGGGTCTGCTTATTCAAAAGTTTGGGATGAAGATCCATATCCTCGTCCTTTCGATGCTCGCCGGACTCGCGGCATGCTATCTGCTCGGCACCGCGTGGTTCATGATTTCGACCGGCACCGGCCTCATGCAGTCACTTGCGCTTTGTGTTGTTCCGTTCCTGTTCGGTGACGCGCTTAAAATCCTGGCGGCAGCGATCCTTGTCCCGCGCATCTGCGGGGTGCTCCGCCGGGGTCCGGCGCGCGCGGCGTGAACGGCGAGCCCCTGCGGCTGCGGCCGCACCATGGGATTTGCCTGCGTTTCTTTAATGGGAAAGGATATGACAAAGCTTTTGCAAAGAACATGGCATGCGTCGCAGACAGCCTGAAAATGAATCCGGAGCGGCAGGTGATGCTCCTCTGCGGCGTGGACGCGCTCTGTATCAGCTGTCCGCATAACTGCGGCGGGGAATGCGACAGTGAAAAACCCGCACGGTATGACTCGGCGGTTTTGTCGCTCTGCGGTCTTCAGGACGGGGAGCTCCTCCAATGGCGGGATTTTCAGCGGCTGGTTTTGGAAAAGATCCTCGCGCCGGGAAAGCGGGAGACAGTCTGCGGGGACTGCGTCTGGACCCAAATCTGTCCGGCACGGGAATAAAAACGCGAAAGGCCGCTTGCAAGCGGCCTTTTGTTGTGCTATGATTTTCCCTGAGATAAGACGGGAGGGGAACGGTATGATCCTTGCGATCGACATCGGCAATACAATCACCGAAATCGGCGCCTATGAGGGGGACGGCCTGCTGTTTGTTTCCCGGATACTGACCGCCATCAATAAGACGGAAGCCGAATACGCGGTGCTTATCCGCGACGTAATCCGGCTCTACCGGCAGGACGAACGTGCGCTCACCGGCGCGATCATCTCGTCGGTGGTGCCCTCTCTGACCCAGCGGCTGCACAAGGCGGTCGCACTGATCGAACCGGTGAAGATTTTGCAGATCGGACCGGGCATCCGAACCGGGCTCAATATCAGGATTGACAACCCGGCGCAATTGGGGGCCGACTTTGTGGCCACCGCAATTGGCGCGATGGAGAAATATCCGCTTCCGGCGGTGATCATCGACCTTGGGACGGCTACAAAATTTTCTCTGATCGACGAAAAGCGGATGTTTATCGGCGGTTCGATCATGCCGGGCGTGACGGTTGCGCTGGAAGCACTGAGCAATCAGGCTGCACAGCTGCCGCACATTGGCCTGGAAAAACAGGTTAGCCTGATCGGTACCAACACTGAGGATTGTATGAAATCCGGTGTGCTGTACGGCACGGCAAGTATGATCGACGGGATGCTCGACCGCTACGAAGAAAAAATTGGCCCGGCCAAAACGGTGGTGGCCTACGGGCAGCTTGTGAATACGATCATCCCACAGTGCCGGCACAAAATCCTTGTCGATGAGACGCTGCTGCTCGACGGTCTGTACGCCATCTACAGGCGCAACAGCGACCGTATCTGAAAAAATTGAATAATAATGGGTATGTAACCGCTCCGGCGGAGGCATAAATTCCAAAATATGCGCTGCATCCGGAATGCCGGAGCAGCAGCAAGGAGAGATGTCTTATGTCAACCACACGCAAGACCACAAAGTTCACCCAGTTGTCCCTGCTCATCGCACTGATGGCGGTGCTGGCGTTCACACCGCTTGGATTCATCATGATCCCGCCGGTCGCCATCACCATTATGCACATCCCTGTCATCATCGGCGCCATCCTGCTGGGTCCCGTTGACGGCGCCATTCTGGGCGGTGCGTTCGGGCTTATGAGCCTTCTGAAGGCTTCGACAACGGCTGTTTCACCGGTGGATCTGCTCTTTTCCCCCTTTGCAAGCGGCGCGCCGTTCGCTTCGCTTGTGATGTGTATTCTGCCGCGCATCCTGCTCGGAGTGATCGCCGGGTGCCTTTATCGGCTTCTGCGCCGCACCGGCCGTGAAACCTTTGCGATTGCGACGAGCGCGGCGATTGCGAGCATCTGCCACACGGTGTTGGTGCTCGGCTGCCTGTGGGCGTTGTTCGATGCGATTCCGCTCAAGGACGTATTCCTCACCATTGTGGGGTTCAACGGCATTCTGGAACTTTCTGCGGCGGTTGTCGTCACGACAGCGGTCTGCCGTCCATTGATGAAGTTTTTGGCAGCGCAGGGAGCTTTGCGGGAGGCAAAAGCATGAAAGAAATTCCAATTACAGAGATAGAGAATCTTAAAATCGGAAACGCGCAGGACATCGAGGGCGGCACCGGCTGTACGGTGCTCCTCTGCGCGCGCGGGATGCCCGCGGGGCTCGATGTGCGCGGCGGAGGCCCCGCTTCGCGCGAAAGCCAGCTTCTTAGCCCACTTGCCGCAGCGGAAGCGGTGCATGCCGTGCTGCTTTCCGGTGGAAGCGCTTTCGGGCTCGATGCTGCCGGCGGCGTAATGCGCTACCTGGCTGAGCGGGACGTGGGTTTTGACACCGGCATTACAAAGGTGCCGCTCGTCTGCGCGAGCTGCCTCTTCGATCTGGTGGTCGGTTCGCCGGATGCGCGCCCGGATGCAAAGATGGCTTATGCAGCCTGCCGCGCGGCCGAACAGGACGCGCCGGAGGAAGGGAATTTCGGCGCGGGCACGGGCGCGACGGTCGGCAAATATCATGGACCGGCCACCATGATGAAATCGGGGCTGGGCATTTATGCCGTGCAGCTGGGGGATTTGAAGGTGGGCGCGGTGGTCGCGGTGAATGCGCTGGGCGATGTCTTTGACATTGACAGTGGCCGCCGTTTGGCCGGGATGCTCACCCCGGATCTTTCCACTTTCGCGGATACCGAGCGGACAATGTACACGGAGAACACGGTACGCGGAAATCTTTTCACCGGGAATACAACGATCGGTGCGGTGATAACAAACGCGCGCTTTGACAAGACGAAGATGAATAAAATTGCTGCAATGGCCCACAACGGCTATGCGCGGGCATTGAACCCGGTCAACACGACCGCCGACGGGGACAGCATCTACGCGCTCTCGGTGGGAGACATGCAGTCCGACCTGAACCTGGTTGGGACGCTCGCGGCGCGGGTGATGGGCAAAGCGGTTGCCCGCGCTGTACTGCGGGCGGAACCGGCATATGGACTGAAAACTGCCCAGGACTTTCTCTGAAGCGAATAAAAGCTCCCCCGTCCGGGGGAGCTTTTATTTTCTCGTTTTGGGGTGCTGTTTACAGTTCGGATTTCCAGAGTCCGTGCAGGTTGCAGTAAGCATAAACCGCCACCGGCTGGTCGCCGCCGAGCGCGAAAGTCACTTCCGGGGCGGAACCGGGCTTGAGATTTTTGCGGTGGATGCCGTTTCGGGTTTCAAGAGCGACCCATACAATCCAATGTTTTTCTTCCATCGGATGGGAGACGCTCCCAACGTTCACCGAAACGGTGCCGCCGTCCACCTTGACGAGCGGGACATGTTTTTCGGTTGCGGCGTCAGTGGTGTTGGCGGTCAGTTTGTGCATCTTTTCTCCGCAGCAGACAACGGGAACGCCTGCGTCGTGCACCATTTCAATGAGATTCCCACAATGTTTACAAATGTAAAAAGTTGCCATCACAATTTCTCCTTAACAAATTTTCATTTTATTAGTTTGCCCGCCAAGTGGGCTTCAGAACCGTGTTTAGCAGAATATTTTCATCCGGTCTCCCCAAATTTTTGATCCGCGCAGAGCGGCTGGTCGGGAACTTTTCAGGATGAAAACTATACGTAATTTGTATATTTTAATATTAACACAGGCCGCCGCAATTTGCAAGCCCTTTATACCGCTATTTTTACCGCGGGACGGGAAAAAATTCCGAAAGTTCTTTCATACCGCTAAAATGAGGAACCCGCGCTTCCTTTTTTACATACACTGGCATATGGAGGGGAAGCTATGACCAACCAGTTTCATCCGGGAAACCGGCCGGGACGGCCCGATCGTCCGATGCAGCCAAATCCGCAGCCAGCCAACCCGAACCCGCAGCAGGCGCCCCAAAACCAGCAGGCTCAGCTAAACCAGATGCGTATGCAGCAGAATTTTCAGAACCGAAACGGAATGCGGATGCAGCAAAACCACGGGAACATGAGTCGGATGAACCAAAACCGTCAAAATCCGTCCGGTGTGCAGAAGATTCTGCAAACAGCTTTGCAGAATCCGGTGGGAACTCTCAGCAAGGTAATGAATATTATAAGACTGTTGGGATAACCGCAGCCGGTTTGCCTGTACATACCTTGGAACAGGGACCTGGCCGCAGTTTACGAAAACTTTTACGAAAATTACCGATGAATCGAGCGATAAGGGAACAAAACGATCAGGAAAGCGGGACGCCGGGAGGCGTCCCGCTTTTGCGCGCTCAGAGATAAAAACATGGGGACCCGATCAGGCAGATGAGCAGCAGGATTGCCAGCCCGGCAAGAAAATAGGCCAGGCATCCGCTGCATCCGCGGTTTTCTTCCGGCGGGCAATCCTTTTGGGGCGGCCCGGGACAGTTGCAGTTACGCATTGCGCTCCCTCCTTGCTACAGGATATTCATCTAAGGATGGGTTCAGTCCTGTCGGACGGAATCCCTTTTTTGCGCATAGATTGGGAAAGGAGGTGTTTTTAATGGCGCGCAGCTATTACTACCAAAGGCCTGGTTATCCACAGCCGGCCCGGCGGCACCACGGCCGCAACTGGCCGACAAATATCAATTCGCCGGGTATGCATACCTTCCAGCGGCCGCCGGACCGGCTGCCGGAACCATTGGTTGAAATCCGCGTTGACGGCGAACGCTTCCGTTATCGCTGAAATATTTGCAGAAACCCGCCGGAAAGCTCTTGACCCGGCTGGGGATAGCGGATACAATAAAGAATGTTTATGGGCATTCAAATATCATTCAGCAAAGGAACGTGAAGAAAAATGAAAGTACGCATTCCAAAACACCGTGAGTTTGTCATCGATATTCAGGAGGAGGATGAAGCGAAAAAGCAGGAATGCTGGGATGCGCTTCAGAAAATCCTGGACGACTATAAAAAACAGGGGAAATCGGTGTATACCGAAACCTTCATAGAGGACAACGAGGACAAGGTGAAGGCGCTTCAGGAAACCTATCAGTTCACCTATACCGTTGAACTGAAAAAATAAGCATGCAGCAGAAAAGCCCGCCGGCCGGCGGGCTTTTTGAATATTGATTTACCGGCTGGCGAGCAGAGCCTTGATCTTCTCGTGCGGGTCGATGATCGCGCTGACCGAGATGTCATGGTTGATCGCAGCAATGAAGTAAGCGATATATTTGGAAACGTCAACCTCATGGAACCATTCACGGCTGCGCAGCTCCTCGCTGCGATAGGTGAGGTTGGTGCCGAACACGCCGCTGATGATGCCGTCCCGATAGGCTTTGTCAAACGCGTCGAGCCCGTTGGTGAAGATCGCGTAGGTCGCGTAGGAGAAAATGCGGTTTGCCTTCTGCTTTTTCAGCTCGTAGGCGATGTCAAGCATCGAATCACCGGAAGAGATGATATCGTCCGCGATGAAAACGTCCTTGCCTTCAACCGAAGTGCCGAGGTATTCATGCGCAACGATCGGGTTGCGCCCGTTGACGACCCGGGAATAGTCGCGGCGTTTGTAGAACATACCGAGATCGACGCCAAGCACCGACGCGTAGTACATGTTGCGGTTCATCGCGCCCTCGTCCGGGCTGATGATCATGAAGCGGTCGCGGCTGATATCGAGCTTCGGAAAGGCATGGAAGAGCGCTTTGAGAACCTGATAGGTCGGCATGACGTTGTCAAAGCCGGTCAGCGGGATTGCGTTATGGACGCGCGCGTCGTGCGCGTCGAAGGTTACGATGTTGGAGACGCCCATATGGGTCAGTTCCTGCAGGGCCATCGCGCAGTCGAGCGATTCGCGATAGTTGCGGCGGTGCTGCCGTCCGCCATAGAGAAGCGGCATGATCACGCTGATACGGTGCGCCTTGCCGCCGGCCGCCTGGATCAGACGCTTGAGATCCTGGAAATGGTCGTCCGGGGACATGCAGTTCTTCTGGCCGAACAGGTTGTAAGTGCAGCTGTAGTTGCCCATATCCACGATGAAAAAGAGGTCATTGCCGCGGATGGTGGATTTGATCAGCCCCTTGCTGTCTCCGGAGGAGAAACGGGGGCATTCGCTCCCGACGATAAAGGTGTCGGTGGAATGTTCGCTGGATGCAGCCCAACTGGTCAGATGTGCATCAATCTTCGCGCCAAGTTCCCGCGCGCCTTCGCTGACGATGAGGCCCAGCGGAGCCACACGGTCTTTTCCGTTAAAGATATCTTCTGCCTCGATATGCCCTGCCATTTTAAACGCTCCTTCAATCTCTTAGCTTTTTAGGTTTCACTGTAGAAATTGCGTGGATTCTGTCGAAAATCACACAGGAATATTATACATGATTCCATCTGCCTTGTACACTTAAAAACCGAATTTCCGTAAAAATGATCGAAATTACCGAAAGGATCTCCTTTTGATTATAAAAATTGTGAGAAACGAAAGAAAATTTTTGAAAATGGGATTTGGATGTGTTATAATATCTAAGTTACATATGGCCTATGGCCACGGTATATTTCTCGTGCCGGCCATTTTAAGGACAACTGGAAGTGAGGGAGCGGATTGGGACGGCGCAAACTGTTTTGTGAACGTGGGCCGCTGTGCTACGCGGTGTCCCTGCGCAAGGAGTATCTGCTGCGCTGGTGCCGGGATCTGGGCAGCCATGTGCGGTTTGCCTCCAGCCAGACTGGGGAGCCGCTTCCATTTATCGTAAAATCCCACCGCTCGGTTCTTCTGCGCAAGCTTTTTGGCGTGAACCAGCAGCTTCAGCAGAACAAGGCGGTCAACCTGCGGCTTGCCAGCCGGGGAATCGATGGGCTGCTCATCCGCCCCGGAGAGACGTTTTCCTTTTGGCGGCGGGTGGGGAACCCCACCGAAAAACGCGGCTTTTTGGAAGGGCTCGTGATCATCGGCGGCGGAAAACCGTCGGCTGCGGTTGGCGGAGGGCTCTGCCAGCTTGCGAACCTGATCCACTGGCTTGTTTTGCAAAGCCCGCTCACCGTCACCGAACTGCACCATCACACCGATGCCATCTTCCCGGACAGTGACCGCAGGGTTCCGTTCGGCACAGGCACCTCGGTTTTCTATAACAATGTGGACTACCGCTTCCAAAACGACACGCCGGATACCTATCAGCTGCGGGTCTGGCTGGACGAAACAGATCTTTGCGGGGAGCTGCTCTGCAGCCGGGAACTGCCGGTTCGGTACCGGATCGAGGAGCGGGATCACCACTATCAAAAGGAATCTGACGGCTGGTACTACCGTGTGAGCGAGATTTGGAAAAAGACGATCGACCGGGCGAGCGGCGGGACGCTGGAGGAAACCATGATCTTCAAAAACCACTCCCGCGTCCTGTTCGACGAGAGCCTGATCCCGCCGGAGCAGATCCGATGAACCCGCCGGAACCGGTGATCGCACAGATCGGACGGCAGGCGCGTCTGCGCCCGGAACAGGCCGCTTATCTCTGCGGGGACGAACAGCTGACCTATGGGGAACTCTGGGCGGGCTCCGGCCGGATCGCGGCGGGACTGCGAGCGGTCATGGGGGAAAATCCCGCGCCGGTTGCAATTCACGGGCGCAAGGGCGGCTGGTTTCTCACCTGTATGCTCGCCTGCATGCGTGCCGGGAAAGCCTATTTGCCAATCGATTCCGCCTGTCCGCCGGCGCGTGTCCGGCAGATCCTGTCCAGCGCAGGCGTGAAGCTGGTCCTTGACTGGGAAACGGCAATGCGGATGCTTGAAAAGCCGGAAGCGGTGGAGGTTTTGCGCTGCAATACCGACATTTCCTATGTTTTATATACATCCGGAAGCGAAGGGGCGCCAAAAGGCGTCCGGATCACACCGGAGAATCTCAGAAGCTTCACCGAGTGGAGCAGGACCCTGGCAGACGGCGGAATCTGGCTCAACCAGGCGCCGTATTCGTTCGACCTTTCCTGTATGGCGGTTTTTCCGGCGCTGACCGGCGGGAAAACCCTTTGTGACCTCGATGCGTCCCTGCCGTTTGGGCGGATGTTCAATTGCCTCGGCGCTTCTGGGGTGGCGGTATGGGTTTCCACCCCGTCGTTTGCGGCCTATTGCCTTTCGGACAGAAGTTTCGGCCGCGCGCTGCTGCCAGAACTCAATACCTTCCTTTTCTGCGGCGAAGCGCTCAGTCCGCAGCTTGTCCGAGGGCTTTTTGAGCGTTTCCCGGACGTGCGGGTGGTCAATGCCTATGGCCCCACCGAAGCGGCTGTTGCGGTTACCGCTGTGGAAATCACATCGGGGATGTGCGCCGGCCTGCTGCCGGTTGGCCGGCCAAAACCGGGAACACAGATTGTCGTTGCGGACGGATCGCTCCGGCCGCTTCCCGACGGCCAAACCGGGCAGATCGTAATCCTGGGCGATTCGGTCGGCGCGGGATATATTGGAGAGGACCCAAACCGAAAATTCCGGCTTTTCGACGGCGTACCGGCATATCTGACCGGGGATCTTGGATTTTTCCGGGATGGGATGCTGTATGTTGCCGGCCGCATGGATGAGATGCTCAAATACCGGGGCTTCCGTGTGGAACCGTCTGAAGTGGAAGCGGCGCTGCTTTCGATCGGCGGCGTTTCACAGGCCGCCGTCCTGCCGGAATACGCGGACGGGGAAGTCCGGTCGCTGACCGCTTTCCTCTGCGGAGAACGGCGGGAATCACTTTGGGTGCGCCGGGCGCTGCGGGAGCAGCTGCCCGCTTATATGATTCCGAAACGGATCGTGTGGCTTTCTGAAATGCCGTTGGCTGGCAATGGAAAGCTGGACAAAGGCAAACTTAGGGGGATGCTCTGATGGAGGAGAAACTGCTGCGTCTGCTTGCGCAGGTATGCGGAGACGACATCGTTTTATACGACCGTCAGGTCGATCTCTGGGAGGAGGAGCTGCTTGATTCGCTGGGGCTTATGCAGCTGCTTGACGGGATTGAAGATCTTTTCAACCTGGAAATCTATCCGACGCAGGTTTCGCCGGAGATGTTCGCGACGCCGCAGCGGGTTCTGGAACTGGTAAAAGAAAAAACGGAAGGATGATTTTGGGGAATATAAATAATTTTTTGTTGCACTAAATAAAATTATTTAGTATAATATGGATGCGTGCTTGGACTTGCGTATCCTTGTTATAAAATAAGAAAAGTGTGAAAATGAATGGAGGGCTCCTACACAATGAACAGTCTATTCTATGTCGCCCCGATTGTCGGGGTGGTGGCGCTTCTTTGCGCGTGGTGGCTGTCGACCTGGATCAACAAAAACGGTATGGGAAACGACCGGATGAAAGAGATTTCATCCTACATCCGCGAAGGCGCGATGGCATTTCTGATGCGTGAATACCGCACCATCGTCATTTTTGTTGTGATCATGTTCCTGGTTTTGACCTTTGCAATCAATCTTCCGACCGCCGGCTGTTTTCTGCTTGGCGCGTTTTTCTCGGTGCTGGCGGGCTTTTTTGGGATGCGCACCGCGACCAGTTCCAATGTCCGCACCGCCGCTGCCGCGCAGGAGCATGGGATGACCCATGCCCTCAAGGTGGCGTTCCGCGGCGGCTCGGTTATGGGGCTTTGCGTGGTAGGCCTGGGCGTGCTGGGCGTGGGCGTGCTTGCAATCGTACTTGGCGTTGAGAATGCGAGCATGCTGACCGGTTTTGGGCTGGGCGCCTCCTCGATCGCGCTGTTTGGGCGTGTCGGCGGCGGCATCTACACCAAAGCGGCCGACGTCGGCGCCGACCTGGTGGGAAAAGTTGAGGCGGGCATTCCCGAGGACGACCCGCGCAACCCCGCCGTCATCGCGGATAACGTGGGCGACAACGTGGGTGATGTGGCCGGTATGGGTTCCGACCTGTTTGAAAGCTATGTCGGCGCGATCATCTCCTCGATCACGTTGGCCGTGACCCTTTCCGACCCGGACCCGCTGACCGGATCGATCTTCCCGCTGGCGCTTTCGGCCATCGGGATCCTGGCTTCGATCATCGCGATCTTCATGGTCGGCCGGGGGGACAGCAAAAATCCGGCAAAAGCGCTCAATATGGGTACTTATGTCAGCGGCGGGATTGTCGTGGTGGCTTCGTTCTTCCTGAGCCGGGCGCTTTTTGGTGACCTGCGCGCGTTTGTCGCGGTTGTGATCGGCCTTGTGATCGGCGTTTTGATTGGCGCGATCACCGAGCGCTACACCTCCGGCGACTACAAGTCGGTCAAGAGCATTGCCAAGCAGTGCGAAACCGGACCGGCAACCTGCATCATTGACGGCTTTGCGGTTGGGATGCTGTCCACCGTCTGGCCGATGCTCCTCATTGCGGCGGGTATCATCGGCGCCTATGTGGCGTTCGGGCTCTACGGTATCTCGCTGGCGGCGGTCGGGATGCTCTCCACCGCGGGTATCACCATC
>Ga0079305_1000781_pt1 | contig 57762 bp, 54 predicted proteins | sample LMS_cellobiose_e_FD_79183 | JGI IMG/M metagenome (GOLD analysis project Ga0079305, IMG submission 79183) | Rumen-fistulated moose microbial communities from Alaska, USA - LMS_cellobiose_enrichment | ecosystem: Host-associated > Mammals > Digestive system > Stomach > Rumen fluid ...
CTGCCGCGCACGGCGACGGGGAAGATCCGCCGCTGGGAGCTGGAGGAGCGGCACGAAACGGCATGACCCGCGCGCACGCGCGGAGCTGCGAGATGAAAAGGAGACGGAACATGACGAGAGCGGAACTGCTGGAGAAGACCACAAAGATCATCTATGACTGCGTGCCGGAGCTTGCGGGCGTCGAGCTGCGGGAGGACACGGTCGTCAACACCGATATGGGCATGGATTCGATGAACTTCATCCTCGTGATCTGCAAGCTCGAGGCGGAGTTCGACGTGCGCATCCCCAACCGGCAGTGGAGCAAGCTGTCCACGCTGGGCGACGTGCTGGACGCCATCGAGAAATATAAAAAATGAGCGGCGTTTACGAGCGGACGCTGCTGCTCGGCAGCGAGCACGTGGACCGGTACCGCAGGCTGCGCACCGCGACGATGTTCGAGCTGATGCAGACGGCGGCGATCCGCCACACCGAGGCGCTCGGCATGGGCCGGGACAAGACGCTGGACAAGGGCCTGCTGTGGGTCGTGGCGCGGCAGTACGTGCGCATCGAGCGCATGCCGGTCTACGACGAGCGCATCACGCTGCGCTCCTGGCCCGGGACGACGATGCGCGTGCTCTTCCCGCGCTACTATGAGCTGTGCGCGGAGGACGGCGCGACCCTCGTGCGCGCGAGCGCCGTGTGGTCGCTGATGGAGAGCGCGACGCGCTCGCTCGCCTTCCCGGACGAGCACGGCATCGTGATCGAGGGCGCGGAGACGGGCGGGGAGCTGCCGTATCTCGTGCCGCTGCGGCCGATCGAAACGACGGAGACGTTCGACTTCACCGTGCCGTACAGCTACGTCGACCTCAACGGGCACATGAACAACACGCGGTATTTCGACCTTGCGGAGGACCATCTGCCCGGGGCGCGCGGCGGCCGCGAGGTGTGCGAGATCCAGACCGAATACGCCCGCGAGGCGCGCCTCGGCGAGACGCTGCACGTGAGCTGGGGCTGCAAGGGAGACAGATATTATGTAAACGGGCAGGGCGAACAGCCCTGTTTCAAGATGAGCCTGCGGTACCGGTAGGGCCGCGGAGCGGAAAGAACGGAAAAGGAGCAATGCCTATGGAACCGATCCGGGTGATCGAACTGAAGGAGAGCATTTTTGCCGACAACAACGCGGACGCAGACCGCCTGCGCGCGCAGCTCAAGGGTCAGGGGACGTTCCTGCTGAATCTGATGTCCTCGCCCGGCTCGGGCAAGACGACGCTGCTCAAGCGCACGATCGCGGCGCTGCGGGATGAGCTGCGCATCGGCGTGATGGAGGCGGACATCGACTCCGACGTGGACGCCGCGGCCATCGCGGAGACCGGCGCGCGTTCGATCCAGCTGCACACGGGCGGCATGTGCCACCTGGATGCGGACATGACCCGCCAGGGCCTGACCGAGTTCGGCACGGAGGATCTCGACCTCGTGGTGCTGGAGAACATCGGCAATCTCGTCTGCCCGGCGGAGTTCGACACGGGCGCGGTGAAGAACGCGGTGATCCTCTCCGTGCCCGAGGGGCACGATAAGCCACTCAAGTACCCGCTGATGTTCGAGGTGGCGGACGTGCTGATCGTGAACAAGACCGACGTGCTGCCCTACTTCGACTTCGACATGGAGAAGCTGACGGAGTTCGCGCGCCGGCGCCACCCGGGGATCGAGATCTTTCCGGTGTCCGCCAAGACGGGCGAGGGCGTGGACGCCTGGGTCGCCTGGCTGCGGAAGCAGGTAGCGGACTGGAAATAAAGAGAGATACCGAAATCGGTTTTGGAGGGAGAATATGGTCAAAGAAGTCAATCCCATGATCCACGTGAACGAGCGGGACTACCCGGTGACCGAGCACCGCTGCGACGATCCGGAGAAGAAAAAGCTCGTACTCAAGCTCGCGCGCATGATCACCGACAACATCCCCAGGAAGCTGCCGGGCGGGATGAAGGAAAACCACATGGATTTCTGGATCCTCGACCGCATGCTGACCAAGGATGAGGTCAGGTTCATGCTCAGCTTCCAGAAGCGGCGCACCGGCCGCACGACCGAGTGGCTCGCGCAGGCGAACCACATGACGCAGGAGGAGGCCCAGAAGGTCATCGACCACCTGCTGTGGATCGGCATCATCGAGCAGAACCGCGACAATCCCGACCAGCACATCCAGTACTGGATCCCGAAGTGGGTCGTCGGCTCGGGCGAGTACATGGTCGAGCACCCGACGCTGACCGACACCAACCCCGAGGTCGCGACGATGTTCAGCCTCGCCCCGCAGGAGCCGCTGGAGCTCGCGGCGAAGCTGATCCCGCCCGGCGGCGCGGGCATCGGCATGCACGTGATCCCGGTCGAGCAGGCGATCAACGGCGCGTCCACCTCCGTCAGCGTGGAGCACCTGAGTCACTGGCTGCAAAAATACGACAAGTTCTGCACGATGGTCTGCGCCTGCCGCAAGGCCCAGCGCGTCCGCGGCGAGGGCGTGGGCGACATCGAGGGCTACATGTGCATCGGCCTCGGCGACATCGCGGAGTTCCTGGTCGAGTCCGGCAAGGACGCGCACTACATCACCCGCGAGGAGGCCATGGAGATCATCGAGCGCGCCGAGCGCAAGGGCTACGTCCACCAGATCACGAACCTCGACGGGCCCGACCGCATCGTGGGCATCTGCAACTGCTCGCCGGGCAGCTGCTACGGCCTGCGCACCTCGCAGCTGTTCAACACGCCGAACATGTCCCGCAGCGCGTATCGCGCGCACGTGGACGCAGAGAAGTGCGTGGCCTGCGGCAAGTGCGTGGAGGTCTGTCCCGCGGGCGCGGCGCGCCTGGGCCAGAAGCTCTGCCGCAAGGACGGCTCGAAGGTCATGTATCCGATGCACGACCTGCCGGACGACAACGTCTGGGGCCCCGACAAGTGGGACCGCGACTACCGCGACCACAACAAGCTCAACTGCTACGACAGCGGCACCTCGCCGTGCAAGACGGCATGTCCCGCGCACCTCGCGGTGCAGGGCTACATCCGCATGGCGGCGGAGGGCCGCTACGACGAGGCGATCCGCCTGATCCGGCAGGACAACCCGTTCCCCGCGGTCTGCGGCGCGGTGTGCAACCGCCGCTGCGAGGAGCGCTGCACGCGCGGCACGATCGACAAGCCCGTCGCCATCGACGAGATCAAGAAGTTCCTCGCCCAGTGGGAGCTGCAGAATCCCGGCGACTATGTGCCCGTGTGCGAAAACATGGACGGCAAGCAGTGGGACGACTATAAGATCGCGGTCATCGGCGCGGGCCCGGCGGGCCTCTCCGCGGCATACTACCTGCGGCTCGACGGTTACCCGGTCACGGTGTTCGACCGCGAGGCGCGCCCGGGCGGCATGCTGATGAACGGCATCCCCAACTTCCGCCTGGAGAAGAAGGTCATCGAGGGCGAGATCGAGATCATCCGCAAAATGGGCGCGGAGATCCGCTGCGGCGTGGACGTCGGGCGCGACGTGACGCTCGACGAGCTGCGCGCGCAGGGCTACAAGGCGTTCTTCCTTGCCACCGGCCTCCAGAGCGGCGGCAAGCTCGGCATCCCCGGCGACGACGCCGAGGGCGTGATGCCCGGCATTGCGTTCGCGCGCCGGGTGAATCAGGACAGCGGCATGCGCCTCACGGGCAGGGTCGTTGTGATCGGCGGAGGCAACATCGGCGCGGACATCGCGCGCACGGCCGTCCGCGCGGGCGCGGAGAAGGTCGACCTCTACTGCCTGGAGAGCTACGACGAGATGCCCATGGGCCCCGATGACCGCAGAGAGGTCGAGGAGGACGGCATCACGATCCACGCCGGCTGGGGCCAGACCGAGATCGTGACCGAGAACGGGAAGTGCGCGGGCATCAGGTTCCGCAAGTGCCTGAGCGTCAAGAACGCCGAGGGCCGCTTCGACCCGAAGTTCGACGACGCCGTGACCGAGGAGGCCGCTTGCACGACGGTGCTCTACTGCATCGGTCAGAAGCCCGACTGGGGCAAGCTGCTCGAGGGCACGAAGGTCGAGTTCAACCGCAACGGCACCGTGAAGGCCGACCCCGTCACCCGCCAGACCGCAGAGAGCGACATCTTCGTCGGCGGCGACGTCTACACCGGGCAGAAGTTCGTGATCGACGCGATCGCCGCGGGCCGCGAGGGCGCGGTGTCCATCAACCGCTTCGTGCACCCGGGCCAGTCGCTGACGATCGGACGCGACCTGCGCACCTTCATCGAGCTCGACCGCGACGACATCCGCGTGGAGAGCTACGACAACGCGCAGCGCCAGATGCCGGGCATGAAGCCCGGCGAGGCCGCGGCGACCTTCGACGACCTGCGCCTGCCGCTGACCGAGGAGCAGGTGAAGATCGAGGCGGGCCGCTGCCTCAAGTGCGGCGCGACGACGGTGGATCTCAACCAGTGCATCGGCTGCGGCCTGTGCACCACGCGCTGCCAGTTCGACGCGATCCATCTCACGCGCGACCTGCCCGCCGCGAGCGACATGCACACCGCGGAGGAGATGATGAAGGTCGTCGGCCCCTACGCGCTCAAGCGCGGCATGAAGATCCTGAAGAAGAAAATCACCGGCAAATCGGATTATCCCACGATGCAGTAAAATCGTCTGAAATCAGATGAGTAATAAGGAGGAAAACGGAACATGGCGCAGATGACCCGCGACGAGAAGATCTTCAAGCTCGGGAAGATCATCACCGACCGCAAGGAGATCCTGCTCGGCCTGGAGAAGATGTCGACGGACGCTCCCGAGTACTGGGGCATCGACTGCGGCCTTCAGTACGCCGAAAGGCGCTACGGCAAGCAGGTTGCCGACGACTGCCTCGACGTTGCCCTGCTGATGGGCAAGCGCAAGCCCAAGACCTTCGCCCAGCTCAAAAAGCTGAGCGGCTACGACGACGCGCGCCTGGAGCTGACGCTGGAGGCGCTGTGCCAGGCGAGCCTGGTCGAGTGGCACTTCGAGAACCTGGACGGCAAGAACCCCAACCACGAAAAGCGCTGGGTGCTGGATATGTTCGTGCCCGGCAGCGCAGAGATCATGACGATGCGGCCGGAGATCTCCCCGGTCACGCCGCAGGTGGCGGACTTCTTCGAGCGCATGACCTATCTGCCGCTCGCCGGCATCACGCAGATGGTGCCGCCCGGCGGCGCCGGCATCGGCATGCACGTGATCCCCGTCGAGCAGGCGATCCCGGCCAACTGCGAGTCGCTGCCCGTGGAGCACCTGAGCCACTGGCTCAAGAAGTACGAGGGCCAGATCGGCGTGGGCATCTGCTCCTGCCGCAAGCAGCAGCGCATCCGCGGCGAGGGCTCCGGCGACATCGAGCAGTACTGGTGCATCGGCGTGGGCGATTTCGCGGACTACTGCCGCGAGACCGGCATGGGCCACGACATCAGCTATGACGAGGCGATGGAGATCCTCCACAAGGCGGAGGAGAAGGGCTACGTCCACCAGATCACCAACATCGACGGCGAGAACAAGATCTTCGGCCTGTGCAACTGCGCGGTCGGCGTATGCAACGCGCTGCGCACCTCGCAGCTGTTCAACACGCCGAACATGTCCCGCTCGGCCTACACCGCGGAGGTCAACCCGGAGAACTGCGTGGCCTGCGGCAAGTGCGTTGAGGTCTGCCCGGCGGGCGCCGTCCGCCTCGGCCAGAAGCTCTGCACCAAGCACGGCGAGATCGAGTATCCCAAGCACGAGCTGCCCGACGACACGAAGTGGGGCGAGGACAAGTGGAACTGGAACTATAAGAACGAAAACGGCGTCATCCAGACCTGGCCCACGGGCACCGCGCCCTGCAAGGCGGCATGTCCCCTGCACATCGCGATCCAGGGCTACATCAAGATGGCGAGCGAGGGCAAGTACCGCGAGGCGCTCGAGCTCATCAAGCGCGATAACCCGTTCCCGGCGGTCTGCGGCGCGATCTGCCGCAAGTACTGCGAGGACGAGTGCACCCGCGGCACGGTCGACGAGGCCCTCGCCATCGACGATATCAAGCAGTTCATCGCCGCGCAGGATCTGAACGCCGAGCACCGCTATGTGCCGCCGATGGTCTCCACCACGCGCGAGCATTTCGACCAGAAGATCGCGATCATCGGCTCCGGCCCGGCGGGCCTCGCCTGCGCATACTTCCTCGCGATCGAGGGCTATTCCCCGGTCGTATTCGAGAAGGACGCCGTGCCCGGCGGCATGATGGTCACCGGCATCCCCGGCTTCCGCCTGGAGAAGGACGTGGTCAACGCCGAGATCGACATCCTGCGCGAGATGGGCGTGCAGTTCCGCTGCGGCGTCGAGGTCGGCAGGGACGTGACGATCCAGCAGCTGCGCGACGAGGGCTACAAGGGCTTCTTCGTGGCCGTCGGATTGCAGTACGGCGGCAAGCTGGGCATCCCCGGCGAGGACGCGGCCGACGTGATGCCGGGCGTGGACTACCTCAAGAAGGTCAACGCCGACACGGCGCAGCCGCTGCACGGCAACGTGGTCGTCATCGGCGGCGGCAACATCGGCGCGGACGTGGCCCGCACCGCCATCCGCCAGGGTGCGGACAGCGTGAAGCTCTACTGCCTCGAGGCCTATGAGGACATGCCCATGGGCGAGGAGGATCAGGAGCTGTGCAAGGCGGACGGCGTCGAGATCCACGCCGGCTGGGGCCAGACCGAGATCACGACCGAGGACGGCAGGTGCGCAGGCATCCGCTTCCGCAAGTGCCTGAGCGTCAAGAACGCCGAGGGTCGCTTCGACCCGAAGTTCGACGACGCGGAGACCACGGCCGAGACGTGCACGACGGTGCTCTACTGCATCGGCCAGAAGGCCGACTGGAAGGAGCTGCTCAAGGGCACGAAGGTCGAGTTCAACCGCAACGGCACCGTGAAGGCCGACCCCGTCACGCTCCAGACCGCGGAGAGCGACATCTTTGTCGGCGGCGACGCGTATTCCGGCCAGAAGTTCGTGGTCGACGCGCTGGCCATGGGCCGCGAGGGCGCCGTGTCCCTGCACCGCTTCGTCAACGAGGGCCAGTCGCTCACGATCCACCGCAACACCCGCCACTTCACGCCCCTCAACAAGGAAGACATCGTGCTGCCGCCTGAGTCCTACAAGAAGCCGGCGCGCGCCGTCAAGGGCGTGGATCAGGCCAAGGTGCGCACCATGCGCGACGAGCGCCTGATCTTCACCGAGGAGCAGATCAAGAGCGAGGCGTCCCGCTGCCTGAGCTGCGGACGCAGCGTGGTGGATACGAACAAGTGCCTCGGCTGCGGCATGTGCACCGTGCAGTGCAAGTTCGACGCCATCCACCTTGTGCGCAACATGGGCGACGCGTACTCCAGGATGATCCCGGCGGAGGACAAGTTCAAGGCCATCGGCGCTTACGCCGCGAAGCGGAGCATCCGCATCCTCAAAAAGAGCGCCGCAAAGAGCGCCAGATAAAACGCCGCTATGCATGAACTTGGTTTGGTGAATTACGTGGTCAAGCAGGTCAGCCGGATCGCGGAGGAGAACAACGTGCGCAAGGTCTGCTCGGTGACGCTGGAATTCGGCGAGGTCTCCGGCATCGTGACGTCCTACCTCTACGATTACTGGAACTGGTACACCAAGAAGTTCCCGCTGTTCGACGGGGCGAAGCTCTACTGCGAGACGATCCCCGCCGTGACCTGGTGCGACGACTGCAAAACGACCTATCCCACCGTGAAGTACGGGAAGACCTGTCCCCGCTGCGGCAGCGGCAACACCTGGCTGCAGCAGGGAAACGAAATGAACATCAAGCAGATCGAGGTGGAGGACACTTCGCAGGAAGGAGATGCAAATGAACAATCAGGAGATGCGGAGACTGAAGGAGCAGCTCGGGGTGAGAAATTACCAGATCAACTATAAAACGGGCGTCCACCTGGGTGTGATCGAGGACTTCTTCTCGGAAAAGACCGAGACGCTCGAGCCCAAGGATCGCGAGAAGATCGAGGAGCTGCTGACCGAGATGGCAAAAAAGCGCTGAGGAGCAGACAAATGAAAGAGGGGCGTCCCGCCGCCGGCGGGGCGCCCTTCCTTTTTTGCGCGCAGGGCGGGCCGCGCACGGGCGACGAAAAAAATTTTGGGAAAAATGCGGGGCGACCCCATTTTTTTTCGCCGCCGCGCCGAAGAATATAACAGAGGCAGGCGAGGCGAAAAAAGCCCGCCGCCCGAAGAACCCGAAAGGAGAACACAACATGAAAAAGACGATCAAACGCATCGGCATGGCGGCGCTCGCGCTCACCGCGAGCCTGAGCCTGACCGCCTGCATGACGAATACGACCCGGAACGACACCCAGACTGCGCAGACCATCCAGAGCACGCAAACCACCCAGAGCACCCAGAGCGATGCCCAGACCGGCGGCGCCGCGGAAACGACCACCGGCACGACGACCCTCACGCCGGCAGGCGGCAGCACGGAGACCGCGGTGACGCCGGCCCCGCAGAGCGAGAACACCTTTACCTTCACCGACGGCGGAATCACCGCCGCGGGCGGCAGCGGCTACGAGATCGACGGCACGGCGCTCAAGATCACGGACAGCGGCGTTTACACCGTGACCGGCAGCTGCGGCGCGGGCAGCATCACCGTCAAGAAGGGCACCACGGGTGTGACGCTGATCCTGAGCGACCTGACGCTCACCTGCGCCGACGGCGCGCCGCTGCAATGCAGCAAGGAGACCGAGGTCACGCTCTACATCGAGGGCACGGTGACGCTGACCGACGCGGAGGATCCCGCGGACGAGACTTCGACCGACGCGGCCGTTGCGGACGCGTTCGAGGGCGCGGCGATCAAGGTCAAATCCGGCGCGGCGCTGACCGTGACCGGCAGCGGCACGCTGAACCTCGACGCCGGCGCCTGCAAGAACGGCATCAAGGGCGCGAGCGAGGCAACGATCACGATCGCGGGCGCGACGATCAACGTCATGGCGGCGCACAACGGCCTCGGCTGCGACGGTGAGATCTTCATCACCGGCGGCACGCTGAACATCGACGCCGACAACGACGCCATCCACGGCGAGACCAACGTGACCATCACCGGCGGGCAGATCGGCATCGCGGCCGACGACGACGCCATCCACGCCGAGCAGGTGCTGACCATCGGCGTCAAGGACGGCGCGAGCGGGCCGAACATCACGGTCATCCGCTCCAAGGAGGGCCTGGAGGGCGGCACGATCTACCTCTACTCCGGCAGCGGCAGCATCCGCGCGAGCGACGACGGCGTGAACGCCGCGACTGATGCGGCGGTGGACGAGGTCGCGATCTATCTTTACGGCGGTACCTGGTACGTCAACGCCGACGGCGACGGGCTCGACTCCAACGGCAACCTCTACGTCTACGGCGGCACGACCGAGGTCTACGGCGCCGCCAACGGCGGCAACAACGGCTTCGACTACGACGGGCAAGCGGTTTACGGCGGCGGCACGCTGCTGGTCGTGGACACCGCGGGCATGAACCAGACCCCGTCGAGCGGCGTGTCGGTCTTCTTCGGCAGCGGCGGCAGGATGGGCGGCTTCGGCGGCTACGGCAGCCAGAGCGGCAGCATCTCGATCACCGCGGGCAGCACCATCGAGATCAAGAACGCGGGCGGCGAGACGATCTACAGCGCGACCGGCGCGAAGAACGCCAACTGCGTGATGCTGCTCAGCGAGGCCGTGACCGAGGGCGAGACCTACACCCTCTACGTCAACGGCAGCGCGGCCGCCACTGCGACCGCCGCCGCAGGCAGCGGCGCGGGCGGCTTCGGCGGCATGGGCCAGATGCCCGGCAGCATGGGCCAGACGCCCGGCGGGAACGGGCAGTTCCCGGGCGGCATGGGCCAGACGCCCGGCGGGGACGGACAGTTCCCGGGCGGCGGGCGCAGACATTGAATGCGAAACAAACGGAGCGGCGCACCGCGCGCCGCTCCGATCCCAAAAAGAGGTGAAACGGCATGAGCGAGATCCAATGCTGCTTTCGGCGGTATGAAAAGAAATACCTGCTCACGACGGCGCAGTACGAGGCGATGCGGGAGGGCATGGCGCCCTACGTCCGACCCGACGAATACGGACGCTACTCCCTCGGCAACGTCTATTACGATACGGACGACTACCGGCTGATCCGCAGCTCGCTGGAAAAGCCGGTCTACAAGGAGAAGCTGCGCGTGCGCAGCTACGGCGTGCCCGGCGAACACGACCGCGTGTTCGTGGAGCTGAAGAAGAAGTACGAGGGCGTGGTCTACAAGCGGCGCATCGTGCTGGAGGCCGGAGAGGCCGCGCGCTTCCTCAGCGGCGCGGAGGAGCGCGGCGACCAGATCTCCCGCGAGATCGCGTACTTCCTCCGCTTTTACCGGCCCGTGCCGAAGGCGTATATCGCCTACGACCGCGAGGCCTACGCCGGGCGCGTGGACGACGCGCTGCGCATCACGTTCGACACCGGCATCCGCTGCCGTGGCGACGAACTCGACCTGCGCGCGGGTGACCGCGGCGCGGCGCTGCTGCCGCCCGACACCGTGCTGATGGAGATCAAGATCCCCGGCGCGGCGCCGCTGTGGCTGGCGCAGCTGCTCAGCGGGAACGGCATCTTCCCGACGTCGTTCTCCAAATACGGAAGCTGCTATCAACAATTCGTGCTCGGCGGGAAGGCCGCCGGGCTGACCGTGAAGGAGGTCCTTTCCTGTGCTTAACTCGATCATCACCGGCGGTGAGATCACGATGACGTCGTTCCTCGCCTGCACCGCCGTTTCTCTGATCCTCGGCCTCGGCACCGCATGGCTGTGTCTCTGGCGGAACAAACGCTCCCAAAGCCTCGCGCTGACGCTGGCGATGCTGCCGGCCGTGGTGCAGATGGTCATCATGCTCGTCAACGGCAACATCGGCGCGGGCGTCGCGGTCGCGGGCGCGTTCGGCCTCGTGCGCTTCCGCTCCGCGCCCGGCACGGCGCGCGAGATCGCCCTGATCTTCCTTGCGATGGCGATCGGTCTCGCGACCGGCATGGGCTACGTTGTTTTGGCGGCGCTGTTCTTCACGCTGATGGCGGCGTTCCTGCTGCTGCTTACGGCGCTGCGCTTCGGCAGCGGCGACGAGAACGAGCGCGAGCTGAAGATCACGATCCCGGAAACCCTGGACTACGAGGGGCTGTTCGACGATCTGTTCGCAAAATACCTGCGCTCGGCCGAGCTCGAGCGCGTCAAGACCAGCAATATGGGCACGCTCTATGAGCTGCACTACCGCGTCGTCCTGCGGGAAGAGCGGGTGCCCAAGACCTTCCTCGACGAGCTGCGCTGCCGCAACGGCAACCTGAACATCGTCTGCGGACGCAGGGCGTCGAAGGAGGAGACGCTGTAAGCGGGACTTGCAGTTTCCCGGGCGGCATGATAAAATCAGCGTAATCGTGCAGTCTGACAGAAAGGGAAACCGCCGTGAACGATTGGGAGCAGGACGTCCTGCCGGCAAAAGAGGATGAGCAGCGCCTCGCGGAGCTGATCGAGCGCAGCCGCGCGTTCATCCTGCGCTGCGCCTCGGAGACCGCGCACCGCTATATCACCGAGAGCGACGACGAGTGGAGCGCGGCGCTGCTGGGCTTCACCGAGGCCGTGCGGGAGTACGAGGGCGGCAAGGGCTCGTTCCGCGCCTTCGCGGCGATCGTGATCCGGCGGCGCGTGCTGGACCAGCTCCGCGCGGAGGGCCGGCACGCCGGCGAGGTGAGCGTCGCGCCGGAGGCGTTCGAGGACGGACTCGACGAGGAGACGGCGAGCGGCCTTGAAACGCAGGTGCAGCGGCGCATGACCGAGGAGGCGGGCCTTGCCGCCGACGACACCGCCGCGCGCACGCGCGACGAGATCGACGCGGTGCAGACGCTGCTGGCCGGGTACGGGTTTTCGTTCTTCGACTTGGCCGACTGCTCCCCGCGGACGGACAAGACCCGGCGCGCCTGCGCGCGGGCCGTGCGCGCGCTGCTGCGGAACGAGACGCTGCTCTCCGCCCTGCGCGGCACGAAGACGCTGCCGATGAAGGAGCTCTGCGCCGCGTCCGGCGTGACGCGGAAGCTGCTCGACCGGCACCGGCGCTACGTGATCGCGGCGGCGGAGATCCTGGCGGGAGACTATCCGATCCTCAGCGGATACATGGACTTTATCAGAAAGGCGGAAGCATGAAGGCAGTCGTGTTGGAGATCAAAGACGGCGTTGCCGCGGCGCTCCGGGAGGACGGCGTCGTCGTCCGAACGAGCGCGGCGTGCCGCGTGGGCGAGACCATCGAGCTGGACGCGGCGGAGCGCACAAAGGCGCGCGGCCGGACGCGGCGCGCGCGCTGGCTGCGCACGGCCGTGGCAGCGGTGCTGGCGCTGACGCTCACGGGAGGCACGTACTACACGACCTCGGTCGCGGCGGCCTACGTGTCGCTCGACACAGAGGAGACATCCGTGGAGTTCTCGGTCAACCGCCTGGGTCAGGTGATCGGCGTGCAGGCGATGAACGAGGAATCGCAGGCGCTGGCGGAGACGCTGCGCGGCGACGTGCGGCGCAAACCCGTCGAGGACGCGCTGAACGCGGCGATGCACCGGCTCTACGATGAGGGGTTCCTGCACGAGGGCGCGGAGAAGGAGACGGTCGTCGCGGGCGTGACCGCCGGGAACAGCGCGCGCTGCGCGCGGCTGAGCGAGGCGGTGGAGCGTTCCGTCGGCTGCGAGGGCGGCCGGGGCGCGGCCCTCTATCTCGAGGAGGTGACGCCGCTTGAGCGGCGTGAGGCCCGCGCGCGGGAGCTCAGCGGCGGCCGATATCTGTTTGAACAGCGGCAGGGCGGCTTTCCCGGCGCGGGAGGGCCGCCTCCCGGCGCATTGCCTCCCGGCGCGCCGCCGCCCGAGGCGCCGCCCAGACCTGCATGAATTTACAGCGCGTTCACAATTCGCTCATGACTGGGCAATAATTCCGTGTTATTTTGCGGTCACGATGAAACAATAAATCCGCGCACCACACGAGAGGAAGGAGAAGCGATATGGAAAACATCACGCTGGAAATGGTAGACGAGGTCATGTCCCGCACGAACGCCGGCTATGAGCAGGCGAAGGAGGCGCTCCTGGCGGCGAACGGCAACGTGCTCGACGCCATCATCCTGATCGAGAAGCGCAACAACGAGCCCGCCGCGAATCGGCTGGTCGAAAAGGTCAAGGAGGCCGTGCGCAAGGGCAACGTGACCAAGATCCGCGTCATGAAGGACGACAAGATCGTGCTGACGGTGCCGGTCACGGCGGGCGTTGCCGGCGGCGTGCTCGGCCTGATCGCCGCCCCGTGGGCGGTGGTCGTGACGGCGGTCGCGGCCTACGGGCTGGACTGCCGGTTCGAGCTCATCAAAGAGGACGGCACGGTCGAGACCGTGGAGGAGTTCGTCCGGGACGAGGATAAGCAGGACTGAGCGCAAAGAGAAAAAGGGGCGGGGACGCCGATGCGTCCCCGCCCCTTTTTGTTTGGCATCCATGTCAATTTGCCTGAAAAGAGGAAAAATCAGGAAAAAATAATCATACATATGGCGATTGACATTTGACGGCGCAATCCCTATAATTGTTCCGTTGTGGTTACTGTCAGGCGGTCCGCCGGCGGACCGCGGAAAAGAGAGGAGCTTGACTATGGAACAGAACGAAAGACGTGTTGGCACCGTTTCCCGCGGCATCCGCTGCCCCATCATCCGCCAGGGGGACGATCTTGCCGCCATCGTGACCGAGAGCGTGCTCAAGGCCGCGGAGAGCGAGGGCTTCGCCCTGCGCGATCGCGACGTGATCGCCATCACCGAGTCCGTCGTCGCGCGTTCGCAGGGCAACTACGCGAGCGTGGACGCCATCGCCGCCGACGTGCGCGCGAAGCTGGGCGGCGGCACCGTCGGCGTGATCTTCCCGATCCTCTCCCGCAACCGCTTTGCGATCCTGCTGCGCGGCATCGCCAAGGGCTGCAAAAAGGTCGTGCTGATGCTCAGCTATCCCTCCGACGAGGTGGGCAACGCCTTCGTGACCTACGACCAGCTGGACGCCGCGGGCGTGAACCCCTACAGCGACGTGCTGACGCTCGGGCGCTTCCGTGAGCTGTTCGGCTCGACGAAGCACGAGTTCACGGGCGTCGACTATGTGGAGTACTACGGCGAGCTCGTGCGCGCGAGCGGAGCCGAGGTCGAGTTCGTTTTTGCCAACCGCGCGCAGACCATCCTTCAGTATGCCGACTGTGTGCTTGCCTGCGACATCCACACCCGCGCGCGCACCAAGCGCCTGCTTCGCGAGGCGGGAGCAAAGGTCGTCTGCGGGCTGGACGACATCCTGACCGCGCCGGTGGACGGCAGCGGCTGCAATGAGCGCTACGGCCTGCTCGGCTCCAACAAGGCCAGCGAGGACACGGTCAAGCTTTTCCCGCGCGCCGGGCAGGAGCTGGTCGAGGACATCCAGGCGCGCATCGCCGCCGCGACGGGCAGACACGTCGAGGTCATGGTCTACGGCGACGGCGCGTTCAAGGATCCCCAGGGCAAGATCTGGGAGCTGGCCGACCCGGTGACCTCCCCGTTCTTCACGGCGGGCCTTGTCGGTACGCCGAACGAGCTCAAGCTCAAGTACCTCGCGGACGACAAGTACAAGAACCTCTCCGGCGAGGCGCTGCGCGAGGCGATCTCTGCCGACATCCGGGCCAAGCAGGGCTCGCTCGTGGGCCAGATGAGCACCGAGGGCACGACGCCCCGTCAGCTGACCGACCTGATCGCGTCGCTCTGCGACCTGACGAGCGGCAGCGGCGACAAGGGCACGCCCGTCGTGCTGGTGCAGGGCTACTTCGACAACTATACGAACTGAAAAAGCAAGAGAAAACGGCGCGGGCTTCTGCCCGCGCCGTTCTTTTCCGCGCAAAAAGAGGCGTTTTCCAAAAAAGGACTGCGTGCGGCTCAGCCTTTCCGCCGGCGGCGGCGAACGCGGTTGAGGTGACGCTCGAATTCGCCGGAGCGCAGCAGCTCCGCGAGGACATACTGCTCGAACACCGGCACGGTGCAGGAGTAGAACCCGAGCGTCTCGCGGAAGCGCGGCACGAGCGGCGGCGGCAGCACCATATAGCCCGCGCGCAGGGACGGCGCGACGGTCTTGCTGAAGGTGTTGAGGTAGAGAACAGGCCCCTCCGGAGCAAGGGAGAACACGGTGTCCTCCGCCTTTGAGGAGAGAGTGAACTCAGAGTCAAAGTCGTCCTCCACGATGAAGCCGCCGCGCGCCTGCGCCCAGCGCACGTACTCCGCGCGCTTGCCCGCGCTCGCGGTGATGCCGCTGGGGAAGCTGTGGAACGGCGTGACGTGCAGCACCGTCGCCCGCGTGCGCGCGAGCGCGTCCGTTCGGACGCCGTCCGGCCCGAGAGGCAGCAGCTCGCAGGTCACGCCGCAGGAGCGGTAGACGCGCGCGATCTTTTCATAGGAGGGGTCCTCGAGCGCGAAGATGCGCTCGCGCCCGAGCAGCTGCACGATCAGCCCGTAGAGATACTCCGCGCCGGAACCGATGACGATCTGCTCGCTCGCGACGCGGATGCCGCGCGAGCGGGCCAGGTAGTCGCGCAGCGCGCGGCGCAGCTCGCCACAGCCGCTGTTGGGCGAGCGGGCGAGCAGGCTCTCGCCGTAGTCGGCGAGGACGCGGCGCATCGTGCGGGCCAGCACGGAGAAGGGGAACTCGTCCTGCGCGGCGCGGCCCCGCGGCGGAGCGGGCGGCGGCGCGCTCTCCGCGACCGGGAAGAGGTCGCCCGCACGATAGCTGACGAAATAGCCGCTGCGCTCGCGGGCCTCGAGATAGCCCTCGTCGCAGAGGATGGCGTAGGCGTGCTCGACCGTGACGACGCTCACACCCGCGTCGTCTGCGAGCTGACGCTTGCTCGGCAGGCGGCTGCCGGCGGGAAACACGCCGGAGATGATGTCGCCCCGCAGACGGTGATACAGCTGGAGATACGCGCTCTCCGGCGCGCTTTTGTCGATGCGGATCTTCATCTGATCGTACCGTTTGATTCCTTTCTGACGAAATCGGCATATCCAGAGCAAGTATACACCGGCGGACGCGCCGGGGAAAGAGAATTGTGAAAAAACGGTGAATTTTTTTCGCTCCGTCCGCCGGTATCTTGACAGGAGCGGGCGGAGGGCGTATGATATGCGACACATTGTCATAAACTGCCGAAAGACGGGCTGAGCCCGAGAAGGAGGACCCCATGCCGAAACCGACATTCTTCCGTCTGCCGCGGGAAAAGCACGACCGCTTGCTCGCAAGCGCCTGGGCGGAGTTCACGAGCGAGCGCTTTTCCGACGTGTCGATCAACCGGATCATCCAGCGCGCACGCATCCCGAGAGGGAGCTTCTACCAGTATTTCTCCGACAAGGAGGATCTGTTCAACCACCTGGTGGACACGCTGCGCGGCGCCTGCCGCGACATCGTGTCGGCCGCGCTGGACGAGGCAAAGGGCGATCTGTTTTCCATGGCGCTGTTCACCTACGACCGCGCGATCCGAGAGGACGGCAGCGTGGCGGCGCCGCTGGAAAACGGCATCCGCCTGCTGCAGCTCAACCGCAACATGGACGCCGCGCAGCTGCTGACCGGGCGCATGGACGTCGACGGCGCGCTGGGCGAACTGTTCGCGCACTCGGATCTGTCGGCCCTGCGGCGGACGGACGAGGCGTTCCTCAGAGGCGCGGTGCAGCTGCTGCTTTCGAGCGTGGCGTGCGCAATGTCGGAGACGCTGCGCGACAGCACGCAGCGCGGCGCCGTGCGCGCGCAGCTCGCCGTGAAGACGGAGATCATCCGCCGCGGCTGCGAAAAGGAGGCAGCGCCGGTATGAGAAAACGCATTGCGGCGCTGGTGCTGACGCTCGCGCTCGCCGGCGCGCTCGGCGCGCCGCTGCGCGCGGCGGACGGCGCCACGGATGCGTCGTCCGACGGGCCGCTCGCCCTGGACACGCTGCGCCAGCGGATGCGCGCGCACTACTATCCGCTGCTGGCGCTGGAGGAGAGCATCGCGATCGTGGAGGCGCTGGATTACGACGAGCTGAGCGAAGAGCTGCGCGAGGGGCTCAACACGATCTCCTCGCAGGAGGCGGCGATCGCGCAGATCCCGATCATCGGGCCGTTCATCGGCGGCGCGGTGAGCGGGCAGCTGCAGAGCCAGTACGACGCGCTGCGCGAGCAGTACGACGCGATCAAAAACGGCAAGATGCAGGCGGACAATGCGGGCGCGGTGCACCAGCTGCGCACGCTGCAGGACCAGACCGTCATGATGGGCGAGACGCTGGCGCTCACGCTTGCGGGGCTCGAACAGCAGGACGCGGCGCTCACGCGCACGCTCGACAAGCTCGCACGCACCGAGCGGGAGATGACGCTGCGCTGCGAAATGGGCCAGATCTCCGAGCTGACGCTGCACCAGATCGCCACCGCGCGGACGCAGGCGGCGAGCGGGCAGCAGACGCTGCGCATGAACATGGAAAACCTGCGCCGCCAGCTGCGTGCGATGACCGGGCTGGACGAGGACGCGGCGCTGACGCTCGCACCGGTGCCCGCCGTGACGCAGGAGCAGCTCGCCGCGATGGATGAGGCGAACGACCTCGCGCGCGCCGAGGCGGCAAGCTATGAGCTTTACGACGCGCAGAAAAAGCGGGACGACGCCGAGGAGACCTATCAGGACGCGGTGAAGGAATACGGCGCCCTTTCCACGGAATACGGCTTCGTGAGCGCGCAGCACACGCGCCGGGCCGCGGAGTACACCTATCTCGGCACGGTGCAGAACTATGAGCTCAAATTCCGCACGCTTTACGCGCAGGTGAAGGACGACGCGCAGGCGCTCGCGGCGGCGCGCGCGGCGCTCGGTCTGCAGGAGGCGAGCCATCGCGCCGCCGCGCTCAAGTACGAGCAGGGCAGCATCTCGCACAACGCGCTGCTGGACGCGGCCGACGAGCTCGCCGACGCACGCGACGCCGCCGCGACGGCGGAGCGCACGCTGTATACCGACTACCACCGCTACGAATGGGCGGTGGAGCGCGGCATTCTGAACTGAAAGGAGCGGCGGACGACTTGAAACGACGGATATTCGCCCTGCTGCTTGCGGGGGCCTGCGCGGCGGCGCTCGGCGGCTGCGCGCGGGAGACGAAGGAGGAGACCGGCGCGCCCGTGGGCGTGGCGGTGCAGGTGCAGACCGTGGAGAGCCGCGATATCTCGACCGAGAACAAGGTCTCCGGCAGCGTGACGGCGGACGACGCGACGTCGATCTATATCTCCGCCACAGCCAAGTGCACGGCGGTCTACTTCGAGGCGGGCGACCGCGTCGAGAAGGGCGACGTGATCTGCACGCTCGACCTGGGCTCGACGCTCGCGACCTACAGCGCGGCGCGCATCAGCTACGACAGCGCCTACGCCGCCTATCGCCAGCAGAAGGAGATCTTTGACAAGCAGATCGCGCTGTACGAAAAGACGCTGGAGAACACGAAGGCGCTGTTCGCCATCGGCGCGGCCTCGCAGCTGGAGATCGACACCGCGGAGCTGCAGCTGCTCTCGGCCCGCGCGCAGCGGGACTCCACCCTCGCCCAGCTGGAGGCCGGCATCCAGAGCTACCGCTCCAACCTGGCGCAGCTCAACCTCGTGATGGACAACGTGGACGACGACGGCAACGTCATCGCGCCCGCGGGCGGCACGCTGCTCACGCTCACCGCGGCGGAGGGCGGCTTCGTCTCGGCGTCGTACCCGGTGGCGGTCATCGGCGGGGCCGAGCAGATGAAGATCACGGTCTACGTGTCCGAGGCGCTGGTGCCGAAGCTCTCGCTCGGCGATACGGTCAGCGTCACGGTCAGCGCGGCGGACGCGGCGTTCACCGGCGTGATCCGCGCGATCGACCGCACGGCGAACCCGCAGATGCGGCTCTACCCGGTCGTCATCAGCGTACCGAACGACGTGACGGGCCTGATCTCCGGCATGTTCGCGGACGTGACCTTCCACACGGAGACCGCGAGCGGCGCGGTGGCCGTGCCGAGCGAGGCGATCCTCACGAGCAACGGCGAGCAGTACGTCTACCTCGTCGAGGACGGGAAAGCGAAGTACACCCCGGTCACCACGGGCCTCATCGGCAGCGGCGTGACCGAGATCGTGAGCGGACTCTCCGCCGGACAGACGCTCGTCACCGTCGGGCAGCAGTACCTCAGCGACGGCGCGGCGGTGCGCATCGTGGGCGCGGAGGCCGGCGCATGAGAGGGATCGCGCAGTTCTGCATCAGGCACAAGGTGACGACGATCCTGGCCTTCGTCATCATCACGATCTTCGGCGCGGTCTATACCGGCGAGCTGCAGATGGCGCTGTTGCCGAACATGGAGTATCCCGCGGCCTACGTCTACGCCTACTACAACGGCGCGACGCCCGCGGACATGGAGCAGCTCGTCACCCGACCGCTGGAGTCCGCGATCATGACGGTGCCGGGCGTGGACTCGATCGAGTCCTCGTCCTCCGACAGCATGACGACCGTGCAGATCCGCTATGTGGACGGCACGAACATCGACATCGCCGCGACGAAGCTGCGCGAGCGATTTGACGCGCTGAGCCTGCCGGACGGCTGCTCCAAGCCCGTCATCCTGAACATCAACATCAGCGATATCATGCCCTCCGCGATCATCGCCCTCATGGGCGACGATCTGACGGAGGTGCAGGAGCTCGCGGAGAACACCGTGGCGCCCGCGCTCGAGCGGATCGACGGCGTGGCCTCGGTGAGCATCTCGGGCGGCGTGACGCAGCGCATCGCCGTGCAGCTCGACGGTGCGCGCGCCGCGGGCCTCGGCCTCAGCAACAGCTATATCTCACAGATCCTGATGGCGGAGAACCTGCTCTACCCCGGCGGCGAGGTGGACAACGGCGCGCAGACGCTGACCGTGTCGACCGACGCGCGGCTCGGCTCGCTCGAGGACGTGCGCAACGTCATCATCCCGCTGCAGACGGGCGGCACGGTGCGCCTGAGCGAGATCGCGGACGTGACGCTCGAGACGAGCAGGCGCTCGACCGTGGCGGAGATGAACGGCTCGACCGCGGTGGTACTGCAGGTGTCCAAGCAGTCCGGCGCGAACGAGGTCGCGACCGCAGAGGCGGTCAAGACCGCGATGGAGGAGCTCGCCGCGCGCAACCGCGCGGTGGTCTGGGCCGCGCCGTATCTTGCAAGCGACTATATCAACCTCGTGGTGCGCGCGGCGCTGGAGAACATCGTGCTCGGCGTGCTGCTCGCGGCGGTCGTGGTGTTTTTGTTCCTGCGGCGCTTCGGCGCGACGCTGGCCATCGCCGTTTCGATGCCCGTGTGCATCCTGACGGTGTTCGTGCTGATGTACGTCTGCGATCTGACGCTGAACATGATGAGTCTCGGCGGCATCGCGATGGGCGTCGGCATGATCGTGGACAACTCGATCGTCGTGCTGGAGAACATCTACCGCTACGCCGCCGAGGGTCACGACCGCATGACCGCCTGCGTGGAGGGCACGAAGGAGGTCTTCCTTTCGCTGACCGCCTCGACGCTCACGACCGTGGCGGTGTTCCTGCCGCTGGGTCTCACGAGCGGGCTCGCGGGCATGATCTTCAAGGACTTCTGCCTGACGATCGCGTTCCTGATCCTCGGCTCGCTCGTGATCTCCGTGACGCTGGTGCCGCTGCTGTGCTACTTCCTGCTCGACGAGCGGCGGGTGCGCGCGCAGGGCGCGCGCCGGACGGGCGGCTTCGGCGACAGGCTCGTGGCGGCGTACCGCCGGCTGCTGGCCCACTTCACGCGCCACCTGTGGCAGGGAGCGCTGATCTCGGTGCTGCTGGTGGGCGTGTTCGTCGCGACCTGCCTTTCGACCAAGATGGTGCTCCTGCCCGATATGGATATGGGCATGGTCAGCGTGGACATCTCGATGCCGATCGGCTCGGAGATCGAACAGTCCGCCGCCATCGCGGAGCAGGCGGCGGCCATCGTGCGGCGCGAGGTGCCGGAGATCGACTCGGTCTACTACCTCGCGGAGGCGAGTAGCACGCAGCTCCAGCTCAACCTGGTGCCGCGCAGCGAGCGCAGCCGCACCGCCACGCAGATCGTGAACGCGCTGCGCGCGCCGCTGTCCGTCATTGCAGGGTGCGAGATCACCGTGAGCACGCTGGACATGACGGCGATGATGAGCAGCGACGATATCGGCATCCGCGTGACGGGCACGGATTACGCCACGCTCGCCATGATCGCGGACGATCTGACCGCGCAGATCGCGGCCCTGCCGGACGCGGTGGACGTCTCGTCCTCGCTCAATGCGCAGGTGCCGCAGGTCAGCGTGAGCATCCGCCGGCAGGCGGCTTCGCAGTACGGCCTCACGGCGGCGTCGGTCGGCGCGGCGGTGCGCGCGGAGCTCACCGGCGCGACCGCCACGAGCGTCACGATCGACAACCGCGAGATCGAGGTCATCGTGCGCGGCGACGGCCGCGCGGCGGAGAGCCTCGACGCGCTGCGCTCCATGTCGGTGCCGACGCCGCTGGGCTCATCCGTGCCGCTCGGCGCGGTGGCCGAGGTCGCGGTCGTGCTCGCGCCGCAGACGATCCGGCGCATCAATCAGTCGCGCGCGGTGTCGATCACCGGCACGACGGTCAGCGGCGACACGAACGCCATCACGAAGCAGATCCGCGCCATCCTGGACGCCTATCCGATGCCGGAGGGCTACAATGCGGCGATCGGCGGCGGCTACACCGAGCTGCGCGAGAACTTCCACGACCTGACGCTCGCGCTGATCGTGGCGCTGGGCCTCGTGTACTTCGTGCTCGCCTCGCAGTTCGAGTCGTTCGTGATGCCGGTGATCGTGATGATGATCCTGCCGGTGGCGTTCTCGGGCGCGCTGTTCGCCCTGCCGCTCACCGGACGCGACCTCTCGATGATCTCAATGGTCGCGCTCATCATGCTGGCCGGCACGGTGGTCAACGCCTCGATCATCCTGATCGACTATATCAAGCAGCGGCGCGACGCCGGCGAGAGCCGCGAGGACGCCATCCTCAACGCCTGTCCGCTGCGCATCCGCCCGGTGCTGATGACCACGCTCACCACGATCCTCGCGCTCGTGCCGCTGGCGTTCGGCATCGGCGAGGCGAACGAGATGATGTCCGACATGGGCGTGACGATGATCTCCGGCATGCTGATCTCAACGCTCGTGACGCTGGTGTTCACGCCGGTGTACTACTGCCTGATCGACGACATCGGGAAAAAGAGAAAGACGAAGCAGGCGTAACGAACGCGCCCGTGACCGTGGTCACGGGCGCGTTTTTCATCGTTTGGGAAAGCGGCTCAGGCTTCGTATTTTTTGCCGGCAAGGATCAGCGGGAGGAGCAGTCCGCCGAGGAGCGGCACGAGCACCGCCGCGCCCGCGAGCAGGCGGGAGGGCGCGGGAAAGAGCGCCGAAAGCAGCAGGCACAGCGCCGGATACAGCGCGAGCAGCAGCACGCAGGACAGCCGCCCGACGGCGACGATGTGCGGCCAGTTGCGGTTGTTGAACGCGAACAGACCGGACACGTTGATGCGGAACGCCCCGTCGCTGAAGGCGGTGATGCGGTTCTGATCGTAGTAGGCGGGCAGGCGCAGCGGAACGAAAAAGCAGAAGTACGCCCCGAAGAGCGCGCCGAGCGCAGCGAGCGTGATTGCCGCGGTTTCATAGTCCGGCGCGAGGCGGCCGGACAGCAGGCCGAAGAGCAGCGTGCCCCCGCCGAGCAGGAGCGCCGCGGCGTAGCCCAGGCTCCAGCGCCCCGCCTGCGTCCAGGCGCGCGCGCGGGCGTCCCCGGCGTAGGCAATGGCGGTCTTGACGAGGCCCTCCACGTCCGAGGCGTCCAGCGGAGATCCCGCGCGCTCGCACAGCAGCAGCTCCGTTACGCTCACGCCCAGCAGCTCCGCGAGCGGGATCAGCAGCGCCGTGTCCGGGATGCTGGCGCCGGTCTCCCACTTGCTCACGGCCTTGTCCGAGAGGAAGAGCTGTTCGGCGAGCTCCTTCTGCGTCCAGCCTTTTTCCCTGCGCAGCGACGCCACGAACGCGCCGAAGCGCTGCCTGTCGATCTGATACATACTCGTCACCTCCGGGAAAAGTGTAGCGCAGGGGAGCGCGGTTTGGCAACCGAACGGCGGTAGAGTGCGAAAAAAGCGCGCTTACGGCGCGCTTTTTTCCTGCGGTTCGGGCGTGGGAGCGTCCGGTGCGGGCGCTTCCTCCGCGGCGTCCGCACGCCTGCGGTTGACCCACAGGCGCGCCGGGTCCGCCGGCTTCACGCGCAGGCGACAGACGAGCACCCCCGCCGTCACCAGCACCAGCAGCACGGACAGCGCCTGCGACACGCGCACGCGTTCGCCGCCGAGCGTGACCTGGAAGAGATACAGGCTGTCCGCCCGCAGGCCCTCGATCCAGGTGCGGCCGAGACCGTACCACAGGAAGTAGAAGCAGGTGTCCTGCCCGTCGAACCGGCGGCGCTTCGTGACGATCAGACACAGCAGCGCGAGGCCCAGCAGGTTCCAGAGGCTTTCGTACAGGAAGGTGGGGTGGACGTCGAGATACGCGCTCTCCGACGCCCAGAGGCGCATGCGCCAGGGAAGCTCCGTCGCCGCGCCGTAGGCCTCGCGGTTCATGAAGTTGCCCCAGCGCCCGATCGCCTGCGCGATCAGGATGCCGGGCACGACGCTGTCGGTCAGCGCGGGGAAGGGGATCTTCTTGCGCCGCGTGACAAGAAAAGCAACGAGAAAGCCGAGGATCAGCCCGCCGTAGATCGCGAGGCCGCCGTCCCAGATGCGAACCATCTTGACGAAGCTGAGCGAGCCGTCGTCATTCCGGAACAGCTCGAGGTAAAAAAGGATGTAGTACAGCCGCGCACCGAGGATGCCGAAGGGCACGGCCCAGAGGACCGTGTCGAGGATATCGTCGTCCTTAAGGCCGAAACGGGGGGCGCGCTTCATGCAGAACCAGAGGCCGAGCAGCAGCCCCGCCGCGATCAGCACGCCGTACCAATAGACGCCGTTGCCGATATCGAGCAGCTTGGAGCTTGCGGTGAACTTCCAGTCCCCGAACAGGCCCGGGAAGCTGACGGGCGCATCGGTGAAATTCATGTGAGATCCTCCTTTCGAGGCGTGAGCAGCGAGATCGCGCAGCGCTCCCGCGTGACGTTTTCACGCAGGAACGCCTCTACGTCCGCGCGGGTCACAGCGTCGTACTCCTCCGGGAAGCGGAAGGGGTCGAAGCCGCGGAAGCAGCCGTCCGCCAGCGAGGCGGCGATGTTTTCAAACGAGTTGAGCGCGCGCAGCGAACTGCCGAAGCCCGCACGGCGGCTCTGCTCGAAGAGCGTTTCGTCCACGCCCTCTCGCGCAAGGCGCGCCGCCTCTTCGATGAGCAGGGTCACGACGCGCTCCGGCTCGCGGCACTCGCCGCCGGCATAGAGATAGGCGGCGCCGGGCAGCTGGTCAAAGCCGCCGCCGAAGCTGCCGTTGATGAGCCCCGCGTCGTACATCGTCTGATAGAGCGGCGAGGACTCGCCGAAGAGCACGTCGCAGGCGAGGTCGCCCACGAGATCCTGACGCAGCAGGGCGTCCCCGTCCGCGGAGGCGGGGCACTTGAAGCCGACGAGGAACTGCGGCACGGCAACGTCCATCGCCTCTGCGACGCGCGCCTGCGCGGGAGCGGGCGGCTCCTCCGCGCCGTAATCGCGTTCGGGCGCGCGGCCGCGGCCCGGCGGCAGCACCTCGCGCGCGATCGAGAGCACGCGCGCGGCGTCCACGTCGCCCACGACGCAGAGCATCATGTTCGACGGATCGTAGAACGCGGCGTGGCAGGCATAGAGCAGCTCCGGCGTGATGGCGCGGATGCTCTCCTCCGTGCCGGCGATGCTCACGCGCGCGGGATGCGTGCGGTACAGGCAGGAGAGCAGGTTTTTGTAGACGCGCCAGTCGGGTTCATCCTCGGTCATGCGGATCTCCTGGGCGATGATGCCGCGCTCCTTCTCGACGCTCTCCGCCGTGAAGTACGGCACGGAGACGAAGGAGAGCAGCTCGCGCAGGTTTTCCTCGAAATGCTCGGTGCAGTCGAAATAGTAGGCCGTGACGGAGGGCGCGGTGTAGGCGTTGGGCTCGGCGCCGTTCCGGGAAAGGCGCTGCATCGCGCTGCCGTCCTCGGTGTCGAACATCTTGTGCTCGAGATAGTGCGCGATGCCGGCGGGCGTGTCGTGCCGGACGCCGTCGAGCGTGAAGCGCAGGTCCATGCCGCCGTAGTGCGCGGTGAAGCAGGCGTAGCGCCGGAGATAGCCGGGCTTGGGCACGACTGCGACGCGCAGGCCGTTTTCCAGCGTCTCGGTCAGGATGCGCTCGCCGAGGCGGGGATAGTTCCGTTCAGTCATGCGCGGCGGCCTCCTCTCCGGTCAGGAAGTAGATCGTGTCGAGCGTCAGCGAGCGCGCGGCCTCCGCCACGCGTTCGGCCGTCACAGCGCGGATCCGGTCGGCCAGCTCGTCGTCGGTCTCGCGCAGCTGGGCGGCGGCGCGGGCGAGCGCCTGCTCCTCCATGCGGAAGGCGGAGTCCCCGCGCTGGGCGATGGCGCTGAGCATCACGCTCTTCGCGCCCTCAAGCTCCCAGGGCGCGAGCGGCCCGTCCTGCACGGCGCGCAGCTGCGCGAGGATCTCGTCGCGCACGCGCGGCTCGTCCTCAAACTCGATGCCGGACGACACCGTGACGAGGCCCTTCGCGCGGTGGTAGACGCTGGAGGCGTAGTAGCACAGCGACAGCTTTTCCCGCACGTTCAGGAAGAGACGGGAATTGCTGTAGCCGCCGAAGATGAGGTTCATCAGCAGCAGGGCGGCGGGATCGTCGTCCGCGGCGCGGAAGCCCATGGCAAGCTTGCCCTGGGTCACGTCCAGCGTTTCGACGACGCGGCGCGGTGTCCCGGGCGCGCTGCGCCGCTCTGCCTCGGCCGGTGCGGTCAGCTGGCCGCGCGGCAGCGCCGCGAGCGCGCGGTCGAGCGCGTCCTCCACGCGGCCGAACGACGCGCTGCCGCAGTAGAACAGCTCAAGGCGGGACTGCGCGAGCAGCTGCTGGTAAAAGAGGTAGAGGGTCTGATTGTTGAGCTTTGCCACGCGCTCCTCCGTGCCGAGGCGGGGCACGCCGTAGCGCTCGCCGCGGCACATCTCCCGCAGCAGCCGCGCGTCGGCATAGTCGCGCTTGTCGTCGATCAGGCCGCGGATCGCGTCGATCAGGTTGGCCTTCTCGCTGTCAACGTAGCGGCTGAGGAACCGTCCGCCGCGCGTGACGGGCTCGAGCAGCAGCTCGCCGAGCAGGGCGGCCGCCTGCTCCACCAGATGCTCGCCGCCGGGGGCGTAAGCGTCGTCGATGAAGCTCATGACGAAGCCGAGACACTGGTTTTCGCCCAGCTTGCGCACGGTATAGGACACGCCCGCGCCGTACATCAGGTCCAGCGTGCGGCTGAGACTGCGCATGTCCGGGCAGCGGACGGTGCCGCGGCGCAGCACGGCGGGCAGCAGCGCGCCCGGCGCGGCGGCGCGCTTGTCGAGCGGCGTCACGAAGTGGGCGCTGAGAAGGCCCGTCTTGAATTTGACGGCGTGCACGCAGGTGAGGAACACGCCGGGCAGCAGCTCTTTGCGGATCGAATCCATGGCTGCGCTCCTTTCTGCCGCCTCGCGGAGGGACGGCGGCGGTCGGCTCAGGTCATTAGAATAGCACAAAATCGCAGACAATACCACCGTTTTCCAAAGAAAAAAACGCGGCGGCTCCGTTTTTCGGAAAAAAACGCGTCCGTCGCCGCTTTTCCCGCAAATTTTCCTTGACTTTTCTGCTACGATAGGGTAAACTGATTCGTGTTGTAAAGGAAAATAACTTTACACGGGATCGCTTGCTAAGGAGGAACTTCCGTGAAAAACCAGACGTTTCGCATGACGATGCTCTTCGACTTTTACGGGGAGCTCCTGACCGAGCGGCAAAGGGAATTCTACGACCTCTATTACAACGAGGATCTGTCGCTCGGCGAGATTGCGGAGAATTACGGCATCTCCCGCCAGGGCGTGCGGGACGTGATCGTCCGCGCCGAGGCGTACATGACCGAGATCGAGGAGAAGACGGGGCTGGTCAAGCGCTTCATGCAGCTCGCCCCCCACGTGGACGCGATCCTGGAGGCCGCGGGCGGGATCCGGCGGCTCAACGGCCGCCTGTTCGAGGACGCGCGGCTGGAGGAGCTGTGCGCCGAGATCGAGCGGGAAGCCGCCGCGCTGCGCGACTGAGCGGACGGAGACACGTAAGGAGACACCATGGCGTTTGAAGGCCTGAGCGAAAAACTGAATGCCGTGTTCAAAAACCTGCGCGGCAAGGGCCGGCTGACCGAGGCGGACATCAAGACCGCGATGCGCGAGGTGCGTCTCGCCCTGCTGGAGGCGGACGTGAGCTACAAGGTCGTGAAGGACTTTGTGGCGAGCGTGAGCGAGAAGGCGCTGGGACAGGACGTGCTCGAGAGCCTGACTCCCGCGCAGCAGGTCATCAAGATCGTGAACGACGAGCTGACACAGCTCATGGGCGGGGCCAACGCGAAGCTGACCTTTGCGCCCCATCCGCCGAGCGTCGTGATGATGGTCGGTCTGCAGGGCGCCGGCAAGACGACGAATGTCGCCAAGCTCGCGGGTCTGCTGCGTTCGCAGCAGGGCAAGCGCCCGCTGCTTGTCGCGTGCGACGTGTACCGTCCGGCGGCGATCACCCAGCTGCAGGTCGTCGGCGGACAGCTGAACCTGCCGGTGTTCGAGATGGGCCAGGGCGACCCGGTGCACATCGCGCAGGAGGCCGTCCGCTACGCGAAGGATCACGGCAACGACGTGGTGATGCTCGATACGGCGGGCCGCCTGCATATCGACGAGCGCCTGATGGACGAGCTCAAGCGGATCAAGGCGGCCGTCCGGCCGAACGAGATCCTGCTCGTGGTGGACGCGATGACCGGTCAGGACGCGGTCAACGCCGCAACGGCGTTCGACGAGGCGCTCGGCATCGACGGCGTGCTGCTGACCAAGCTCGACGGTGACGCCAGAGGCGGCGCGGCGCTCTCGATCCGCGCGGCGACCGGCAAGCCGATCAAGTTCATCGGCACCGGCGAAAAACTCGACATGATCGAGCCCTTCCACCCGGACCGCATGGCCTCGCGCATCCTCGGCATGGGCGACGTGCTGTCCTTCATCGAGCGGGCCGAGCAGGCCATCGACGAGGAGCAGGCGAAAAAGCTGGAGGAGAAGCTGCGCAAAAACCGCTTCACGCTTCAGGACTACTACGAGCAGCTCGTGCAGCTGCGCAGCATGGGCGACCTGAACCAGCTGGCCGGCATGATGCCGGGCGGGCTCGGCAAGCAGCTGGCCAACGCCGAGATCGACCCCAAGGTCATGGCGCACACCGAGGCGATCATCCTCTCGATGACGCCGGAGGAGCGCGAGAATCCCAAGCTCCTCGGCGCAAGCCGCAAAAAGCGCGTGGCCGCCGGCTGCGGGCTCGAGGTGGTGGACGTGAACCGCCTGCTCAAGCAGTTCGAGATGATGCAGGAGCTGACGAAGCAGCTCTCCCGCGGGCGGCTGCCCAGGGGGATGGGCGGCATGCCGGGTCTCGGCGGCGGCGGACGCATGCACGGCTTCGGCCGCAGAAAACGCATGAAATAAAAGGATCAGGTGCTGACGCATTTTATCCGTTTTATGATAACAAAAAACATTTTATTTGGAGGTAATTACATCATGGTCAAAATCCGTCTTCGCAGAATGGGCGCCAAGAAGGCTCCGTTTTACCGCGTCGTCGTCGCCGACTCCCGCTATCCGCGCGACGGCCGCTTCATCGAGGAGCTCGGCACGTACAATCCCTGCGTCTCTCCCGCCGAGATCAAGATCGACACGGATCGCGCGCTGGAGTGGATCAAGACCGGCGCCCAGCCGACCGAGACCGTCCGCGCTCTGCTCAAGCGTGCCGGCGCGCTGTAACCCCGGAGGGCAGCGCATATGAAGGACTTGCTGCTCTACATTGCCCGCAGCCTTGTGGATCATCCGGACGACGTGACCGTCACGGAGAAGCAGGGGGCCGACGAGCTGACGTTGGAGCTGCGCGTCGCACCCGAAGATATGGGCAAGGTGATCGGCCGTCAGGGCCGGATCGCCAAGGAGATCCGCACGGTCGTCCGCTCCTGCGCGCAGCGCACGGGCACGAAGGTATCCGTGGACATCGTAGACTGAACAGAGACCGCCGAAGCAGAGCTTCGGCGGCTCTTTTCATCTGCCGGGGAGATGCGGCGGCCGCACGGGACCGGCGCCGCCGCGAAGCACCCCGGCGAGCGGCACAAAACGCGGGAAATCATTTTAGTCAAAAAGGCAAAAAGGCCGGACAGGGGAGAGTTTCCCTTGCGAAATCGGGAAGCAATGCTTATAATTGATTCGAATCAGCAAACATTGTGAAAAATTAGACAATCTGACAAAAATAACGTGAAGGAGCAAAAAGACTATGGATTTTCATCTGTCGAAAGAGCATGAGATGATCCGCAAGATGTACCGCGAATTTGCGGAGACCGAAGTCAAGCCTCTTGCCGAGGAGATCGATGAGGAAGAGCGCTTCCCCATGGAGACCGTCGAAAAGATGGCCAAGCTCGGCATGATGGGCATCTACTTCCCCAAGGAGTATGGCGGCGCGGGCGGCGACGTCCTGAGCTATGCCATGTGCGTGGAGGAGCTGGCGAAGGTCTGCGGCACGACGGCGGTCATCGTCTCGGCTCACACCTCTCTCTGCTGCGCGCCCATCTTTGAAAACGGCACCGAGGAGCAGAAAATGAAGTATCTGCCCGACCTGCTCTCCGGCCGTAAGATCGGCGCCTTCGGCCTGACCGAGCCGAACGCCGGCACCGACGCCTCCGGCCAGCAGACCACCGCCGTGCTCGAGGGCGACCACTACGTCCTCAACGGCAGCAAGTGCTTCATCACCAACGGCAGCGTGGCCGACACGTTCGTCGTTTTCGCGATGACCGACAAGAAGGCCGGCAACCACGGCATCTCCGCGTTCATCGTGGAGCGCAGCTTCCCGGGCTTCTCCTCCGGCAAGCATGAGAAGAAGATGGGCATCCACGGCTCCTCCACCACCGACCTCGTCTTTGAGGACTGCATCGTCCCGAAGGAGAACCTGCTCGGCAAGGAGGGCCAGGGCTTCAAGATCGCAATGAAGACGCTGGACGGCGGCCGCATCGGCATCGCCTCCCAGGCGCTCGGCCTCGGCGAGGGCGCGGTCGAAGAGGCGGTCAAGTATACGAAGGAGCGCGTCCAGTTCGGCCGCCGCCTGAGCCAGTTCCAGAACACGCAGTTCCAGCTGGCGGATATGCACACCCGCATGCAGGCCGCGCAGTACCTGGTCTACGCCGCCGCGATGAAGAAGCAGAACCACGAGGATTATTCCATGGACGCCTCCATGGCGAAGCTGTTCGCGGCCGAGGCCGCCTCCGACGTGACCCGCCGCGCCGTGCAGCTCTTCGGCGGCTACGGCTACACCCGCGAGTATCCCGTGGAGCGCATGATGCGCGACGCGAAGATCACCGAAATCTACGAAGGCACGTCCGAGGTCCAGCGCATGGTCATTGCCAAGTATCTCGGTGTGAACTAATTGGGAGGGAAGAAGAACGATGAAGATTCTTGTTTGTGTCAAGCAGGTGCCCGATACCTCCGGCAAGGTCGCCGTCAATCCGGACGGTACCCTGAACCGCGCCTCCATGCAGACCATCATCAACCCCGACGACATGAACGCCGTCGAGGCCGCGCTCAAGCTCAAGGACGAGACCGGCTGCAAGGTCGTGGCCGTCACGATGGGCCCGCCGCCGGCGGAGAGCATGCTCCGTGAGCTGATGGCCATGGGCTGCGATGAAAGCTATCTGATCTCCGGCCGCGAGTTCGGCGGCTCCGATACGTTTGCCACGTCCCAGATCATCGCCGCCGGTCTCGACACCATCGGCATCGAGGACGACGACCTCGTCTTCTGCGGCCGCCAGGCCATCGACGGCGACACCGCGCAGGTCGGTCCGCAGATCGCGGAAAAGCTGCATCTGCCGCAGATCACCTACGCCGCCGACATCCACAAGGACGGCAACACCCTGACCGTCAAGCGCGTGCTGGAGGACGGCTACATGATCATCAAGGAGCAGACGCCCTGCATGGTCACCTGCATCAAGGAGCTGAACACCCCGCGCTATATGTCTGTTTCCGGTGTGTTTGAGACCTATGCCAAGCCTATGACGGTGCTCGACTACAACGCGCTGAAGGACAACCCCCTGATCGACAAGACGACGATCGGCCTGAACGGCTCGCCGACGAACATCCTGACCTCCTTCACGCCGCCGCAGAAAGAGCCCGGCCAGATGCTTGAGGGCAACGACATGAAGACCTGCGAGAAGCTCGCGGGGATCCTGGTCGAGAAACACATCATTTAAGGAAAGGGGATCAGAAACATGCGTACGAAGGTTGAACTTGCCAATCCCAATTTTGACAGCTCCAAGATCGGAGAATTCAAAAACGTCTGGGTGTTCTGCGAGCAGCGCGAGGGCAAAATGATGCCCACCAGCTTTGAGCTGATCTCCGAGGGCCGCAAGCTCGCGAACGAGCTGGGCGTCAAGCTCTGCGGCCTGCTGCTGGGCGACAATATCGAGGGCATCGCCCGCGAGCTCGGCGGCTACGGCGCGGACGAGGTCATCGTCTGCGACCATCCGCTGCTCAAGACCTACACGACCGACGCCTATGCGAAGGTCATCTGCGACGCGATCTCCGAGCTCAAGCCCGAGGCCTTCCTGATCGCGGCGACCAACATCGGCCGCGACCTGGGCCCGCGCTGCGCGGCGCGCCTGCACACCGGCCTCTGCGCCGACTGCACCCACCTCGATATCGACATGCCAAACTACAAGGACTTCCTGCGCGGCGCGTCCACGCTGCCGGAGGATCGCATCGAGAAGCTCGGCACGATCATGCTCAAGGACAACGAGACCGGCAAGATGGTCGCGCACGACGTGTCCAAGGGCCTGAAGATGACCCGTCCGGCGTTCGGCGGCAACCTGATGGCCTCGATCGTCTGCCCGCGCTTCCGTCCCGCGATGGCGACGGTGCGTCCCGGCGTCATGAAGAAGAACCCGTACGACGAGGCGAAGGCCGCGGCCGTGACGCTGACGAAGTACAACGTCAAGCTGACGGCGGACGACGTGCAGACCCAGGTGGTCGAGGTCGTCAAGGCGGCGAAGAAGCTGGTCGACCTGGTCGGTGCGGACTACATCGTGTCCGTCGGCCGCGGCATCAGCAAGGACGTTGCGGGCGGCATCAAGCTGGCCGAGGAGCTGGCGGACGTGCTCGGCGGCGTCGTGGGCGGCAGCCGCGTCGCGATCGACAGCGGCTGGCTGACGGCGGATCATCAGGTCGGCCAGACCGGCAAGACCGTGCACCCGAAGGTCTACATCGCGCTGGGCATCTCCGGCTCGATCCAGCACAAGGCCGGCATGAGCGAGAGCGAGTGCATCATCGCGGTCAACAAGAACGACACGGCCCCGATCTTCGAGATCGCGGACTACGGCATCTGCGGCGATCTGTTCAAGGTCACCCCGATGCTGATCGAGGCGTTCAAGGCCGCCAAGGCGAACAAGTAAGCGTCAGACCCCATCGGTGCCCGGAGGAGTTTTTGCTCTTCCGGGCGCCGTTTTTTCTGGAACAATTTGAAACGACTGTTTTCGCGCGGACGGGCCATACTATGCCTCGGGTATTGCAAGAAAAAAACGAAGCAGAGTGGGGCGAGGAACGACATGAGACGAGCCTTTGCAGTCATCACGACCGCGGCGCTGGCGCTTTCCCTTGCCGGCTGCGGCGCCGACAGCGGCACGAACGGCAGCACGACCGGAAGCGGCACGGCGCGCTACGGCACGGCGAGCTATTACGCCGACCGGGACGCGAGCGCGCGCAGCGCCGCCGACGCCGCTGCGGCGCGCCGGCGCTACGCGCTGATGCTCGACAACGCGCGCGTGCGCGACACCGACGGGCTGCTCTTCGACGGCGAGAACCCGAGTCACGACACGTTCTTCTGAAAAACGGGGCGCGCAGCGCCCCGTTTTTTGTCACTTTCTTCCGCTTGACAAGAGAAACGAACGGTGCTACAATGCACGCATCCAAACGAGCGATGACGGAGAAGAAGCCGCAAGGTCCCGGGCAGAGAGGGGCGCACAAAGGTGCAAGCGCCCTGCGGAAGACGGCGGCGGTACCACTCCCGAGCAGCCCGCGAAACAAGCGGGACGGGACCTCCCGTTACAGAGGACACGAGCGACGGCCGGCGGCCGTAAGCAGGGTGGAACCGTGGAATACTTTGTATCCCACCCCTGAACGACATCAGGGGTGGGATTCTTTTTGCCATCCCGAGAAAAGGAGAGGATCGCAATGTCCGAAGAAAACCTGTACACCTTTGAAAACCCCGAGTACCGCAGGACCTATTGGCACACCTGCTCCCATGTGCTCGCGCAGGCGGTCAAGCGCCTGTATCCCGAGGTGAAGCTGGCCATCGGCCCGAGCATCGACACCGGCTTCTATTACGACATGGATTCGCCGTTCACCTTCACGCCCGAGATCATGGATGAGATCGAGGCCGAGATGCGCAAAATCTGCAAGGAAAAGCTCAAGCTCGAGCGCTTTGAGCTGCCGCGCGAAGAGGCGCTGCGCTTCATGGAGGAGAAGGGCGAGCCGTACAAGGTCGAGCTCATCAACGACCTGCCGGCGGACGCCGTCATCAGCTTTTACCGCCAGGGCGAGTTCACCGACCTCTGCGCCGGCCCGCATCTGGACAGCACCGGCCGCATCAAGGGCAACGCCCTCAAGCTGACGGCCTGCAACGCCGCCTACTGGCGCGGCGACAGCAGCCGCCAGACGCTCCAGCGCATCTACGGCGTCGCCTTCCCGAAGAAGGAGGAGCTCGACGCCTACCTCGCCGCGCAGGAGGAGGCCAAGAAGCGCGACCACAACCGCCTCGGCCGCGAGCTGGAGTATTTCACCACCGTGGACGTCATCGGTCAGGGCCTGCCGATCCTGTTGCCCAAGGGCGCGCGCGTCATCCAGACGCTGCAGCGCTGGGTGGAGGACGTCGAACAGAAGCACGGCTACCAGCTCACCAAGACGCCGTATATGGCCAAGCGCGAGCTCTACAAGCTCTCCGGCCATTGGGATCACTACCGCGACGGCATGTTCATCCTCGGCGATCCCGACGATGAGACGAAGGAATGCTTCGCCATGCGCCCGATGACCTGCCCGTTCCAGTATCAGGTCTTTCTCAACCGCGGCAGATCCTACCGCGACCTGCCCATGCGCCTGGGCGAGACGTCCACGCTGTTCCGCAACGAGGACTCCGGCGAGATGCACGGCCTGATCCGCGTGCGCCAGTTCACGATCTCCGAGGGTCACCTGATCCTGCGTCCGGAGCAGCTCGAGGAGGAGTTCAAGGGCTGCCTCGACCTCGCCAAGTACTGCCTCGGCACGGTCGGCCTGCTCGATAAGTGCACGTTCCGCTTCTCCCAGTGGGATCCCGCGAATCCGAACAACAAGTACGAGGGCACGCGGGAGCAGTGGGACGAGGCACAGCGCGTCATGGGCCAGATCCTCGACGACCTGGGCGTGAAGTACGAGATCGGCATCGACGAGGCCGCGTTCTACGGCCCGAAGCTCGACATCCAGTACAAGAACGTCTACGGCAAGGAGGACACGCTCGTCACGATCCAGATCGACATGCTGCTCGCCAAGCGCTACGGCATGGAGTACGTCGACGTGGACGGCCAGAAGCGCACGCCCTATATCATCCACCGCACGTCCCTCGGCTGCTACGAGCGCACGCTCGCCTACCTGATCGAGGAGTACGCCGGCGCGCTGCCGACCTGGATGGCGCCCGAGCAGGTGCGTTTCCTGCCCGTGACCGACCGCGCCGCCGATTACTGCGCGGAGCAGGCGAAGAAGCTGGAGGCCGAAGGCTTCCGCGTGACTGTCGACTACCGGAACGAGAAGATCGGCCGCAAGATCCGCGACGCGCAGCTCGAGAAGATCCCCTACATGCTGATCGTGGGCGACCGCGACATCGAGGCCGGCACCGTCTCCCCGCGCCACCGCGCGGACGGCGACCTCGGCGCGATGAGCGCGGCGGACTTCGCGGCGCTGCTGCACGAGGTGGTCGATTCCAAGGCGAAGAAGTAAGAAGAAATACGGCGAAACGCCTCCGCAGAGCAGGCTCTGCGGAGGCGTTTTCTTCGTATGGAAGCGGCCGGCAGGCACGCTTCACTCATTCCGCCGGCTCGGGCGATCCGCCCTCGCGGAACAGCGCCTGCGCGATGCGCACGAAGCTCTGCCCAGCGGCGCTCAGGCCCTTGTCCGTCAGGTAGTTGATGCCGATGCTGCGGAAGCTGTTGTTCGGCTGATAGGCGAGGGGGATCAGACGGATGCGCTGGAACACCTCCTCGCGGAAGAGGGTGAGCGCCTGCTGATAGAGCGATTTGGAGAGGAACATGATCCCCAGGCCGGACATGCACAGCGACAGCCGCGTCAGGATGCTGGAGGATTCGATGAACACCTGCGGCACGACGCCGGCATCCGCACAGCGGGCCTTGAAAACGTCGGTGAGGAAGGTGGTGTTGCTGCTGGAGAGGAACGGGCAGCGGACGTAGTCGGAGATGTCCGCCGTGGGCGAGGCAAGCAGCCGCTCCTGCTCCTCGGGGGTAAACAGGGTGCGGAGCATCCCCTCGGGGATGCCGAGATAGTACCGCTCCTCGTAGATGGGAACGAAGGAGATGCCGGGCATTTCCAGCGGGTAGCAGATCAGCATGTCGAAGGGCTGGTTTTGCAGCGCGGAGAGCAGCGCCTGATCCGTGACCTCGGTCACCCGGACGTTGATGTCCGGATGCCGCTGCTGGAACGCCGGCACGGTCTGCTGGATGATGACGGTCGCGCGGTTGAGGATCGTGCCGATGCTCAGCACGGCGTTGTCGCTCCGGCGGATGCTGTGCATGCCGGAATCCACGGCGTCCTGAAAGCGCAGCATCGTGCGCGCGTGCTCGAAGAGATAGGTGCCCGCGGGCGTGAGACGCAGCGGCGTCGTGCGCTCGAAGAGCTTGGCCTGGTAGTGCGACTCCAGATAGGATACGCGCGCGCTGAGCGCCTGCTGAGAGACGTAGAGCCGCTGCGCGGCGCGGGTGAAGCTCAGCTCCTCCGCCGCGGCGACAAAGCATTGAAGATCCCAAAACGTCATAGATCCACCTCACCGGCCCGGACGAGCGGGCGCATACTGTCGATATGCTTTCATTTTAACAGGGCAATGTGGAAAAGCAATTGGGCGTTATCACAGACTTTGCACAGAATTTTTTTGTTATATTTCACAAAAGCAAACGAAATCACAACGCGTTTTTGTGCAGCACACAAGAATCCTGCTGGATTATGGATGCGCGGAGACTATAATGGAAATGACGATATCGTAACGGAATACTGCGTTCTACGGCAGAATACGAATACGGAGGGCAAAGCTTTGAGCGGAAGAATTGACGTAACGATGGATACCGAGCTTCTGGTCATCGGCGGTTCGGGCGCGGGCGTGACGGCGGCGTTTTATGCGGCGCAGGCCGGCGTCGACGTGCTGATGGTCTCCAAGGGCAAGGCCGGCTTCAGCGGCAACGCGATCATGGCCGGCGGCGGCTGCGGCATCGACGGGGAGAGCGGACGCAACGTGCTCGGCATCGAGTCGGCCGATCCGGGCTTCACAAAGGACAAGCTGTTCGACTGTCTGGTGAAGGAGTCCTACTATCTGGCGGAGCAGAATATCGTACAGCAGTACGTGGACGATTCCCCGATCGTCCTGAAGGATTATTTGCAGTGGGCCGAGCGCGGCGGCAGCAAGTTCGTCAGCATCCAGCCCTGCGGCTGGCAGGCCTCCGGCGCGCACTTCGCCAAGCCCCTGGTGCAGGCGCTGAAGGAGACCCCCGCGATCCGCACGCTGGAGGACACAATGGTCGTCGAGCTGCTGCGCAGCGGCCGGCGCGTGGTCGGCGCGATCGGCGTGCACGTCTACACCGGCAAGCTCGTGCGCATCAACGCCAAGGCGGTCGTGATCGCCTCCGGCGGCTATCAGCTCCAGTCCCTGCGCAACACCGTGAGCGACATGACCGGCGACGGCCCGGCGATGGCCTATCGCGCGGGCGCGACGATCTCCGACATGGAGTTCATGCTCGCCTTCCCGACGGCGCTCGTGCCGGAGGATATGCGCGGGTCGATCTACCCGTATCTGTTCCGCCGCATCCCGCACCGCCTGGTCGATAAGAACGGCGACGAGATCGTGATCGACGAGGACGCGAAGGGCCTGTCCACCGAGAGCAAGATCAACAAGCTGGTCAACGACTTCTACATGGGCACCGCCGTGGCCAACGGACTCGGCGGCCCGCACGGCGGCGCGTTCTGGGATTACTCGATCGCCACACAGGAGGAAAAGCGCAAGGCGCTCGACCAGTTCTACAAGCGCTTCTCCAACTGGCATAAGTACGGTTACTACAAGGGCGAGAGCATGAAGCGCGTCGAGGACATGATCATGAACAACGAGCCGATCGAGGTCGGCCTCGGCGTGGAGTACTCGATGGGCGGCATCGTGGTCAACGAGAAGATGGAGACCGGCGTCGAGGGCCTGTTCGCCGCCGGTGAGACCACGACCGGCACCTTCGGCGCCTGCCGCATCGGCGACGGCCTGATCGAGATGCTCTGCCAGGGCATGAAGGCCGGCCAGACCGCCGCGGCCTACTGCGCCGCCACCGAGCGCGCCGACGCCGACGACGCCGACGCCGAGGCTGCCGCCGCGGAGCTGCTGCACTTCTTCGACAACGAGGGCGGCGTGAACGCCACAGAGCTGGTCGAGCGCATCACCGCCGCCTGCGACAAGGGCCTCAAGACCATCCGCTGCGAGGATGATCTGCAGGCGTCGCTGCGCGAGCTCGAGGCGCTCCGCGGCCAGGTCGAGGGGGCGACGCTCCAGTGCAAGAGCCGCGCCTACAACCTCGAGTGGATCAACGCGCTGAGCGCGCGCAACACCATCCTCTGCGGCGTGACCTCCGTGCGCGCGGCGCTCGAGCGGCGCGAGAGCCGCGGCTGCCACATCCGCTCGGACTATCCCGCGGTCGATCACGACAACTTCCTGTTCCACTACGACTTCCGCCGCGTGAACGGCGAGGACGTGATGAGCACGCGCCGCCCGACCGTGACGCGCATGCCGCTGCCCACCGGGAAAAAGGAGAACGTCATCAAGTACTTCACGGACAAGGATCTCCATTACAGCCGCGCGTTCAAAATCAATTTTGACAACTGAGGGAGAAAGCTGTATGTTAGTAACGATCAAACGCTACGATCCCGATGGGGATCGCGCCTGGACCCAGGAGTATGAGGTGGACACGACGCATCGCAGCATGACCGTGATGGACGTGCTGGAATACATCGAAACGAAGCTGGACCACACGCTGGCCTACTACAAGCACAGCATCTGCAACCACGGCATCTGCGCGCGCTGCACGCTGTCCGTCAACGGCAAGGTCAAGCTCGCCTGCACGGAGCTTGCGAACGACTACGACGCGCTGGAGCTTGCACCCGCGCCGAACCGCCCGGTCGTCCGCGACCTGGTGACGGGCGTCCCCTCGTCCGTGCTCTGAGCACACAACCGTCCGAATGCTGTCGGGGCAACCCGTCTACATAAAAAAAGAAAGGAAGTAACGCTATGAAACGAATCCTCGCTGTTGTTCTTGCACTCTGCATGTCCCTGGCGCTGATCGCCTGCGGCAGTAAGAACACCAACGCCGGCACCGGCACGAGCACCGGCACCGGCACGAGCACCGGCACCGGCACTTCTACCGGCACGGGCACCGGCACCACCCCCGCCCCCGAGACCAAGACCTGGGCACCCAAGGGCCAGGTCACGCTCTACTGCCCGTACGGCGCCGGCGGCGCGACGGACCTGTCCCTGCGCTGCCTGGCTGAGATCCTCTCCGACCAGACCGGCGCGACCGTCACGGTCCTCAACCGCACCGGCGGCGGCGGCGTCGTCGGCACGACCGAGTTCGGCCTGCAGAAGCCGGACGGCTACACCATGGGCATGAGCTGCAACTCCTTCTTCAGCACGCAGCCGTTCCTGAACGACGTGACCTACACCGTCGACACCTTCTATCCCTTCATCGGCCTGAACCGCGAGCCCAACATGCTCGTCGTCCGCGGCGACGCTCCTTACAACACGGTCGAGGAGTTCGTCAAGTACTTCAAGGATCATCCGGATGAGACCATCCTTTACAGCCACTCCGGCAACGCGGGCATCGGCCACCTGGGCCAGACCTTCTTCTTCAACGAGGCCGGCCTGACCAACTATGAGAGCGTGCCCGGCAAGTCCGGCGCCGAGGGCGTGACCTTCCTGCTCGGCGGCCACGTCACCTGCTGCACCACCAACACCACCGAGTCCGCCGCCCTCTTCCAGTCCGGCGACATCAAGGCCCTGGCCTGCATCGACTCCCAGCGCGTCGACCTCCCGATGTTCAAGGACGTGCCGACCCTCAAGGAGTGCGGCTATGACGTGACCCTGTCCATCTGGAAGTTCATCGCTCTGCCCGGCGGCACCCCGCAGGAGATCGTGGACTACTGGTACGATCAGATCAACCGCGCGTATGACGATCCCCGCTGGCAGGAGTTCTGCACGAACTACAACTTCCTGAGCAACCGCGAGCTCACCCATGACACGATCATGGAGCGCCTGATGCCCGAGATCGAGGCCACGCACAAGCAGCTGATCGAGGCGGGTCTCGCCATCAACTGATTCCGCAGGGATAACAAGTCACCTCTTTCACACAGCCGGGAGACGTGCGGCGCCGGTTTCGGCGCTGCGCGTCTCCCGCCAAGGGTTTCCGATCCGACGGTGATCGGCAGACTCCGACCTTTCCACTTCACAAAGACGGAGGCGCATTTCCTATGAACAAGATCACGAAAGACAAGATCACCGGTCTGGCATCCCTGATCTTTGGCTTGTCCATGCTGTGGTACTTCATCCCCAACTGGGTCGTGATGAAGACCGCGAAGATCAACAACCATACCTTCCCCGACACCTTTCCCAAGATCGCCTCTTACATGCTGGTGATTCTGGGCGTGGTGCTGCTGATCCAGGCCTTCTACAACGAGGCCAAGGAGAAGCGCAGCGGCACCGCAGCGGCGGAAACGAAGGAAAAAGCGGAAAAGCTGCCCTTCCGAGAGGCGTTCCGCCGCTTCCGCTCGAGCGAGGCTTACTGCGTCATCGTGACGGCGCTGGCCGTTCTGCTGTTCAATTTCCTGCTCTCCCGCGTGGGCTACATCTGGACCGGCTGCATCTGCAGCGTGTTGCTGCTGATCGCGTTCCGGTCGAAAAAATGGTATCACTACGTCATCGTCATTGCCTTTACCTTCTTCCTGTATTTCCTGTTCTCCAGGATACTGCTGGTAAAGATGCCGTAAGAAGGAGGAAAGAACAATGTTGCAAATGTTAGGGGCGGTCGCCGCGTCGCTGTTCACGTGGCAGAACCTGCTGTTCATGAACCTGGGCCTGTTCGCCGGCATCATCATCGGCGCGCTCCCGGGCCTGACCGCGACGCTCGGCGTCGCGCTGCTGATGCCCATGACCTTCGGCATGAGCATGGTGCCCGGCATCGTGCTGCTGCTGGGCGTCTACTGCGGCGGCATCTACGGCGGCTCGATCACGGCGATCCTCATCAAGACCCCCGGCACCCCCGCCTCCGCCGCCACCGCGCTCGACGGCTATCCCCTCGCGCAGCAGGGCCGCTCGGGCTACGCGCTGGACGCCGCGCTCAAGGCGTCCACCTTCGGCGGCATCTTCAGCGCGCTGGTGCTGATCTTCGTCGCGCCGCAGATCGCGCGCTTCGCGCTCTCGTTCTCGGCGGTCGAGTATTTCGCGCTTTCGCTCTTCGGCCTGACGATCATCTCGAGCATCAGCGGCAAGAACCAGGTCAAGGGCCTGATCTCCGGCATGCTGGGCCTGCTGGTGTCCTGCGTGGGCATCGACCCGATCAACGGCACGAGCCGTTTCGTGTTCAAGACGGACCTGCTCGCCGGCATCGACGTGATCCCCGCGATGATCGGCCTGTTCGCCATCACCGAGATCATCAACAAGTCCCGCTCGGTGTTCAAGGACACCGGCACGATGCAGGCGTTCTCCAGCAAGGGCATCCCGGGCCGGGAGTTCTGGAGCAAGTGGGTGAACCTGCTGCGCTCGAGCGCCATCGGCACGTTCATCGGCGCCGTGCCCGGCACCGGCGCGACCACGGCCTCCTTCCTCAGCTACAACGAGGCCAAGCGCGCCTCCAAGGATAAGGAGAGCTTCGGCAAGGGCAACATCGACGGTCTGATCGCCTCCGAGGCGGCCAACAACGGCGTCACGGGCGCCACGCTGATCCCGCTGCTCACGCTCGGCATCCCGGGCGACACCGTCACCGCGATCCTGCTGGGCGCGTTCATGATGCAGGGCGTTACGCCCGGCCCGCTGCTGATCGTCAACAATCCGCAGACGATCTATACGATCATGTTCAGCCTGCTGGTCGTGAACGTGTTCATGCTGCTGCAGGGCAAGTTCTTCGTGCGCATCTTCGCCAACGTCACGCGCATTCCCGTGGCCCTGCTGATCCCGATCCTCGTGAATCTGTGCATGCTGGGCTCCTACGCCGGCAACAACAGCGTGTTCGACGTGAAGCTGAGCATCATCTTCGGCCTCGTGGGCTACCTGCTCACGCTGCTGGACGTGCCCCTGACGCCCATGGTCATCGCCATGGTGCTGGGCGACATCTGCGAGAGCAACATGCGCCGCGGCGTCAACATGGCCAGCGGCAGCTACTCGATCTTCTTCACGCGTCCGGTCTCCCTGGTGCTGATCATCATCTCGGTGATCTCCCTGGTCTATCCGCTGATCCGCACGCTGATCGAAGACCTTCGGGCGAAGAAAACGGAGGCTGTCAATGGCGGGGAAAAATGAGGATATCCGGCGCTATTTAGAGAAAAACAGAGACCGGATCACCGGCCTCGCCCATGAGATTTTCGGCTATGCCGAGCTTGCCGAGGAGGAGACGCGCTCCTCCTCGGCGCTCGCAAAATTCCTGGAGGAGAGCGGCTTTGCGGTCGAGCGCGGCGTCGGCGGCATGCCGACGGCGCTGCGCGCCGTCAAGGGCAGCGGCGCACCGGTGATCGGCTTCCTCGGCGAATACGACGCGCTGCCCGGTCTCAACCAGCCTCCCGTGCCGCACTACTGCGGCGACGCCTCGAAGAGCGGGCACGGCTGCGGCCACAACCTGCTCGGCACGGGCGCGGCCTCCGCGGCCGCGGCGCTTGCCGCCGCGCTTGAGGCGCAGGGCCTGCCCGGCACGGTCGTGTTCTACGGCTGCCCGGCGGAGGAGATCCTCAAGGGCAAGGTCGTCATGGCCAAGAACGGCTGCTTCCGCGAGCTGGACGCCGCGCTGTCCTGGCACCCGGGCATGGAGAACCGCTGCGGGGAGCTGGCGTACCTTGCGATGGATTCGATCCAGTTCCACTTCCACGGCAAGGCCGCGCACGCCTCCGCCGCGCCGCATCGCGGCCGCAGCGCGCTGGACGCCGTGGAGCTGATGAACATCGGCGCGAATTTCCTGCGCGAGCACGTGACCGACGACGTGCGCATCCATTACTCCTACCTGCACGGGGACGAGAAGCCCAACGTCGTCCCCGCCGAATCCGGCGCGTGGTACTTTGTCCGCGCGCGGGATCGCGACAACCTGAGCGACATCACCGAGCGCCTGATCGACATCGCGCGCGGCGCGGCGCTGATGACCTCCACCACGGTGGATTGGAAGTTCCTCTCCCGCGGCTACGGCACGCTGGTCAACTTCACGCTCTGCCGCCTGACGCACGACGTGATGGCCGGTCTCGGCCACCCGGGCTTCAGCGAGGAGGAAAAACGCTTCGCTGCGGAGCTCTCCGTCAGCTCCGGAGACACAGCGGAGGCGGGCACGCTCGACGAGACCTTTGACACGCCGCGCGGCGAGCTCCGCTACATGACCGGCTCGACCGACGTTTCGGACGTGAGCCAGATCGTGCCGACGGTCAATATCCGCGTGACCTGCGCGCCGAAGAACATGGTGCTGCATACCTGGCAGTACGCCGCCTGCGCCGATTCCGACATCGGGCGCAAGGGGCTGCTGTTCGCGGCGGAGATCCTGGCACAGTCCGGCTGGCGGCTCGCAACGGAGCCGGCGCTCCTTGCGGAGGCGCAGCGGGAATTCCGTGCGACCGCGAAGGGCTATGAACCGATGATATAGGTGGTGCGATATGAAACCTGTTGTCTGTGAGATCGAACATCATGCCGTGCTGTACGGCTATCTTGCCAGGCGCGCGATCGAGGCGGGCCTGGAGAGCCGCCGCGCGCTTGCGGCCGCGACGTACCGCTACGGTCTGGAGCGCGGCATGCGCATGGCCGACTACGCGGCGGCGGAGGGCCTGCCGCGCACGATGCCGACCTACTCCCTGTTCAAGGAGTGGCGTCCGCAGCGACCCGGCCAGAACATCCCCGGCGAGAGCGTGAAGCGCCCGCACTTCCTCACCTCCGTCGCCCGCTGCGAGTGGGCGGAGACCTGGAAGAAATACGGCCTCACGCCCTATGCCAAGACCTATTGCCTGTATGTGGACAAGGCGCTCGTGAAGGGCTACAACCCGGAGCTGGAGCTGGACATCCCGGCGAACCTCTCGTTCGGAGACGATTACTGCGAGTTCAGCTGGGGCTATGACCGCACGCCGGAGATCGACGCCGAGCTCAAGGCGCTGGGCGAGAAGATCGGGACGAAGTACGTGCGCGACTTCAATTTCCACACGGCGCACCTCTACTGCTGCATCGCGCGCGTGCTGCGCGACCAGCTCGGCGAGGCGGGCGCGGAGATCGCGCGCGCATCGCTGCGGGAATTCACCGAGACCTTCGGCGAGCCGTACCGCGAGGCGCTGCGCGATGCGGCGGCGGAAAACGGCTGGGAATTCATCGAGTAAGAAGGAGAGCGAAAGATATGGATCAGACCGAGCTTTTGCTCTCGTGTATCCGGGAGACGATCGTGCCGTCCACGGGGTGTACGGAGCCCGTGGCGATCGCGCTTTGCAGCGCGACGGCCCGCGCGCACGCGCCGGGCGAGATCCGGAAGGCGGAGCTTGTCCTCGATTTGGGCCTGCTGAAAAACGCAATGGGCGTCGGCATCCCGGGGCTGGACAAGCGCGGCGTCGCGCTGTGCTGCGCGCTGGGCCTCGTGGACGGCGACCCGGCGAACGGCATGGACATCCTGGGCAAGATCCCGCAGGTCCACCGGGAGGAGATCGAGCGCATCGCCCCGCTGGTCGAGGTGTCCGCGCGCGAGGATATCGCGACGCTCTTCATCCAGCTCACGCTGACGACGGATCAGGCCTGCGTGCGCGTGACGACGACCGACCGGCACGACCACATTGCGGCCGTCGAAACGCCGCCGTTCGCCGAGATCCTCCCCGCGGCAGCCGGAGAGACCGATGCGCCGCCTATCCAGCGCTGCACGCTGCACGATATGGTGCGCTTTGCGGACGAGGTGCCGCTCGAGCGCATCGAATTCCTCTGGGAAGGCGTGGAGATGAATCGGCGCATGTCGGAGGCGGGGCTGCAAAAGGGCTTCTGGAAGGGCGCGGCGCTGCTTGAGGGCGAGGCGCTGCTGCCCGCCGTGCAGCGCACGGTCGGCGCGGCGTCCTACGCCCGCATGAGCGGCGTGACGCTGCCGACCATGACCGCGACCGGCAGCGGCAACCAGGGCATCACCGTCTTCCTCACGGTGGACACCGTGTGCCAAAAGCTCGGCATCGGACGCGAGCGCGAGCTGCGCGCCCTGGCGCTGGCGAACGCCGTGAACGTCTATGCCAAGTCCTTCCTCGGCGCGCTCTCGCCGATCTGCGCGTGCGGCGTGGCCTCGGGCCTCGGCGCGGGGGTCGGCATCGTGTACGCGCTCGGCGGCACGGAGGCGCAGATGTTCGGCGCGATGAAGAACATGCTGGGCGGCGTCTCCGGCATGATCTGCGACGGCGCGAAGGAGGGCTGCTCGAGCAAAGTCTCCATCGGCGCGGGCTGCGCGGTGGTCGCCGCGATGACCGCGCTGGAGGATCAGACCCTCGCTTCGGACAGCGGCATCCTCGGCCGCAACATGGAGGAGCTCTATTGCCATCTGCGCGCGCTGGTTTGCGGCGGCATGGCCTCCGCAAACCGCGTCATGGTCGACGTGATGCTCGACCGGCAGCGGGAAGGAACCTGAGCATCGACGAAAAGGAGTTGGAAAGCATGAAGGAAAACGTTTACAGCACGCAGGCGCCCGCCGCGATCGGGCCCTATTCCCAGGCGATCCGCACCGGCGGACTGCTGTTCATCTCCGGCCAGCTGCCGGTCGATCCGGCGACGGGCGCCATGCCCGCGACGATCGAGGAGCAGACGGCCCAGTCCCTGCGCAACGTGCAGGCGATCCTGAAGGAGGCGGGCGTCGACCTCTCCGCGGTCGTGAAGACGACGGTGTTCCTGAAGGATATGAACGATTTTGCCGCGATGAACGGCGTATACGCCAAGGCGTTCGAGGGCACGGTGTTCCCCGCGCGCTCGGCGGTGCAGGTCGCGCGGCTGCCGAAGGACGCGCTGGTCGAGATCGAGACCATCGCCGCGCTGTAAGGCGGCACGGAGCAAGGCAAAAACGAAGACCCGGGGACGGATCCCCGGGTCTTTTTTTGTTTTTTACCGCACGAGCAGCTTTTTCATCGCGCGCTCGAGGCCATCGACCGAGAGAGGATACATGTCCACCGCGTCCGCGATCACGCCGTAGCTGCGGCCCCAGTAGCCGCCCGCGGGCGGGGGGCTCTCCGGATTGAGCCAGACGAGGTGCGGATACTGCGCGCAGAAACGGCGCAGATAGTCCATGCCGGAGTATTTCGCCTCGCGCGCTTCAAAGTCGTAAAGCTTCTGCGTCAGCTCGTACATGTCCATCAGCGCATCGCCGACGAGCAGCACCTTGTATTCGCCGTCGAAATTTCTGAGCAGCCATTCGGTGCCGATCATATCCTGCCGGCGCATGCGCGGATCGGTGTAGACGTAGGGCGAGAGGCAGTTGTGGAAGTAGTAGACGTGCAGCTCCTTGAACTGGTTGGCGCGCACCGCGGCCTGAAACAGCATCGAGCAGAGCGAGGCGTAGTACTCCATCGAGCCGCCGGAGTCGATGAGCATCAGGAGCTTGACGGCGTTGCGCCGCGGGCGCTTGTAGCGCACGCTGAGCAGCCCCGCCTCGTCGCAGGTGGCGCGGACGGTGCCGTCCACGTCCAGCTCGGTGCGCTCGCCGGCGGCGTTCGAGGAGAACTGCCGCAGCAGGCGGAACGCCATCTGGAACTGCCGGGTGTCGAGCGTGTTGTCACGGCGGAAGTCGCGGTAGCGCCGCTCACCGGCGACCTGAAAGGCGTGCCGCCAGCGGCTGACGCCGCCGACGCGGATGCCCTGCGCGGCGTGGCCGCTGTGGCCGAAATTGGAGTAGCCGCCCGTGCCGATCCAGTACGAGCCGCCGTTGTGCTCTTCCTTCTGCTCGCGCAGGCGCTCGGCAAAGAGGGCGAGGATCTCCTCGGCGGTCTTTTCGTCGTACCCCTGGGCGAGCAGGAAGGCGCGAAAATCGCGCAGCACGTCCTCGGGCTTGTTGAGCCAGTCGAGCAGCTCCTCGGGCAGAGGCTCGTCGAAGCTCACGCCGTCGAAAAATTCGAGGAAGGCGCGGTCGAAGCGGTCGTAATCCGCCTCGCTGTGCACGAGCACCGCGCGGCAGAGCGTGTAGAACCCGCCGAGCGTGGAGCGGTGCAGCCCGGCGGAGAGGCCCTCCGTCAGCGTCATCCATTCGTTGACGCCGATGCGCAGCCCGTGCGCGCGCAGCAGATAGAAAAAGGCGATGAACATGGCCTTACAGTCCCAGGCGGCGCTTCGCTGCGAGCACGTCCTTGTCCTTTTTGAGCAGCACCCCGGCAAACGGCAGCTCCTTCGCGATCCGCTCCGGCGCGATGCCGCCGAGCTGGAGCGCGCGCAGCCAATCCACCAGCTCCGAGGTCGAGGGCTTCTTCTCGATCGTGCCGATGCCGCGCAGGAGATAGAACGACTCCAGCGCCTGGCGCAGCAGCGTCTCGTCCAGCGCCGGGAAGTGCACGTGCACGATGGCCGTCATCTGCTCCGGATCGGGGAAGGCGATGTAATGGAAGATGCAGCGACGCAGGAAGGCGTCCGGCAGCTCCTTCTCGGCGTTCGAGGTGATGATGACCGTGGGCCGGTGCTTCGCGCGTACGGTTTGCTTCGTCTCCGGAATGTAGAACTCCATGCGGTCGAGCTCCCAGAGCAGGTCGTTCGGAAATTCGAGGTCGGCCTTGTCGATCTCGTCGATCAGCAGCACGACCGGCTCGTCGGCGGAAAACGCCTCGCCCAGCTTGCCGAGCTTGATGTATTTTGCAATGTCGTCCACGCCGCCCACGCCGAACTGACTGTCGTACAGGCGCTGCACCACGTCGTAGACGTACAGCCCGTCCTGCGCCTTGGTGGTGGATTTGATGCTCCAGATGATGAGCTTCCGCCCGAGCGCCTCGGCCACCGCCTGGGCCAGCACGGTCTTGCCGGTGCCCGGCTCGCCCTTGATGAGCAGCGGCTTTTCCAGCGCCATCGCGATGTTCACCGCGTCCAGCAGCTCCGGGGAGGCAACGTAGTTTTCGGTTCCCTGAAAGGTCGTCATGGCAATCCCTCGCAATCAAAAGATCGGCAACCATTATACCGCGTCCGGCCGCGCTTGGCAAGCGGACGTTCTTTTTTCGCCCGTGCGCGGAATAGGATGGGAGAAAAAGGAGGCGGACCTATGCCGAAGATCTACCTGAGTCCCTCGACACAGGAGTGGAACCCTTATATCACCGGCAGCGGCAGCGAGGAGTACAACATGAACCTCCTTGCGGACGCGCTCGAACCGTATCTGCGCGCAAACGCCATCCAATGGGTGCGCAACACGCCGGAGATGACCGCCGCGTCGTCGATCCGGCAGGCGAACGAGATCGGCGGCTTCGACTTCTATCTTGCGCTGCACTCCAACGCCTCGGGCGCGGGCAGCGAGGGGAGCAACCGCGGCATCATCGCCTTTTACTATCCGACGAGCGCGCTCGGGCGCGAGGCGGCGGAGATCTTCGCGGCGAACCTGCGCGAGGTCTATCCGCTGCCGGATCTCGTGCGGACGCAGAGCACCACCTCGATCGGAGAGGTGCGGCGCCCGCGCTGCCCGGCGAACCTGCTCGAGATCGGCTATCACGACAACTATGCCGACGCGCTGTGGATCGAATCGAACCGCGACGCGGCGGCACAGGCGCTGGCGCGGGGGCTGACGGAGTATTTCGATCTGCCGTTCCTCTATCCGCAGATCCCGCGCACGGGCGTGGTGACGACCGCGGGCACGCCGCTGCGCCTGCGCGACTATCCGGGGGAAAACGGCGCGGTGATCGCGCTGATCCCGAACGGGGAGAGCGTCACCGTCTACGGCAGCTGGCAGGGCTGGTACGCGACGCAGTACGGCGGCGCCGCCGGCTACGCGGCGGGCGCTTACATCGCGCTGTGAACCGGATGAAAAAGCGGCGGACTTTTTTCTTGACAGCGGAACGTGAGCTGCGCTATAATATTCTGCGGATTCATAGAGGGGAGAAGAAGGGGAATCTCCCATTTTTGATTCAAATTTCCCATTTGATAGACAACGCAAACAAAATGAGAAGACCAGGAGGAACGAATGCGACCCATCATGATGCCCCCCGCCGTGCTCATCGGCGGGCTGGCCGCGATGCTGGTCCTTGGTTTCCTTCTCTGTTACTTGTACATGAAGTACAAGGAAAAACAGGCGGGAAAGACCATTGCAGACGCCGAACAGAAGGCCCTGCAGATCGAAAACGAGGCACACAAGCGAGCCGAGAGCAAGCGCAAGGAGATGCTGCTTGAGGCAAAGGAAGAGATCCTGAAATCCCGCAACGAATACGAGAAGGAAGTCAAGGAGCGGCGCGCCGACCTGCAGAAGCAGGAGCGCAGGCTCCAGCAGAAGGAAGAAAACATCGACCGCAAGACCGACGCCCTCGAAAAGAAGGAGGACGCCCTCAACCAGAAACATGCCGCGGTCGACCGCGAGACCGAAGAGATCAAGATCATCAAGCGCAGCCAGACCGAGATGCTTGAGCGCATCTCCGGCTTCACGGCTGAGGAAGCCAAAAAGTACCTGATCGACCAGGTCGAGAGCGAGGTCACCCATGAGACCGCGCTCAAGATCAAGGAACTTGAGCAGCGCGCCAAGGACGAGGCCGACGCCCGCGCCCGCGAGATCATCGCCTCCGCCGTCCAGCGCTGCGCCGCCGATCATGTCGCCGAGATCACCGTCAGTGTGGTTCCCCTGCCCAATGACGAGATGAAGGGCCGCATCATCGGCCGCGAAGGACGCAACATCCGCACGATCGAGACCATGACCGGCGTCGACCTCATCATCGACGATACGCCGGAGGCCATCACCGTGTCCTGCTTCGAGCCGGTCCGCCGCGAGATCGCGCGCATCGCGCTCGAAAAGCTGATCGCCGACGGGCGCATCCACCCCACCCACATCGAAGAGATGGTCGCCAAGGCGCGCCGCGAGGTCGACGCCGTGATCAAGGCCGAGGGCGAGCGCGCGATCCTGGAAACGGGCGTCCGCGGCGTCCACTCGGAGCTGGTGAAGATGCTCGGCCGTCTGCATTACCGCACGAGCTACGGCCAGAACGTGCTGCAGCACTCGATCGAGGTCAGCCATCTGGCCGGTATGATCGCCGCCGACCTCGGCGCCGACGTGGCCGCCGCCAAGCGCGCCGGCCTGCTGCACGACATCGGCAAGTCCGTCGACCACGAGATGGACGGCACGCACGTCTCCCTGGGCGTCGAATTCCTGAAGAAGTACCACGAGAAGGACGACATCGTCCACGCCGTGCACGCCCACCACAACGACGTCGAGCCCGTCTCGATCCTCGACTTCATCATTCAGGCGGCCGACGCGATCTCCGCCGCACGCCCCGGCGCCCGGCGCGAGAACCTGGAGAACTACATCAAGCGCCTCGAGCAGCTGGAGGAGATCACCGGCAGCTATCCCGGCGTCGAGAAGTCCTACGCCATCCAGGCCGGACGCGAGGTGCGCGTCATGGTCAAGCCGGAGCAGGTCAGCGAGGACCAGATGGTCATCCTTGCCCGCGACCTTGCCAAGCGCATCGAGGACGAGATGGAGTATCCGGGCCAGATCAAGATCAACGTGATCCGCGAGGTCAAGGCGGTCGAATACGCAAAGTGAACGAACCGAGGGCTCCCTCCGCAAGGGGGAGCCCTTTCGCTTGAAAACGAGATGAAAAAAGCGCAGAAACACAAGAAAAAAGGCGTGCTGCTCGCCGCGCTGCTCCTGCTCGCCGCGCTGGGCGCTGCGGCGTACCGCGCGGGTCTGCTGCCGCAGCGCACCTATACGGACGCGGACTTCGGCATCGAGACGTACCGCAGCGCCGTCGACCGCGACGGCGACGGCACGGACGACCAGACGGATTTCCTGCGCGGCGTGCGCGCCTACCTCGCGACGGAGCCGAAGTATCAGAGCCGCTACTATGCCGGCGGCTATCCGGACGACGGATACGGCGTGTGCACCGATGTGGTGGCCTTCGGCCTGCGCGACGCGGGCTACGACCTGATGGCGCTGGTCGCGGAGGACATCGCCGCCGCGCCGGAGGCCTACGGCGTCGGGACGCCCGACCGGCAGATCGACTTTCGCCGCGTGCGCAACCTGAACGTCTGGCTTTCCCGCCATGCGGTCACGCTCACGACGGACGTTTCCGAGATCGCGCAGTGGCAGGGCGGCGACATCGTGGTGTTCGAGGGGCACATCGGCGTCGTTTCGGACAGGCGGGACAGCCGCGGCGTTCCCTTTGTGCTGCATCACGGCAGCCCTATGCAGACGGCCTACGAGCAGAACGTCCTGGCGCGGCGGAAGGATATCGTCGGGCACTACCGCATCAGCTGAATCACCGCGGCTCCGGAGAGACTCCGGAGCCGCGGCTTTTTGCGTGCGGCGCGATCGCGGGCTGCGTCTTGCGTTTTTGAAAAAAGCTTGTTATACTGTCGTATTGGAAAAAATAGAACGGCGAAGCGAAAAGGAGGAGCGCGCGTGCTTTACAACATCCTGGCCGTCGGCGACGTGGTCGGCGAGAGCGGCGTGCGCCACCTTGCGCGCTGCCTGCGTCCGCTCAAGAAACTCAAGGACGTTTCCTTTACCGTCGTCAACGGTGAAAACGCCCAGATGACGGGCCTGACGCGCGACGACGCCGAGGCGATGTTCGCCGCGGGCGCGGACGTCGTCACCCTCGGCAACCACACGTTCGGGCGGATACAGATCGCGGACTATCTGGACGAGTGCCCGTATCTCCTGCGGCCGGCCAACCTGGGCGGGCGCGTGCCCGGCCGGGGCTATGGGGTCTACGATTGCGGGCGCCTTCGCATCGCGGTGATGAATCTGATCGGCCGCACCGGCATGCACAACCAGGCGGACAGCCCCTTCAAAGCGGCCGACGCCCTGCTTGCCGGCGGCGAACGGGCGGACTTCACGCTCGTGGACTTCCACGCCGAGATGACGAGCGAGAAGCTCGCCCTGGCCCACTATCTCGACGGGCGCGTCAGCGCGCTCTGGGGCACGCACACCCACGTGCCGACGGCGGATGAGGAGGTCTTTCCCAAGGGCATGGGCTATCTGACCGACCTCGGCATGACGGGACCGGCACGGGGCGTGCTCGGCGTCGATCCCGCGCAGTCGGTGGAGGGGTTCCTCGGCGGGCTGCCGGGCCGCTACCGTGCGGCGGAGGGACCGTGCAAGCTGCAGGGCGCGGTGTTCACGCTGGACGGCGACACCGGCCGCTGCACGGCAGTCGAGAGGATCGACATTCGCTGAAGTGAATAGACATAAAACGGAGAATTAGTTATTATGTCAATCCAAAGAGTAAGAGAGTACCTTGCCCCGTGCGGCATGGCGGAGCGCATCCGCGAGTTTGACGTCTCGAGCGCCACGGTGGCGCTGGCGGCGGCCGCCCTCGGCGTGGACGGGGCGCGCATCGCCAAGAGCATGGCCTTCAAGCTGGGCGAGGAGGCGATCCTCGTCGTGACGGCGGGGGATCAGAAGGTGGACAACGCCAGGTTCAAAGCGCAGTTTCACGCGAAGGCGAAGATGCTGACCTTTGATGAGGCGCACACAATGATCGGACACGACCCGGGCGGCGTGTGCCCCTTTGCGCTGCCGGAGGGCGTGCGGACGTATCTGGACGTGTCGCTGCGGCGGTTTGCGACGGTGTTTCCCGCGGCGGGCAGCGCGAACAGCGCCATCGAGCTGACGAACGAGGAGCTGGAGCGGCTGTCCTCGGGCTTTGCCGCCTGGGTGGACGTCTGCCGCCCGAAGGAGGGCTGAGCATGGCCGTGCGCGTCCTGCACGCCTCGGATTTCCATCTGGACAGCGCGTTTGCGGCGCTGTCTGCGGAGCAGGCGAGGCTGCGCCGCCGCGAGAGCCGCGCGCTGCTGGAGCGGATGGCAAATTATGTCAACCAAAACGACGTGCAGTTCGTGCTCCTCGCGGGCGACCTGTTCGATGGGGCGGTCACCTACCGCGAGACGCTGGAGGCGCTGATCGAGACGCTCGGCAGCATGTCCGCGCGCGTGTTCATCGCCCCGGGCAACCATGATTTTTACGCGCTGCGTTCGCCCTATGCGTCGCTGCGCTGGCCGGAGAACGTGCACGTCTTCACCTCGCGCGCCGTCGAGTGCGTGACGCTGGATGAGCTGGGCTGCGCGGTCTACGGCGCGGCGTTCACGGATGCATCGCAGGAGGAAAGCCTGCTCGCGGGCTTCACCGCGCCGGAGGACGGGCGGATCCACCTGATGGTGCTGCATGCGGCGCTCTCCGCCGCCGAGGCGCGCTACGACCCGATCACGCGGGAGGAGATCGCGGCCTCGGGGCTGGACTATCTGGCGCTGGGCCACACGCACGCCTTTGACGGCGTGCACCGCGCCGGACGGACGGATTACGCCTACAGCGGCTGCCCGGAGGGCCGCGGCTTCGACGAGACGGGCGACAAGGGCGTGCTCTGCGGCACGGTGGAGCCCGGGAAAAGCGCGATGCGCTTCGTGCCGCTCGCCCGCCGCCGCTACGAGGTGCTGACGGTGGACGTGACGGACGCGTCTCCCGCTGCGGCGCTGCGCCGCGCGCTGCCGGAGGATACGGAGCGCGATCTGTACCGCATCTGCCTCACGGGAGAGACGGACGAGCGGGGCGTGGATCTCGCGGCGCTGCACGAGGCGTTCGCCCCGGATTTTTTCCATCTGGAGCTGCGGGATGAGACGCGGATGCGGGAGGACGTCTGGGCACGCGCGCAGGAGGATTCGCTGCGCGGGCTTTTCCTGCGCGAGCTGCGCGCGCGATATGACGCCGCGCCTGAGGACGAGCGAAGAGAGATCGAGCGCGCGGCGCGCTTCGGCCTGGCGGCGCTCGACCGGCGCGACCTGTAAAGGGAGGAAGAGAATATGGCGGTCTATTACCAAAAGTCGGAAAAGGAGGACGCCGTGCATCTCGGCGTCGAGACCCCGGCGGGGACGGGCTTTCTCTCCGTGCCGGCGGGAAAACGCGACCTGATCCGCTATGCGGGCACGGCGGCGCTGGCGGCGCTGTCGCTCGTCGGCCACGTCAGGGCGCAGAAGAAAAACAGCGCGCGCGTGCGGCGCGCACGCCAAAAGACGATCGCACAGCAGACGCGCCGGGTCCGGCGTTCGGGCCGCTTCGGCCGCTGAAAGAAGAGGAGGAAGAAACGATGGAGAACAGACCGCGGGGACGCGAGGAGCACAGCGTCGGCAAGGGCAAAGACGTCTATAAACGCGGCGAAGGTCTGGGCACGGGCCCGGTCGGCAGCAGCGGCGGTTATAGCGGGCGGCCCGGCACCACGGGCAGCAGCGGAGGCAGCGGCCCGACCAGATCGGGCGGGGGCGGCTCGCTCATCAAGATCATCCTGGCGCTGGTGGTGCTGCTGGGCGGCGGCGGCGCAGGCCTGAGCGGCCTGCTCGGCGGCGGCTCCGGTACGACGGCGAACACGGGCACGACGCAGCCGAGCACGAGCTACGTCCAGCAGCCCACGCAGCAGACGACGCAGAGCGGCGGCGCGATGAGCGCGTCGCTGGCAAACCTGCTGGGCAGCTACGGCAACGTGTCGGAAGGGTGGACGGCTGCGTCCAACGTCGGCAAGCTGAACACCTCGGTCGCGGCCGGCGCGCGCGCCAAGCGCACCACGATCCTCGGCAAGGGGAAGGACACCGTGACGATCATGGTCTACATGTGCGGCACGGACCTTGAGTCGCAGTACGGCATGGGCACCTCCGACCTCAGCGAGATGCTCGGTGCGACGGTCGGGGACAAGGTGAACCTGATCGTCTATACCGGCGGGTGCAAGCAGTGGCGCAACACCGCCGTGAGCAGCAGCGTCAACCAGGTCTACCAGATCCGGGGCGGCAAGCTCTATGCGCTTGTCACGGATGCGGGCAGCCCCGCGATGACCGATCCCTCGACGCTCGCGAGCTTCATCCAATACTGCGCGAAGAACTTTCCCGCGAACCGCAACGAGCTGATCCTATGGGATCACGGCGGCGGCTCGCTGAGCGGCTACGGCTATGACGAGAAGAATCAGCGCGCCGGGTCGATGGGCCTGTCCGGCATTGCGCAGGCGCTCAAGACCGGCGGCGTGACGTTCGACTTCATCGGCTTTGACGCCTGCCTGATGGCGACGCTCGAGACCGCGCTGACGCTCGCGAACTATGCCGACTACATGATCGGCAGCGAGGAGACGGAGCCGGGCGTTGGCTGGTATTACACGAACTGGCTGACGGCGCTGTCGAACAACACCTCGATGCCGACGATCGAGATCGGCAAGAACATTGCGGACGATTTCGTGACCGTGTGCGCGCAGAAGTGCCGCGGACAGGATACCACGCTCTCCGTCATCGACCTGGCGGAGCTGGAGACGACCGTGCCGGACAAGCTCAAGGAGTTCGCCCGCGGCACGAGCGAGCTGCTCGAGGGGCAGCAGTACCAGACCGTTTCCCGGGCCCGCAGCAGTGCGCGCGAGTTCTCGCCCTCGAACAAGCTGGATCAGGTGGATCTGGTCGACCTTGCGAGCAAGCTCGGCACGAGCGAGAGCAAGGCGCTCGCCCAAACGCTGCTCAGCGCGGTCAAGTATAACCGCACCTCCGCGTCCCTGACGGACGCCTACGGCCTGTCCGTCTACTTCCCGTATCAGCGCACAAGCAAGGTCGATACCGCCGTCGCGGCCTACAACGCCATCGGCATGGACAACGACTATACGCGCGTGATCCAGCAGTTCGCCAGCCTTGAGGTCGGCGGCCAGGCGGTCTCCGGCGGCGCGGTGAATCCGCTCGGTGCGCTGCTGGGCACGGGCTCGTCCTCCTCCAGCACGATGGACGCGCAGCTCATCAACCAGATGCTCAGCGGCCTGCTCGGCGGCAGCTTCGGCAACATGTCCGGCCTGACGAGCGGGAACACCGGCTTCCTCGGCCGCTCGCTCGACGTGGATGCGGCGACGCAGTATCTCTCCGCCAACCAGTTCGACGAGAACGCGCTGGTGTGGACGACGACGGACGGCGAGGCGCTGCTGCGCCTGAGCGAGGAGCAGTGGGCCCTCGTGACCGAGCTGGAGCTCAACGGCTTTTACGACGACGGCGAGGGCTACATCGACCTGGGCCTTGACAACCGCTTTGACTTCACCGACGACGGCGCCCTGCGCGGGAACGTCAAGAGCACATGGCTGTCCATCGACCGGCAGATCGTGCCGTACTACCATCTCGGCACGGTCGTCGACGGGAACGCATACACGATCAGCGGGCGCGTGCCCTGCCTGCTCAACGGTGAGCGCGCCGACCTGCTGCTGGTGTTCGACAATGAGAAGCCCTACGGCTACATCGCCGGCTATCGCCGCGACTATCGGGACGGCGAGACCGAGACCGTTGCCAAGGGTGTGAGCGAGCTGGCCGACGGCGACCGGATCGACTTCGTCTGCGACTATTACAGCTACGCCGGGGTCTATCAGGACAGCTATCTGATGGGCGAGCCGTACTATTACCACGGCCAGCCGGAGATCGGCGACGCGGAGGTCGACGCCGCGCGCCTCAACATGACCTACCGCCTGACGGACATCTACAACCAGCAGCACTGGACGCCCGTGCTGCCGTGACCGGAAGAGCGTAAAAAACGGGGAAGGGCAGGGTCCTTCCCCGTTTTTTTCGCGCAAACGCCCGATCTGGCGCGCCGCGGCTTGACATTTCGGTTAAAGCAACGTAAAATACCAATTTGACATTCCGATCGAAAAAGGAGAGCTGACGGCATGGCACAGGACAAGAAAGTGGAACAGATCACCAACATGGAGGAGAATTTCGCCCAGTGGTACACCGACATCTGCCGCAAGGCGGAGCTGGTGGAGTATTCGAGCGTCAAGGGCTTCACGATCCTGCGGCCCTACGGCTACGCCATCTGGGAAAACATCCAGCGCATCATGGACGGCATGTTCAAAAAGACCGGCCACGTCAATGTCGCCATGCCGGTGCTGATCCCGGAGAGCCTGCTCAAGAAGGAGGGCGAGCTGGTCAACGGCTTCGCCCCCGAGGTCGCGTGGGTCACGATGGGCGGCAGCGAGCCGCTGGAGGAGCGCCTGGCGTTCCGCCCCACGTCGGAGACGATGTTCTGTGACCACTGGTCGCAGATCCTGCACTCCTACCGGCAGCTGCCGATGCTTTACAACCAGTGGTGCTCCGTCATCCGCTGGGAGAAGACGACGCGCCCCTTCCTGCGCTCGCGCGAGTTCTGGTGGCAGGAGGGCCACACCATCCACGAGACCGCCGAGGAGGCCATGGCCGAGACCGAGCAGCAGCTCGACTGCTACGCGACCTTCTGCGAGGACGTGCTCGCCATGCCCGTCGTCAAGGGCCGCAAGACCGAGAAGGAGAAGTTCGCCGGCGCCGAGGCGACCTATACCATCGAGTGCATGATGAAGGACCGCAAGGCCCTCCAGTCCGGCACCAGCCACTACTTTGGGGACAAGTTCTCCCGCGCGTACGACGTGACCTTCACCGGGCGCGACAATACCGTGCAGTATCCGTTCCAGACCTCCTGGGGCAGCACGACGCGCCTGATCGGCGCCGTCATCATGACCCACGGCGACAACAACGGCCTCGTCCTGCCGCCGCGCATCGCGCCGACGCAGCTGGTGGCGATCCCGGTCGCCGCACACAAGCGGCCCGAGGTGCTCGAGACCGTCAAGGCGATCCTCGCCCGGCTGGACGCCGCCGGCGTCCGCACGCAGCTGGACGCATCCGAGCAATCCATGGGCTGGAAGTGCGCCGAGTATGAGATGCGCGGCGTGCCCATCCGTCTGGAGCTCGGCCCGCGCGACCTCGAGAACGGCCAGTGCTGCCTCGTCCGCCGCGACACCGGCGAAAAGACCTTCGCCCCTATCGACGGCATCGAGGACGCGGTCAAGGCGCTGCTCGACGACATCCACAACAACATGTACGCCCGGGCGAAGCAGAACCTCGAGGACAACACCTTCGACCTCAA
>Ga0079305_1000782_pt1 | contig 57610 bp, 53 predicted proteins | sample LMS_cellobiose_e_FD_79183 | JGI IMG/M metagenome (GOLD analysis project Ga0079305, IMG submission 79183) | Rumen-fistulated moose microbial communities from Alaska, USA - LMS_cellobiose_enrichment | ecosystem: Host-associated > Mammals > Digestive system > Stomach > Rumen fluid ...
CGAAGATCGAGGGATATCTGCTCGACAGGGCCAACCCGCACATCATGTACGACCTGCTGGGCTGGATCAAATCCACGCTGATCAGCCGGTTTTACATCGACGCGACGGATGAATGCCCCGACGTGCGCGACGTTCTGGCGCTGTCCGAGCGAATCGGCGCGATTTCGGCCTACGCGTATCTGGGCGACGTGGGCGATTCCGTCACCGGCGACAAGCGCGCGCAGAAATTCGAGGACGACTACCTCGATGAGCTGGTGAGATACCTCAAATGGCTGGGCTTCAGGGCCATCACGTACATGCCTTCGCGCAACACCCGCGCCCAGTTGGACCGCGTGCGCGGCCTGTGCGAGCAGTACGGCCTGCTGCAGATCAGCGGCGAGGACATCAACTCCCCGCGCCAGAGCTTTGTGTGCGAGGCGCAGCGTGACCCGGCTTTCCGCAATCTGTTTGACGCGACCTGGGCGCTCATCGCCCACGAGTGGCGCTCGACGGAGGACCATGCGCAGGGCCTGTTCTCCGAGAAGAGCGTGGCCGCCTGGCCGAAGCTGGAGGATCGCGTGAAGGCTTTCGCTCAGTTCGGGCGGGCGCTGTGACGGGGTCCGGGCCCCTCTCAGGACAGCAATTTGTAAATATGATTTTCGCAGGGCGTCGGCATTCAGCCGGCGCTTTTTTGCGGTCAGAGGGCGCTTCACGCCGTGCCGGGGCCCCTTCGGGTTGGCTTGCCGCATGCCCAAATTGAGACTTCCCAACAGCGGGAGGCTATGCTATAATGATGAAGACAGGGCGGGCCGGGCGACAGGCTGCGCGCGGAACGGCGCCCGATGCATGGAAGGGGTGGCGACACATGGCGGAGCTGGAGAAGGCGCCCTGGCTGGGCGTGGCGTATTATCCGGAAGACTGGCCGGAGGAGGAGCTGGATCGGGACATCGCGCGCATGAAGGAGATCGGCGTCAACGCCGCGCGCATCGCTGAGTTTGCCTGGCACAGGATGGAGCCCCGGCCCGGTGAGTTTGACTTTTCTTTCTTCCATAAAGTGGTGGACAGGCTGGGAGAGGCGGGCATCGCCGTGGTGATGGGCACGCCGACGGCCACGCCCCCGCGCTGGCTGAGCCGGCTGTATCCCGATGTGTTCATGGAGAAGGAGAGCGGACGGCGCATGGAACACGGCGGCCGCAGGCACTGCTGCTCCAACAATCCGCATTACAACGAATACTGCATGCGCATTGTGGAGCGGATGGCGCAGGAATTTGCCGGCGATGAGCACGTCGTCGGCTGGCAGATCGACAACGAAATCTATGCGGGCGATCTGGGCTGTTTTTGCCCGAACTGCCAGGCGGCGTTCCGCGAGCGGCTGCGCGCGCGATACGGCACAATCGACGCGCTGAACGAGGCGTGGAACCTCAATCTGTTCAGCCAGTGGTACGACGATTTCGCCGACATCCCCGCCCCGCGCGACGCGTGGCACAATCCGCATCTCATCCAGGCGTGGCGCGAATTCCAGAACGACTCGCATATCGCCTTCGTGCACCGGCAGGCCGACATCCTGCACCGGTATGTGAAGGCGCCCGTGGGCACGGACACCATGCCCGTGAACGGCATGGACTATCGCCGCATGACGGAAAAGCTGGACGTCGTGCAATTCAATCACTACAACGTGCCCGAGAACCTGCATGCCTGCGCGTTCTGGTTCGACTACCTGCGTCCGCTGAAGGCGCGGCCGTTCTGGAACACCGAAACAGCCACCTGCTGGAACGGCTCCACGGCCATCCCGCAGAGCCTCAAGCCCGAGGGCTTCTGCCGCGCCAATTCCTGGCTGCCCATCGCGCTGGGCGGCGAGGCGAATATGTACTGGCTGTGGCGCACGCACTGGGCCGGCCATGAGCTGATGCACGGCTCTGTGCTGGATTCGAGCGGACGCGACATGCACATCGTCGGCGAGGTCAGAGACGTGGCGCAGGGCTATCGCCGGGCGGCGGATTTCATCCGCGGCACCCGCGTCAGCACAGACACGGCCATTCACTTTACCTCGCTCAACTGGAACATGAACATCGCCCAGCCGGTGGTGAAAGGCCTGAGCTACATGCCCGCGGTGCAGGATCGCTGGTATAAGCCCGCCGTCGACCTGGGGCTGCGGCCGGATGTGATCGACGCCGCCGAGCCGCTCGACAAATACCGGCTGATCTTTTCGCCGCTGATGATGTCGATTGAAGAGCACGGCCTGCCCGAGCGCATGGCGCGCTGGGTGAAGGACGGCGGCACCTGGGTCGTCGGCCCGCTGACAGACGTGCGCAACGCCGACGGCGCGCGGTATCGCGATCGCTTCTGGGGCATGCTGGAGACGCTGACCGGCGTCACCTGGCGCTATGGCGTGCCGGACACGGAAGGGCACGTCAGGGCCGAATGGCAGGACGGCACGGCGTTTGAAGGGGAGACGTGGTTCGAGCTGAGCGAGGACTGCGGCGACGAGACGCTGGTGCGCGTGACCGCGGGACACAGCGCGCTCATGGGGAAGTCGCTGCTGGTGAGCCGCGCGGTCGGCAAGGGCCGCGTCATCCTGCTGGGCTCGATTCCCTCCGTGAAGGACGCGACGCGCCTCATCCGGCTGGCCTGCGAGGCGAGCGGCGTGCGTCCGCTGGCGACTGAAGGCGAGGTCATGGTCTCGCCGCGCGCGGGCGAAGCCGGCGAGGGCCTGATGCTGGTCGAATACGGGGCCAGGGAAGCGGCGTGCACGCTGCCCGGCCCGATGACGGACCTGCTCACCGGCCGCCGGCTCGAGGGCCGCGTGGCGCTGAAGCCGTACGACGTGCTGGTGCTGAAGGCAGGGGAGTGAGACGATGGCCGGGAAGATGGATCCGATTGCGGGAAACGCGGCTCCCGGCTCTGCCGATGAAGAGGAGCGGCGCGACGCGGAACGCGAGCGGATGGAGCAGATGGAGCTGTTCGCGGAGATGCGGAGCCTGATGCGGCGCAGCGGCGTGATCCTGGGCGTGTTCATCGCGCTGGTGGGCTGGTACTTTTCGCGCGAATGGGGCGTGTGGTTTCTGGTCGGCGGCGTGGCGCTGGGCGCGCTGATCGGCGGCGGCCTGGCCTTTTCCGGCGCGCTGGGCGGCATGATTGTGAAGAAATACCTCGCGAACCAGGGAGAAAAAAGGCGGTAGCGCCCGATTTGCCGCCGTCACAGCCCGATCAGACACATCAGCCCAGCCTCATTCCGAGGCTGGGCTGATGATCTGCAATGGGTTGGCAATCGCCTTCCGGCGGCCGGCTCATACGGGCATGGCGTTGTTCTTTTCGTCGCGCACGGAGTTGTCCAGGCCGATGAGCTTCGCCTGACGGGCCTTGAAGAACTTCTGGGCGACCTGCGGGAACAGCGCGTAGGTGAGCACGTCCTCCTCCTGGGTGATGTACTCGCCGATTTCCTTGCGGTAGTTCTCCAGCTCGGGCTTGAGCAGGTCGGCGGGACGGCAGGTGATGACCTCCTGGTCGCCGATGACCTTGCGGCGCACGTCTTCGTTCACCGGGGCGGGCAGCTTGCCGTACTCGCCGCGCATGAGGCCCTGAGATTCCTTGGGGTTCATCTTATAGCGCTCGCCGGCCAGCACGTTCATGACGGCCTGCGTGCCCACGATCTGGGAGGTGGGGGTGACCAGCGGCGGATAGCCGAAGTCCTCGCGGACGCGCGGCACCTCGTCCAGCACCTCGTAGAATTTGTCGGAGGCGTTCGCCTGCTTCAGCTGATTGATCAGGTTGGACAGCATGCCGCCGGGCACCTGATACTTCAGCGTGTTGATGTCCACGCCCAGCACCTTGGGATCGAGGATGCCCTGCGCCTTCAGCTTGTCGGCCACGCCGCGGAAGTGCGTGGTGGCCTCGGTCAGCGCGTCGAGGTCGATCTCGGTGTCATAGGGCGTGCCCCTGAGGGTGGCGATCAGCGGCTCGGTGGCGGGGTTGGAGGTGCCGTTGCCCAGAGGCGACAGCGCGCAGTCCACGATGTCCACGCCCGCTTCGATGGCCTTCAGCACGGTCATGTTGCCAACGCCCGCGGTGTTGTGGGTGTGCAGGTGGATGGGGCACTTGACGGCCTTCTTCAGCTTCTTCACGAGGCTGTAGGCGCTGTAGGGCAGCAGCAGGTTGGCCATGTCCTTGATGCAGATGTTGTCCGCGCCAAGGCGCTCGAGCTGCTGGGCCAGCTTCACGAAATACTCCTCGGTGTGCACCGGGCTGATGGTGTAGCTCATGGCCACCTCGCAGATGCCGCCGTACTTTTTGGTGGCGGTGATGGCGGCCTGCAGGTTGCGCACGTCGTTCAGCGCGTCGAAGATGCGGATGATGTCGATGCCGTTTTTGATGGACAGGCGCACGAACTCATCCACCACGTCGTCGGCGTAGTGCTTGTAGCCCAGGATGTTCTGGCCGCGGAACAGCATCTGCAGCTTGGTGTTGGGCAGGGCCTTTTTAAGCTGGCGCAGGCGCTCCCAGGGATCCTCGTTCAGGAAGCGCAGGCAGCTGTCGAAGGTCGCGCCGCCCCAGCATTCGATGGAATAGTAGCCGGCTTTATCGAGAATCGGGCAGGCGGGCAGCATGTCCTCGAGCCTCATGCGGGTCGCGGCCTGGGACTGATGCGCGTCGCGCAGAATCGTTTCGGTGATAAGTACCTTTCCCACAGGTTTTTCCTCCTTTTACACTTCAATCGGGCGAAAATCAGCCGAACAGGGAGATGAACACGCCGGCCGCGACAGCCGAGCCGATGACGCCGGCCACATTCGGGCCCATGGCGTGCATCAGCAGGAAGTTGCCGGGGTTCTCCTGCTGGCCCACGGTGTTGGACACGCGCGCGGCCATGGGAACGGCCGAAACGCCCGCAGAGCCGATCAGCGGGTTGATCTTGCCGCCGGTGAGCCTGTTCATCAGCTTGGCCAGCAGCACGCCGCCCGCGGTGCCGCCGCCGAAGGCGAAGATGCCCATGAGAACGATCAGAATCGTCCTGACGGTCAGGAAGGTCTCGCCGTTGGTGGTCGCGCCGACCGTGACGCCCAGGAAGATGGTCACGATGTTGCACAGCTCGTTCTGCGCGGTTTTGTTCAGGCGCTCGGTGACGCCAGAGACGCGCAGGAGGTTGCCCAGCATCAGGCAGCCGATCAGCGTGGCCGCGTCGGGCAGGAGCAGCGACACCACGATGGTGACCACGATGGGGAAGATGATGGTCTCGGTCTTGGATACCGGGCGCAGCTGCTCCATCACAATGGAGCGCTCCTCCCTGGTGGTCAGCGCCTTCATGATGGGCGGCTGGATGACCGGCACCAGCGCCATGTAGCTGTATGCGGCGACGGCGATCGGGCCCAGCAGCTGCGGGGCCAGGCGGGTGGTCACGAAGATGGCCGTGGGGCCGTCCGCGCCGCCGATGATGCCGATGGAGGCCGCTTCTTCAGGGGTGAACGCGCCGGTCAGCATGGCCAGCGTGAAGGCCAGGAAGATACCCAGCTGCGCGGCGGCGCCCAGCAACAGGCTCTTCGGGTTGGCCAGCAGGGGAGCGAAGTCGGTCATCGCGCCGACGCCCATGAAGATGAGCGGGGGATAGATGCCCAGCTTCACGCCGCGGTACAGATACCACAAGAGGCCGCCGTTGGCGTAGGGCACGCGGTAGGCCATCGCGCCCAGCTCCTTCGAGTAGGCCATCACGATGTCGTCCAGCGGCTTGCCCTGCGCGGTCATGTAGTTCACGGCCTCGTCCAGACTGGTGAAGTAGTGGTAGCTCGGATCGGCCATCATGCCCGCGGCGGGCAGGTTGGCCAGCAGCATGCCGAAGGCGATGGGCAGCAGGAGCAGCGGCTCGAACTGCTTCACAATCGCCAGATACAGCAGCAGGCAGGCGATCGCGATCATGACGTACTGACGCCAGTTGCCGCTCGCGAAGCCGGTGCTGCGGGCGATGTTGCCCAGGGCCTCGAAGAAGTGGATGGAGTGGTCTTCGGCCTCGGTCTCGACGGCTGTTTCGCCCCCGGCCTCGTCGCCGGCGCTGGTCGTGCCGTCGTCCGTGATCGCACCGAAGACGGTCGCCGTCTGCGCTTCGCCGGTTACGGCGTCGGCGCTGGCGGCCAGAACGGGAATCATGGCGACGATCATCAGCAGGAAGAGCGTCACCAGAACCCTTGTGCGTTTGAATTTCATGCGCGTGGCAACCTCCTCTTCATTTCATCAGTTTTTTATTTCACCGAATCAGTTCAGAGAAAGCAGCACGTCGCCGGAGGCCACGCTCTGGCCCTTCGTCACGTTTACGGAGGCCACGATGCCGTCGCGCGGGGCCTTGATTTCGTTCTCCATCTTCATGGCCTCGAGGATGCACAGCACGTCGCCCTTCTTCACGGACTGACCGCCGGCTACGTTCACGGCGTTGATGGTGCCGGGCATGGGGGACTTGACGGCTTCGGCACCGGCGGGTGCGGCGGCAGCGGCCTTGGGTGCGGCGGCAGGGGCGGCCTTGGGCGCGGCGACGGGCGCGGGCGCGGCGGCGGGGGCGGGAGCCTGGCCGGCGGCCAGCTCTTCGACATCGACGATATAAGAGGTGCCGTTGACAACGATCTGGAATTTACGCATGAGTGTTTCCTCCTCAAATGATCTGCATATGATCTGCAATAATCGTCAGTGAATATCAAAAGCGGGCGATCTGGTCGGCGCGGCCGGCGGCGGCCCAGGCGCTGGCGCGGCGGATGTTCTTCACGACCAGCGTCTTGTCGCTTCTGGTGTAGGCCATCAGCGCGGCGGTGATTACGGCGACCAGCTCGTTCTCGTCGACGCCGGTTTCCTCAGCGGCGGCCTCGGCGACCGGCTCGGGCACCACGACGGGCGCGGGAGCGGGCGCGGCCTTTTTGGCCTCGGCCTTCTCGCGCATGCGGCCCACGATGATGGACATCACCTTGATGCAGCCGATCAGGATGACCAGGCCCAGGAAGACGATGAACAGGCCGATGAGCGCGACGATCAGGGAATAACCCAATTTGCCAATAAAGTTCATCTTTAGCCCTCCTTACAGCGGAAGGTTGCCGTGCTTGCGGGCGGGCTTCGACTCGCGCTTGCCCGCGAGCATTTCGAGCGCCGCGGCGATCATCTGGCGGGTGGCGGCGGGCTCGATCACGTCGTCCACGTTGCCCTGCAGCGCGGCATTGACGCCGTCGGCCACGCTGTCCTGATAGGCCTGCTCCAGCTCGGCGCGCAAGGCGGCGGGATCGGCAGCGTCGTGCAGCTCCTTCTCGTTGAGCAGCTGGACGGCAACCGGCGCGGTGACGGGGGAGATGACGGCGCCCGGCCAGGCGTAGATCACGTCGCTCGCGGCACGTGAGGCCAGGGCGGTGGCGGCGGTGCCGATGGCGCTGCCGGTAACGACGGCCACGCGCGGGCAGGTCGCGTCGGCGTACGCGCCCATCAGCGCGGCCGCGGCGCGGGCCAGCTCGCCCTGCGCGGCGGTGTTGGCCGCGGCGCCCATGGTGTCAACCAGCGTGATCACCGGAATGGAGAAGCTGTCCAGGAAGCGGACGAAGCGGGCGGCCTTGCGGCAGCCTTCGACCGTCAGCCGGCCTTCATTCTGAGCGCCCTGCGTGGCCACGAAGCCCACGGCGGAGCCGCCCAGGCGGGCCAGCGCGGTCACGACCTCGGGCGCATAGGCGTCGCCCAGCTCGATGACCTCGGCGTTGTCGGCCGCGCGGACGATGACGTCATGGACGTCGCCCACGGCGTCGATGGCGTTCAGGTCGCTGAGCTCGCGGTTTATGTCGTCCTCGCGTTCGAAGGCGTAGGGCGCGTCCTCCAGGTTGTTGCCCGGCAGCAGGGCGATCAGCTTGCGGGCCTTGTCGATGGCGTCCTCGTCGCTTTCCGCGGCGATGTGCGCCGCGCCGGATTTGACGGAAGCGGCCGCGCCGGCCATATCCTCCATGGTGATGTTTTTGCCGGTGGCGGCGGAAACGAGCTGCGGACCGTTCACGAACAGCTGGCCGGCCTTGCCGATGATGACGATATCGGCCATCGAGGCGCACATGGCCGCGCCGCCGCCGCAGGGGCCCAGCACCACGGCGATCTGCGGGATGACGCCGGACAGATCGGCGCTCCGGGCCATGATGGACGCGTAGGCGTTTACGGCGTTCATGCCCTCGTCCAGGCGGGCGCCATGAGAATCGCACAGGGCGACGACGGGCGCGCCGGTCTTTTCGGCCAGAGAGAGCACCTTCAATATTTTGCGGGCCTGGGCAGCGCCCAGCGCGCCGGCCTTAACGGTGTAGTCCTGCGCGTATGCATACGCGGGACGCCCCTCCACCAGGCCGTAGCCGGTGATGACGCCGGCGTCGGCGATGAGGGTATCCAGCTCGACGAAGCTCGCCTCATCAAAAAGGCGGGCGACGCGTTCGCGGGCGGTCAGCTTGCCGGCGTCGTGCTGGCGCTTGATCTGCTCGGCGTCTCCCTGGAGAGCCGCCTTCCGGCGATCGCGGACGAGGGGCAGATTCCGTTCCACACTCATTGTTTCTACCTCCATATCTACCTTTGTGGAATCATGTGATAACAGGGCTCAAGGAGCACTTATTCCTCCATTACACATCATAGCACCTATCACGGGCGAATGCACGTTAATTTTGGGCTGTTTTTATCAGTTGCCGCAATGCTTTATATATATATGAAAAAAATGAATAAAAACCGGCCCGGCAGAGCGCGACGGCGCTGCCGGACCGGCTGGAGAAGAGGCTGATTCAGGCAAGAGGGCCGGAATCCGTCCCGCCCGCGAGGAAGCTTTTTACATCGCTCACCAGCGCGGGAATCATGTCGATGACGCGGTCGATGGGCGCGGCATACTGGACGGGCGTCAGGCGCACGCGGTCGCCGGTGATGGTCAGAAAGCCCATCGGCTGCACGGTGACGCCCGCGCCCGTGCCGCCTGCGAAGGGGGTGTCCGCGAGCTCCGGCTTCGCGCCGTATTCGCCGCCGCCCGCCACGAAGCCGAAGCTCACGCGGGAGACGGGGATGATCGTGGCGCCGTCCGCGGCGGCGACCGGGTCGCCGATGACGGTGTTGACGTCCACCATGTCGCGGATGCTCTCCATGGTGGCGGTCATGATGTTTTCGATGGGATGCTTGTCCATGTGCGTAACCTCCCGATGCAGTAGTTGCGCCCGAAGACGAGCGCCGCGAGCATAATATGTCCTGCCCGCACGGAAAAGATACCCATGAGCCGCGCCCCGCCCCTGCCGGAGAAGGCGCAGGCGACGCGCCGCCTGAGCGGCAGCCCCGGCCGGGCGGCGGCCAGCGCCGACAGGAGCGCGTTCAGCAGGGCCGTCAGCATCGCCCCGGCGCACGCGTCGCCGAGTCCGACGTCGATCGCGGCGTCAAGCCGTTCGGCCTTCAGGCGGCCGATCAAGAAGCGGGCGGCGCGTTTCAACGGCGCGGAGACGGTCTTCGGCAGCTTTTTCCCGCCGACGAACGGGATAAGCCGCACGCCGCCGCGCGAGGCCAGGCGCAGCGCGGGCCGGCCGTCGGACAGCGCCGCGGACAGCGTCCACTGGCGGCGCGCGGGACCGAGCGCCAGCCCCACGCGCAGCGGTGCGCCGGGCAGCTTGAGAAAGCCGGCCCGCAGGGGCAGCGCGGCCAGCGCGACGAGCAGGCACAGGGGCAGGGCGATCCACGCGGACATGGGCATTCAACTCCTCTGCGGTTATTGTGCGAAAATGCGGCGCGCCTTATGCGGCGGGCGGCGAATTTGCGCGAAAATCCGCCTTCGCCGTGCAATCAGGCGTTGAAATTTTCGCGCGGGCATGGTATGATGGTTTCTATCGACAGACCATTGAGAAAGCGGGGCGACGCGGGATGATTGATTTGGCGGGCGTGATTGAACGGATCAAAGCGGGCGGCATCGTCGCGATACTGCGCGGCGTGCCGGAGGAGCGGCTGGGGTTTATCGCCGACGCGCTGTACGAGGGCGGCATCCGCGCCATCGAGTGCACGTTTGACCACAAGAGAGAGGACTGCGTCGAGGCCAACCGGCGCATGATCGGGTGGCTCGCGCGCCATGCGGACGGCGCGATGGACGTGGGCGCGGGCACGGTGCTCACGGCCGCGGAAGCGCGCGCCGCCGTGGAAGCGGGAGGGCGGTTTATCATTTCGCCCGGCGTGAACGCCGCGGTGATCGGGGAGACGGTCAGGCTGGGCGCAGCGTCCATTCCCGGCGCGCTGACGCCCACGGAGATTGCCGCGGCCTGGGAGGCGGGCGCGCATTTTGTAAAGCTCTTCCCGGCCGGGGAGCTGGGCGCGGGCTATGTGAAGGCCGTGCGCGCGCCGCTGGGCCACATTCCCATGCTGGCGGTGGGCGGCATCACCCCGGAGAACATACCGGACTTTCTGAAGGCCGGCGTGTGCGGCTTTGGCATCGGCTCGCCGCTGCTGCCGAAGGCGGACATTGAGGCGGGCAACTACGCGGCCATCACCCAGCGGACGCGCCGTTTCATGGAGGCGCTGGCGCGGCCGTCGGGCAACCAATGAGCGCGCTCGTGGACGGGCGGAGCGGGACGAGGGGAGAGAACGGCGATGAGACAGCTGGAGGAGAAAATTCAGCGCGACGGGCGCGCGCTGAATGCGGACGTGCTGCTGGTGGACTCGTTTCTGAACAATCAGGTGGATACCGCGCTGATGGCGGAGGTGGGGAAGGCGCTGGCCGCGGCCGCGGACGGGCTGGGCGTCACGCGGGTGATGACCATCGAGAGCTCGGGCATTGCGCCGGCCGCGATGACGGCCATGGCGCTGAACGTGCCGCTGGTCATTCTGAAGAAGGCGACCTCCCGCATCCTGCAGGACGACATCCTGCAGACAGAGGTCTTTTCGTTTACAAAAAACGCGGCCTACCAGCTGACGCTGAAAAAGCGCTTCGTGCAGCCGGGCGACCGCGTGCTGCTGGTGGACGATTTCCTCGCGCGCGGCGAGGCGGCGCAGGGCGCGTCGCGGCTCATCGAGCGGGCGGGCGCCAGCGTGGCGGCCATCGGCATTGTGATTGAGAAATCCTTCCAGCCGGGCCGGGCGCTGCTGACCGGGAAGGGCTACAGGGTCATCTCGCTGGCCCGCGTGTCGAGGATGGGGGAAGGCTTCATCGAATTCACGGAAGCGGACGCGTAGGCCGGGCAAGACGCGGCCTGCCGTCCGATCGCGGCAAAGCGGAGAAAAACAACGCGGGAGGGAAAGCGTATGTATACCTATAAAACCCATGGCACCTGCTCTCAGGAGATCGAAATCGAGATGGACGGCGACATCGTGCGTTCGGTTCACTTCATCGGCGGCTGCACCGGCAACACGCAGGGCGTGGCGCGGCTGGCGGCCGGGCGGAAGATCGACGAAGTGATCGGGCTGCTCAAGGGCATCCAGTGCCGCGGCGGCACGTCCTGCCCGGACCAGCTGGCCCGCGCGCTGGAGAAGATCAGGGCGGGCGCGTGAGAACGCGGAGAGAAGGCAAAGCGGCGGCCGGCGCTCATCCGGCCACCGTCTTTTTTATAGTTATGCGAATAATTAAGACAAATGTGCTGGAAAGCCGCCGGGGATGGCGCTAAAATACCACCATATTTGCGGGACGCACAAAGGACGGCGGACATCTATGAACCGGAAGCAGCTCAGATACAGCCTGCTGCTGACACTCACGGCGTTCATCTGGGGCACGGCGTTCGTGGCCCAGAGCCAGGCGACCGGCAATGTCGGGCCGTTTACCTTCAACGCGGCGCGCCTGCTGGTGGGCGGCGCGGCGCTGCTGCCCTGCATCCGGCTGATGGACCGGTTCCGCGGGGGCGGGGCGGCTCCCGGGTCGCGGCGGACGTTGCTGACCGGCGGCGTGTGCTGCGGCGTGGTGCTGTTCGCGGCCAGCGCGTTTCAGCAGGCGGGCATTCAGTATACCACGGTGGGCAAGGCGGGCTTCATCACCGCGCTGTACATCGTGGCGGTTCCGCTGGCCGGCGCGCTGTTTGGCCGGAAGACCGGCGCGGCGCTGTGGGCGGGCGTGGCTCTGGCCGTGGCGGGCATGTATCTCCTGTGCATATCGGGCGAATCGGGCGTCAACCGGGGCGACGCGCTGTGCCTTGCCGGCGCCCTGTTCTTCACGGCGCATATCCTCGTGATCGACCGCTTTTCGCCGCTGGTGGACGGCGTGCGCATGTCGGCCGTTCAGTTCTTTGTGGGCGGCGCGCTCAGCCTTCTGGCGATGCTGCTGTTTGAAAAACCGGACTGGCACGGCGTGCTCGCGGCCTGGTTCCCGATCCTCTACGCCGGCATTTTGTCCAGCGCGGTGGGCTATACGCTTCAGATCATCGCGCAGAAGCAGGTCAATCCCACCCTGGCCTCGCTCGTCATGAGCCTCGAATCGGTGTTTTCCGCGCTGGCGGGCTGGGTCATTCTGGGCCAGCGGCTCAGCGCGCGGGAATTGACGGGCTGCGCGCTGATGTTCGCGGCGATTGTCCTCGCGCAGATTCCCAAAAAGGCGGACGGTCAGCGCGTCGCCGGAGCGCCCCGCGCCGGACGCGGATGAAACGGAAGTGAATCGTCATATGGGCCTGTTTGACGGGATCATCATCGTATCGGATATCGACGGCACCTTTTTGGGCCGGAACAGCCGCCTCGTGCCGGAAAACCTCGAAAGGATACGGTATTTCCAGCGGAACGGCGGCCGGTTCACCATTGCGACGGGCCGCGAGTACTTCATCGTGTACCCCAGCGTGCCGCAGGTGGAGGAGATCTGCAACTGCCCGGCGATTGCCTGCAACGGGGCGTATATCTACGATTATCACACGCACCGGAAGCTGGTGGAGAATTTCCTGGACGACGGGCCGCTGCTGCCCGTCATCCGGCAGGTGGCCGACGCCTGCCCGCGCGCGGGCTTCCGCGTGGATATGCTGGACTGCTTTTTTGTCGAGCGCATCTATCGCGAATTTGAGTGGGTGCGCGATCTCTATCCGGACAGGGCGCGCGTGATGCCGCTCGGCGAGATGCCGCGCGGCTGCTGGCACAAGGTGGCCTTCGACGGGCCGCCGGACGAGATTGACCGGGCGGAGGCGCTGCTGCGCAGCCTGCTGGACGGGCGCTTCAACTGCATTCGCTCCGGCGCGGACATCGCGGAGATTCAGTCCGCCACGGCCACGAAGGGCCGGATGCTCGGCCGGCTCAAGGCGCTCTCCGGCGGGCGCACGCTCTTCGCCATCGGCGATTATGACAACGACTACGACATGCTGCTCTCGGCGGACCGGTGCGCCGTGCCCGCAAACGGGCTGGACAGGCTCAAGCGGATTCCGGGCGCGCTGCCGGTGTGCGATCACGACGAGGGCGCGGTCGCCGACCTGATCGACCATATTGAAACGGAGCTGAGATCATGAAACGCTGGTTCAGAGGGCTCCTGGCGCTGGCGCTCGCGCTGACGCTGGCGGCCTGCTCCTCCCTGTCGATGCCCAATCCCGCGGGCGCGTATACCTCGAAGCAGGAGGTGGCCGATTTCCTGCACGTGTACGGCCAGCTGCCGGGCAACTTCATCACCAAGGCGGAGGCCCAGGCGCTGGGCTGGCCGGGCGGCGATCTGTCGAAATACGCGCCGGGCAAGAGCATCGGCGGCGATCGGTTCGGCAACTACGAGGGCATCCTGCCCGCCGACAAGAAATACCGCGAGTGCGACATAGACTACACGGGCGGCAAGCGCGGCGCCAAGCGCATCGTCTACTCGGACGATGGCTACATCTACTATACCGAGGACCACTACGAGAGCTTCGAGCAGCTCTATCCGTGAGGAGGGGAGAGAAACATGATTGAACTGGACGGCGCGAAGCTGTGCGCAAAGGAAGAAGCGTATCCCTACCTGCGGGAGAAGCTGGGCCTGCCCGAATGGTTCGGCAACAATCTGGACGCGCTTTATGATGTGCTGACGGGGGAAAACCTGCGGGAGCGGTATGTGCTGCGCCTTGACGGCGCGGCGGAGACGCCGTTCTTCGCGCGCATCCGCCGGGTCCTCGAGGACGCCTGCGGCGGACGCCTGACGACAATTCCCGCGGCCTGCGGCAAAGGAGACGAGACGATGAAGAACAAATCATGGATTCCCGCGGGCTACAGGGCCAGCCTGGGCCTCTATGACACGCAGGCGGCCATCGGCCAGCTCAAGCGCATTTTCGAAGACACCCTGGCCTGCGCGATGAACCTCAAGCGCGTGTCCGCGCCGCTGTTCGTTGATCCGGATACCGGCCTGAACGACGACCTGAACGGCGTCGAGCGCCCGGTTTCCTTCGACATTCCCGAAACCGGCACGCACGGCGCGGTCGTGCACTCGCTGGCCAAGTGGAAGCGCATGGCGCTGAAGAGCTACGGCTTCCCGGTGGGCGAGGGCCTGTATACCGACATGAACGCCATCCGCCGCGACGAGGAGATGGATAACCTGCACTCCATCTACGTCGATCAGTGGGACTGGGAAAAGGTCATCACGGCCGACATGCGCACGCTGGATTATCTGAAGGAGACGGTCCGCGTGATCGTGGGGGCCATCTGCCTGACGAATGACGCCCTGCGCGCCCGCTTTCCGGCGCTTCACTGGACGCCCGACCGCACCGTGAGCTTCGTGACCACGCAGGAGCTGGAGGACATGTATCCGGACAAGACGCCCAAGGAGCGCGAGGACGCCTACACGGCGGCGCACACCACCACGTGCATCCTGCAGATCGGCGGCCGCCTCCGCTCGGGCGAGCGCCACGACGGCCGGGCGCCGGACTATGACGACTGGACGCTGAACGCGGACATTGTGTTTCACAATCCGATCCTGAACCGCGCCTTCGAGGTGTCCTCGATGGGCATCCGCGTCGATCCCGCCGCGATGGACAGGCAGCTGCGCGAGGCCGGCTGCGACGCGCGGCGCAGTCTGCCGTTCCACCGCCAGCTGCTCGCGGGCGAGCTGCCGCTGACCATCGGGGGCGGCATCGGCCAGTCGAGGCTGTGCATGCTGATCCTGGAAAAGGCGCATATCGGCGAGGTGCAGGTATCGCTCTGGGATGAGTATACGCGCAGGGTGGCCGACGAGGCCGGCGTGATCCTGCTCTGATTTGTTACCGGGCGGCCGCGGTTCTTCGGTGGACCCGATCAAATGGCGTCTGCCGCCAGGCCCCGTCCCTCGCCGCCCCGACAAGCGCGGATTTCAAACAAACCGAACAAACCAAACGCCCCCGGGGACGCCGCCTGAGCGACATCCCCGGGGGCGTTGATGCGATGCTCCCGCGTTCCCGAATCATTCGTCGAAGTGAATATGGCAGTATCCGTTCGGGTTCTTTTCGAGATATTTCTGATGATAAGCCTCGGCGGGATAGTAGTTCTGAAGCCGCTCCAGCTCCACCGCCAGCGGCTTGGGATACTGCCTGGCCAGCGCGTCGAGACAGGATCGCGCGACGGGCTCGTCCTCGTCGTCGACATAGTAGATGCCCGTGCGGTACTGGACGCCAAAGTCGCCGCCCTGGTGATTCACCGCGGTGGGATCGATCACCGCGAAATACCGGCCGAGCAGCGCCTCCAGCGGGATCACCGCGGGATCGTATTCGATCTTCACCGTTTCGGCATGGCCGGTGTGCTCGTGCTTCACCTGTTCATAGGTCGGGTTCGCGGTCCGGCCGTTGGCGTAGCCCACCTCTGTGGAGAGAACGCCCTTCGTGAGGTCAAAGTATTTCTGGCAGCCCCAGAAGCAGCCGCCCGCCAGGTAAATCAGCTTGCTCATAAACGCGCTCCTCATTCGTCCAGCCCGTCAAACAGGGCCGTTTCCTCTATGATCCTCGCAAACGCTTCCAGCCCCGCCTGGTCCGTCCCGTCGAAGCGGCCGGGCAGGGGGCTGTCGATGTCCAGCACGCCGATCGCCCGGCCGCCCGCGTGAAGGGGTATCACGATCTCCGAATTGGAAGCGCTGTCGCACGCGATATGCCCGGGGAATGCGTGTACGTCGGGCACGAGCAGCGTCCTGTCCTGTGCGAGCGCCGCGCCGCACACGCCCTTTCCCGGCGCAATGTGGACGCAGGCCGGACGGCCCTGGAACGGCCCCAGCACCAGCCGTCCGCCGCGCAGCAGGTAAAAGCCGGCCCAGTTCAGGCCGGGCAGCGCGTTGTAGAGCACCGCCGAGGCGTTTGAAAGCAGCGGCACATACCAGTTATCCTCCGCCGCGAGCGCGCGGAGCTGCGCGCCGATCACGTCATATCCCGCCATGTCTGTCCCTCCGTCAGGTTTCGCTGAAGTCCGTATCCATCGCGGCGACAATCTGATAGTCCGGATACGCCGCGCGCACGCGGGACACGGCCTCCTCGAAGGCCGCGCGGCGGCTGGGCGCGTCAAAGCTGATCACGATGTCGAAGCGGATGGTCTTTTTCTCCTCGCTGAGGTAAAAGCCGTGCATCTGCGTGACGTACGGCTGAGCGAGCAGCAGGTCGCTCACCGCGCGGCGCATCCCGATCGCCCGCTCGTCCTTTGTGTTGACCGAATAGACGCCGATGGCCGTCAGGATCACGTGGTGCCTGGCGTAAACCGTCACCTGGATGTCGCGCAGCAGCTCGTCCAGATCGCTGGCCGTGCAGGTGTCGGGCACCTCCACGTGGATGGAGCCGTTGAACGCGTCCGGGCCGTAGTTGTTCAGCACCAGGTCGTACGCGCCCTCCACGCCGTCGCAGGCCAGCACCGTCTCCTTGATGGCGCGCGCCAGCTCCGCGTCCGCGCGCTCGCCCAGGATGCGCGAGAGCGTGTCGCGCAGCATGCCGATGCCGGATTTGATGATGACCACGGAAATGACCGCGCCCAGCCACGCCTCAAGCGATACGTGGAAGATGAGGTAGATCGCGGCTGCGGCCAGCGTGGAAGCGGAGATGATGGAGTCCAGCGTGGCGTCCTCGCCGGAGTTCACGAGCGAGTCTGAATTGACCCGTTCGCCGACGCCCTTCACGTAGCGCCCGAGCAGGATCTTCACGACCACGCCCACCGCGATGATCACCAGCGCGACGGCGGAATAATCCGGCGTTTCCGGCGTGATGATCTTCTTCACCGATTCGGTGAAGGAGGTGATGCCCGCATAGAGCACGATCAGCGAGATGATCAGCGCCGTCAGGTATTCGATGCGCCCGTAGCCAAAGGGATGCTTTTTGTCCGCCTCGCGTCCGGCCAGCCTGACGCCGATGATCGTGATGACCGAGCTGGTGGCGTCCGAGATGTTGTTCACCGCGTCCAGCACCACGGCGATGGAGTGCGACAGCAGGCCGACCGCGGCCTTGAACGCCGCGAGAAACACATTTGCCAGAATGCCGATGACGCTTGTGCGGACGATGACTTTGTCCCTGTTCTGGTTTTCCGGGCCGCTTTGCCCGACGATTTTCTGAAGCTTATCCATAATTATCCTCCGTATACAAATCCAGCGGATGGGCTGCCGGTGTCTTTTATTATACCAGATGCGCCGCCAAAAGAAAACAGCGCGGCGCGCCTTTCGTGGATAAAATTCCCATTGCGAAGCCCGCGGCGCGTTTTCGCCGGGGCGGTCACGGCCCGCCGAAAACGCGCTCGAAGAGCGTCTCCCGCCGGAGCGGCGTCTCGCCGGACGGCTCCGCCTCGACGATCTGGCCCAGCTCCTCAAAGTACTTCTGCCGCGCGATCACGACATAGCCGGCCGCCTGCCCGGCCGCTTCGTCCACGGCGCTCAGGTAGTCGCCGGAGCGGCCTGTCAGCCGGGCGATTTCGGTCTGCCGGCCGTTCGCGACGCGCAGCACGCGCCAGACGGATACGGAGTCCGGCGCCACAAAGGATATGACCGGCTGCCCCGATTCGTTTTCCTGCACGTAGACCGTTTCCACGCGCGCGGGGCGACGCCAGAGCGTCGATACCTGGCGGGGCGCGCTGCCGCGGGGCAGCGTCTCGCTGAGCAGGCAGGCGCGGGGCGTGTTCTCCGCGGCCAGCATGGGCGAGGCGACGTCCTCCCGCAGCGACCGGCTGTCCAGCAGCGCGCGCTCCACGCCCGCGGGCTGCGCAAATTCTCCGCCGTCGGCGCGGCTGGCGGCGCGCGTCAGGAAGGCGGCCGCCAGCCGCGCCGGATAGCTGCCGCCCGTCACGCCCGGCCGGAGTTCGTCTTTGTCCGGCTCGTCAAAGCCCATCCACACGGTCACGGCCAGCGCGGGCGTGTAGGCCGCCGTCCAGGCGTCGCGGTTGCCGCCGTCCGCCTCGCCCACCGTGCCGGTCTTGGCCGCAACCGGGAAGCCGACGCCGGCGAGCGCCCGGGCCGTGCCCGTTCTGGCCGTCTCGCGCAGCACGTCGGTCAGCATGTACGCGCTCTCTTCCCGCAGCGCGCGTTCGGCGTGCTCCTCAAACGCGTAGACCTCGCGGCCCGCGCTGTCCTCAATTCGGCGCACGGTGTGCGGCGTGACGGCCAGGCCGCCGTTGCCCAGCGCGCAGTAGGCCGCGCAGAGCGTCGCGGGCGAGACGCCGTCGGTCAGCGAGCCCAGGCCGAGCGCGTAGTTGCGGTCGGCGTCGCTCAGGGCGATGCCCAGCTTCCCCGCGTACAGCCGCGCCGCGTCGATGCCGACGCGGTCCAGGAGGTTGACCGTGGCCTGATTCATCGAGCGGACCAGCGCCTCCCGCAGCGTCACCGTGCCGTGGCTCTGGCCGGAGGCGTTCGCCGGCGCGTAGCCGTTGTACGCGCGCGGCGAGTCGTCCAGCAGCGTGACGGGCGTGCAGCCAAGCATGTCGATCGCCGCCGCGTACACCGACACGGGCTTGAAGGCGGAGCCCGGCTGGCGCTTCATCTGCGTCGCCCGGTTGAAGCCGCGCCGCACCTCGTAGCGGCGTCCGCCCTCCAGACACGCGATTTCGCCCGTCTTCACGTCCATCGCCACCAGGGCGGCCTCGGGCCCTGCGTCGCCCCCGCCCTCCGGGAAGCGGGCCGCGTCTCCGAACAGCGCGTCCGCATCGGCCTGCAGCGCCGGATCCAGCGCCGTGTAGATGCGCCAGCCGCCGATCATCAGCTCGTCGGCCGAGACGCCCAGCGCGGCGCAGGCTTCTTCGATCACGGCGTCGACGTACCAGCCGGCCTGCGCCGCCCGGCCCGGCATGGACAGCGCGAGCGGCTCGGCCTGCGCGCTGTCCCGCTCCGCTTCGCTGATGAAGCCCTGCTCGGCCATCGCCCGCAGCACCAGGTTCCGCCGCCTCAGCGAGTTCTCCTCATTCAGGTGCGGGGCGTAGCCGGAAGGCGATTTGACGATGCCCGCCAGCGTCGCGGCCTGGCTGAGCGTGAGCCCGCCTGCGCTGCAGCCGAAGTAGGTGCGCGCCGCCGCTTCGACGCCGTAAGCGCCCGCCCCGAAGTACACGGTGTTCAGGTAGGCGGTGAGAATGGCTTCCTTGTCCAGGATCCGCTCGAGCCGCAGCGCCAGCCAGGCCTCCTGCGCCTTACGGGCCAGCGTCTTCTCGCCGGTGAGGTGGGTGAGCTTGATCAGCTGCTGCGTGATGGTGCTCGCGCCCTCCCGCGCCGTTCCGCTGAGGATGTCCCTGAACAGCGCCGCGCCGATGCGGCGCACATCCAGGCCGCTGTGCTCGTAGAACCGGGCGTCCTCGATCGCCACGAAGGCCTGCCTGACCACATCGGGGATGGCGTCCGGGCCGACGACCGTGCGGTTCTCGCCGCCCGCGTCGGCGGCGCTTTTGCCGTCCCGGTCGTAGATCACGGTGACATGTGCGGGCGAGGTGATTTTTTCCAGGTCGAGCGGCTGCCAGGTCCACGGCCGGGCGGCGGCCAGCGCGGCGACGGCAAGCGCGCCCGCCGCGGCGGCCATGGCGATCCAGACGCGTCTTTTCACAGCGCCGCCTCCCTTCTCTGATCGCTTTTTCGTCAGTATGCGCCAAACAGTCGTCCGGTAAACCGGCCGTTTTTCGGATTTTGAAGGGAACGCCGCGCCTTCTGCCAAAACTTGTTCGTGGACAATAACGATATGCGTCGCTATAATATACGTATCACGACAGGAGGGAATGCCTGTGAAGGACAAGCTGTTTCTCCGGCTGGCGCCCGCCGTGCTCTTGGCGGGCGTATCGGCCGCTCTCATGCTGCTGCGCCGGCCCGATGCGGCCCGCATCGCCGCGCTCGTCGCGGCCTTCGCGCTCGCGCTGGGGGCATCGCCCCTGCGCCGCGAGCGGGCGGCGGGACGGGCCGGCCTTTCCCGGCCCCGGGGCGGGGAACCCGTGAAGTCGCCCCTCACGTTCCGGGATGTCGCGGCCAACGGAACCGCCATGGAGCACCTGCGCGCGCTGGCGGATTATCTCGCGCATCCGGAGAAATATGCGGCGCTGGGCGCGCGGCTGCCGCGCGGCGTGCTGCTCTACGGCCCGCCGGGCACCGGCAAGACGCTCATGGCCCGGGCGCTGGCCGGCGAGGCGGGCGTGCCGTTCTATTCGCTCAGCGGTTCGGATTTCGTGGAGATGTACGTGGGCGTGGGCGCGGCGCGCGTGCGGGAACTGTTTGCGAAGGCCGCGAAAGCCGGGCGGTGCGTCATATTCATCGATGAAATCGACGCCATCGGGAAAAAGCGCGACGACGGCGGCGGCAGCGACGAGCGCGACCGCACGCTCAACGCGCTGCTCAGCGAGATGTCCGGCTTCGCGGAAAACAGCGGCGTCATCGTGCTGGCCGCCACCAACCGCATCGACACGCTCGACCCGGCGCTCACCCGGCCGGGCCGCTTCGACGCAAAGATCGAGGTGGGCCTGCCCGGCAGGAGCGAACGGCTGGATATCCTGAGGCTGCACTGCCGGAAGAAGCCGCTCTCCGGGGACGTCGACCTGAACCGCCTCGCCGCGGACACCGTGCGCTTCAGCGGCGCGTCGCTGGAGAGCCTGGTCAACGACGCCGCCATCCGGGCGGCGCGGCGCGGCAGCGCGGTCATCGAGGCCGGCGACCTGAACACGGCGTTTGTCGCGGCCGTCGCGGGCGAGGACAGGCCCGTCAGCGCCGCGCAGGACGAGCTGGCCGTCATCGCGCTGCACGAAGCCGGCCATGCCGTCGCCTGCCGGCTGCTGCTGCCCCGGCACCGCGTTGAGCGCATCAGCATCCTGCCCGCGTCGGGTGGCGCGGCGGGCTACAACCTGACCATTCCCGCCGAGCGGGCGCTGCCCGATCTGAACGGGCTGACCGCGCAGATTCAGGTGCTTCTGGCCGGGCGCGCCGCCGAACAGCTGCTGAGCAGCGAGGCCAACCTGACGGCCGGGGCCTGCGGAGACCTCACGCAGGCCACCGAGCTGGCCGCCGCCATGGTGCTTGACCTGGGCATGGTCGGCTCGCCCGCCGTTTCGCTGCGCGCGCTGGCGCGCAGCACGGGCGGCGCGACGCAGGACGCCGCGCCGCTCATCCGGCGGCTGCTGGACGACTGCTATCAGGCTGTGCGCGCGCTGCTGAGCGAACACGCCGATCTTCTCGCCGCGCTGACCGGCCGGCTGCTGGAGGCCGAATCGCTGTCCGGTCCGGAAATTGACGCGTTCTTTCAGGCCGCAGGGCTCATCCTCCCTTCCGAAGCCTGAGGCCTTAAAGAAATCCCGCCGCCATGGCCCTTCGGGGTCGTGGCGGCGGGTTATTTGTGAACGGCCTGATGTCAGACGCCGTATCGTTCGCGGCAGGCCATATGATTCAGCCAGTCGGTGCGGCTGAAGAAATGAGAGCCGGCACGCACGTGGTAGCAGACGCCGCCGTCCATCAGCGGCTGATTCAGCGCGGGCAGGGCGTCGGGCGCGACGAGTCCCGGCACGCGCAGCGCCGTCCACGCCTCGCTCGCCGCGACGCAGGAGAGGAATTCGCTCTCCGGATCGGCCCATTCGTCCTCCTCGGCGGAGCAGACGTACAGCCGGCGCGGGGCGGCGAGGGCGAGGAGCATGTGCTGCTCGAAGGGCATGTCGTGCTCCCGGCCGCGCCAGGCCTGATAATTGCCGCAAAACCAGTAGGGGAAGCGGGCGGCGATGGCCTCGACGGTTTCGCCCGCCTTGTCGCGGGTGATGGCCGCGCCGGAGCAGCCGGAGCAGTTTGAGACGATCATCGAGAAGCGCTCGTCCTGAGCGCCGCACCACAGCGCTGTTTTGCCCAGGCGCGAATGGCCGGTGACGCACGCGCGCGTCGCGTCGATGTCGCCGCGGGTCTCGAGATAGTCCAGCACGCGGCTGGCCGCGAAGGCCCACATGCCGATCTTGCCCCAGCCTGTCCTTTCATCGCGCGGATACAGGGCGGCGAGCCCGTTGAACTCATGGCTGTCGGCCGTGACGTCCTCATAGCAGAACGTGGCGAAGGCGAAGCCGTGGTCGACAATCTCCTCGGCGGGCATGTAGCGGTCCGGCACCTCCGGGCGGAAGGCGATGACCACAAACACCGGCGCCCTTTTCACGGCCTTGGGCACGACGAGCGTGACGGGAAAGGCGAACCGGCCGCCGGGCGTGTCGAAGGACACGCTGACGGTCTGCTGCGTGGCCTTGTTCGCAAAGGCGTCTGCGCTTTTCAGGATCTCGCCGGTCACATGGCCGGGCGCGGCGGGCGTATAGCCGTATTCCTCACGGCTGAAGAGGTCGATGAGCTCGGCGCGGCGGACGCGCCAGTCGTCCGGCGTTCTGACGGGCCGGCCGTCGTTCAGCGTCATGAGGGGCGGAAGCGTGCGCGCGGCGATTTTTTCGTTCAGCATATCGGATCAACCTCCTGCGAAGGGATTATTGACGTTGAGGCCGTGGGGTTTGCGGAGGGGGCCGGCCCGTCAGCTGACCGTGTACGCGGCCTCGAAGACCTCGCTCACGGCGTCCTCGGTGACGGCAATGGCCCGCAGCGTATAGCTGCCCGAATAGAGGATGACGGGGCCGGTGTAGAGCCGGGACTCCTCGGTCGGCTCGCTGCCGTCCACGGTGAAGTAGATGGCGGCGCCCTCCTCGGCCGCCAGCGAGATGTGGACGCTGCCCGTGTACGAGCCGCCGGCCGGGCTGGCCGAGGGCGCCGCGACGGCGGGCTGCGGCGCGCTCGGCATGACATAGCCGGGCTGATGCTCGGCCCGGTAGACGATCAGCGCCTCGTAAACCTCCGTCTTGCCCTCCCGGACGAGCAGCGCCATCAGGTAATCATAGGGATCGCTTTCGAGCGGGTACTGCTCGATGAGGTACATGTACATCTGCTCGGCGCGCTCGTAGGCCTCGCAGCGCTCAAAGCTCTGCGCAATCTGCAGCGCGAAGGCGTAGTCGTCGCGGTTGAGCAGGAAGGCGTTGTAGAAGGATACGGCGGCCTCGGCCTCGTTGCCGTTTTTCAACTGCCATTCGGCCAGATACACGTAGTCGTCCGCGCCGGCCGCCAGGCCGTAATAGGCGCGCATTCTGCTGCCGGTGGGCGTATAAAACAGGAACGCGAAGGCGCCGATGACCAGGATGAGGACGGTGACGAGGGAAATCACGACGGCGAAGATCCTTCGGCCGCGGCCGGAATCCTCCTCGTCCTCGTAATCGTCGTCGTCCTCCTCGTCTTCCTCGTCGAAGAAGGGATCCTCGGCCGCCTGGCGCTGCGCCATCCGGCGCGCGGCCTCGCGCTCGCGCCTCGCCTCTTCCTCCTTTTCCTCGTCAAAGAGAAAGACCCTGGGGACCCTGCTCGCGGTGCGCGCGCTCTCGCGGGAGACGGACGGGGCCGGATTGTGTGACGCTCCGTCCGCGTAGATCGTGGGCATGCGGCGCGGCTGATATGGGTTTTCGGAGATGGGCTGCGCGGTGTGGGATTCGGAGGGGGCTTCGGCCTCATCCGCGCGCGGCGGTTCCCCTTCCGACGCCGGAGCGGGAAGCCTGGCGCCGCAGTACGCGCAGAACCTGGCGTTCCGAACGTTTTCTTCGCCGCATGCGCTGCATTTCATGGAACATTCCTCCCGGTGCGTTTACCGCATTTTCTTCAATGATTCGTAGTACGGATCGCCGTTGAACTCGCGCGTCTCGGCGACCTCGCCGCCCAGCGCCTCGATGGCGTTGACGATCTCGATGTAGTCCAGGTAGTTGAGGTCGCTCAGGTCGAGCGCGCCGCGCAGCGTGTCAATGGCGCGTTCGTCGCCCAGCTTGCCGAGATAGGAGGCGAACAGCGCGCGGCGGTCGAAGCTGTGTCTGAATGCATCCACCGCATAATTATAGATGCGCTCATCGCCTGGAAAGTTGCATAGCACGTCCAGAAAAGCTTCCTGCGCCGCCTTGTTGGCGCCGGGCATGCGCGCGATGACCGGCTCGACGACCTGCGCGCCCAGGCCCGTGAGCAGCTCGCAGGCCACGTCGGTCAGCTCGTTCTGCGCGTCGGCCGCGTCGATGATGTCGAGACACAGCTGAAGCGGACGCGCCGAGCCCAGCTCAATCAGCAGGTTGAGCGCCGTGAGCGTGAGCGCGCGGTCGCCCTGCTCGCCGGCCAGCGCCATCAGCGGCTCCACGGCGTCGTCGCCCAGCTCCACGATGCGCTCAAGCAGCTGGTCGGGAATGGCGATCCGCTGTTCATGGTAGGCGCGCAGCATGCCGATCAGCTCGCCCGGGTCGGTGTAGCGCGCGAAGTACTCGCCGGGCGTCTGCCCGTCCAGCCAGTCGGCCGGCATGTTGAGCCAGCGCAGATACAGCTCCGGCATTTCCTCTTCCATCTCGTCCATGTTCTTGTATTTCGAGCGGTTGTCAGCGATCCACTTTTCGGCGTATTTGCCAAAGTGGGCGTCAAAATCGATGCACTTCATCCGTTTGTCTCATCTCCTGTCAGTCGGTTCAGCTTTTTCTCGCAGTACGTGAGGCGCCGGAGCGAGATGTCCAGCGCCCTGGCGGCGGCCGTGCGTCCGATGCCGTGTTCGCCGGCGACGCGGGTGAGCAGCGCCGCGGAGCAGCCGAAGAGCGCGCCGTAGCCCGCCCCCGGGAGCCGCGTCAGCATGGCCGCCCAGCGGCCGAGGAAGGCGGGAAGCATCGCCTCGTCCAGCGCGCAGGCCGCCACGAGGCAGCGCTTCAGCACGCGGGAGGGCGTGATGGGCTCCCTTTCGTCGGGGGCGGGCCAGAGCGCGTCGCGCCCGATGACGAGAAAGGGCCCGGCGGCGCCGCGCCGCTTCAGCGCCTCCTGCGCGGCCAGCTTGACGGGCGGAGACAGCGTGGGTTCGATGAGCGCCTCGCGCAGCAGCGTTTCGCTCTCGTCGTCCGATCGCGCCGCCAGACGCGCCACGGCCTGGAAGGCGATGTCGTCCCGGGGCGGAACGGGAACCGCGCTGCCGCTCAGCAGCGCCCAGCGGCAGGCGGTGAGGAGCGCGCGCCCGTCATCTCCCGCGCGGATGACGTCCCGCTGCGCCTGCTCCAGCTCCCGCGGCAGCGCCAGCTGCATGGGAATGGGGCGCGTCAGCGGCATGCCGTCGGCCACGGCCGCCACGCAGAGCGCGGCCACGGCGTCGGCGGGGTTGATTTCCAGCATGTGCCGCCACCAGATCAGCGCGCTTTCCGCGTCGCCCTCGTTGTAGAAGGCGGCGGCCTGCGCGTGCAGGAGCGCCCGATCGAAGGGGGAGAGGCGCAGGGCCCGGCTGAGCTGAGCCTGCATGGACCGGTCCTTTTTCAGCCGGAGCAGCGCATCCAGCGCGCGGCGCAGCTCGTAGGGCTCCAGCTCGCGTTCGTTCATCGCGTCGATGAGGGACAGCGCCTGACCGTCCCGGCCGGCGGCAATCAGCGCCCACAGCGCGTTGACGCGGGCTTCGTCGGACAGGCGCTCCCGCGAGAGCGCCGCGTCCGCCTCGCGCGCGGCGTCGGCCCTGCGTCCGGCTTCGCCCAGCGCGAAGGCATAGAGAGCGCGCGCGTCCGGCTCGTCGCGCATCGAGAGGCTCCTTTCGAGCAGGCGGACGGCGACGGCGGGGTGATCGCGGTTCAGCAGCGAAGCGGCGCGCTCGTTCAGGCGGTAAACGCGCCGCCGGGCCCGTTCGGCGGGCCGGTGGAGCTGCTGAGCCTCGTGAATGGCCGCGATCATGTCGGACGCCTGGCGGCTGTATTCCCCCTCCGGCTCGCGTTCGAGGTATTCCAGCGCAGACAACTGCGCGCCCTGCACATTGCCCATGGCGAACAGGTTGCAGGCCATGCCGAACCAGCATACGCTGAGCGCCGGCTGAATGGTCATGAGGCGCAGCAGGCAGCGGTTGGATTCGATCGGGCAGCCCATCTCGCTGTAGGTTTCCGCCATATCCAGCCGGTATTCGGCGTGGTCGGGCGCGGCCTCCAGTGCGCGGCGCAGCAGCATGACGGCTTCCTGAAAGCGGCCGTCCTTCTGCTTTTTCAGCGCGCGGCGCGCAAAGAAGCCGGCATCCTGCTGGAAGGGCATGACATTGTGGCGGTTGTCCGACATAAGACCTCCTCGTGGATCAGCTCTGCGCGCGGGCGAGCAGATCGCGCAGCTGCTGTTCAGAAAAGCGGTAGGTGCGGTTGCAGAAGTGGCAGTTCACCTCCGCGCCGTGGTCCTCGGCGATGAGCGTGACCAGCTCTTCGCGGCCCAGCGAAATAAGGCCCCGCTCAAAGCGCTCGCGGCAGCAGTCGCAGCGGTAGGCCGGGCGCGCCGTGCCGAGGATCTCCGGCTCAAGATGGCCGAGCAGCTGCTGCAGCGCGGCGTTGAGGTCGTACTCCGCGAAGGTCCTGCTGATGTTCATGAACATCGGCGCGCTCAGCTCGACGGATTTCAGCGCGGCTTCCGAGCAGTCCGGCATGACCTGGATGATCAGCCCGCCCGCGGCCACCACGTCCGCGCCCACCAGCACGCCCAGCGACACCAGCGAGGGCGTCTGTTCGGACGCGGTGAAATACATGGCGAGGTCCTCGCCGATTTCGCCGGAGCGCAGGTTGACGCGCCCGATGTAGGGCTCTCTGAGGCCCAGGTCCTTGATGACGGTGAGCTGGCCGGCGCGGCCGACCGCGCCGCCCACATCCAGCTTGCCGTCCGGGCGGAGCGGCGGCTCGATGTCCGGATTGTCCACATAGCCCTTCACGCTGCCGTCCGCCCTGGCGACGGCCATCACGGTGCCCAGGGGGCCGCCGCCCTTGACGACGGCCGTGAGGCTGTCCCGCTCGTCCTTGAGCATGCATCCCATCATCGAGGCGCCGGTGAGCAGGCGGCCCAGCGCGGCGGTGGCCACGCGGGAGAGGCGGTGGATCGTGCGCGCCTCCTGCACCAGGCGCGTGCTCCGGGTGAGGAAGGCGCGGGCCTGGCCGCCCAGCAGCGACAGGCGGAGCGTTCCGTCCAGGTTCAGTGTATTGTCGGTCATATCATTTTACTCCTGTCGTGCTTTCTGGCCGTCTGGCGGTAAAGTGGAGCCGCTGCTCGTCCGCGGCCGGCGGGCGCATCGTTCGGTCGCCCCGGACGCGGATGTCGATGAAGCCGGCCTCCTCGAGCCAGCGGCGGAGCTCGTTTTCGGTGTGAGCGCGCTGGACGTGCCGCTCCTCGAAGCGGCGGTAGAGCCCGTCCTTTGTCTCGACGAAAAAGGTCAGATCCATGGTGATGATGCGGCGCGCCCGGTCCATGCGGTTCTGCCACAGATAGGCGACGTTGTCGCGCTCCTCGCCGAAAAACGCGCCGTCCATGCCGGTGAGTTTGGCCTCGCTGGACACGTCGAACGCCAGCGCGCCGCCGGGCTTCAGGAAGCGGTGCGCCCGCTGAAAGAAGCGCGGGACATCGCCTTCGCCGGTCAGGTAGTTGACGGCGTCGCAGCAGGCGAGAATGGCGTCCACGGGGCGGGGAAGCTCCAGCGCGCGCATGTCCATGCGCACGAAGGGGATCGACACGCCGTTTCGGGGCGCTTTCTGCTGGGCGACGCGCAGCATATCCTCCGACAGGTCGGAGGCGGTCACACGGATCCCGGTCCGGGCCAGGGGGATGGACATCGAGCCGGTGCCGCAGCCGCATTCGAAGAGCGTGCGCGGGCGGCAGCCCGCCTCGGCGAGCAGGCGCAGGTAGTACTCGGCCCAGGCCGGATAGTCGAAGTCATCCATGAGCGCGTCGTAGACGGCGGCGAATTCTTCATACATTGCGCGTTTCCTCGGTGTAGTGAAACTGGAGCGGGCCGCAGCGAACCCGCTCCAGCTGCGCTTTTGAGTCGTCAATCAATGCCGCCTTCGCGGAGACGGCGGGCGACAAGGCCGCCGATACGTCCGGTTTCACCGGCTGTGAGACCGGCCCAGCCCACGCGCATCAGCCGCTCGGTCAGGCCCAGCTCGTCGGCGACTTCATATTTGAGCCGCTCGGTTTCGTCCATGAGTCTTGTCTTTTCCACTCTCACGTTTCACGCATCCTTTCGCATTGTCTCTGCTCAGTATGCGCGGCGGGCGTGAAAACATGCGGTCACAGATTCCTGATGTCCTCGTCCGTGACGGTTTCCTCCTCTTCGTCGTAGGACGGATCGCGCAGGCCCTTGTTGATGGAGGCGCCCTCGATGCGCGGGTTGAGGAAGCGGTCGAAGCAGCTGTTGGCATAGGAGATGGACATGAACTGATACAGCGCGTAGCCAAAGACGAGGTAATAGAGGCCCAGCGCCAGCAGCACGTAGGTGTTGGTGACGTAGAGGGCGATCACAATCGGGATGAAGGTGGGCAGCACCCAGAAGAGCAGCGAGAAGGGCAGGCGCGCCACGACCATGATGATGCTGTTCTGGATGACGGTGCGCAGCTTCATGTCGTAGGTGACGGTCATGGGGTAGATCAGCATGGTGGCCATCCACCACAGCACGCAGAAGATGATCACCAGCGCCTGCGGAACGATCCAGAAGAGGGAGCTGGCGCTCATGCCGGAATAGTACATATAGCAGATATAGCCCACCACCAGCGAGAAGCCGCTGATGAAGCCGACGACCAGCGCCTGCTTCCAGTTGTCCCGGATGGTGTCCTTGATGTCGCTCAGCACGAAGGAATGGTCGTCGCGCGCCCAGTTGCGCATTGGCAGCGCCAGGCCCATGCGGCCGATGGAGGAGATCATCATGCAGGGGATCATGCCGACGAGCCACTGGAAGAGATAGGTGCTGACCATGCCGCCGCCTGCGACGTCGGCCGCTATTTCGCCGGTTTCAAGGTTCATGCCGGAGCTGCTCATGATGGCGATGATGTTGAGCGTCGTCCAGATGATCGTGGGCAGCGAAAACAGGAAGTACAGCAGGTTCAGCCCGATCAGCGCGCTGAAGCGCACGCGCAGCATGGAGAAAAAGAGCTGGACACGCGTCTTGGGCAGCTGGTCGGGGGTGAAGTCCGCTTTGCCGGCCTTGCCGTAGTAGAAGGAGTTGAAAAGTCCTGACATGATGGATGTGCCTCTCTTTCCGGGTTATGGATGCGTCGGACATGAAGATATATTACATATATAATAGCACACAAGGCGGCGTTTGCCAATACGGTAATGCCGCGGGAAGCGCGTCAAAATATGAAATTATTTTGACGTTTGCCGCGGCGGGCCGTCCCGGACCAGTTCCAGTATCACGGCGTTCAGCACGTCCGCGCCCGCCTCGGTGACGGCGGCCCGACCGCCGGAAAGGCGCATCAGCCCGGAAGAGACGAGCCGGTCCAGCCGGGACGCGGGCAGCAGCGTTGCGTCCACTCCCTCGCGCGTGCGCAGGCCCAGCATGACGGTTTCCTCAAAGACGTCGTCTTCGGAAAGCGCATCGGGCGGGCCGGCGTCCTCGCCCGCGAGATACGCGTCCAGCGAGTCGGTGTTGGCGAAGCGCGCGCCGTTCATCAGCGAGTGCGCGGCGCAGCCGAGGCCCAGATAGTCGCCGCGCCGCCAGTAGACCAGGTTGTGGCGGCACGCGAAGCCCGGCCGGGCGTAGTTGGATATTTCATAGCGCTCAAAGCCCTGCGCGCCCAGCAGGCGAGCCGCCTCGCGCTGCATACAGACCACGGTCTCTTCATCGGGAAGAAGGTCTGGACGCGCTTCGGCCAGCGCCTTCATCGGCGTGTTTTCCTCTATGATCAGGCTGTAGCAGGAGATGTGGCGGATGGGCAGGCGCAGCGCGGTCTGCAGCGTTTCGACCCACTGGGGCATCGTCTGGCCGGGCAGGGCGTACATGAGGTCCAGGCTGATGTTCTCAAAGCCCTCATCCGCCGCCAGGCGTACGGAGGATGCGGCGTCTTGGGCGCTGTGGATGCGTCCGAGCGTGCGCAGCAGCCCGTCGTCAAACGACTGAACGCCCAGCGAAAGCCGGTTGACGCCCGCTTCGCGCAGCGCCGCCAGCTTTTCGGCGTCCAGCGTGCCCGGATTGGCTTCGCAGGTGATTTCCGCGTCGGGGGAAACGGTGAAATGGCGGCGCACGTCGTCCATCAGGCGGCGCGTCTGGTCGCCCGTCAGCAGCGAAGGGGTGCCGCCGCCGATGAAGACCGTGTCGAGCGATATCGATCCGAACCGCTCGCGCGAGGCGCGCATCTCGTCAGCCAGTCGGTCGAGATAATCGGGAATTCGGTCTGTTTTTCCGGGATACGAGGTGAAATCGCAGTAGGCGCACTTGCGTGCGCAGAACGGCATGTGGATGTACAGCGAACAGCGCTTCATACCGCGCCGGACCTTTCGCCCCAGAACTTTTGCAGCACCGGGAGGCTCCTCGCGGTCATTTCGACCCACGCGGGACGGAAGCCGGAGCGAATGGCGTTTCTCACCGAGCGGATGTTCGACCAGGCCGCGCAGTAGAACGGCGTCTTGCCGCGCTTGAGGATTTCGATGGCCAGCCGGCTCGTGATCGCCGAGGCGACGCCGCGCCGGCGGTATTCGGGCAGCACGTCGATGCCGATCTGCCACATGCTGTCGCAGTCGGCGGAGCAGGCCGCGAGTCCGGCGAGCCGGTCGCCGTCGAAAGCGCCGACGCCCAGCACGTCGAGACGCTTTCGCTCCTTACACAGCGCGTGGCCCCATTCGGGCGTGTACAGCGCCTCGAAGTCGGATGGGCCGAGCAGGCGCGTTTTCAGCGGGCAGGGGAGCGGCCGCAGCGCGGTCAGATCGGGCAGGAAATACTCGGCCATGAAGCACACGCGCACGCCGTGCTCCGCCAGCTGACGATCCAGAAGATGCAAATACGGCGTCTCGAAGCGGCTGTGGACGGACTGTCCTTCCAGATACGCGCGCGTGATCGCCTCGAATTGCGGCAGCACCGACGCGACCACGTTGTTGCCGTAGGACACGAGCTGGCACTCGAACGGCAGCTTCAAATACGCCCGCGCGCCCTCCCGGGGCGTCGAGTGGACGATCCTGTTTTCGCTCAGCAGGAAATCGCCGCTCTCGCAGTTCAAATCCACCGCGGACTGCTTCAGCGCGACGTCGAGTATCTCTTGATTCGTCATGCCCCATTCTCCATTTCCAATTCCAGATCAAAAACAGACTTCAGTCCATTTTGAGAACCGCCATAAACGCCTCGCTGGGCACCTCGACGGAACCGACCTGGCGCATGCGCTTCTTGCCTTCCTTCTGCTTTTCCAGCAGCTTTTTCTTTCGCGTGATGTCGCCGCCGTAGCACTTGGCGAGCACGTCCTTGCGCAGGGCCTTGACCGTCTCGCGGGCGATGATCTTGCCCCCGATGGCCGCCTGGATGGGGATTTCAAACAGCTGCCGCGGGATGACCTCCACCAGCTTCTCCGCGATGGAGCGCCCGCGGGCGTAGGCACGGTCCCGATGCACGATGATGGAAAGGGCGTCGCACGCCTCGCCGTTGAGCAGCATATCCAGTTTGACCAGGTCGCTGCGCACGTAACCCTTGAGCTCGTAGTCGAAGGAGGCGTAGCCACGCGTGCGGCTCTTGAGCTGATCGAAAAAGTCGTAGATGACCTCGTTGAGCGGCAGGTCGTAGCTGAGCAGCACGCGGCCGCCGTCGATGTACTTCATGTCGCGGAAGGTGCCGCGCTTGTCCTGGCACAGCTCCATGATCGCGCCCACGTAGTCCTGCGGGGTGATGACCTGCGCGTCGACGTACGGCTCCTCCATGTAGTCGATCTCGGTGGCGGGCGGCAGGTTGGTGGGGTTGTCGATGGTCAGGCGCGTGCCGTCGGTCTTGATGACGTTGTAGACCACGCTGGGCGCGGTGGTCACCAGGTCCAGGTCGAACTCGCGCTCCAGCCGCTCCTGGATGATTTCCATGTGCAAAAGGCCCAGGAATCCGCAGCGGAAGCCGTAGCCCAGCGCCACGGAGGATTCCGGCTCGAAGGACAGCGAGGCGTCGTTGAGGCGCAGCCTGGCCAGCGCATCCTTGAGCGCCTCGTAGTTTGCACCGTCGGCGGGATAGATGCCGCAGTACACCATGGGCAGCACCGGCTTGTAGCCGGGCAGCGGATGCGAGGCGGGATTGTCCGCGCGGGTGACCGTGTCGCCCACGCGAATGTCCGCGATATCCTTGATGGAGGCGGCGATGTAGCCCACCTCGCCGGCAACCAGCACGCCGGTGGAATGATAGCCGTTGGGGCGGTAGGTGCCCACCTCGGTGACGTCGAACTCGCGGCCGCCGGCCATCATGCGGATGCGGTCGCCCACGCGCACCGTGCCGTGCTTGATGCGCACGGAGCTGATCGCGCCGCGGTAGTTGTCGTAATACGAGTCGAAGATGAGCGCCTGAAGGGGGGCGTCCGGGTCGCCCTCGGGGGCGGGCACGTTTCGGGCGATGTCCTCCAGCACATCCTCGATGCCGATGCCCTGCTTGGCGGAGATGAGCGGGCAGTTTTCGGTATCCAGCCCGATTTCATCCTCAATCTCCTGCTTCACGACCTCGGGCTGCGCGCTGGGCAGGTCGATCTTGTTGATGACCGGCAGGATTTCCAGGTTATGATCCAGCGCCATGTACACGTTGGCCAGCGTCTGCGCCTCGATGCCCTGCGACGCGTCCACCACCAGGATCGCCCCCTCGCAGGCCGCCAGCGCGCGGGAGACCTCGTATGTGAAGTCCACGTGGCCGGGGGTGTCGATGAGGTTGAATTCGTAGGTCCGTCCGTCCCTGGCGGTGTAGGGCAGGCGCACGGCCTTCGACTTGATGGTGATGCCCCGCTCGCGCTCGAGTTCCATGGAGTCGAGCACCTGCTCGGTCATGTCGCGGCGCGCCATGACGCCGGTGGCCTCCAGCAGCCGGTCGGCGAGGGTGGACTTTCCGTGGTCGATGTGCGCGATGATGCAGAAGTTGCGGATATTTTGCTGGGTGTTGGCCATGAATATGTCCCTCCGATGATGGGATGAGCTGTCTTCCGTGAAAATTATAGCGTTTTTTATCAGATTCGTCAACGAAGATTGGGGGAAATTGTGCGGCGGGCGAGCGCCTGCGCGACCAGCGCGGCGGTGCGCTCAAGATAGGAACCGTATTCCCGCCTCGATATGGCGACGAAGGGATACGCGCTTTCCTCCGCCGCCGGCAGATACCCCATCACGCCGATCTTGCGCACAATCGCGCCTTTCGGCAGGTAATCGATGTAATCCGGAAAGGAGGAAAGCGGCAGGATCTCAGTGAGATAGCCGGAATCGGGATGCGCGGCGAGGTATTCCGCCTCGATCGTGCAGACGTCCTTCCTGCGCTCCTCCTTTGGAATGAGCCGCTTGACGGCCTTCCAGCCCGGCTCCATGCCGCGGGCCCTTTCCGCCAGATCGGGGCAGGAGAGGACGCGCGTCCACGAGGCGGCGACGCGGGCCTCGTCCAGGATGTGGCGCTGAAACGCCACGTCCGCGATGAGATGCGCCCAGTAGCCCAGCAGGAAGGCGTATTCCTCCGCCGACTGGATGGCGTTTAAGCGGCTTTCGATGCGGGCCCGGCAGAACCCGTCGCAGTCGGCGGTACTCTTGTCGTCCTTGACGCTCATCCAGTGCGTCGTTTCGCGGGAGGGGGTGAACGCCGTCCAGTCCGCGTTTTCCACGTTGCAGTCCGGGGCGATGCTTCCCACGCAGAAGCCGCGGCGGTCCAGATGCGGCATGCGGGCGAGCACCCTGTCCGCGATGATGAGATGAGAGACCCAGGTTGGCATGACATGTTCCTTTCATGCGCAGCGCCCGCCGGGCTTTCCCGGGCGGGCGCTGCGATGTCTTACTTTCCGTCGAACTCGTCGGCCCACTCGTAGAGCAGGCCCAGGTCCCACAGCATGGTGCTGGAGAGGTATTTGTTGCGCACGTCGCGCGAAGCGCGCAGCGCGTCGCGCACGTCGTCGTCACCGATGCCCAGCTCGGCGGGACGGATGGGCATGCTGCAGCTGCTCATGATCTTCACGATGCTTTCGAACGACGGCATCTCCTCCCTGATGATCTGCTGGATTTCATCCCAGTGATCGCAGATGAGCCGCACGCGTTCGGCGTGCTTTGCCGGGTCGTTCCGGCCCTCCTTTTCGGCCGTGGCGATGATGCCGGGGGCCACGCTGCCAAAGACGCGCCTGGTCTCGGCCTTCCACTTTTCCTCATCGAAGCGCTTCATGAAGGCGAGCGCCTTTTCCCTGTCCGGCGTGAGGCGGCGAATCCGCTCGTACAGCTTGAAGGTGAGATAGCAGCCCACGCCCACCTGAATGCCGTGCAGGTCGCTCTCCTCGCCGCGCTCAAGCGCCATCATTTCCCACATGTGGGAGAAGTAGTGCTCCAGGCCGGAGGCGGGGCGGGAGGTGGTGGCGAAGCACATGGCGATGCCGGAGAGGATCAGCCCTTCGGCCACGCTGCCCACCACTTCGGGATCGCGCTCGGTCAGCCTGTCCGCTGCGGAGGCCACCTTCTCGAGAGAGCGGCGCACCAGCGCGGCGATTTTTTCGCAGTACGGGTCGCCGTTGACGATGGAGGCGATGCGCCACTCGCAGATGGCGATGTACTTGGCCAGCATATCGCCCAGGCCGGCCCACAGCATGCGCATGGGCGCGTCCTTCATGATGTCCGTGTCCGCGATGATGGCCGCGGGCATGCCGTGATACAGCGACACCTTCAGGCCGCCCACGATCATCGCGGAGGAATTGGACGCGTAGCCGTCCATGGAGGGCGCGGTGCCCACCGCTATGGCGGGAACCCCCGCGATGTCGGCGATGATCTTGCAGTTGTCGTTGATGACGCCGCTGCCCAGCGCCATGACGCAGTCGCAGCGCTTGTCATAGGCGAACGTGATCGCGCCCATGACCTCTTCGTTGGGCTCGAGGCGCTTGCGGGTGTTGAAGCAGAAGAAGCCGTACTCGATGTTGTTTTCCCTCAGCACCGGCTCGACAAAACGCCACGCGGCATCCCGCGTGTTCAGGTCGCACACGATGAAGGGCCTTTTTGCGCCGACCGCGCGCAGGGCGTCCGGGATGTTTTTGACCGTGCCGGCCCCGATCTTCAGATATTTGATGGGCGCTTCGTGATGAATGCCGCACCCGCACTCGAATCCGCCGGGCACGAGCAGCTTTTCAGTGGGCAGCAGAGAAAAATCAACCATGACATATACCTTCTTTTCAATGTATTTTCCCTTCTCATCATATCATAAGCAGGCGCGAATTTCAACCGTGAGGGAAGAATTATGCCGGGTTTTGCCGGCCGGCGGTTCATTTTCCCGCCGGACAATCGGGGATCATCGTGCGCGACGCCTTTCAGCGCATTTCCTGAGGGCGCGCGGGGAAACGGGGGGAACCATCCCTCCCTTCAGCGCGTCAAAAACAGGAAAAATCACTGAAAAAGGAGAGAATGAGAGCATGAAAAGAACGATCACGGCGCTTCTGCTGCTTCTGGTCCTGTCCGTTTCCGCCTGCCTGGCCGGCGCGGAGGGCGCGCGGGTTGAAACCCCGGCCGAGGCGTTTTCAGGCCGGTGGAGGGATCCCTACTACGGCAGGGCGGCGCTGACCATCGTTCCGGCGCCGCGCGACGATCCGGACGGCGCGGCTTGGTTTGACATTTCCATCTTCTGGGGCAGCTCCGCGGATTCGGCGGGCGTGTGGCGCATGGAGGCGGTCTGGGACGAGGCGGCCGGGCGGCTGGCCTACACGGACGGCAGCATGACCTATGTGACCTACGACGGGACGGGCAAAATCGTCGAAGAGGATGTGCAGTGGGACGACGCCGAAGGCTCGTTCCGGCTGAATGAGGAGGGCGTCCTGCTGTGGCAGGATTCGCGGGAGGAGCGCTCCGGTGAATTCGCCCTGCTGAGAGAGCGGGCCGAGGCGCCGTCGGCCGAGGCGTTCGCTCAGGAGTATTTCGAGCGGATTGCCGGCGTCGAGCGCGGCACAGCGGGCGCTTCGCTCAAGGCGGCCCTGGCCGCGCGCGACGCGCTCCGCTTTGCGTTTGAATATGACCTCTGGAACACGGACATGCCCGCCATGCGCGGCAACATGCTCGCGGCGTGGGAGAGCCTGGACGACGACGCCCGCGCGCGCTTTGATGAAAACCTGTTCGGCATCGCGGATCTGCTCGACGGGGCGTTCGGGGACTATGCGTCCGTGGCGGGGATGTTTGAGGACGCGGGTGTGGGCGAGGACATGGCGCGCCTCGTCACGGACGAGGACGCCCGCCGGTCCTGGGAAACGCTGTTTGCCCACACGCTGACGATGGGCAACAGCGGGGAATGATGCCGTATTCCATCCAAAAACATGGCGTCGCCTCTTTTCCGCCCTGGCTGCGAGCAGCCTTGCCGGAGAGGGGAATGCCAGACGCTTTGCAGGCGGTTCCGGCACACACACATGCCGCCCCGGACAGCTGTCCGGGGCGGCATGTCTGCCTGTGCGAGGCTTACTTCACCAGCGCGGCGGCCTTCTCGGCCACGTTCTCAGCGGTGAAGCCGTAGTGCTTGAAGAGCAGCTTCGCGGGGGCGGAGGCGCCGAACTCATCCAGTCCGATCACCGTGCCGTCCAGGCCGACGTACTTGTGCCAGCCGAAGGTCGCGGCAGCCTCCACGGCCACGCGGGCGCGCACCGCGTTCGGGAGCACGGACTCGCGGTACTCGGCGCTCTGCTCGTCGAACAGCTCGAACGACGGCATGGACACCACGCGGGCGTCGATGCCCTGCTCCTTCAGGATGGCCTTCGCGCCGACGCACTGCTCGACCTCGGAGCCGCTCGCCATGAGGATGACGTCGGGCGTGGCCTTGTCGCTGTCGGCGAGGATGTAGCCGCCCTTGAGGGCGTCCTTGCCGCTGTTTTCATAGAGCGGCAGGTTCTGGCGGGTGAGCACCAGCGAGACGGGGCGCTTGCCGGCCATGGCGCACAGCCAGCCCGCGGCGGTTTCCCTGCTGTCAGCCGGGCGGAACACCACCATGCCGGGCATGGCGCGCAGACCGGCCAGATGCTCGACGGGCTGATGCGTGGGGCCGTCCTCGCCGACGCCGATGGAGTCGTGCGTGAGGATGTAGGGGATGGGCAGGCCCATCAGCGCGGACAGGCGCATGGCGTTCTTCATGTAGTCGGAGAACACGAAGAACGTGGCACAGTAGGGGCGCAGCCCGCCGTGCAGGTAGATGCCGTTGCAGATGGCCGCCATGGCGTGTTCGCGGACGCCGAAGTGCAGGTTGGCGCCGGTGCGGTCCTCGGCGGAGAAATCGCCGCGGCCCTTCATGTTGGATTTATTGGAGGGCGCCAGGTCGGCCGAACCGCCGATCAGGTTGGGAATCTTCTTCGCCAGGCGGTTGAGCACCTCGCCGGAGGAGGCGCGGGTGGCGCTGGGGCCGTCGAACGTCCAGTACGCCTCGTCGTTCATGAGGTCGACGGGCAGCTCGCCGCTGTGCCAGCACCTGTATTCGGCGGCCAGCTCGGGATAGGCCTTTTCGTACTCGGCGAACAGCGCGTCCCACGCGGCGTGCTTTTCAGCGCCGGCGGCGCCGGCGGCCGCGGTGGTCTCGTAGACCTCGGCGGGCACGCCGAAGGGCTCTTCGCAGGGCCAGCCGAGCGCTTTCTTGGTGGCGGCCAGGTTGTCCGCGCCCAGCGGTTCGCCGTGCGAGGAGGCCATGCCGGCCTTCGGAGAGCCGTAGCCGATGGTGGTGTGGCACACGATCAGCGTGGGCTTGTCGGAATCCTTCGCCAGGTCGATGGCGTCGTTCACCTTGCGCCAGCAGTTGCCGTTGGGCACGTCGATGACGTTCCAGCCGTAGGCGCGGAACCGGGCGGGCACGTCTTCGCGGAAGGCGATGTCGGTGTCGCCCTCGATGGAGATCTCGTTGTCGTCATACAGCGCGATCAGCTTGTTGAGCCTGAGCGTGCCGGCCAGCGAGGCGGCCTCGTGGGAGATGCCCTCCATCAGGCAGCCGTCGCCCATGATGGCGAAGGTGTTGTGGTCGACGATGTTGAAGCCCTCGCGGTTGAAGTGCGCGGCGAGATAGCTCTCGGCCAGGGCCATGCCGACCGCGTTGGAAATGCCCTGTCCCAGGGGGCCGGTGGTGGTTTCCACGCCCACCGTGTGGCCGTACTCGGGGTGGCCGGGCGTCAGCGAACCAAACTGGCGGAACTGCTTCAGGTCCTCGATCGTCAGGCCGAGGCCGAACAGGTGCAGCAGAGAGTACATGAGCATGGAGCCGTGGCCGGGGGACAGAACGAAGCGATCCCGGTCATCCCATTTGGGAGCCTTCGGATCGAATTTCATCTGCTTGCCCCACAGCGCGTAGGCCATGGCGGCGGCGCCCATGGGCATGCCCGGATGACCGGAATTGGCCTGCTGAACCGCTTCGGCGGAGAGCACGCGGATGGCATTGACGACGAGGTTGTCCTGTTTGCTCATTGCAAAAACACCCTTTCTCAAATGAATTCCATGATGTATCACGAAGAGCTTCGTCCGAACGCAGTTTACCGGACGTTGCCCTTGATGAGCTCCTTCAGCGGCGCGAGGTCGAGCGATTCGGTGTCCTCGAGCAGCTCGTACAGCCTGGTCAGCATGATGTTGACGCCGCCCGGGACGTCGGACTCGGCGTTCAGGGGCATCACGGGGTCGTGCACGGACAGGCGCAGCAGGAACCAGGCGTTGTCCACGCCGCCGTCCAGGTCAAAGGAGATGCGCACGCCCTCGCGGTTGTCCGGCGCGAGATGCCAGGCCGGATCCTCCAGCGTCTTGCTGAGCACCGTCTCGATGACGGCCTGGCCGGCCGTGCGGAAATCCTCGTCGCGGATGTTCATGCGCACCTCGACGCTTTCCAGCGGCTCCGCGAGGTCGTCGATGAGCGAACCCAGCGTCAGCCCCTGGCGCTTGCGCTCCATGGCCTCGCAGATCAGCCGCGTGACGAGATACATGCCGTCGTCCAGGAAGAAATTTTCCTTGAGCGCCGCGTGGCCGCTGGTCTCGATGGCCAGCGGGCATTCGATGCCCTCCTCGTTCAGGCGGACGGCCTCGTCGATGACGTTGCGGTAGCCGCGCTTGAAGCGGTAGTGCGTGCCGCCCCATTCGGCGATGAACTTGGCCAGGCCCGAGGAGGTGACCGAGTCCGTCACGATGGTCTGCCCGGGCTTTTCGTTCAGCAGGATGGCCGAGATGAGCGCGATCAGCCGGTTGCGGTTGATTTCATGGCCCTGCTCGTCCACGATGGCGGCGCGGTCGCAGTCGGTGTCGAAGATGACGCCCAGATCGGCGCCGGATTCGCGGACCGCGCGGCACACGGCGGCCATGGCGTCCTTATCCTCGGGATTGGGAATGTGGTTCGGGAAGCGGCCGTCGGGCTCGAGGTACTGGCTGCCGTCCACATCCGCGCCGAGGTCCTTGAGGAACTGGGCGTAGAAGCCGCCCGCGCCGTTGCCGGCGTCCACGACGACGTGCAGCCCGAGAAGGGGGCGCTTGGCGTCGTCTTCCAGCCGCTCGCGCACCATGCGGGCCAGCCGTTCGGTGTAGATCGACAGGAAATCGACCGGCTTCACCAGCCGTTGCGGCAGCGTGACGCCCATGGCGGCGGTCAGGATCTCGCCGATTTCCTTGCCGTCCAGCCCGCCCTCGCGGGTGATGAGCTTGAAGCCGTTGCGATACCACGGGTGATGGCTGGCGGTGATCATCACCGCGCCGTCGCAGCCGGTCTCCGGTTCGACGGTGGTGATGAACATGGCCGGCGTGGTGCACAGGCCGCAGTCCAGCACGTCGCAGTCCGCCGCGGTCAGTCCCTTGATGATGCCGTCCTCGAGCGCCGGCCCGGTCAGCCGCGAATCGCGGCCGACCGCGATGGTCAGCCTGTCCGGGGTGGTGTCCGTTTTCCGGGCCAGCCACATTGCGAAGGCATAGCCCACGCATTCGGCGGTCTCGACGGTGAGCAGCGGCTGAATGCCGTCGTGCTCCATGGCGTCGCCGCGGATGTCCGATCCGCTCTTGAGTTTCATCCATTCGCTTCGCATAATAACCCCCAAATAAGTCGTTTATGTCATCTCGGAATCGTCGATGGGCTCGATTTCCGAGAGATAGCGGTACAGCGGTGTGAACAGCCCGATGCCGCGCGTGATCTCGTCCACCAGCGCGGGCGTGGAGATCTGCGCCCGCGTGAGGTCCTTCTCCAGCCAGAAGCCGCGCAGCGGATACCACGCGCGCGCTTCCTGCGGCACGGAAGGCGGGATCTTCATGCGCCGGAAGGCGTTTCCGGACAGTGTGAACTCGGCGAGCGCGGGTCGGGCGGCGTCCAGGAAGGGCCGCGCGTCGGCGGCAAGCTGGCGCCTCAGACCGTTCATCAGCGGGCGGTTTTCGTCGTAGACGCCCATGCCGTAGGACGCGCCGTCGGCGGAGATGTCGAAATACGCGCCCAGCGTGTTGTTGCGCTCCGGCCGGGGCCGGCGGAAGGCCAGCCACATGGAGTCGCGGTAGGGCGATTTGTCGCGGGAGAAGCGGATGTCGCGGTTGATGCGCGACACAACGCGTTCGGGCCTGCGCTCGAGCCGCGGGTCGAGCAGCTCGACGGCCGGGCCCAGGTCGGCGGCCAGCGCCTTGAGCGGCTGGCGGACGGCCTCGTCATACCAGTCGTGGTTCTCGTGGAAGAACTGTATGTTGTTGTTGAACCGGATGGCCATGAAGAACTCGTCCGTCCGGTTGTCGAATCCCCTGAACATCACGATGCCTCTGCTTCCCTGGCCGCGTCTCCCCGTCGGACGGGCGAGATGATGATTTCGCCGAACACGCCGCGCTGGCGCACATGCACGCGGTTCAGCCTGAGCAGTTCGAGCACGCCCATGAACAATCCCACGATTTCCGCGCGGCACGGCTCGTCGTCAAAGAGCGTCTCGAAGGAAACGGGGCCTTCGCGGAGGCGCAGCTGTATGCGGGCCATGCAGCTCTGGACAGTGTAGCTGTCGCGCCGGATTTCGCGCTGCTGGGGCGCTTCGGAGCCGTCGCGCGCGCGGCTGAGCACGCGCAGGAAGGCGCGCGTCAGGCCCTCGAGCGTCAGACCCGTCAGCTCATACTCGGGCGGCGGCAGGGGATATTCCTCCGGCAGCTTGTTCAGCATGAGCCTTGCGGCCTCCTCCAGGCGCTTCAGGTCCTCACAGGTCTCCTTGAAGGCCTTGTATTCGGTCAGCTGGCGGATGAGCGCCTGCTCGGGCGTCTCGGCGTCCGGATCCTCCGGGGCGGGCGGCACGGGCAGCAGCGCGCGCGATTTGATCTCCACCAGCATCGCGGCCATCTGCAGAAACTCGCTGGCCGAATCCATATCCAGCTCGTCGACGCCCGCCATGTATTCCAGATACTGCTCGGTGATTTCAGAGACGAAGATGTCGCGGATGTCGATCCTGGCGCGGGAAATCAGGGTGAGCAGCAGGTCCAGCGGTCCGTCAAACTGCTTGAGCGAAACGACGTATGCCATGTCAGCCCCCCGCTAAATGAAGCCGATCAGGCGGAACAGCCTGAAGAAGCCCCGGCTGACGCCGCTGAGCACCCATGTCTCCACCGCGGCGAGCACTTTGCTCAGCACGCCCGTGAACAGCAGCGCGTACAGCGCCAGCTGGCCGATGCGCGCGGCCTGAGGCGTGGCGAAGAGCGGCCGGCGCAGCGCCAGATCGTTGAGCACGTGATACCCGTCCAGCGGGGGAATGGGGATCAGGTTGAATATGGCCAGACCCAGGTTGATCGAGATGAAGTTGACGAGGATTTCGTAGGCGTATTCCCACGCGGCGCCGCTTTGCCGCATGCCCCTGTACGCGGCGATGCTGAGCAGCATGTATACGAGGAAGCCGACCAGGAACATGACGAGGTTGGCGGTGATGCCGGCGAGGGAGACCAGCAGGTCGTCCCGGCGGGGATGCCTGAAATAACGCGGATTGACGGGAACCGGTCTGGCCCAGCCCAGCCCCAGGAACACCATCGAGAGCGTGCCCACGGGGTCGAGGTGCTTCAGCGGATTGAGCGTCAGGCGGCCCATCATTTTCGCCGTCGGATCGCCGAGCCGCCAGGCCACCCAGCCGTGCGCGCATTCATGCAGAATGAGCGCCGGCAGCACGGCCGGCAGCATCAGCAGGACAGTTCGCAGATATTCGAGCGGATTGCTCAGCAAAGACTGTATGCCCATGGGAACCTCCCGGTTGATTTGCCTATAGTATAGCGCAAAAGATCGGCGTTTTCAAGAAGCCGTGTGTTATTTCAGTGCGAGTACGCTGAAAATATGAGGAAATGATGAGAAAAATGACAGGATTTTTAAGAATGGCGGCAACCATTCCCCGGGCCGCTTCGTCAAAAAGGACGAAAGAGATTGAAACGATGCGGAGGCGGTCCCTGATGTTCAGAAAATGGTGCGCGCTGGCGCTGTGCGCGATGCTTTGCGCGCTGCCCCTGGCCCGGGCTGAGGCGATTCCGTCCGAGCAGTATTTTGCCCGCGCCAAGGACGCGCTGGTGCTGCTGGCGCAGGGCAGGGAGCAGGAAGCGCTCGATAAACTCGCCTTCGTCTATGCCCTGCCCGACGGCTCTGACGATCAGTTTCTGCAGTTCGTTAAGGACTATCTGCCGGATCTGAACGAAAAGACCGTTCAGCGGGAGGTGGCCGTGTGCTACTGGGAGGCCGTGAGCGAACAGTGGCTGCTGGCCATTCCGATCAGCGAGCCCAGGAACGACGACGTGATCGCGCTGGTTCTGCTGAGCAGCGATTTTGAGACGTTCACCGGCTACGCCGCGCTGAGCTGGGCGGAGGTCAACGAGGGCACGGCGACCTCCGAATGGGTCTGGTGGAACGTCGAATACGACGCCGGCACGCGGGCCCTGTACGCAGACTGAATCCGGCCGAAGGGTCCCTGCCCGTCGCCGGCCTTATCCCCGGAATGTTTCCCCCGCTTTCACCAGTGAGAGCGGGGGCTTTTCGTTGCGTTCCGGGGCGCTGAGAGACAGAGCCTGGCGGCAAACGGGGCAGCCCGTCCCTTCTCCCCGCGCCCCTCGCCTCGCCGCGGCCGGGCGCAGGGCGGAGCCCTGCCCGGCGCGGGCGAAGCCCGCAACAAGCCGAATCGCCCCTGCGGCGCGGACACGGCTTGAAAGCCGGGGGAAAATATGGTATAGTAAAGACAATGCACAGACACGGCAGAAAACTGGCTTGAGGAGGACGGCAGTTATGATTTCAAAGGCGGCAGCCGAACGGGTGCTCGCGGAAGCGGTCAGGACCGGGGGCGATTTCGCGGAACTGTTCATGGAGGACACGCGCTCGTCCAGCCTGACCCTGGTGGACGGCGCCATCGACAGCGCGAACACCGGGCGGCGGCACGGCGCGGGCATCCGCATCTACAATGGACTGGAAGGCATCTACGTGCACACAAACGACACCACCGAGGCGGGCCTCATGAAGGCCGCCAGGCAGGCGGCTTCGGCCGTCGGCGCGAAGGACATCGCGCGGGACATCCGCCTGACGGGCTCCATCGCGCGCAATATTCACGCCATCGAGCGCCTGCCGATGGATGTGGGCGGCGCGGAAAAATCGCGCCTGGTCCACGCGGCGTATCAGGCGGCGAAGGACTACGACAGCGCCGTCAAACAGGTCCGCGTGACGCTCATGGGCAAGGAGACCGACGTGCTCATCGCCAATACCGAGGGGCTGTTTACCGGGGACAGGCGCGTGTACACGCGTTTTTCCGTGGTCGCCATGGCCAGCAACGGCCAGGAAAACCAGACCGGCAGCCAGTCGCCCGGGGCGATGATGGGCTATGAGCTGTTCAGGGACCGCGTCGACGTCGAGGCCAGCGCCCGGCACGCGGCCGAAACCGCCGTGATTATGCTGCGGGCCGACAAGTGCCCGGGCGGCGTCATGCCGGTGATCATCGACAACGGCTTCGGCGGCGTCATCTTCCACGAGGCCTGCGGGCATTCGCTCGAAGCCACGCAGGTGGCGCTGGGGAACAGCGAATTCTGCGGCAAAATGGGCCAGCAGATCGCTTCGCCCATCGTGACGGCCGTCGACGACGGCACGATGCCCAACGAATGGGGCTCGCTCAACATCGACGACGAGGGCACGCCGACCACGCGCCTGGTGCTCATCGAAAACGGCGTTCTGAAAAACTACATGATCGACCGCCTGAACGGCCGCCGCATGCAGATGGCGTCCACCGGTTCGGCGCGCCGGCAGGACTATACCTTCGCGCCCACGTCCCGCATGCGCAACACCTTCATCGCGGCTGGCCGCGACGACGAGGAAGAGATCATCGCCACCGCGGGCGACGCGCTCTACGCCCGGCAGATGGGCGGCGGTTCGGTCAATCCGGCCACGGGCGAATTCAACTTCGCCGTCATGGAGGGCTACCTCGTCAGGGGCGGCAGGATCGACCGGCCCGTGCGCGGCGCGACGCTGGTGGGCAAGGGCAGCGAAATCCTCAAAAAGATCGACCGCGTGGGCCGGAACATGAAGATGGCGCAGGGCATGTGCGGCTCGAAGAGCGGCTCGATTCCGACAAACGTCGGCCAGCCCATGATTCGCGTGACCGATATCACCGTCGGCGGGCGGTAAGGAGGGACAGCGGCATGAATGTGAACGAATTCATCAAAAAACTGTTTGAGCGCGCCGAAGCGGCCGGCTTTGAGGCCAGCGAGGCCGATTACGCCAGTAGCGAGGCGTTTTCGGTCGGCGTGAAGGGCGGCGAAATCGTGGATTATTCGGTCAGCTCGGGCCTGGGCCTGGGCTTCCGGGCGCTGCTGAACGGCAGGATGGGCTATGCCAGCACGCAGGTCCTGGATGAGGACGCGCTCGATCTGCTGATTGCGGGCGCGACCGAAAACGCGGCGCTCATCGAGAACGACGACGAGGAATTCATCTTTGCGGGCAGCGGCGCCTATCCGGCGCTGGACGTCTACAACGAGGCCATTGACCGCATCGGCGCGGCGGAAAAGATCGAGATGGCGCGCCGGCTGGAAAAGGCCTGCCTGTCGATCGACCCGCGCGTGACGCAGTGCGAAATGGTCGAGGTGATGAGCGGCTCCGGCTGCCGCCGGCTGGTCAATTCGCGCGGGCTGGATATTTCCTTCCGCGAGAATTACATCGGCGTGGGCGCGGCGGTGCTGGCGCAGGAAAACGGCCAGGTGACCAGCGGCACCGCCTTCCGCCTGGCGCGCGACCCGCGCCGGCTGGACATCGAAAAGGAAGCCGCGCGGGCGGTGAAGGACGCCGTGGACGGCCTGAACGCCGAAAAGGCCGCTTCGGGCGAGTACAGGGTCGTTTTGCGGAACGACGTGGCCGGATCCATCCTTCATACGTTTTCCTCCGTGTTCAGTGCGGATGCGGCGCAGAAGGGGCTGTCGCTCCTCAGGGGCCGCGAGGGCGAGCAGATCGGCAGCCCGGCTCTCACCATCGTGGACGACCCGCTCAACCCCGCCTCTCCGGGCGCGACGCCGTTCGACGGCGAGGGCGTGGCCGCCCGCCGGCTGGAGCTTGTGGGCGCCGGCCGGCTCAACACGCTGCTGCACAATCTCAAAACCGCCAAAAAGCAGGGCGTCGAAACCACGGGCAGCGCCTCCAAGCCGAGCTATGCCTCGCCGGTGGGCGTGTCGGCGCACTCGATGCACGTCGTGCCCTCCGACATCACCCCCGAACGGCTGGTGGAGATGGCGGGCGACGGCGTGCTGATCACCGACGTGCAGGGCCTGCATTCCGGCGCCAACCAGATCAGCGGCGATTTCTCGCTGGGCGCGCGCGGCTTCCTCATCGAGGGAGGCCGGGTGACCAGGCCCGTGAGCCAGATCACCGTGGCGGGCAACTTCTTCGAGCTGATGAAGAACGTCGAGGCGGTGGCGGACAATCTGGAATTCGCGTTCTCGTCCGTGGCGTCGCCGGATCTTCTGATCGGCAGGCTGGCCGTGGCGGGCAAATGACGCGCGCCTGGGGAATCGGGATCGGCATGAATCCCGGTTCCCCGTTTTATAATGCGTGGTCTGAGGTGAGAGTTAATGAAAGGAAAGATCAGGCCGCTGCGGGCGGCGGGCCGGGAGGGCATCCTGTATGTTTCGCCCGGCGAAGGAGAGCGGGCGCTGCTCGTCGCGTGCTGCGGCGATGAAATCGAGGGCATGCTGCCGACGATCGCGGAGGCGCTGGAGCCCCTGATCGGGAAGACCCTGAGGCCGTTCGCGCTCTCTTCGCTGCCGGATGTCGACTGGGACGCCGACTACACGCCCTGGCCGTGCGACGAGCTGCCGGGCCGCGCCATGACCGGCGGAGCGGATGCGCTGCTCGACTACCTGCAGGGCCCCTTCCTGGCGGCGGCGCGGGAGGCGCTGCCGGACGCCGCGGAGACGGGGATCGTCGGCTATTCGCTGGGCGGACTGTTCGCGCTGTACGCCGCCTCGCGCGCGGACTCGCCGTTTGACAGCGCGGCAAGCGTTTCGGGCGCCCTGTGGTATGAGGGCTTTGTCGACTATGCCGCCCGCGCGCCGTTCCCGCGGCTGAAGCGGGCGTATGTGTCGCTGGGCCTCAGGGAGGCGAAGACCGCCCGCGGCGCGATGGGCCGCAGCAAAGCGGCGGCGGAGGCGGTGTACGCCCTGCTTGCCGCGCGGCTGGGCCGCGATCAGGCGGCGTTCGAATGGAACAATGGCAACCACTTCTTCGAGGTGCCTCAGCGCATGACGAAGTCAATCGCCTATTTATGTAAACTGATTCATACACAAGTTGACTTAATGGATGGAATATGCTATGATGGGGGTATCAGAGCGAGAAGAGGAAGATGCGTATGGAGACAAGGCACAGGAAGCTGAGGACGATCGATCTGGTTTACATCGCGCTGTGCGCGGCGCTGATGGCCGTGTGCTCATGGATCAGCATTCCGGCGACGGTGGAGTTTACGATGCAGACCTTCGCGGTGTTCGCGGCGCTCGGGCTGCTGGGCGGGCGTCGGGCGCTGGCGGCGGTGTGCGTTTATCTGCTGCTGGGCGCGGTGGGGCTGCCGGTCTTTGCGGGCTTCAGCGGCGGCCCCGGCGCCCTGCTCGGCTCGACGGGCGGGTATCTGGTGGGCTTCGCGGCCATGGCGCTGGTGTACTGGCTGATGACGGCGCTGCTGGGCGGCGGGCGGCTGGTGCGCGTCGCGGCGATGACGGCGGGGCTGGCCGTGTGCTATGCGTTCGGCACGGCGTGGTTTGTCTTCGTGTATACGAGGCAGACCGGGGCCGTCGGCTGGCTGACGGCGCTGGGCTGGTGCGTGTTTCCCTTTGTCATTCCGGACCTGATCAAAATGGCGCTGGCGCTGATCGTGACCGACAGGCTGGCGAAGCACATCCGATAGCGGAAGATGAAACGGCAGGGATCCGGCCGGGCTGCGCCGGCCGGATCCCTGCCGTTTTGGGACGTTGCGGCGCCGGAGGGCGGGTCATTCGGTGCGCAGCGCGACGACCGGATCCTTGCGCGCGGCGATGCCGGCGGGAATGAGGCCGGCGATGAACGTCAGCAGCATGCTGATGGCGACGAGCGCGACGGCGCCCGCGGCCGGCAGCGACGCGTTGAGGATCATGATGCCCGTGGCGCGGTGCAGGATGAGATTGATCGGAATGGTCAGAAGCAGCGTGACGCCGATGCCGATCGCGCCGGCGATGAAGCCGATGGAGAGCGTTTCGGCGTTGAACACGCGGCTGATGTCGCGCTTGGAGGCGCCGATGGCGCGCAGGATGCCGATCTCCTTGGTGCGCTCCAGCACGGAGATGTAGGTGATGATGCCGATCATGATGGAGGAGACGACCAGCGAAATGGCGACGAAGGCGATCAGCACGTAGCTGACGGCGTTGATGATGGTGCTCACGGAGGACATCATCAGCGCGATGTAGTCGGTGTAGCTGAGCTGATCCTCCTCCGGCGCGGAGGCGTTGTACTGGGCGATGAGGTCGTCCAGCGCCTCCTTGTCGGCAAAGGTGGAGGCGTAGATGCTGATGGAGGAGGGCGACTCGGGATCGACATAGCCCAGCTTCTTCAGGTTGGCCTCGTAGCTGGAATCCGAGACGGCGTTGGGCACGTACTGATCGTACAGCGCGGCCATGGCGACGTCGTCCCGCCTGGCGAGGGCGTCGTCCAGCGCCGCGGCGAGCGCGTCCACGCTCATGGCGGCGAGGCGCGTGCGGATCTGCGCGGCATACTGTTCGGTGACCATGGCGGCGATGGCCTGCGAGAGGTAGGCGTTGCGCGTTTCCTCGTCCATCGAGGACAGGTAAGTGTTCACGGTGGCGGCGTCCGCGCCGGTCTGCCGGGCGAACATCTGCACCATCATGGCGTTGAGCTGCTCGGGATCGCTCGCGGACAGAAAATCCCGCGTCGCCGCGGCGATGGTTTCCTCATCGGGGCTGGTCATGATTTCGGTGTAGATCGCGGCCTTTTCGCTGGCGGGCAGCCCGGCGAGGTAGGCCGCGGCGGCCTGCGCCTTCTCCCCGTCGGTCAGCTCGACGTCTGCGCCCGCGAAGGGCAGGCCGGAGATGACGTCGGTGTCCGGGTCGGCGAGCTGGGCGAGCACGAGCTCGTTGTCCGAGACGGTCCGGAGGATGTGGTCGGTGAGCGCGCTGGTGTAGGCGAGCGAACCGGCCAGCATGGAGGAGATGGCGTCGTCGTTGGCGCGGATGATGCCCACGACGCTCAGCGTCAGGCCGGCGCCGCTGTCGCAGAGGAATTCCAGGCCGGTCTGCGTGGCGGACAGGTCGATCCAGGTGCCGTTCTCCTGCCGCTGATAGCAGTCGGCGGGCGCGATGTAGCGCATGGTGACGCCGCACAGCTCCTCATACGTCCAGGTGAGGCGGAGCGCGTCGAGGTCCAGCTGCTCGCCGCGCTGGGCGCTGACGACGCTCTGCATGAGCTCGTCGCCGGTGCGCAGGCCGAGGGCATACAGCGTCATGTCGGTGATTTCGTTGTTCTCATCCACGACGAGCACGAGCTCGTTTTCCCCGGCGGGCCAGCGGCCGTAGATCAGGTCGTACTGCTCGTACAGCAGGGGATTGATGAGCTCTCCGTCCTCGCCGGGCAGCAGCTCCTCCCAGACCTGCATGCGGTTCATGCTGGTCATGGCGCTTTCGGGAATGGTCATGCCGATGGAGGCGTAGATGCTCTCGAACAGGTCCAGGATATCGCTTTTGACGATTTCGCCGTCGATGTTGCGCACGAAGATGTTCAGGTCGGCGTCGTAGGCGTACTGGACGGAGCTGGCGTACTGCCTGAATTCGTCGTGCGCCTCGAGATAACGGCGGAAGGCGGCGAGGTTGTTCTTCGTGGTTTCCGCCGCGTTCATGGAGTTCATCAGATCGTAGACGACGCTGCTCACATGCACCGTGCCTTCCTCGCGCGGCGCGCTGTTCTCCGCCCGACGGATGCCCACGAGGGTGCTGATCAGGCTCGACATGTCGAGCGATTCGGCGCGCAGGACGATGGGATAGCTGGACAGCGTATCCTCCTGCACGCGGTTGATGTAGTTCTGCACGCCGGTGGACACCGAGAGGATGAGCGCGATGCCGATGATGCCGATGGAGCCGGCGAACGCGGTGAGCAGCGTGCGCGTCTTCTTGGTCATGAGGTTGTTGAGCGAAAGGGACAGCGCCGTGAAGAAGGACATGGACGCGGTCTTGCGCAGCATGCGCTGTTTCTTCTGATCCTCGCGGGACAGCGCGGGCGCGGCGGCTTCGTCGGCGCAGGGGTTGGAATCGTCGGTGACGCGGCCGTCGAGCAGGCGGATGATGCGGCTGGAGTAGGTTTCGGCCAGCTCGGGATTGTGCGTCACCATGACGACCAGCCGGTCGGACGAGATTTCCCGCAGGATCTCCATGATCTGCACGGAGGTGGCGGAATCCAGCGCGCCGGTGGGCTCGTCGGCCAGCAGGATGTCGGGGTCGTTGACCAGCGCGCGGGCGATGGCGACGCGCTGCATCTGGCCGCCGGAGAGCTGGTTCGGCCGTTTCCCCAGCTGGTCGGCCAGGCCGACGCGATTGAGCGCGTCGACGGCGCGGGCGCGGCGCTCGGCCTTGCTCACGCCGGAAAGCGTCAGCGCAAGCTCGACGTTGGCAAGCACGCTCTGGTGGGGAATGAGGTTGTAGCTCTGGAAGACGAAGCCGACCGAGTGGTTGCGGTAGGCGTCCCAGTCCGCGTCGCGGAATTCCTTTGTGGAGCGGCCTTCGATGATCAGGTCGCCGCTGGTATACTGATCCAGCCCGCCGATGATGTTCAGCAGCGTGGTCTTGCCGCAGCCGGAGGGCCCCAGGATGGAGACGAATTCCGATTTGCGGAACGCGAGGCTGACGCCGCGCAGCGCGGTGACGGTGGTATCGCCGGTGGGATAATCCTTGGTGATATTCTTGAGACAGAGCATGATGAAGTCCTTTCGCGTTGACCCCCGCAGGGTTGTTTCCTGCTGTCATTATAATCTCGCGCATTGAAAATGCAATGATCAGGGAATGACAATCGTTTTGTTTTTCTGTAAAATGAAGCGGGCGCGCGGGCGTTTGCCGGCCGCGCCCGTCCGGCTTTTTTATTCACGCGGCGCTCGTCCGGGTCATACACTGGCATCGGAAGGGGGAATGCGGCGATGAATGAGAGCCATGAGATCCAGGTCAGGTGTACGGCGGGCGCGGTGTACGCGGTGAGAGAGGGGGACACCTTCGCGGACATTGCCGGGCGCTACGGCCTGAGCGCCGGTGAGCTGGCGGAGCTTAATCCCTATACGGACGTGGAGCGCCTGAGCGTCGGGCAGCTGCTGTGCGTCCCGGCCGACGACGGGGAGACCGTTCCCGACGACGCGCCGGCCGGGGACGCGCAGCCAGCGATCGACTGCCCCGAGGGCTATGCCGCGGACACGGTGCGGGCCGGGGAAACCTACGCCGACCTGCTGAAGAAGTACGACATTTCCTATCAGGCGTTCAGGCTGAGCAATCCCCGGCTGACGCCGGCGATGCTGGTGGAGGGACAGCGCTACTGCGTGCCGCCGGTCGGGACGCGGCGCATCTGCCTGGGCGGCGCGGAGAGCTATGTGATCGCGGCCGGGGAAACGCTCGACACGCTGGCGCAGAGGCTGAACGTGACGCCCGGACGCCTGCTGCGGCTCAATCCCGGCCTGGCGCCCAGCGACTTCGAGGAAGGCAGGCAGATCTGCATTCTCGAAACATGAGAACGCTTTACATATCGGTCGATCTGTGGTAAAGTGACAGAGGATGGGGGTCCGGGCCGCGTCCGGGCCCCCGTCGCGCGTTTCACAGTACGACAGAACGAATGGAGAAAAGGTATGAAGCTGATTTCCTGGAACGTGAACGGCCTGCGCGCCTGCGCGGGCAAGGGCTTTTTTGAGAGCGTCCGGGCGCTGGACGCCGACGTCGTCGCCCTGCAGGAGACAAAGCTGCAGGAAGGTCAGTTCGACGCGCAGATTGAGGGCTACCGCGCGTACTTCAACTACGCCGAAAAGAAGGGCTATTCCGGCACGGCGCTCTACACGCGCGTCGAGCCGCTGAACGTGCGCTTCGGCATGGGCGTGGCGGAGCACGATCACGAGGGCCGGATCATTTCGGCGGAATACGACGACTTCTTCCTCGTCGTGTGCTACACGCCGAATTCGCAGCGGGAGCTGGCGCGCCTGGACTACAGAATGCGCTGGGAAGCGGATTTCCGGGCCTGGCTGAACGGGCTGGCGGCCGTGAAACCGGTCGTGCTGTGCGGCGACCTGAACGTGGCGCATCGGGAAATCGACCTGAAAAACCCGGCCACGAATCACATGAACGCCGGCTTCACGGATCAGGAGCGCGCCGCCTTCAGCGAGCTGCTGGCGGGCGGCTTTGTGGACAGCTTCCGCTTCTTCTATCCCGGGCTTGCCGGCGCGTACAGCTGGTGGAGCTACATCGGGCGCGCGCGCGACCGGAACGCCGGGTGGCGCATCGACTATTTCGTGGTTTCCGAGGCGCTCAGGGACCGCATGGCGGGCGCGGCCATTCACAGCGAAATCTTCGGGTCGGACCACTGCCCGGTCGAGCTGACGCTGAAATGAACGTCTACGATTTTGACAAAACCATCTACGCGAAGGACACCACGGTGCAGTTCTATCTGTGGTGTCTGAAGCGGTATCGCCGGATCGCGCGGCGCTGGCCGGCCGTCCTGGCCGCCGCCGTCAGGCTGGCGCTTCGCCGGACGGACAAGACCGGCTTTAAGGGCGTGTTCCTGCGGTTTCTCCGGGACGTGCCTGATCCGGCCGCGGAGATCGAGCGTTTCTGGGACGAAAACATGGCGCTGATTCACGCGTGGTATCGCGCGCAGCATCGCGGCGACGACGTGGTCATCACGGCGTCGCCGGCGGCTTTTGTGCGCCCGGCCTGCGCGCGGCTGGGAATCCGGCACGTATTGGGCTCCCCGGTCGACATCGAGACGGGCCGCTTTCACGGGCGAAACTGCGACGGCGCGCAGAAGGCGCGCGTCTTCCGCGCCGCGTTCCCCGATGGCCGCGTGGAGCGGTTTTATTCCGATTCGCCGGGCGACGCCCCCATGGCGGAGCTGGCGGAGGCGGCGTACCTGGTCAGGGGGGAGCGGCTTGCGCCCTGGCCGGGGCATGGGGGCGGCTGAGAGGGGCGTTTCCCAAAGAACGCGGCCTGCCTGATCGGCGATTGGACGGGCCGGCATGGAATTTTGACAAAAGTGCGGCGCGCAGGCGGCTGAAACGACCAGCCGAAAATCCTGTAGATAACCCCGCGGGCCGCATGGCGGGCGAAAGGAAGGCTTTTTGTGAAGATACTCATCATCCGGCACGGCGATCCGGATTACTCGATTGATTCCCTCACGGAAAAGGGCTGGCGCGAGGCCGAGCTGCTCTCAGACCGGCTGGCCGCGCTTGACATACGCGATTTCTACTGCTCGCCGCTCGGCCGCGCCAGAGACACGGCCAGGCCCACGCTGAGAAGGCTGGGCCGGGAGAGCGAGATGCGGATCCTGCCGTGGCTGCAGGAATTCCGCGGCACGGTCGTCAGCCCCTTCGAGGCGAAAAAGCGCATTCCATGGAACCTGACGCCGCAGTACTGGACCCGGCAGCCGGAGCTGTTCGACAGGGACGGCTGGCTTGACAACGGCCTGATGCGCACGGGCGATGTCGGGGCGGTCTACCGCGAGACCTGCGAGGGCATGGACGCCCTGCTGGCGCAGTACGGCTACCGTCGCGACGGCTACATTTTCCGCTGCGAGGAGAATACGGCCGACACCATCGCGCTGTTCTGCCACTTCGCGCTGGGCATGACGATCGTCGCGCATATGGCGGGCGTCGCGCTGCCGGTCATGTGGCAGAGCTTTTTCCTGCCGACCTCCTCCGTGACCACCTTTGTGACGGAGGAACGCACGCGGGGCGAGGTGTTCTTCAAGTGCATGCAGCTGGGCGACACGTCCCATCTCTACGCGGCCGGCGAACCGGTTTCCACCTCCGGCCTGTTTTCCGAACGGCTCGATCCCGAAAGGACTGGTGACGCGAATGCCGCGCGATAAGCTCAGGCGCGGCTTCGCGCTGATGGAAATCCTCTACTGGCTGAGCTACGGCTCGTTCACCACGTATCTCGTCTCCTTTGTGACCGCCACGCGCGGCGCGAGCGCCACCACGGCCGGCTTCATGCTGGCGCTGTTCATGGCGAGCGCGTGCGTGGGCCAGTTTGTCGTGGGCGGCCTGTGCGACCGGTTCCAGAACAACCGCCGCGTGTTCATGGCCGGGCTTGCGGCGGTCATCGTGCTCCAGGCCGGCGTGTTCTTTTCGCCGAACATGGCGCTGCTGGGCGTGGGCTGCGTCTGCCTCGGCTTCATTCAGCCGCCCACCGGCGCCATACTCGACACCTGGCTGATCCGCAGCTTTCCGGACGAACCGGGCGCCTATTCGCCGCTCCGCGCGCTGGCCAGCCTGGCTTATTCCGCGCTGATGCTCTTCATGGGCATGGCCATCGAGCGCGTGGGCCACTGGACGATGCCCGTGCTCTCGACGGTGTTTTCGCTGCTGGGCATCTGGGTGGCCGCGAGGATGCCGGAGGTTCCCCGCGTTTGCGACGCGCCCGGGATACGCAGGCCCGGCCTGAGCGGCCTGCCGCGCGCCGTGTGGCTGTTCGCGCTGTGCATGGGCGTGCTGGGCATAGCCAATACGCCGCTGCTGAACATGAACCTGCTGATTTTGCAGAACGTGGGCGGCACAGTCACCAGCATGGGCGTCGCCACGTCGTTCAATACCGTGGCTGAGTTCATTGTGATGCGCTATCCCCGGCCATACATGCGGTTCAGCGCGCGTCAGCGCCTGATGGGGGCGGGCGCGCTGTACGTCGCCTCGACGGTCGCGATGGTGCTTGCCGGCAGTGTGTGGACGCTGTATCTGGCGAGCTTTGCCAACGGCGTAGCCTACGGCATTTTCCTGCCCGCGCGGCGGCAGTTCGTGACGGAAATCGCCCCGCCCGAGACGCACAACCGCGTGCACGGTCTGGGCGACATGGCTTATCTGAACTTCGGCGGGCTGGTCGGCAATCAGCTTTCCGGCCTGCTGATCGACGCCTGGGGCGTTCGGTTTATGCTGATGACGGCGGTCTGCGTGCAGCTGATCGGCATGGGCCTGCTGGCCGGCCTGGGACGCGCGATGAAGGCGCCCCCAATGGCGGGAAAAAGCGCAAATATCCAATAAATGGCTTGACTTGACGGCCCGTTTTCCGTACAATAGTCTTTGTTGACGAGAAATCATACGTCGGAAACGACAATATCATATTTCAGGAGGAGTGGACACAGCATGTTTTATGAAATGAAGGTGGCCGGCCTGACCCGTCAGCTGCCGCTCTGTCGCGTGACGGATTCCCTCTACATCGGCGCGTTCGTCATCTTTGGCGACGTTGAGCTGACCGTGCGCACCGCGGAAGCGCTGCTGAAGATCGCGCCCGAGCACGACGTCATCGTTACGGCCGAATCCAAGGGCATTCCGCTGGCCTACGAGATGGCGCGCCAGGAGGGCGTCAATCGCTACATCATCGCGCGCAAGGCCCCCAAGCTGTATATGAAGAATATCTTCTCCACGGAGGTCAATTCCATCACCACGGCCAAGACCCAGGTGCTTTGCCTGGACGGCGACGACGCCGAGTATCTGCGCGGCCGCCGCGTGCTCATTGTGGACGACGTCATCAGCACGGGCGAATCGCTGCTGGCGGTTGAGAAGCTGGTGAACAAGGCCGGCGGCAACATCGTGGGAAAGATGGCCATTCTGGCCGAGGGCGACGCCCGCGCGCGCAAGGACATCCTGTATCTTGAGCCGCTGCCGCTCTTCAATCCGGACGGCACGATCAAGGGCTGATCGCGGCGTGATGCCGGTAACAGGTATAGAAAACGGGAGAGGCCGATCTGGCCTCTCCCGTTTTTTGAAAAGTCCGTCAGTTGATGGCGATGCTGCGCTTCGTTTCCACCTTCTGCGGCTCCTCCTTGGGCAGCGTCAGCCGCAGGACGCCGTCCTGATAGGCCGCGTTGATGTCTTCCTTGCGGATGCCCTCCACGTTGAAGGAGCGACTCATGCGGCCGGTCCGGCGTTCGTGAAGAACATAGCCGTTTTCGTTGTTTTCGTCTCTGGTTTCGTTCTTCTCGACGAAGATGGTCAGCGTGTCGTCGTCCAGATCGATGTGGATGTCGTCCTTGGCAAAGCCGGGCATTTCGGCCTCAAGCAGATAGCTGTCGCCCTTGTCCTGAACGTCCACGCGGAACGTGCTGTCCTCGGGGCGGCCGAAGAACGAGCGGAAGAAGTCGTCGGCAAAGGGATTAAAAGAACGGGTCGCCATGGCGGGACGATAGGGGATCATTGTGAACATAACAGTGCGCCTCCTTTTAAGCGTCGGTTGATTGTATGATTGACCGTTCCGGGCTTTTTCATTCCCCCCTGGAACGATTACAGTATACTATAAAGGTCAAAGAAAGTCAATAGTCAAATTTGACTTTAACTGACTATTAACAAATCCGGCGGCGAGGGAGGCCGCGCCTGACATAAGAGCCGAAATAATTGATATGTCGTTCCCGCGGAGCCAATATGCTCAGCGGCACGGTTTACTGCAAAGATCGTGCCGTGTCGACAGTCTTCGGGCGGGTACAATCAACGGGCTGCCTCTCGCGCCTTCTTTCCTGCTGGCGTTTTGAGGCGGCCCGCATCGGTAATATGGTGTCGCACAGACGCGATTTTATCATTTTAAATCAAAATTAGCTATATATTACGGCTGATTGTCATATTGACAATGTTCATGCGCCATGTTAAAATCAATTCAAGATTTGATGACGGGATCTGTCCCGGACAGACTTGTCGTGAATCAATCCATATAAAAAGGAGGAGCAACAATGAAGAGGTTTCTGCTGACGACCCTGGCCGTACTGCTGGCGCTATGCATGGCCATACCCGCGCTGGCCGTGGACAACAACCTGGATTTCTCCAACCTGACCTTCAACGACGACACGAGTCCCATCGAGTTCTCGCTGTACCTCGACTTCGACTGGTATTCCAAGGACACCTGGGGGCAGGACGAGGTTTCCCAGTTCATCACCGAACTGACAGGCGTATCCTTCGACGCCTACAAGTCGTCCGACCTGGCGGAGCTGGGCGTCCTGCTGGCCGCCGATGATCTGCCGGACATCATCTTCACCTCCAACCTGGTGCAGCGCTTCGAGGATTACGATGTGTGCTACGCCTGGGATGAGCTGATCGAACAGTACTGCCCCAACTTCTATGAGAACGCCTCAGTTGGCGAGATTGAGATCCTCAACAACACTGCGGCCGACGGCCACATCTACACCTTCAAAACCCACTTCCATTACTGGGAAGATCCGCTGGATTTCCCCAGCTACGGTGACGGCGGGCTGTATGTCCGCGAGGACATCCTGCAGAAGCTGGGCATGACCACCGACGACATCGACTCCCTCGAGACCCTGATGGATGTGTTCGGCCAGGTCGATGAGAAGAAGGAGGAGCTGGGCATCGACGTCGTGTTCAACCCGCATCCCACCTGGGGCTCCGCCATCGCCTGGTACATGGGCGTGCACAGCAGTCGCTGGATCGACGATGAGGGCAATGCCCACATGGCCTGGAGCGATCCGCTTCAGAAGGAATGGCTGATGTACATGAACGAGCTGTACCGCAGGGGCTACCTCTATCCGGACGCCTACGCCGTCAACCCCGAGAACTTCTTCTCGCTGAACCGTTCCGGCACCGTGTTCGCCGCCACCTACAACACCGGCCTGGCCAGCGAGACCAACAGGATCTTCTTCGAGAACGGCATGGAGGACAAGGAATTCAACTCCATCAAGGACATCACCTGGCAGGGCGAGCATAAGCGCAGGACCTATGACTCCGGCATCGGCTGGGCGTCCTGCTTTATCAG
>Ga0079305_1000787_pt1 | contig 57109 bp, 60 predicted proteins | sample LMS_cellobiose_e_FD_79183 | JGI IMG/M metagenome (GOLD analysis project Ga0079305, IMG submission 79183) | Rumen-fistulated moose microbial communities from Alaska, USA - LMS_cellobiose_enrichment | ecosystem: Host-associated > Mammals > Digestive system > Stomach > Rumen fluid ...
CTTTGTCGGCAAGATTGACTTGCCCGAATAACCGCCCGACCTATCCGACACAATGGCCAAGTGTCGGATAGGAACGGCAAAATTTTTTGCACTTCTATTGCTTCTTTATCACACATAAGCAAACTCTGCGGGGATCTTTTTAAGCTTTCGTCAGTCGGTGACGTAGGGCAGCAGAGCGATCTGGCGGGCTCTCTTAATGGCCTCGGTCAGCTGGCGCTGATGCATTGCGCAGGTACCGGTGATCCTGCGGGGCAGGATCTTGCTGCGCTCGGACATATAGCGGCGAAGCTTCGCCGTGTCCTTATAGTCGATGGACGTCACTTTATCAACGCAAAACGCGCAAACCTTTTTGCGCTTGCGGGGACGAGCTCTATCGGGCCTTTCGTTAGCCAAGGAAATTACCTCCCATCAAATTCGGAATGCGAGCTCAGAACGGAAGATCTCCGTCCATATCGTCGAGCTCGGAAAAATCATTTGCCGCGGAACTGCTATCGCTGAAAGAGGAAGGAGCTTCATAGCTCTGGCGCTGGGAATAATCCGAGCCGCCGTCTCTGCTCTTCTTCGATTCCGCAAAATAGACGTTGTCGATAACTACTTCCGCGCTTCTGCGCTTGTTGCCGTCTCTGTCGGTCCAGTCGCGGATCTGGAGCCTGCCGTTTACGGCGGCCATCTGACCCTTTATGAAATACTTGGAGACAAATTCAGCGGTGCTGCGCCAGGCAACGCAGTCGATGAAATCAGTGGCCTTTTCGCCGCCGTCTCTCGAGGAAAAATCTCTGTCGACCGCGAGCGTAAAGCTCGCCACGGCGACGCCCGACTGAGTGCGCCTGAGCTCGGGGTCTCTCGTGAGACGACCCATAAGAACAACCTGGTTTAACATTTCCGGGCCTCCTTATTATTCCTCGACAACAGTGATCAGAGAGCGGAGAACGCCTTCGGTGATCCTCATGACGCGGTCAAGCTCCTGCGGGAACTCGGGAGCAGACGTGAAGCGTGCCAGTACGTAGTAGCCCTCGGACACCTTCTCGATGAGATAAGCGAGCTTCTTCTTGCCAAGCTCTTCCATGCTGATAAGAGTACCATTGGCTTCGATGAGAGTTTTGAACTTTTCTACGATAGCGGCTGTACCCTCCTCGCCGACGGCGGGATTGATGATGTACATCACTTCGTAGTTGGCTGTGGTTTTTGCCATCTTTTGCACCTCCTTCTGGACATAAGGCCCCTTTTACGGGGCAAGGATTATGCCTGCATCTGCCGGCAGGCCAAAATATTATATATCAAACGACAGAATTGTCAAGCTTTTTTGCCGTATTTTGCGCTCAGATCTCTGAAGAACTTCCAGCGCGGGAGAAGATAAATAAGCGGCAGGCCGAGAATATACATAACTGCTGCCTCTCCGCCTCCTACCTGCAGGCCGAAAATAACGAAGCTGCGCAGGAACGTCGCTCTGGCAAGAGTCCAGGCGAGAACCGCGCCGACGATCACTGCGTTGAAGATGACGGGAGGGAACACGGCGAGCGGGCGGAACTTGATGCGGGAAGTGCAGAAGGCTGCGCCGAGAGTGGCCAGAGAGCCGAAGACGATATCAAGAATGCCGTAGCCTCCGATGAGATTTGCCAGGATGCACCCGACAAAAAGGCCCCATATTGAGCTGGGGAAGAAAAACGGGAGTATGCACAGCACTTCGGAAATTCGGAACTGAACGGTGCCGAAGCTGATTGGCGCGAGAGCGAGAGTGAGCGCCGCGTATAGAGCCGCTACGACAGCGGCGAAGGTGAGTTCTTTTACAGAAAAACGCATAAGGAAATTAACCTCCATTTTTTGATAGGCAGGGTCGTGGAAACCTGCCGCGATGTTTCATCGCAAGGAATATCTGCAGCCGCAGTAATTCTGGCGGTAGAGCCCGTAGCTGCGGGAGAGCTCTATCGAGCGGGCGTAGCCTCCTTTCTTTTTGAAATCGGAGCAAAGCCACTTTACTCCGTACTGCGCGGCGAGAGCCAGGCCCACGGAGTTTATGAGCTCAGCGTTTTTCATCGGGCCCACGGTGAGCGAGGTGCAGAAGTAATCATAGCCGTGCTCTGCCGCGTACTGCGCGGCTTTTCCAAGGCGGAGCGAAAAGCACAGCCGGCAGCGCTCGCCGCCCTCGGGAGCCGAGGCCAGCTCTTCGGGAAGAGCGGCGAAGGGGTCGCTTTCGGGCCCTGCAAGAACAAGCCCGGCGGCGCCGCCCATGGCGTCTATCAGCTTGGGCAGCTGCGCGGCGCGCAGTTCCAGCTCCTCCGGAGGCGCTATGTTCGGGTTGTAAAAATAAGCGGTCGTATCCCAGAAAGGCACGGTCCTCTCAAGCGCGGCGCTTGCGCAGGGCGCGCAGCATACGTGCATAAGCAGCCGCGGCCGCGCGGACAGGCCCTTCACGCGCCCGAGCTCCTCTTCAAAAAGCAGATTGTAGTTGGTGTTATTCATGGCTTTAAAGTCTCCCGCGGCTATTTTAACAGCCGATCCGGCCTTTTTCAACAGAGAAACGGCATTATAAAGAAAGAATATGCCGTGAAACGCAAAAAACAGCACAAAAGGCTTTGAAAAATACGTTTTTCTTTGGTATAGTATGATTACTATTCTGCAGGTTTTCTGCAATACTCGCCGGAGGTACAGCATGCCCAAGAAAATGATGATGACGATCAATCCCGCTGCGGGGCGAAGCCTGAACGCAAACAGGCAGCTGATACTTGACGCGGTGGAAATATTCGATAAAGCCGGTTACCGAGTGACCTTTTTCATAACCAGAGGCAGGGGGGACGCGGAGACCTTTGCCAGAGAAAACGCCATGGATTACGATATGGTCGTTTGCTGCGGCGGCGACGGAACGATGAGCGAAACGGTAAACGGTCTTGCCCGCCTGGAATCGCCTCCTCCGCTGGGCTATATACCCATCGGCTCCACCAACGACGTGGCCTCCACCTTCGGCATACCGCGCAATCCGGCGCAGGCGGCCGAAAAGATACTTGCCGGGCGCATGCTCAAGTTCGATATCGGCGAGATGAAGGATAAGTTCTTTACATACATAGCGGCCTTCGGCGCCTTTACGGAGGCGTCGTACAGCACCCCGCAGGAGATAAAAAACTCGCTCGGGCATTTGGCGTATCTCGTTCAGGGCGCAAGATCCATTTCGCAGATACAGCCCATAGCGCTCAAAGCGGAGTTCAACGGGAAGACGGTGGAGGGGAATTTCATCTTCGGCTCCGTTTCGAATTCCACCTCCGTTGCCGGGCTCGTAAAGCTCGATCCTGACTTCGTGGAGTTTGACGACGGGCTTTTCGAGGTGCTCCTTATAAGGCAGCCGGCAAACGTATTCCAGCTCGAGCGCACGATAAACGGCATACTCACCAAGAATTACGATGAAAAATACGTCGAGTTCGCGCAGACTTCTGAAATAAGGTTTACGTTTGAAGCCCCGGTCGCCTGGACGCGCGACGGGGAAAACGGCGGCGAGCACACCGAGATCACTCTCACAAACCGCCATGAGGCCATACGGCTGCTGATACCGCAGAAGGAGCAGTAAGACCAAGCTGATTTACGGAGAGACAAAATGCTTGTAAACATTCTTGCCGTGGGTGATATAGTCGGGAAAACCGGCCTGCAGATGCTTTCAAGGTCTCTGCGCGGCATAAAAAAACTGAAGAATATCGTTTTCACGGTCGTAAACGGCGAGAATGCCTCTGGCGTAGGCCTTACGCCGCAGCAGGCGGAGGAGATATTTGCCGCCGGAGCGGACGTTATAACTCTCGGCAACCACGCCTGGGGGAGAAGCGAGATATGCGATTATCTGGACGACTGCCGCTATATACTGCGGCCGGCGAATTTCGCGCCGCAGTCTCCGGGGCGGGGATACGGCGTTTTCGATTCTCCGTTCGGGCCGGTGCTCGTAATGAATCTTATAGGCCGCTGCGGCATGGATTTCGGGCCGGACAACCCGTTTCTGGCGGCGGAGGCCATATTGAAAAAAACGGATACGAAGATGATACTCGCCGATTTTCACGCGGAGGCAACGAGCGAGAAGCTCGCCATGGCCTATATGCTCGACGGCAGGGTGAGCGCCCTGTGGGGCACGCATACCCATGTGCAGACGTCGGACTGCAGGGTGTTCCCGAAGGGCACCGGCTATATAACCGATCTCGGGATGACAGGCCCGGCAGAGTCCGTTCTCGGAGTGAAGCCGGAGCAGTCCATAGCCATGTTCAGAGGAGATATGCGCCCGAGATTTGAAACGGCGCCCGGAGAAGCCAAGCTCGAGTGCGCGGTCTTTACCGTAGACACTGAGACCGGCCTTTGCACGGCGGCCGAGGCGATGAGGATACTTTGATATGGTAAGGATACTGCATGCGGCGGATCTCCATCTCGATTCGCGCTTTGAGGCGCTCGGCGCGCAGAAGGCCGCGCTCAGGCGCGCGGAGCAGAGAGATATGCTGCGAAGGATAATAGAGCTGGCTGAAAGAGAAAAAGCGCAGATGATCCTGCTCTCGGGCGATCTTTTCGATTCGGACCGCGCGTATTACGAGACCGCCAGCACGCTTTCCGCGGCCTTTGCCGCGACGTCCGCGAGGATATTCATCTCGCCCGGCAATCATGATTTTTATTCCGCCAATTCGCCGTATAACGTGGTGCGCCTGCCGGAAAACGTTTACGTTTTCAAATCGCCGGAGATAGAGGCAGTAGAGCTGCCGGAGCTTGAGTGCACGGTCTACGGCTCGGCCTTCGTATCGGCCTATTCGGAAAGCATGCTCAAGGGCTTTACAGCCGCAGGTATGGGCACACGCATAATTATAATGCACGGCGATCTCGAAGCGCCCGACAGCCGCTATAATCCCGTAACGGAGCAGGACGCGGCGGATTCCGGGGCGGATTACATAGCGCTCGGGCATAACCACACGTTCAGCGGGGTAAGAAAAGCCGGAAATACTTATTATGCCTGCCCGGGCTGCCCGGAGGGCAGAGGCTTCGACGAGCCGGGAGAAAAGGGAGTGCTCGTGGGCGAAGTGGGCCGGGGCGTGGCGGAGCTTGAATTCGTTCCGCTCGGCGGCAGAAAATACGGCACGCTCACTGTGGACGTTACGGGGAAGGACGTTGAGAAAGCCTTTCTCGAGGCCCTGCCGGACGGCGCGCAGCGGGATATTTTCCGCGTGATACTCACCGGAGAATGCGCCGGAGCGCCGAATACGGCGGCGCTCGAGGCGGCCGGAGAAGAACGGTTCTTCTCACTTACGGTGAAAGACGCTACCAGACCCGAGCGCGACATATGGGAACAAACGGGCGAAAAGACCTTAAGAGGGATATTCCTCTCGCGTATGCGCGAGAAGTACGACGCCGCGGACGAAACGGAACGCGGACGGATAATACTGGCGGTGCGATTCGCGCTCGCCGCAATGGATAATTCGGAAGGGTGGCGCTGAGATGATAATAAAACGCATGACTGCTTCCTTTGGGGCGCTTGAAAACGCCGAGCTCGATCTGAAAAGCGGGCTGAACATCGTAGAAGGGGAAAACGAGTCCGGAAAGTCCACATGGTGCGCCTTTATGCGTACTATGCTCTACGGTATAAATACGGCCGAAAAGGACAAGGCGGGTTTCATGGCGGATAAGAATAAATTCCGCCCCTGGAGCGGAAAGCCCATGCAGGGGAGCATGGAGATAGAGTACCGGGGGAAGGATATCACTCTCCAGCGCACAAGCACGGGAAAGCTCGGGCCGATGAAGGGCTTTTCGGCGGTGTACAGCGGAACGGCGACCCCGGTGCAGGCCCTGACCGGAGAGGACGCCGGGGAAAAGCTCATAGGCGTGCCGCTGAGAGTGTTTGAACGCAGCGCCTTTATAACGCAGGCCGGAATAAGCGTAGGGCCGTCTCCGGAGCTGGAAAAGCGCGTGGCGGCGCTTGTTTCCACCGGGGAAGAGGATATATCCTATTCCGAGGCGGACGAGAGGCTCAGAAAATGGCTCCGCGAGAGGAAGTTCAATAAGCGGGGTCTGCTGCCGCAGCTGGACGGCGAGCTCGAGCGCAGGAAAAGCGAGCTTGAGCGCTCGTCGCAGGTAAACGTGCGCTATGCCGCGCTCAAGGGAGAAATAGAGCGCCTGGAGGAGATGAGGGAGGAGTTTCTCGGCCAGCAGGAGCTCTATGACCGCAAGGAAAAGGCCGACGGGCGCGCGCTTCTGGAGGAAGCAAGGGAGAAGACGGAGTCGCTCGAGGCGGAGATGGAAAAGTACCGGGAGACCGTAGGCGATATCCCGCGCGAGCAGGCGGATTCCGGCAGCGCGCTTGAGGCGAAGCTCATAGCCTCCCGCGAAATGCTTGAGGCGGCAAAGGAAAAGAGCCTTGAGGAAAGCGCAAGATGCGAGCTGCTCGCCGAAGCGATAGGCGAATCGAAGTTCGCGGGGAAAAGCGCGCGGGAGGCCGTAGAGCAGGCCGAGGCGCTCAGAGACAAGGCGTTCATACAAAAGAAAAAGTTTATTCTGCATATGGCGGCGGCAGGAGTGCTGCTGCTCGCTGCCGTAGCTCTCGTAATAATTGCGCTTGCAGCGCAAAAAACGCGCCTGTATCCATTCGCGGGCGCGGCGCTGGCGCTCTGCGGGGCCGCCATAGCTACGGCGCGAAAGCCCGCGCGCAGCGAGGGAGACTCGCCCGAGGAGCTGCTGCGCGAGGCGAGAGAATACGAAAAACAGACGGAGGAGCTGCGCCAGGCGGAGGACGAGCTGGCAGACGCAAGGCTTTCGCTCGCCAGAGCGGAGGAGAGCCTTAAGGACGCGACCGAGGAGCTCATAAGCAAGGCAAAGGCGTACGACGCCGGCGCGAGCGATACGGATGCGGCGCTCGCCGCGCTCGAAAAAGCGAGAAAGGCTTACGACGCGCTGGATATACTCGAGCCGCAGAGGCTCGCAGCGAAGAAGTTTTATAACGCGCTGGCTATAAAGGACTACGGAAAGTCCGTAGAGCGGCCGGAGCAGGTGCCGAAGCCGAAGTACAGCCGGGCCGAGGTGGCCTCGGGCCTTAAATATGCCGAGAAGGAGCTTTCCAATCTGAAAACCGCCTTCGGCGCCGCGGAAAACGAACTGAAGACCATAGGCGACCCGCTCGTAATAGAATCCGAAATGAGCAGGCTGCAGACGGAAAGAGAAGCGCTCAACGAGGAATATGAGGCGCTGACGATGGCCATTGACGTTCTGAGCGAGGCAAACGACGAGATACAGGCGCAGTTCGCGCCGCTGCTTTCGAAAACGGCCGCGGATACCATGTACACCCTCACGGGCGGCAAATACACAGAGCTCGTGTTCGACCGCGATTTTTCAGCGCAGGCGGGCGAGGGCGGAGCCGCGCCGAGGCGCGAGGCGATCCAGCTGAGCGCCGGCACTGCGGACCAGCTCTATCTTGCGCTGCGCCTGGCGATATGCGAGCACGTGCTTCCCTCGGACGAGCCCTGCCCGATAGTTCTGGACGAGGCGCTCGTCAGCTTTGACGATATCCGCATGGGGGCGGCGCTCAATCTCCTGCGCAAGCTCGCTGAGAAGCGCCAGATAATCCTCTTCACCTGCCAGAGCAGGGAGGCGGAATACTTCAAAAACGACGTCGCCGTGAATATAGTAAAGCTTTAAAAGAGATCGGCCCCGCGTCCCGCGGGGCCTTTTTTTATGCTGCCGCCAATAAAACGGGCGGAAAAACCGTCATAGTGAGCAGAGGGAGGCGATAGGCCGTGAACGACAGAGAGCTGAATGAAAGATTCAAGCTGGTCCGTCAAAAGGACGTGAAAGCGTTTGAGGAAGTCTACAACGACATGAAGACCCCGGTGTTTACGGTTATACTGCGCATAGCGCAGAGCCGCGAGCTCGCCGAGGACGTATTGCAGGAGCTTTTCGTCAAGCTGTTCACGTCGCCGCCGGGCGAAAAGGTGAAAAAGCCTCGTGCGTACATACTGCAGATGGCGCACAATATGGCTATCGACGCCGTCAGGAGCCGGCCGCAGCACGCGGATATCGCCGATTTTGAAAACCTGTCGGCAAGGGAAGCAGAGCCGGAGGCGGCGGACGCGAGGCAGGCGCTCGCGGCGCTGCCGCTGAGTGAGAGAAGGATAGTGGCGATGCACATAAACGGCGGGCTGAAATTCAGAGAGATAGCCGCCGTTACCGGCGAGCCGCTCGGGACCGTGCTCTGGCGCTACAGAAAGGCGCTCGATTCCCTGCGCAGGATGCTTGAAGGAGGAAGCTATGAAAGCTAAAAAGACGGCGGCCGTCATAATGGCCGTTTTGATCGCGGCGGCGCTGCTCGCGGGAGCGGCGGCAGCATATACGGATCAGTACAAAAACGCGGGCGAGCTCTACCTCGCCTGGATGGAAAACGGCGGATACCCGGAGGCCGTGTGCGGCGTATGGTCCACCGACGGCTCGATGGATAATCTCACGATCGGAGTGCAGAAAAGCGAAGAAGGAGACGCCCTGAAGGAAGAAATCCTCGATATGATAGAGGACGATACGAGCGTAACACTCACCTATATGGCCTATACGCACGCCGAGCTCTGGGCGATACAGCAGGAGCTTACGGACCGGCTCGGAGACGAGACGGGAGCTTTCGGCGTGGGTATTGATGAAAGCGAAAACTGTCTGGTGATCGATATCGACACCGATAACCCCGGCAGCGAGAAATTCATAAACGAGTGCTTTGAAGAGTATCAAAACAGAGTAAGATTCGAAGCCGGCAGCGGCGTGATACTGCAAACCACGTCCGAGACGGGGATCGGCAATTTTGATACCACGGGCATGGACATAGGAGGAACGAAGGGCATCAAGGGCGGCAAGGCAGCCGCTATGGGCATCGCCGCGCTGCTGCTGCTCGGAGGAGCGGCGATCGCCGTAAGGCGCTCGGGCGCAGCCGCAAAGCGCCAGCTCGCCGAAGGCGGCGAGGAAACGGTACAGACGGCGATAAGCCGCCGCGAGGCCGAGAGGATAATAAAGGCCAGCGCGGAAGAGCCGGAAACGACGTTTGAAACGATAAGCGAAAAGCTTGAAAAATAAAGAAAGCCGGAGATGCAAAAAGCATCTCCGGCTTTTGATATAACCGCATTTCAGCATTTTTGAAGCAGCTCCCGGTACTCCTCAGCGCGGCGCACACGGCCGACAGCCGAAAAGGAGAGCCTTTCAAAATCAAGAAACTCGCGCGCGGCGCTCAGTATCTGCTCGCGGGTGACGGAGCCGTAGGCCTCTATGAGATCGTCCGCGGTGACAACTCTGCCGAGCATGAGCTCCGAGCGGCCGGAGCTGCTGCAGAGAGCGCTCGTGGATTCAAGCCCCATCAGCACGTTGGACTTAACCTGCTCGCGGGCTCTGGCGAGCTCATCCTCGCTCACACCGTCCTCCCTGAAGCGGCGTATTTCTTTAAGAACGGCCTCTATGGCCGCCTCCTCGGCCTCGGGAGCGAGCGCCGTATATACGGCGAAGGCGCCGGTATCGCGGTAGCAGGAGGTGAAGGTATAAATAGAGTAGCACAGGCCGAGCTTCTCTCTTATGCCCTGGAACAGGCGCGAGGACATGCCGCCGCCGAGAATGTTGCTCATGAGCTGCACGGCGTACCTGCGCTCGTCGGAAGAGGAGAGGCAGGGGAAGCCTATGCAGAGATGGTTCTGGTCGGTCTTCTTGCGCTTTACGGCAAAGGCGGGGGCGTAGGCGGCCCTCGCAGGAGCGCGGACGGAAAGCGCCGGCATGGCGGAAAAGCGATCGCAAATGCGCTTGAGCTCGCCGTCGTCAAAGCAGCCGCAGAGCGAGACCACCGTCTGCTTCGCGCCGTAATGCGAGGCCATGAAGCTCTTGAGGAAAGCGCCGTCCATTTTGCCGATGGTGGAGGGCTTGCCGAGTATCGGCCTTCCGAGAGAGGAGGAGCGGAAAACGTTTTCCAGCAGGGTATCGGCCGCAAGGTCCTCCGGGGAATCCTTGTACATGCCTATTTCTTCGAGTATTACTCCGAGCTCGTTTTTTATATCCGCGTCGTCAAAGCGCGAATTGAAGAACATGTCGCAGAGTATTTCAGAGGCGGCGGAGATATGCTCGCCGAGGGCCCTTACGTAAAAGCAGGTGCACTCCTTTGCCGTAAAGGCGTTTACCTGGCCGCCCATGGCGTCCATCTGCTCGGCTATATCCGCCGCGCTGCGGCTGGACGTTCCCTTGAAGACCATGTGCTCTATGAAATGAGCGGCGCCGTTTTCAGCGGCGCGCTCGTTCGCCGAGCCTATGCCGACCCAAATGCCCATGGCGGCCGAGCGAACGTAGGGAAGATGCTCGTATACGACGCGAACGCCGTTTTTAAGAGTGATCTTTTCGTACATACAGTAAAAAGCACCTCGTAAAAAGCGGGCGGCTTAAAGAGGCCGCCCGCTTATAGTTTGTCGTTTTCCGGAGATTATTCCAGGCCCATCGCCTTGCGCTCGCGGATAGCGTCCTTGCGGGAGAGGTTGACTCTGCCGCGCTCGTCGATCTCCGTGACCTTAACCCAGGTCATATCGCCGACGTTGAGAACGTCCTCGACCTTTTCGACTCTGTGGTTCTCGAGCTTGGAGATGTGGATCATGCCGTCCTTGCCCGGAACGAGCTCTACGAAAGCGCCGATCGGGATTATGCGAACGACCTTGCCGTAATAGAGCTTGCCGACCTCGGGGACGAAAACGATGTTTTCTATGGTCTGCTTCGCGGCGAGGCAGGCTTCGATGCTCGTGCTGGAGATGAAGACGCTGCCGTCGTCGTCGATATCGATCTTGGCGCCGGTATCGGCAACGATCTTCTGGATGACCTTTCCGCCGGAGCCGATGACCTCGCGGATCTTATCCGGATTGATCTTCATCTGGATCATCTTCGGGGCATACTGGCTGACCTCGGCGCGAGGAGCGGAGATGCACGGGAGCATGATCTCGTCGAGTATCTGTATCCTGGCCTCGCGGGTTATATCGAGAGCGGAGCGGATGACCTCGGGGATGAGGCCGTCGTTCTTAAGGTCCATCTGGATGGCGGTGATGCCGGCCTTAGTGCCGGCTACCTTGAAGTCCATCTCGCCGTGGAAGTCCTCAACGCCCTGGATATCGATGAAGGTGGTCCAGCGGTCCTCGTCGGAGATGAGGCCGCAGGAGATGCCTGCAACGGGAGCCTTGATGGGCACGCCAGCGTCCATAAGGGCGAGGGTGGAGCCGCATACGGAGCCCTGGGAGGTGGAGCCGTTGGAGGAAAGGACTTCGGAGACTACGCGGATGGTATACGGGAACTCCTCAACAGGCGGGATGACCGGCTCGAGGGCCTTTTCGGCAAGAGCGCCGTGGCCTATCTCGCGGCGGCTGGTGCTGCGGCTGGGACGGGCCTCGCCTGTGGAGTAGGAGGGGAAGTTGTAGTGGTGGATATAGCGCTTGGAGGTCTCCTCCCAGATGGTATCGAGCTTCTGGGCGGCGTTGAGCGTATCGAGAGTTACGATGCTCATTACCTGGGTCTGGCCGCGGGTAAAGAGGCCGGAGCCGTGCACTCTCGGCAGAACGCCGACCTCCGCCGCGAGCGGACGGATCTCGTTCATGGCGCGGCCGTCGACACGCTTGCCGTCGAGCAGCCAGTGCTTTACAACATGCTTCTGCAGGCGGTAGAGTATCTCTTCCATGTACTTGTCCATATCGGGATGCTCTTCGCCGTATTTCTCATGGACTTCGTTTACAAATTCGTTTATGCGCTCCTCGCGGACGTTCTTATCGTCCGTATCCATGCAGTACTCTATGCGGCCGATGTGGTTGGTGAGCAGCTCGTTGAAAAGCTCCTCGTCAAAAGCGGCGTGCTCATAGGTGAACTTCGGCTTGCCGATCTCTTCGACCATCTGGTTGATGAGGCCGAGGATGGGCTTGAGCAGCTCGTGAGCCTGCATGATGCCGTTGAACATAACGTCCTCGGGGATCTCCTTGGCGGCGGCCTCAATCATTACGACCTTCTGCATAGTCGCGGCAACGGTTACAGTCATGAGATTGTTCTCGCGCTCGGCGGCAGTGGGGTTGAAGAGGTACTTGCTGCCGTCCCAGCCGACTACTACGCCGGCGATGGGGCCGTTCCAGGGAACGTCGGAGATGGCGACGGCGGCGGAGGCGCCGATCATGGCGGCGATCTCAGCGGAGCAGTCGCGATCAACGGAGAGGACCGTGCAGGTGACGACGACGTCGTTCCTGAGGTCGGAGGGGAACAGCGGACGCATGGGGCGGTCTATAAGGCGGCTAGCGAGAGTGCCCTTTTCGGAGGGCTTGCCTTCGCGGCGCAGGAAACCGCCGGGGATGCGGCCGACAGAATAAAGCTTTTCTTCAAAGTCTACCGAGAGAGGGAAATAGTCTATGCCGTCTTTGGGTCTCGGAGAGGCGGCGACTGTGGCAAGGACGGTGGTCTCGCCGTAGCGTACGAGCACGGACGCGCTGCACAGCTCTGCGAGCTTACCGGTTTCAAGAGTAAGGGGACGGCCGGCAAAGTCGATAGAATACTTCTTTTCGTTGGGGAATTCTTTCTTTTTGATTATCATCTTTTTCCTTCCTTTCACATCCCGGAGCCCTTGCCGAACCTTTTAGCACTTGAAAACAAGCCCGGGACCGGGCGCATTTTCAACTGCTAAAGAGTATCGGAGGCTCCTTTATATATCTATTGTGCGCTTTTTGCTGATTTTGAAAACAGGGGCGGCCATGAGGCCGCCCCGTATTTCCTCGGAGCTTACTTTCTGATGCCGAGCTTGGCGATGCAGGCTCTGTAGCGCTCTATATCCTTCTTGGCAAGGTAGTCAAGAAGATTGCGGCGCTTACCGACCATCTTAAGAAGACCGCGGCGGGAGTGATTATCCTTCTTGTGCACCTTCAGGTGCTCGGTGAGCTGGCTGATGCGCTCGGTGAGGATGGCGATCTGAACTTCCGGAGAACCGGTGTCGGTCGGATGAGTGCGGTTGGCCTCGATAACGGCTGTTTTCTGCTCTTTCTGGATCATGTGATATGTCCACCTTTCTTATTATTATCCATCGGCACGGTAGGGGAGGGTGAACTTCCCGCGATGCTACGCGGCATTTCTCCCGGAACTGAGCCGAGGACTGGTAACGGCGTATTCTAACATATTTTTTTATGCTTGTAAAGAGGAAAAAGAAACAAGCATTTTAAAAAAGAAAAATATGAAAGCTGTTGGATAAATAGTTACATATATAACGCCGCAAGACCGCCGAATTTGTGCCTGTTAACAGAAATTGTTGCACATTTTGCAATTTTCAAAAAAAATCTTGCAAAAAAAGGATGCCTGCGATATAATGCCTTTCGGAAAAATCCAGTATTGAAAGGTGAGTTTTTTATGGCATCTGAAAATGTAAAAGCATATCTCCACGGCGTGTACGACAAGCTCGCTGAGAGCAACAAGGGGCAGGATGAATTCCTTCAGGCCGTATATGAGGTCATGGAGAGCATCGCGCCCGCATTTGAAGAGCATCCGGAATTCATCAAGGCCGGCATCTGGGAGCGCATCGTAGTTCCCGAGCGTACGGTGAAGTTCCGCGTAGCCTGGGTGGACGACAGCGGCAAGGTCCAGGTAAACAACGGCTACAGGATCCAGTTCAATTCCGCCATCGGCCCGTACAAGGGCGGCCTTCGCTTCCATCCGAGCGTAAACGAATCCATAATCAAGTTCCTCGGCTTCGAGCAGATATTCAAAAACAGCCTTACCGGCCTGCCCATGGGCGGCGGCAAGGGCGGCGCAGATTTCGACCCGAAGGGCAAGTCCGAGGGAGAAGTCATGCGTTTCTGCCAGGCCTTTATGACGGAGCTTTTCAGGCACATCGGGCCTGATACGGACGTTCCGGCCGGCGATATCGGCGTGGGCGGCAGAGAGGTCGGCTATATGTTCGGCCAGTACAAGAGAATAACCAACGAGTACGTCGGCGTGCTCACGGGCAAGTCCCTCTATTCCGGCGGCTCCAAGGCAAGGACCGAAGCCACCGGCTACGGCCTATGCTATTTCGCAAAGGCCCTGCTCGAGGACCACGGCAAGAGCATGAAGGGAGCGAGAGTAGTCGTTTCCGGCAGCGGCAACGTTGCCCTCTACGCCTGCCAGAAGGCGCAGGAGTTCGGCGCGAACGTCGTCGCCATGAGCGACTCCAACGGTTACGTATACGATCCCAACGGCATCAAGTTCGATGTTATCCGCCGCATAAAGGAAGTTGAGCGCAAGCGCATAAAGGAATACGCGGCAGAGGTCCCGACGGCCACTTATACCGAAGGCTGCGCGGGCATCTGGAGCGTAAAGTGCGATCTGGCGCTGCCCTGCGCCACGCAGAACGAGATCACTCTCGACGCGGCGAAGGCCCTTGTAGACGGCGGCTGCCAGACGGTGTGCGAAGGCTCCAACATGAGCTCCACCCCGGAGGCTATTGCTTACCTGCAGAACGCGGGGCTGCTCTTCGGTCCGTCCAAGGCCTGCAATGCCGGCGGCGTGGCGACCTCCGGCCTCGAAATGACGCAGAACAGCATCCGTCTCTCCTGGGAGTTCGACGAAGTTGATGAGAAGCTCAAGGGCATCATGGCCAACATCTATAAGTCCGTAAAGGAAGCTGCCGATATCTACGGCGGCGGCAACCTCGTGGTAGGCGCGAATATCGCGGGCTTCCTCAAGGTAGCTAACGCCATGACCTGGCAGGGCATCATGTAAAAAACAAACCCGGCGCTTGGGGCACCCTCCGTAAGGAAGGTGCCCCAAGGTTTTGCTTGCTCTTGTCGCCACCTCATCCGACCTCGCTTCGCTAGGCCACCTTCCCCTCAAGGGGAAGGCTTGAGGCGCGGGACAATCAATGGTTTCCCCTTGAGGGCAGCGAAGCGGCCGTGCGGGAGTGAATGACAGTCCGTTGGACTGTCAGAGCCGCGCGGTGACCGAGCCGCAGCGAGACAGCTGTCAGCCGCAATGCTGACGGATGAGGTGGTCAACGGATTGCCATGTTGCTTCGCTCCTCACAATGACAGAGTGCTTCTATACAAAAATAGTTGTTGATTGAGCCAGGGTATAACCACCTAAAGGGACATGAAACCGGCGTGGCCAATAACGGTCCGCCGGTTTTGTCGGATTTGTTTGGATTTTGTGGGGCAAAATCCGATGCTCGATATGAATGTGGACAAGAGAACTCTTTTGCAAACCTAAAGCCAGGAGCATCCCTGCCGAATGGAATACGTCGTATTAAAAGGCGAAGAGCTCTTCTGCATTTATATGACCGATCCTGTGCATCTCTTCTTCCGTAAAATCCATTTGGTCCAGTATATCAAGATAATACTCCATGATATCAGCCGGTTTAACACTTCTGCTACAGGGCCAGTCTGTACCGAACAGAAGCCGTCCTGTCCCGAATTCTCTCAGTATCATATTTGCCCTTTTTACACCATATCGCGCAATAAGATCCGGGAGGATCGCAGATATGTCAAAATACGCATCCAGCTCAACGGCATCTTTCCACTGAAACCCTCCGAGATGACAAACAATAGCTTTTAACCCAGGATGTCTGTTCATCCAGCGTCCAATTCTTTCCGGCGCACAGTACTCGTCCCGGTCCTGCTCTCTTGCGCTGGAAGGATAGGAATGAACTGCTATAGGATAATCATACCGCAAAGCAAAATCCGCGATGGCGTCATTATATATGTCATCAATATTCATTCCACTGTTATCAGGGTGAAGCTTGATGCCGCAGAATTCAGAATGCTCAAACGCTTTCTGTAACTGTGAGCATGTGTTTTCGGGTGTGTTCCTTACATCTACATCAGCAAAGCATCTGAATCGGTGATCCCCTTCACATATGTTGAGCATATTCTGGTGAACTGCATCGACCGTAAAGCTCATTGACATCAGCCAAGGATCATTGAACGGCATAATGATCGCTTTTTGAATATGGAATTGATCCATATACTTTTGATAACCGAGAGTAGTTGCAAAAGAGAATTCATCGGTCGAATCCGGGTTAGCAGCGTGTACCTCATTTGGAATGATATGAACATGAGAATCAATTTTTGGAATCTCTCTCCACGTCATACATATACCTCCTTGCCGTTTCCAAAACTGCCGGGATGATTATACCATCCCTATTCGGCATGGTCAAATGTCTCCAAACAGTCTATTTCTCTGCTGCGTTGCCCTAAAATCCCCGAAGGAGGCGCTTCCTTACGAAGTGCCTCCTTTATGCGGCCGCCCTCTTTCGGGGGCGGCCGTTTTTGTCTTAAAATGCGGAAAACTCTTGCAGAACAGCCCCGGAGGAAATATACTCATACCATAAGCTCCGATACGGGAGGCGCGGCAATGAAGGCGGCATTCATAATAAACCCGGAGGCGGGAAAAAGGAAAAGCGAGAGAGAAGCGAGAGATATAATAGAGGCCTCCGGCGTCAAGCCCGGAGGGCAAACGGAATATTACGTAACAAAATCAGTTGGAGATGCGGAGAGATTTGCCCGGCAGTACTGCCTGGCGAACGCCGGGGAAGAGCTGCGGCTCATCGCCTGCGGCGGGGACGGCACGCTGAACGAAGTGATAAACGGCGCGGCCGGCTTTGATAACGCTCTCGTGGGCGTAATGCCGACGGGAACGGGAAACGATTTCTGCCGCAATTTTCCCGAGGCCGGGGACTTCATGAACGCGAAGGCGCAGCTTGAAGGAACGGCGGTCGAGTGCGACGCGATAAGATATACGGTTTTCAACGGCGCGGAAGAGATGACCCGGTACTGCGCGAATATGTTCAACATAGGGTTTGACTGCAACGTGGTGGATAAAACGAACGCGATGAAGAAGCTGCCCTTCATTTCGGGTTCGCTCGCGTATCTGCTCTCGGTATTCATAATCCTTATAAAGAAAAAGGGCGCCGATCTCGACATAGAGCTCGACGGCGAGAGGGTGCACAGCGGCAGGCTGCTTCTGACCTCGCTGGCAAACGGCTGCTTCTGCGGCGGCGGAGTAAAGAGCAATCCGGGCTCGAGCGTGCACGACGGCATGATAGACGTAAACATAGTCCAGAATATCCCGCGGCTGCGCTTCATACGCATTTTTCCGCACTACAAGAAGGGCACGCACATGCAGCTGCCGGATATAGGCCGGACGATGACGGAGCATAAGTGCCGCCGCGCCGTGATAAAGGCAAGAAACGGCGCCATGCGGCTGTGCATCGACGGCGAGATAACCGACGCCGAAAAGGCGGAGTTCGAGGCCGTGCATGACGCGTTCAGATTCATAATACCAGCAAAAGGATAATAAAAACATCGCCGCGTATCTAACGCGGCGATGTTTTTTTGCTGTTATCGTATGCCCTTCATCGCGTCTATGGTTATGTCTCCGACTACAGCCATATCCTCGGCGGAGAAAGCCGCCGGGAAATTATCGGAAAAAAGAATTTGCGACGAGGGAGGGATATCGTCTTCTCCGGACCATACTATGAGCTCAAGCGTAAGGCCCGGTATGAACTCGATCAGAAAGGCGGAATCTCCGCCTTCTGTTTTTCTGCCGCCGAGAGACTCGCACGCAGCTTCAAACTTTTTTATATCGTTTGCAAAGCCGTAGGCAAGGCGCATGATGCAGCGGCCGCGGAAGTTTGCCAGATAGACGTTTCCCCAGGGGACCTCGGCATAGGAAAGCATTTTTCCGGTGGAGGCCGAGACGCTTCCGCCTGTTATGAGGCGCAGAAGAAGAATTTTCGCGGCAGGGCGCAGCTCGGCACCGTTGTCTGCGTAGCGCATTTCCATATCCGGGTGGCTTATCTCCACCGGGCGGTCGAGCAGGCGCAGACGAAAGGAGCCGTCCCTGAACTCTATGCCGCTTCTCAGGCTCATTTCAAATGGATCCTTTGAAACGAAAAGAGCTCGGTAATGCTCAAGCGGCACGCCGGTTTTATTATCTTTGATCTCCATACTAATCCTCAGTCAAAAAGTGAAGTGTCGGTGTGGGGCAGGAAACAGGCGGCTATAAATTCGTCCATGTAGGACGGGTCGGTGGAGAGCTCGATGTAGGTCATGCTGCGGCCGATATCAAAGACCTTTTCCTCAGCCTCGGAGGACAGAAGCATGGCACATGCGCCGGTCAGAGAGCTGTTGCCGATATAGGAGTATTTTTCCAGAGGGAGCTTCGGCAGCATGCCGATAGAGATGGATTTCTCTATATCTATACCGCTGCCTATACCGCCGGCGATTATTACGCTGTCCAGATCGTCTACCGTAAGACCTATGCCCTTTACCATGGTGCGGATAGCGGAATAGATAGCCGCCTTCGCACGGATGAAGTTGTCTATATCGGATTCGTTCAGCTCAATATCGCGTCCGGAAGCGCTCTCGGAAGCAAACGCAAGCACGTATGAGGCTCCGCCGTAATCATCGTGCTTTATCCGTTCCCCGCTGCGGATGAAGCGCCCCTTCGGGCTTATGATCTCACAGCGGAAGAGCTCAGAGATAAGATCTATTATGCCGCTCCCGCACAGACCGGCGGGTTTTGCCCCTTCGCCTATGATATCAAGAGCAGGCTCCATTGTCTCTTTATCTATGCTGATGCTCTGAATCGCGCCGCGAGTAGCGCGCATGCCGCAGCTTATGTCGCCGCCCTCAAAGGCCGGGCCGGCAGAGCAGGCGCAGCAGAGCATATATTCGGAGTTGCCGAGAACGAGCTCGCCGTTCGTGCCGAGGTCAACGAAAAGGGAAAGATGATCGTGTTTCCAGAGCATGCTCGGCAGCGCGCCTGCGGTTATATCGCCGCCGACGTAGCTGCCGACGTTCGGCGCAAATATAACTTCGGCGTCGGGAGCAGCGGGAAGGCCGACGTCTGCGGCTGTTTTCCCGTGCAGCTCGAGGAAAGCCGGAATAAAGGGCTCGAGCCTTATCGACTCAGCGTCTTCCCCTACGAAAAGATGCTCCATAGTGGTATTGCCCGCTATGACGATGCGGCGGATATCCTCCGGCTTTCGCCCTGAGCCTGAGCAGAGCGTTTCCATAAGGGGGATGAGAGTCTCCTCGCGGACGGCGCGCATGAGCTTTTCGCGGCCTCCCGGACGGGAAGACTGGATTATTCTGTTAATAACGTCGGCTCCGTAGCGGATCTGCCCGTTGCCGGAGCTGGCCTTTGCGATTATCCTGCCGGTATCGAGCTCGAGCATGGCGGCAGTTACGGTAGTGGTGCCTATATCGACTGCTATTCCGCAGCCGCTTTTTCCGCAGCCGGGAGCTATACCTGCGGCGAATATTTCGCCGATGGCGTTTTCGTACATGGCCATTTCTTCCGGAGAGCTGAGGTCGGCCGTGCGAATGCCGTTTTTGAAGGCGCCGGCTTCGGAGGGTACCATAAATACGGCGTCGCCCGAGACAAGGCTCTGGCAGGCGAGACGCCAGCCGTCGGCAAACTCTTCGGCTGAGAGCCGGCTGCCGGCGGGATGCTCGACAGTACCGGAAATGAGGCGCACGCGGCACTTTCCGCAGGTGCCGTTGCCTGAGCAGGGCGCGTCTATTTCAACGCCGGCGTTCTGCGCGAGGGTAAGGATATTATCGTTTAAAGATGCAGGAACTTTTACGTCTTCTGAATTCTCAATCTTGAATGTTACGGTGTACATAAAAACCTCCATTGATATTTAATGGGGGTGCATGCGGCGCTGCGCCGCGAAAGAAAAACCCTTAAAACCTTTTGCGGCGGCGCCGAAAGACGGCGCCGCCGCTCCGTTCTTTATGCTTCAGATGCCTTACAGATCGAGGAAGGAATCAGCGTAAAGAGTGTTGTTTCTGATGATATCGCCGGACTTGATGGTTTCCATGAGGCGAACGTCGCAGGGGTTGGCTATGCAGGAGGTAAGGCCGAAGCCCATAGCCATGGCAAGCATGGTGCTGTCAAGGATGGGACGGATGTGCTTGGGAGCGCCGTTGGATACGTTGGAAAGACCGCCGGTGGAGTTGAAGCCCATATCGGAAAGATCCTTTATGAAGTTCAGAACGTCCAGCTGCTTGTCCTGCATTCCCTTTATGACGAGGAAGAGGGGGTCGAACCAAAGGTCCGTGGCTTCCATGCCGTGTTCCATGCCGCGCTCGAGCATTTCCTGGCAGTAGGTCATGCGCTCATCGTTATCGGAAGGAACGCCGGCTTTTGAGCACAGCGCTATGCAGATTGCGTCGTTCGCAGCGGCAAGGTCGATATAGCCGATCCTGTCGCCTGCGTCAGCCGAATTGACGATAGGCTTGCCCTTGGAACGGTTGTAAACGGAGATGCCGGCCTCAATGGCCTTGGTGTTGGCCGTATCGAGGCAGAGAGGAACGTTATCAAAGTTCTCCTGCAGGATCTGGACAGCCCACTTCATGAGTTCGGGGCCGTTCTTCTCGGCCGGGCCGATGTTAACGTCGAGATAAGTGGCGCCGGCTTCGAGCTGCTCCTTGGCCCTCTGGAGAATGGGTTCCGGAGTCATAGTGTCCATAGCCTTGCGGATAACGGGGGAGATGCAGTGAATACGTTCACCGATAACGATAAATTTGCCCATGGTTTCACTCCTTATTTATATTCTTTCATAAACTTAACAAGACCTGTCGCTTCGTTGGGAGCAACAACGATCTTCCAATCAGGAAGCTTTTCCTCGAGCTCGCCCTTAAGAACGGCGACCTTGCCGGGGATTATGAGGGTGTGGTTCTTCACCTTGGTATCGATAGCCTGCTCCGCTATAAACTTGGAAATGCTTCCGGCGGAGAGCTTGCCGGCGGCCCAGGCCGTAAGAACGGAATATCCGCCTGCGTCGGAGATGAGAAGGTTTATAGGCACGCCGCTTCTTTCCAGCTCGCCGGAGACTATAAAGTAGGTAAGAGCGAAGTCAACGGTAGTCGCGCAGACGCTGTTCTCATCGGCTCCGTTGAGCGCATAGAGGCCGGGCTCGACCTTCATGGGCTTCTGCGGGTCGGTGAAGATATTCTGGCGCAGACCGTAAAGCGGGAGAGCCTGAGCATAGCTCATGCCTTCCATTATGACTATGGAACCGTATTTGAGGGTGAAGAGGCTGGCGAGAGCCGTCTGCAGATAGGGCTTGCCCTTGGCAAGAGCGGTGGTGTTTACGAGGGAAGGATAGCCGCAGGTACGGTCCTTATCCTTGAGCGCTGCGCGGCGGATCTGGACAGCCGCGGCAAACGTATCCTTTATATTGTCGAAGGTGACATCGAGGATGAGGTCCTTGCAGCCGAGAGCCTCAATGGCGGCGGCGGTATCGTACAGCTCATCGAGATCCTTGCCGGAAACGCCGAGGACTATGCCGGCCTCGGTAGCTATCTTGACCATTTCCTGGTAGTTGGCAGCGTTTGCGCCGTTGAGAACAGGCTTCTCGGCCTTGCAGGCTTCAACAGCGGCCTTCGCGGCGGAGGGATCCTTGCAGTCAAGAACAAGGACGCGACCCTTGCCCATGGCCTTCTTTACGAGCTCAACGTAAGCAGCCTCGTCATCCTTATACTTAAGGCTGAGGATCTCAACGTACATACGCTCGCCGATACGCTCGTAGTCAATGGCTTCGATGCCGGGGAGCTTTTCATCAAAATGCTCGGGGCAGGCGCATACGCCGTAAAGGCTGCGGGACACGAAGGTCTTGTCATGACGGAAGAGAACGGTCTCGCCGCCGATATTGCGCTTTGCTTCGCCTTCGCCGATGGCGAGGGACTTCATGGGAGGCGCAGTAGCCTCGCTCAGCTTAGCTATGGCGTCTTCGGACATGTACGGGCATTTGTCTATAGTAGTGGTGCCCTGGGCTACCTTCATGGAGAAGGCCATGCAGGTCGGGCAGCCGCACTCTTTGCAGTTTTTCTTCGGGGTAAGCTTGAATATATCCAATCCTTTAAGTGCCATTGTTTCCGCCCTCCTTAAATGAGTGAGCCGATAAGCTCGGCTATCGTCGCAACGGACGCAGGATGCTTGAGGATGACGGCGTTGGAGCCGGACGCAAGGCAAGCGGAGGCCGTGCAGATCTCCATATTAATGCCGCGCTCTTCGCGGGAGCCCCACTCAGGCATATCCTCTTCCGCCACTATGGATTCTTTTACGTTCCATGTTTCGGAGGAGACGGGAGTTATAATGGGCATCTGCAGCATTTTATCGTCCTGCGTGAGGGCGGCGCCTCTTACGCGATCCATAGTGGAGACGACGTACTCAAAGCCGTAGCCGGCGGATGCGGAGCCTACGTTCATAACTATGTTGCCGGGCTGGATGCCGAGCTGGGTTATAAGGACGTTGAGCTGCTTTGCAAGGTTTATGTCGACCGCGCTCTCGGCGCCGACCTTCTGGCCATAGGCCATGCCGACGGAAGCCGCAACGGTTTTATAGTCTTCCTCGCGCGCGGAAAGGAACAGAGCGTTTCTTCCCTCAAGAACAGCGGCCAGCTTATCAAACAAAGCGAGGTCCTTTTCCATGTTCTTGCAGCCCTCAACTACGATGGGTACGTCGACGGCGGCGGCTATTTCCTTCATGACCTCGACGCATTCCTCAACGCTCTTGTTGAGGCCGTCGGGAGAAGCGCCTTCAAAGCTGACGGCAAGAAAATCGGCTCCGGGCATTTCGGAAGCCCTCTTGGCGATCTCTCCGATGCTGCTGCATCCGGCATAGTACTCGGACAGAGCGGGGAGAGAGGAATCGAAACCGAGGTCTGTGATCTCGGCGCCGACTGCGGGACGGTTGGCAATGGGAGCGTCAAACGTATACAGCGGGAGGACATTTTCCCCGCCGATCTTGACGGCCTTTTCTCCGACGCCTAACGTGACTTCATTTATGGCGGCGGAGAATTTTTGCGGTGTTCTCTTGAAAGACATTCCTTCGTTTCCTCCTTTAAACTTGAAGGCTGACTGGACCTTCACAAAACATGATATTTATATTATATAAAAATCTTTTCTGCAAGTTTGTTGAACGCAAGCCTTGCCGGAGAATCCTCCGGAAGCTTTATTGTGGGCTCGCCTGCGCAGTCGAAATCGTATATGTTCTGGTCCTGAGGCACTACGCCGAGAAGCTCAAGACCCTGGTTTTCTATTTCTTCAAGTATCCCCGGAGCAAGCTCGCCGGAGGGAGCGCGGTTGACTATAAGCATCATTTTTGAGGGCTTGAGATCAAGCTCCCGTACGAGCTCTGCTATGCGGCCCACGGCCTGTATGCCGCGGCGGGAGCAATCGGATACCAGCAGCATTACGTCTACCGAAGGCAAAAGGCCCCGGCTTATATGCTCCATACCCGCCTCGTTATCGACTACTATATATTTATATCCGCCGGAAAACTTGCGAAGCTGGCTTTGCAGAAGGCCGTTTACGAAGCAGTAGCAGCCTTTGCCCTGAGAGCGGCCCATAACGAGCATATCGAAATCGTCTTCTTCAATGAGCGCGGAATTGAAGCGGAACTCCATATAATCCTGCTTGCTCATGCTCGAGGGGATGGGGCTGTCCTTTGCAAGCTCAGAGGCGGCGATCTCCTCGCGGATCTCGCCGAGAGTGGCGTCGACCTTTACGCCGAGGACCTCGTTCAGATTGGAGTTGGCGTCGGCGTCGACCGCAAGTATGGGGCTGCGGCCTGCGTGTATCATCCAGTCTATCAGAAGGCCGCAGAGGGTGGTTTTACCGGTGCCGCCCTTACCGGCGACGGCGATAGTAAAAGACATCTATATTCCTCCCTTCGCAGGTATAGATGTTACTACCTGCCAAATGCGAATTTTAACATGATAATACAAGAGTTGTAAAGGGTTTTTCGTGAAAAAAGCTCAAATTATTGTGAATGTGATACGTTGAGCCAGCCCATCTGTGACGATATTGTACTCTACGGAACCGTCGCCGAGGTCTATGCGTTCGCAGCTTACGTCTTTGCCGGTAAGATATGGACGCACAACGCTGTCGAGATCGTCCGACTCGATCTCGCTGAAGAAAACGTCTCTCATCTGATTGTTGGAGCAGCTGTTGAATATCTCGCGTATCATTTCGTAAGAGTTCACTGTGCTGCCTCTACGATAATAACGTTGTTTACAAGATCAAGAGAGCGGATGGAGCCTCTTATAACAGTCTGCACGCCCATGATATCCGTCATGGTGATATTATCTCCGTCTGCAGAGACGCCGCTGACGTATTCACAGAGCTTTTTGCGCTCTCCGGCGCATTCTTCATAAACTGTGGAAAGACACATAGTTTATTCCTTTCTGAGATTCTCAAGAGCGGCAGCGAGCATGGCGTTGCCGGAGGCGTATTTATCAAGCGCATCGTCAAGAAGGTAGGAGGCCTCGCTCTTGCCCATGGCCTCAAGCCTGTGAGAAAGCTCATGGAGCTCTTCGGCGTGATGCTGGTTGTGCTCGAGCATATAACTCATAACGGCGACTGCCTGTTCAACGGATTCAAAGGCCTTGGGCTCTTCATCGTGATGGTGATGGTGGAAACCGGGTTCCATATGCATATTATCATCTCCAAATATATTTTGTTTTTACAAAAATTTCTGTACAAACTAAGCAAAAATATGATAACATAGTTTTATTAAAAAATCAATGATGAGAAGGAGAGAATATTAATGCATGTACATGAGCACGGGCTTGCCCATTCACATACACATACCCACGATCCGGATGAAACCAAAAGAATACTGAATCGGCTTTCCCGAGTGACGGGGCATATAGAGGCGATAAAGAGGATGATAGCCGACGGGAGAGACTGTTCGGAGGTGCTTATACAGCTGGCCGCGGTGCGGTCGGCCCTGAACAACACGGGGATCCTGATATTGCAGAGCCATCTGAGCAGCTGCATAGTAGAGGCTGTGAAGGAAAACGATATGGGAGAGCTGGATGAGCTCAACAAAGCGATGGAGCGATATTTTAAATGATCCGCGGGAAAGAAATCAGGCGGCCTTCAAGGCCGCCTGAAGCATTTATTCGAGTTCGGGGTGGACGGTATCGTCTTCCGCTATCCAGTCGGAAACGTTCGTGATGACGTAAGAATCGGGACCGGTGCGGCTTATTACCCGCTCGATGCCGGAGTTTATTATCTGGCGGCGGCACATGGAGCAGGAAGTGGTGTTCGGCAGAAGCTCGTTCGTCTTTGCGTCGCGGCCGACGAGATAGAGCGTGCCGCCGAGCATGGCGCGGCGGGAGGCGGAGATTATGGCGTTCGCCTCGGCGTGGACGCTCCTGCAGAGCTCATAGCGCTCGCCGCTGGGGATATGGTATTTTTCGCGGGCGCAGAAGTCGAGATCGTTGCAGTTGGCTCTCCCGCGGGGGGCGCCGTTATAGCCGGTGGAAATGATCTCGTCGTTCGTTACGATTATCGCGCCGTATTTTCTGCGAAGACAGGTCGAGCGGAGAAGAACAGAATCGGCGATATCAAGATAATAATTGATCTTATCAATGCGTTCCATTGCAGGACCTCCCGAAAGCTTTTTCATATTTTATCCCCGGCGGAGGATAAAGTCAACGGAAAGCTTGCTTTTGCCCGAGCTTAGGGATAATATGTAGATCGAAACAAGAGGTGAGGGAAATGGCAAAAAGGAAAAGAAGATGGGGAGATCTCCCGCAGGGCAGAAGGCTCAGAAGCATTGATCCCTTCAATGCCTTCACTCCGTTTATTATGAAACGCCGCGGGGATGCGGCGATATTCTACGAGGACGCCATAGAGCTTTCCAAGGTGGAGGAATTCATAAAGGAAAAGCGCAGAGAGGGCCTTAAGGGCTTCGGCATCCTGCATATAATGATCGCGGCCTATATAAGAGTGGTTTCCCAGCGCCCGGCGCTCAACCGCTTTATACAGGGGCAGCGGATCTACGCCAGAAACGACATAGAAGTGATCATGGCCGTAAAAAAACGGCTCGACATCGAAGCCGGCGAGACTATGATAAAGGTCAAGTTCGAGCCGGCGGATACCGTATATGATGTATACGAGCGCCTCAACGCCGCCGTGGACGAAATAAAAACCGGCGAAGAGGACAACAGCACCGAGAAGGCGGCGAACTTCTTTATGAAATGCCCGCGGCTCCTTCTGCGTTTTCTGGTGGGAGCCTTAAAGCTGCTTGATTATTACGGGCTCCTGCCGCAGAAGCTTCTGGATCTCAGCCCGTTCCACGGCTCTATGGTCATAACAGACCTCGGCTCGCTCGGCATAAGGCCGGTGCACCACCATCTCTATGATTTCGGGAACGTTCCGTTTTTCGTAGCCTTCGGAACGAAGCGAAAGGCGGGAGAAGGAGAAAACGAAACGCGGTACCTGGATTATATAGTTACTGTGGACGAAAGGATATGCGACGGCTTTTATTTTTCCAGGGTGCTGCGCACCTTCAAAACGCTCGCGAAGGACCCGGACGTTCTGGCAAAGCCTCCGGAAACGATAGTGGAGGATATAGACTGATACAATTGAATATTATAAAACAGATGCGCCGGCTCGGAAGAGCCGGCGCATTTTTCTCTGAAAAAGTATGGCGTTTTACTCGTTATCCTTCAGCTTGGAAAGAAAAGTATCCCTGTGCCGGCGCATGGCGGCAAAGGTCTTGTCGCTTATGTCGTGCTCTATCTTGCAGGCGTCCGCGGCGGCGGTTTCGCGGTCTACCCCCAGGGCCATGATTATCTCTGTGAGCACCTCGTGGCGTTCGTAGATCTTTTCGGCTATCCGCCTGCCCTTTTCCGTAAAGGCTATATGGCCGCTGTTATCTACTATTATGCATTCTTCACCCTTTAGTCTGCCGAGGGCCCTGCTGACGGAAGCCTTGGAAAGCTTCATTTCATCGGCGATGTCGATGGCGCGCACTGTATTTTTCCTCTTGCCGAGGATGAGGATGGTCTCCAAATACATTTCTCCGGACTCATGCATGTTCATCCCTCCGCAACAACTGTAATTATATATTTATTTTACACTTTAATTACAGGATAGTCAAGTTTTGCCAGGTGAGAGCGGAAATCCCCGCGCCGATAAAGAAAGAGTAAAAAAACGCTTGACAAGTTAGCACGAGCTAACTATAATCAGATGAGAAGTTACCCGAGGGTAATCAAACAATACGGCGAAAAGAGGTGGGCGGCATGATGCCGCTGAATCTGGCAGTTGAAGGAGAAGAGAACATAATCAAAAAAATAGGCGGGAGCCCCGAGATAAAAAAGCATCTGGAGGATCTCGGCTTTGTGGTCGGCGGGAGCGTGAGCCTTATTGCGGCGCTGAACGGAAACGTTATCGTAAAAGTCAAGGAATCCAGGATAGCGATAAATGACGAGATGGCCAGGAGAATAATGATCTGAGCAGCAAGCTTTTTATATAGGAGGAGCAAGATTATGAAAACACTGAAGGACGTACAAATCGGGCAGACGGTCAATGTCGTCAGGCTGCACGGAGAGGGCGCGGTGAAGCGAAGGATAATGGATATGGGGATCACAAAGGGAGTGGAGATCTACGTGCGCAAGGTAGCTCCGCTGGGAGACCCTGTAGAGGTCACGGTGAGGAACTATGAGCTTTCCCTTCGCAAAGCCGATGCGGAAATGATAGAGGTTCGATAGAGCACGGCTTATACCGGGGCGAGGCCCCGAATTTTTAAGCACATAGGTTAGATATAGCTAACCAAGAGCGGAAAGGAAAATGGATATGGATTTGCGGATAGCACTTGCCGGCAACCCGAACAGCGGCAAAACTACGCTGTTCAACGCGCTGACGGGGTCCAACCAGTTCGTGGGGAACTGGCCCGGCGTCACCGTGGAGAAAAAGGAAGGCAAGCTGAAAAAACATGACGGCATCGTAATAACAGACCTTCCGGGCATATATTCTCTTTCTCCGTACACACTGGAGGAAGTAGTGGCTCGAAACTATCTTATCGCGGAGAGGCCCGACGCCATACTCAATATAGTTGACGGAACGAACCTGGAGCGAAACCTTTATCTTACCACGCAGCTCACGGAGCTCGGTATTCCGGTAGTCGTTGCCATCAACATGATGGATATAGTAAAGAAGAACGGCGATAAGATCGATACTGCGGAGCTTTCCCGCCAGCTCGGGTGCAGCGTAGTGGAGATATCGGCGCTGAAGGGCACGGGAGTTATGGAAGCGGCGGAGAGCGCCATCGACGCGGCGAAAAACGGGAAGACCGTTCCGCAGCACACCTTCTCCGGGCCTGTTGAGCACGCCATAGCTCATATAGAAGAGGCGATAGTGCACGAAATGCCCGAAGAGCAGCAGCGCTGGTACGCGATAAAGGTCTTCGAGCGCGACGATAAGGTGCTCGAAAAGCTGAATATTTCCAAGAGCACCATGGAGCATGTTGAGGCCGACATAAGGGCGGCCGAAAAAGAGCTTGACGACGACGCCGAGAGTATAATCACGAACGAACGCTACGTGTACATAGCTTCGGTCATCAAGGCATGCTATAAGAAAAAAAGCGCCGGCAAGCTTTCAGCGTCCGATAAGATAGACAGAGTGGTCACTAACCGCTGGCTCGGCCTTCCGATCTTTGCGGCGGTAATGTTCCTCGTATACTGGATAGCGATGGTGGCGGTAGGCGCGCCGGCGACCGACTGGGCGAACGACGGCCTTTTCGGAGACGGCTGGCACCTGTTCGGCATAGGCGGCAGCAGATATGAAGAGGTATCCGACGAATACGGAGACGCCATGAACGCCGTAAGCGCCTTTTATGAAATAGATACCGAAGCAGAAGATTTTGACGCTGACGCAGCTCTCGCGGAAATGAAGGCCGTACAGGGCGAAGAGAGCGCCGTGATAACGGTTGTAGACGAGGAGACTCTCGCCGATACGGATATGACGGTCTATTTCGACGCCGTTCCAGACGACGCCGACGAAGAGACCACCGTTGGCGTGAGCTACCGCGACGCCGTTTCGTATTTTGAAGAAAAAGGCTTTGACGAACCCGATCCCGCCGACTACGGCGTGTGGGTGCCGGGCATCCCCGCGCTCATAGAGAGCGGGCTCGATAAGATAGGAGCCGCTGATTGGCTCAAGGGCCTTATACTTGACGGTATAGTCGCAGGCGTGGGAGCCGTTCTCGGCTTCGTTCCGCAGATGCTCGTCTTGTTCCTCCTCCTCGCTTTCCTGGAAGCCTGCGGCTATATGGCCCGTATCGCGTTCATACTCGACAGGATATTCCGCAAGTTCGGCCTTTCCGGCAAATCGTTCATACCCATGCTTATAGGCGTAGGCTGCGGCGTGCCGGGCATAATGGCCTCGCGCACGATAGAAAACGAGCGTGACCGCCGCATGACTATAATGACGACCACGTTCATCCCCTGCGGCGCGAAGGTGCCGTTCATAGCGATGATAGCGGGCGCCATCTTCGGAGGCAGCCCGTGGGTATCCACCTCCGCGTATTTCATCGGCATGGCGGCGATAGTGATATCCGGCATAATGCTCAAGAAGACAAAGATGTTTGCCGGCGAGCCCGCTCCGTTCGTAATGGAGCTTCCGGCCTACCACTGGCCGACGCTCGGCAACGTCCTTCGCTCCATGTGGGAGCGCGGCTGGTCCTTCATTAAGAAGGCTGGCACGATCATCCTGCTTTCCACGATAATCGTCTGGTTCACAAGCTACTTCGGAGTAGTGGACGGCAAGCTGCGCATGCTCGCCGAGGAAGAGCTCGATATGTCCATCCTCGCGGCGATAGGCGGCGTGCTGGCCTGGATATTCAAGCCGCTCGGCTGGGGCACCTGGCAGGCGACGGTGGCCTCCATCACGGGCCTCGTTGCCAAGGAGAACATAGTCGGTACCATGGGCATCCTCTACGGCAGCGGCGACGGAACGGTGTACCAGACGCTCGCCGGAGCATTTACCGGCGTCACGGGTTATTCTTTCCTGGTATTCAATCTCCTGTGCGCGCCCTGCTTCGCGGCCATCGGCGCCATAAAGCGCGAGATGAACAACGCCAAGTGGACCTGGTTCGCGATCCTCTACCAGTGCGTGTTTGCGTATGCGATAGCTCTTATGATAACGCAGTTCGGCGGAATATTTACAGGGAACATAAACGTCATAGGCCTGATAGTATCTGTCGCCGTACTCGCGCTGATGGTTTACATGCTCTTCTTCAAGAAGTATAAAGAGGCTACAAAACTCACGGAAAAGCTGAGGGTATAACGAAACCTCAGAGGCAAAGGAGCTGATCTTTACCATGAGCTGGATAATGAACAATCTCGGGACCATAGTTACCACGATCCTGCTCATTGCCGCGGTCGTCGGCATAGTGGCCGTGATGCGCAGAGACAGGAAAAAGGGAAGATCCTCCTGCGGAGGAAACTGCAGCTGTTGTCAAATGGGCGGCTCCTGCCATAAGAAATAAAAGGATCGGGGGGAGACGCAGGATATGTGCGTCTCCCCGCTGCGGTATAAGGGATAAGAAAGGAAAAGGAAATGCATAAGACCGTTGTGGCAATAGACGGCATGATGTGCTCCATGTGCCAGGCGCACATAAACGACGCGCTCAGAAGGGCCTTTGAAGGCATAAAGGTATCTTCCTCGCATGCGAAAAAAAGAGCGGAGATAATCAGCGAGGCCCCGCTCGACGAAGCGAAGCTGCGCGCCGCGATAGAGGAGACGGGCTATAAGGTGCTTTCCGTGAGCTCAGAGCCGTATGAAAGAAAGGGTATTTTCAGGAAAAGGTAATAGATAGCAAAACAAAAAAGGAGATGAAACATGAGCGTAGTAATACTGGGCGGCAACAGCTGCATGGAGCACCGCTACAAGGCGATGTGCGAGGATTATAAGTGCCGGGCAAAGATATTCACAAAGCCCACCGCTTCACTGAAGAACAAGCTCGGGACACCGGATCTGGTGATATTCTTCACGGATGCATTGTCCCACAAGATGGTGCAGGGGGCGCTCTGCGAGCTGAAGGGACAGAAGGCGGTTATCGAGCGATGCCGCACAGGGTCCATGAGCGCGCTGAAGGAGGTGCTGGATAAGCACACCGGCAAAGGCGGGCTCGCAAGAGCTGCAACATAAGAAAAATCAAAAGGCGGACGGTAAAACCCGTCCGCCTTTTCAGTTTGCAGGCTTTCAGACCGGCGGCTGAAAGGAAGTATAGAAGGTCAGAGTGTTCATGTCGGCCGTATAGGTATATGTGCCGGCGTAGTGGTAGGCTCTCGGAGGCTCCATATTGTTGCCGGCGTAGCTGTCAAACTCAAGGCTCCAGGATACGGCGGAGCCGTCCGGCGAGAAGGTTACGCCATCGGCAGGCGTAGCACGGGTGAACTCGCCGACGTATTCCTGAATGGGCATGGCGTAGACCTCGCCCTCATCCGTGACTATGAAAACGCTGCATACTCTGTGCGGGGCGCCGCTTGCATATACAATCAAAAGATGTGCGCCGGGGCCGTCCCAGATTTGGGATATGTACCATCCCGGGTGCGTGCCGCCGGTAACTTCGTCAATATGCTCGCTCTGTATGTCTTCAATAGCCGCCTCGTAGGAATCGAACGAGCCTTCGTATACGGCGAAGGGCTCGGCAGTAACGTAGGCGGCGGGAGAGGCCGGCCCTTCCGGCTCGGGGGGCTCGGGAGGCTCCAGAGCCTGTACGGAAGGAGAGGCCGGCTCGGAGGTCTCAATCGGTCCCGGTGACTCATTTGACTCATTCGGTTCGCCCGGCTCTGCAGGCTCGGGGGAAGCTTGCTCCTGCGGAGGACTTTGCACCTCAGGCGGCGCGGCGCTCTCCGGAGGCTGATCTTCGCCGGTCGCGGGAGTTTCGTCCTCGTTTTGAAGGTCAAGCGTCTGCGCCTCGGATGGAGGCTGCTCCTGAACGGGCTCGGAGCTCTCCTGCCCGTGAGACTCAGGCGAGGCAGCAGAGTAAGAGCCTTCTACGCTATTATCGGAGATCTTGAAAGGCTCGTTTTCGGGGGAGGCGGGAGTTATACCGCCGCCGGAGGGAGAGGAGCTCTCTTCGGAGCCCTCATCCGCGGGCGCGAGCTCCACATGGGAAGGATTCATTGCGCAGGCGGCGAGCGCCGCCAGGCAGATGACGAGCGCAATTACCGTTATTACAGCTTTCGGGCGGCTCCAGCGCAGGATATTCTTTATGCGCTTCTTTATGTCCGAGCCGCCGAAATTCAGCGGGCTCGGCTTTGGAAAACGCTTTTCCTCGCCCAGAGCGAGCAGGGCGGAGCTGTATTCTTTGCGCGAGCCGTCGAGGCTCGTGAGGACCTTTTCATCGCAGCTCATCTCCATGTCCCTGTTCATGAGAAAGAAGGAGAGCCAGCAGAGAGGGTTGAACCAGTGCAGAGTAAGCAGCAGGTAGGCAAAAGGCTTTGCGATATAGTCCAGCCGCTTCAAATGGTACTCTTCGTGCCTGAGCGCGAGCTCGCGGGTCTCGCCCTCGAGCCCGGCGGGAATGTATATCCTGGGGCGTATTATACCGAATATGAAGGGAGAATCCACGTTGACGGAGGCATATACGTTTTTATCAACCTTTTCCGCGCCGAGAAGCCCTCTGCGCAGCCGGACGCAGGTGACGACGGCGTAGACGAGCATCACGGCCATGCCGAGGCACCACGCGAGCATGGCGATATCCGCCCAGGAGGCTCCCGCGGAAACGGGGGCGGCGGCGCTCTGCGCTGCGGGCGGCACTGCCGCGGGAGGAGAGGAAACGGCGGGGATGCTTATGTATTCCAGCGACGCGGCTTCGGAAACTGCCGGAGAGTGAGAGATATAGCGCAATCCGCCGAAGATGCTGAAAACGGATTTCAGAGATACCGGACAGCAGAGCCTGAACGCCGCGGCAAGCCAGAGAAGATAGGAGTATTTCCGCGGAGCCCTCAGCCGCTGCAGTATAAAGCGCGCTATGAGCACAGCCGCGATCACTATGGAGGAGGTGATGCTCATATTGAGTATCTTCATAAATACGGAAGTCATAGCTTTTCTCCTTTTAAGGGCGCCTGCGGGCGCAGGTCACTTCTCTTCGTATTCGTCTATAAGGCGGCGAAGCTCGGAGGCCTCCTCCGGAGATATGCGCTTGCCGCCGAGAAAAGCGGCGAGAAACCCGGGCAGAGAGCCGCCGAAGGTCTGGGAAACGAAGATGTTGCTCTCGCTGCTTTCGATCTCGCGGCGGGGCGCGAGAGAGGTCACAACGGCGTTTTCGTTTTTCAGAAGGCCTTTTTGAGAGAGCTTTTTGATCATGGTGAATACGGTGGATTTTTTCCAGCCGAGCTTTTCAAGGCACAGCTCGGCGAGCTTCATGGAGCTGACGGGCTCGTTTTCCCAAACGAGGTCCATAAGGCGAAAATCGCTTTCGCAGAGTCTTTTCTTTCCCATTTTTACCTCCTTAACCCGGGTCTATTGGTATCGACCAAGTTGATTCTATAACTATAGATCAAAATTGTCAAGCGTTTTTCGAAAAAAAAGAAGGGCCCGCGTTCGCGGACCCTTCATCAGGCGCTTTTTTCAGATCGTATAAAGCAGCTTGCCGTAAGTGGGGTACGGCCAGTACTTGACGGAGACGTTTGCCTCCAGCTTGTCCCCGACCTCGCGCAGAGCCTCCATCGCGGGCAAAACGCTGTCGCGGCAGCAGGCGGAGAGGGCGAAGAGATCATCCTCCGGCATGGCGTCCACGGCCTGCTGGAGCTTATCTGTAAGCTCGGAGAAGGAATCGCACAGCGAGGATACCAGACCGAGCAGCTTCTCCTCAGCCCTGCAGGCCGGCCTTGAGGGCAGAGAGACCTTGAGGGAGAGGGTGTTTGCGAGCTTTCCGGAGAAGGCTATGCAGGCGGGGAGAACATCGCGCCGGGCAAGTTCTATCATAGTGAGCGCCTCTATGCGCACGGCCTTGCAGTAATTCTGCAGCATTATCTCCTGGCGGGAGCGTATCTCCGCCGCGGAAAGGACCTTGTGGCGCTCGAAGAGCTCTATGTTCTTCTCGTCGGCAAAAAGCGGGAGCGCGTCGGCCGAGGTCGGCAGTATCAGCAGCCCGCGGCGGGCGGCCTCCTCGCGCCATTCGTCGGTATAGTTGTTGCCGTTGAAGATGATGCGCTTGTGCTTTTTTATAGTGCGCCGGATAAGGCGGTTGAGCGCGGCGGTGAAATCATCCGCGGCCTCGAGCTCGTCCGCATACTGGCGGAGGGATTCGGCGACAATAGTGTTTATAATGAAGTTCGGGCCGGCTATGGAGAGCGAGGAGCCCGGCATGCGGAATTCGAACTTGTTGCCCGTGAAGGCGAAGGGGGAGGTGCGGTTCCTGTCAGAAGTGTCCTTCGGGAAGGAGGGCAGAACGTCCACGCCTATTTCAAGCGGCTCGCGCTCGCGGGCGTCGTAGGTTTTGCCCTGCTCTATAGCGTCGAGTATCGCGGAAAGCTCGTCGCCCAGAGACATGGAGAGAATGGCCGGCGGGGCCTCGTTGCCGCCGAGGCGGCAGTCGTTCCCGGCCGTGGCCACGGAAAGACGAAGCAGATCCTGGTGCTCGTCCACCGCTTTTATGACGGCGCAGAGGAAGAGCAGAAACTGCGCGTTCTCTGCAGGCGAGCTTCCGGGCTCGAGCAGGTTGGTCCCCGTATCGGTGGAGATCGACCAGTTGTTGTGCTTGCCGCTGCCGTTAACGCCGAGGAAGGGCTTTTCGTGCAGCAGGCATACGAAGCCGTGCCTGTCGGCAACGGTCTTCATCATCTCCATAACGAGCTGGTTATGGTCAGTCGCGGTGTTCGCCGTGCGGTAAACGCAGGCGAGCTCATGCTGCGATGGGGCGGCCTCGTTGTGCTCGGTTTTCGCGGGCACGCCGAGCTTCCAGAGCTCCTCGTCCAGCTCGCGCATAAACGCGGAGACGCGCGGATTTATGGCGCCGAAGTAATGGTCGTCCAGATCCTGGCCCTTGGGCGGGCGGGTGCCGAAGAGGGTGCGCCCGGTTATAATAAGGTCCTTCCGGCGGCTGTACATCGACTTATCTACGAGGAAATATTCCTGCTCCGCGCCGACGTCGGGATAGACCCTTCTGGCGTTGTTGCCGAAGAGCCTCAATACGCGCAGAGCCTGGGTGTTCAGGCTGTCCATCGAGCGCAGGAGGGGAGTCTTTTTATCAAGAGCTTCTCCGCCGTATGAGTAGAAAACGGTAGGGATGCAGAGAGTATTTTCTTTTATAAAGGCATAGGAGGTGGGGTCCCAGGCCGTATAGCCGCGGGCCTCGCAGGTGGCGCGCAGGCCGCCCGAGGGAAAGCTCGAGGCGTCCGTTTCGCCGTTGATGAGGGCGGAGCTTGAAAACTTGTTTATGGCGGTGCCGTCGTCCTTGGGATAAATGAAGCTGTCGTGCTTCTCGGCGGTTATGCCTGTCATCGGCTGGAACCAGTGGGTGTAGTGAGTGGCGCCTTTTGATATGGCCCAGTTTTTCATGGCCTCCGCTACTTCTGCGGCGATATTCTCGTTCAGCGGCCGGCTGAGCTCGACAGACTCCATTACCGACTCGAAAACGCCGGCGGGGAGGGAATCTTTCATTACGGCCTTGCTGAAGACCATGCTGCCGAAGGTATCTGTGTTTTTGTTCATGTGCACACCTCCACAACTATAATCATACCCTCGGCCGCCTGACTTGTCAATAAGCCGGCCTCAGCGGGAAAGTATATATATTGCGAGATTGAGGTACGCGCCGAAAAGGGTCCAGACAAGCAGGGGAACGAGCAGAGCTCCGGCGCCGCGGTCTATCTTCCGGAAGCGGAAAAAGGTTACAAGCTCGGCTGCGAAAAGGCCGACGACCCAGATGAAGGCCGAGAAGAGCTTTCCGGCGCCGAAGAACACGAGCACCCATAAAAAGTTCATCAGCAGCTGCACGGCGTAGACCGTAAGAGCGGGGAAGCGCGCCGGAGAGCGGCTGCGCCAGACGAGCCAGGAGGCTATGCCCATGAGGACGTAGAGCGCGGTCCAGACTATGGGGAAGAGCGCGGCGGGCGGAGCCAGAGGCGGCCGGGGAAGGGAGGCGTAAACGGCTGAGAAGGAGGGAACGAGCAGCGCGGAAACGGCGCCGACGGCGAGAGGGACGGCTATTGAGACCGCGAGAGAAAGGTATTTTTTCATGACAGATCCTCCGTGCACATTGCATTGTAGTTCGGGGAGAAGTTTCTCCCGGAAAATTGTATGCGCCGGATACGTTTTTCTTGCCTGAAAGGCACTGAGGATATATACTTATATAAATTTTATAATGAAAGAGGATGTCAGAATGAAAAAAACGACTCTCAGAAAATATGCAAAGCTCATAGCGGTATCCGGCGCCGGGATCAAGAAGGGCCAGGAGGTCATAATCAGCGCCGAGCTCGACCAGCCCGAATTTGTGAAGATGGTCGTTGAGGAATGCTACCGCGCCGGCGCGAAAAGCGTGCGCGTGGAGTGGAGCTACAGCCCGCTCACGAAGGTGAACGTGCGCTATAAGACGCTCAAGACTCTCTCTAAGGTAGAAGACTGGGAGGTCGAAAAGCTCAGGCACCGCGCGGAGACTCTGCCGGCGACGATCTACCTCGATTCCTCCGATCCGGACGGACTCAAGGGCATGAATCAGGAGAAGATGGCCAAGGCGCAGCAGGCGATCTATCCGGTAATAAAGCCTATACGCGACGAAATGGAAAACAAGTACCAGTGGTGCATCGCCGCCGTTCCGGGCGAGGCCTGGGCGAAGAAGGTATTTCCGAACGAGAGCAAAAGCCGCGCCGTAGAAAAGCTCTGGGAGGCCATTTTGAAGGTATCCCGCGTGGACGACGACCCGATAGAGGCTTGGAAAAAGCACAATGATAACTTTAAGGCCAGGTGCGATTACCTCAATTCTCTCGGGATCGATACTCTTGAATACAAAGCGCCGAACGGAACGGACCTTAAGGTAGGCCTCATTGAAGACGCGCTGTTTCTCGGCGGCGGGGAGCGCACGCTCGGCGGCGATTTCTTCAACCCGAACATCCCCACGGAGGAGATTTTCACCACCCCCATGCGCGGCCGCGCCGAGGGCATAGTTTACGCCTCGAAGCCGCTTTCGTTCAGGGGCGAGCTCATAGAGAACTTCAGCGTGAGATTTGAAAACGGCAAGGCAGTGGAAGTGCACGCGGAGAAAAACGAGGAGCTGCTGAAAACGCTCATATCCATGGACGAGGGCGCGGCCTACCTCGGCGAGTGCGCGCTCGTGCCGTATGATTCGCCGATAAGCAATTCCGGCATACTTTTCTACAACACGCTCTTTGACGAAAACGCCGCCTGCCATCTCGCGCTCGGCATGGGCTTTGCCAACTGCATAAAGGACTACGGCAACTACACTCTCGAGCAGTGCCGCGAAAAGGGCATTAACGACTCCATGATCCACGAGGACTTTATGATAGGCACGCCCGACCTCGATATCACCGCCGTAACGCGCGAGGGAAAGAGAGTGCCCATATTCAGAAAAGGCAACTGGGCGTTCTGAAAACGCCCGCTGTAAAGCGATCCCGCCGGGGGCTTATGCTTTTTTCATAAGCCCCTGAAGGGAGCTTACTCCAGCTCCTCGAGGGCGTCGGCGAAGGCGTCGAGCGCCTCGGCGGAGATCATGTCCTTCATATAGGGCACGGCGTCGATGAACTTGAAGGTGCGCCCGGCCTCGAGCAGCGGATGGTTGAGGACCTGCGGGAACATCTTTTCCACTATCGCGCGGAGCTTCGGCGTATCGAGAATCTCGCCCACGGTGGTCTCCATGCTGTAGCGCCCGGAGGACTGCTTTTTCGCGGCGAGGGTCTTTACGTGCTCCGGCTCGGCGCCGAAGGCCATGCCGGCGCGGAGCGCGGCGATGTTCTTTTCGGCGATCCCGGGCGCTTTGCCGCCGAGCTTCGCGGCGACGCCCTTTTCTATGAGCTCGGGCGGGAGCATGCGCATATAGCCCAGAAGCGCGCCGATGAGGATGTTGTTGGCCATGCGCTCGTCGCCGAGCTCGCGGGCCATCGTTTCGGCCGGTACGTCGAGCAGACGCACGCCGCCGGCCTTTATACGGGAGGCGCAGCGGTCTGAATTTCTGATTAAAAGGCCGCCCTCCTCGAGCTCGGAGACGCTTGCGCGGCAGGCGTCTTCATTCATGGCGATAAGGCCCATGTACTTTCCCGGGAGAGGGGAGACGACGGGCTTATCGCTCAGTACGACGGTGCAGCGGGCCGTGCCGCCGCGCTGGGCCGCGCCGTACCAGGGGACGTAGGTCGCGTGGCAGAAGGCGGAGGCGCTTTCGGCGAGCGAAACGCCCGCGGAGAGCACGCCCTGCCCGCCGGAGCCGGAAATCAAAAGAGTGTATCTCATTCTCCGAACCTCTCTTCCTTGTCCGCGAACACCTTGCAGGGGAAGTATTTCTCCGTATGGCTCTCCATGAAATCAAGGCTTTCGAGAGGGCTCATGTGCCAGGTGGTGGGGCAGTTGGTAAGCAGCTCTATGAAGGAAAAGCCCTTTCCCTCGAGCTGGTTTTTGAAGCCCTTCATTATGCCGGCCTTCGCCTGGCGCACTCCGGCCGGGGTGCGCAGCGAGCAGCGCATAACGAGGCGCGGGGCCTCGAGCTCCTTTATGAGCTCGCACATCTTCAGCGGCCAGCCCGTGCCGAGAAGCGTTCTGCCGCCGGGGGCGGTCGTCGCCTTCTGGCCGATGAGCGTGGTGGGGGCCATCTGGCCGCCCGTCATGCCGAAGATGGAGTTGTTGGCGTAGATGACGGTTATGTTCTCGCCGCGGTTGGCGGCGGACATTATCTCCGCCAGGCCTATGGAGGCAAGGTCGCCGTCGCCCTGGTAGCAGAAAACGAGGCAGTCCGGCCGGCAGCGCTTTATGCCTGTGGCGACAGCGGGGGCGCGGCCGTGCGCCGAGCCGATGATGTCAAGATCCCAGGAGACGAGCCCCTGCGTGGAGCAGCCGACGGGGAGAACGTAGATGGCGTTGTCCTTCTGGCCGAGCTCGTCTATGACCTCGGCTATTATGCGCGTGGCCGTAGCGTGCATGCAGCCGGGGCAGTAGGAGGAAGCGTTGGGAAGTATGGATTTCGGCCTTTCGTATAGTACGCTCATGCTTCCGCCTCCTTTTCACCCTTGATTATCGCTTCGACGGCCTGCCTGGTCTCGAAGTCCGTGAGCAGCACGCCGCCGGAGCGGCCGTATTCGTAAACGGGGGCCCGCCGGGCGACAGCCGCGGCGACGTCCTCCTTCATCTGGCCGGGGATGGTCATTTCTATATCAATTATCCCCTTTACGCGGGAGTAATCGAGCTTATCGAAGCTGGCGGAGGGGAACGGGAAGACGGTTATGGGGCGGATCATGCCTATCTTACAGCCGTCTTTTCTCATATCCTCGACTACCTGCTTGGCTACGCGCGAGGCGATGCCGTAGGCAGCGACTACGTACTCGGCGTCCTCCAGATACAGCTCCTCGACCTGCACGTCCTGCTTCTGCCAGCGTTTGGTCCTCTCGGCGAACTGCTTGTTGAGCCCCTCGAGGCCGGCCTCGTAGATCGGGGAGATGAGGTGCGCCGGGCGCTTTTCGCCCGGGCGGCGGCCGAGAGTCCACGAAGACTGGGAGAACTGATCGGGCTCGCGCATCGGCGGCAGGACTACGTTTTCCATCATAGCGCCGAGGCAGCCGTCTATGAGTATCATGACGGGGTTTCTGTCCCTCTCCGCGAAGTCGAGGGCGTTATACGTGAGGTCCACTATCTCCTGCACGGTGCCGGGCGCGAAGACCATCACCCTGTGCCCGCCGTGGCCGAGAGCCTTGGTGGCCATGAGGTAATCGGACTGCGCGGGCTGCACGCTGCCGAGCCCCGGCCCGCCGCGGGAAACGTCCGCAATGAGCGCGGGGATGCGCGCCGCCGCGAGGTAGGATATGCCCTCGTTCTTGAGGCTTATGCCCGGGCCGGAGGAGGAGGTCATGGCGCGCACGCCCGTGGCCGCCGCGCCGTAGACCATGTTTATGGAGGCTATTTCGCTCTCGCCCTGTATGAACGTGCCGCCGAGGGCGGGCAGGCGGGAGCTCATATACTCCGGTATCTCGTTCTGCGGGGTTATCGGGTAGCCGGCAAAGAAGCGCACGCCGGAGCGCACGGCGGCCTCGGCCAGGGCCTCGCAGCCCTTCATGAAGGCTTTTTCTCTCTTTACTTCTTCCATGCTCAGGCCTCCTTTTCTATGCGTATGGCGGCCTCGGGGCACACGGCCGCGCAGCTCAGGCACCCCACGCACTTTTCTTCCGCGGCGGGAGCCGCCGTGCGGTAGCCCTTGCCGCCGGACTTTTCGCTTATCGCCAGAACTCCGCTCGGGCAGTACTTAACGCAGAAGCCGCAGCCCTTGCAGAACTTTTCGTTCACGGTGATCCTGAAGGCCGGGCCGCTTTTGGCCTTTTCGGCCTTCGGGGCGTACTGCTTATCGTAGTTGTTCTCTATCGTGCGGATGAGGCGGGAGACCGTGGTGTTCACGGGGGTGGGCACGCCGTGCTCGGCCCCGAGGCGCTCGACGGCGCCGTTGAGGAAGTCTATCTCCGTCTTGCTCTTCGTCATCATGACGTCCTGCGCGAGGGAGGGGTAATGCGCGCCCGAGCTCTTGCGCGCCGGGGGCAGCACCTGCGACATGAAGTACCCGAAATCGAGCTTCACTCCGCACGCCGCGGCGACTGCCACGGCTTCTTTTATCATATCCACGGCCATCAGCGTGAACTGCGGGTCGGCCCCGGCCTCGCCGCCGCGCAGGCGCACGAGCGCGCAGCCGGCGTTTACGGCGACGTTCACGAGAAGCTTATACCATATTTCGGTAGCTATATCCTCGGTGTATTCGGCGGTTATCCCTCCGGCGCGGAAAAGCGAGCAGAGCTCGGCGCCGAAGCGCTTTTGCTCCTCGCCCTTTACCTCGCTGCCGAGGCAGACGTTCGTCTCTCCGAAAAGGCCGGAGGTGAGAACGCCCGGGGCCTCCATTATGGCGGACATATTCAGGCAGCCGCAGAAGATATTTTCCCGCGGCACGGCCTCGGCTATTATATCGACGTTTCCTATGCCGTTCTGCAGGGTTATTACCTTCGTTTTTTCCGAGAGGACGGGCTTTGCCGTCTCGAGGGCGGCTCTCGTATCCGGGCCCTTTACCATAATGAGCACGGCGTCCTGCTTTTCAAGCCCTTCGGCGCCGACGGAGGCTTTCATGGGAGTGGGCTCCGGAGCGGGGCCATCTTCTCCGTAGGTCTTCACGCTTATCCCGGGGGAGGAGAAGGAATCGGCCATGGCCTGCCTTCTTACAACAAGGGTAACCTCGGCTCCGCCGCGCTGCAGGTAATAGCCCAGAAGGCTGCCCATAGCGCCGGCGCCGATAACGGCGATCTTCAAATCGACCATCTCCTTTACTGGCTTATTTCGTCACTTTCTTTTTCTCTGAGCTTTTCGAGCTCCTCCTGCTCGAGCTGGCGGTAGGCCACCTTGCCTATCTGGGTTTTCGGCAGCTCCTCGCGGAACTCTATATCGTACGGCATGGCGTACTTGGCAATGTTCTCGCGGCAGTAGCGCAGCAGGCGTTGCTTCGTGGCCTCGTTTGCCGGAACTCCTGGCGCAAGCTGCACGAAGGCCTTCGGCTTCTGCATCCTGTAGGGGTCCGGCACGCCGATGACGCAGCTCATCTGCACGTCGTCGTTCGCGTCGAGTATATTCTCTATGCGCGCGGGGTATACGTTGTAGCCGGAGGCTACTATCATGCGCTTCGATCTGCCGCGGAAGTAGACGAAGCCCTCCTCGTCCATTACGCCGAGGTCGCCCGTGTAGCACCAGGTGAGCCCGTCGGCATGTTTGCGGAGGGTCTGCGCGGTCTCCTCGGGGATGCCGGCGTATTCCTTCATGACGGCCGGGCCGGCGAGCAGTATCTCGCCCTCCTCGCCGTAGGGCAGCTCCTCGTCCGTGCCGGGCTTTACTATTTTTATGTATGTGTCCGGGAAGGGCAGGCCTATGCTGCCCTCCTTGTGCATATGCGGCGGGGTGAGGCAGCAGGCGGAGACGGTCTCCGTCGCTCCGTAGCCCTCGCGCACCTGCACGGCGGAGTTGTGGTCGTAAAGAAATTTATCGAACTTCTTTTTGAGCTCTATGGAGAGCGAGTCGCCGCCGGAGAAAACGCCCTTGAGCGAGCTCAAATCCGCGCCGTCCATCTTCTTCAGGCGCAGAAGCGCTTCGTAGAGAGTGGGCACGCCGGCGATGAAGTTGCACTTGTATTTCGTAATGAGCTTCGCGTAGCTCGCGGCCGTAAAGCGCGGCACGAGAACGCTGCGCCCGCCGTTCATGAGCATAGCGTGGATGCAGACGCCGAGACCAAAGCCGTGGAATATCGGCATGGCGGCGAGCATCCTGTCCCCGGGGCGGAACATGGGGTTGGTGGCTATTATCTGCTTGCCGAAGGCGTTGAAATTGCGGTTTGTGAGCACTATTCCCTTGCTCGTGCCCGTGGTGCCGCCGGAATAGAGGATAACGGCGGGGTCCTCGTCAAACCGCTTCACCTTGTAGTTCCAGGAGCAGGCGCGGCCGAGCTTTATGAAGTCCGCCCAGCGGATTATAGGCGCGTCGGAGGGGATCTTCTGGATCTTGCGGCCCTCCGTGAGCATATAGCCGGCCTTGAGCGGGCGGCTGAGCTCGTCGCGTATGCGGGCGATGATTATGTTCACTATCTCGGTGTTTTTGCGGATGCGCTCGAACTTGTGGTAAAACTGGTCGAGCGTGATGGCCGTTACCGAATGCGAGGAATTGAGATAGAATTCTATCTCCTTCTCGGCCGAGAGCGGGTGCACCATGTTGGCTATGCCGCCGACGAGATTCACGGCGTAGAACATATACACCGCCTGCGGGCAGTTCGGCATGGCGATGGTGACCGCGTCGCCGGGGCGTATGCCTATGGTCTTGAGCGATTTGGCGCAGGCCTCTATGCCCTGTATCATGGCGCGGTAGGTAGTGGATCTGCCCATGAAATCGAAGGCGACGTAGTCCGGATAAAGGCGCGCGGCCTCGGAAACGGCCTCGAAAAGGCTGCCCTTGAAGTAGTCAAGGTGCAGGGGCAGATCGCCGAGTGAATCCTTCCAGGGGGTTTTTGCTGTAATTTCCTGCATAATTTTTCCTCCGTATGGAAAAAACCGGTCTGACAGAAACCTGTCCGAACAGTATAGCACATAACGGGAGAAAAAACCATGGAAGTTTTGCCCTGTTCGCGACGGGGGTAAAAGGAAAGCCCGGCGCGGCGGCGAATACCGGCTGGCGCTGGAGGAGATGGAAACGGCCGTTCCCACAGCGGGGCGAGGCGGGGATCCGGCCGACGAAATAGCTCTTCGAGATATGCTGAACCGCTTTCTGGAGAGCCTTTCAGAGGAGCAGCACTCGATCATTGTTGGAAGATACTGGTATTTTGACTCCGTAAACGAAAGTGCATAGTTGGTAAAGAAGTAATAACAAAACAATAGACAGAAAGCCTTGCTATTCCAACTTGAAATTCAAAGCAACAAAGCTTTGAACTAGTCTTTCTTAGAAGGTTGACTTTTAATGCCGCTACTGATATACTGTCAGTAGTGGTGATAAGCCATACAGCAGCGGGAAAGGAGTTTTTACATGAGCGATTGTACTTGTCAAACTGGATGCTGCGAGATGGACGGCAATTCATGCGGATGTCAAGGCGGAACGATAGGTGGCATGACAAAAGAAGAACGAAAGAGGCTTCTTACTGAGTACATAAGAGATTTAAGAGAAGAACTTGAGGCGGCAGAGGCCGCTCTTGAGGAATTAGGAGAGGAGCGTTGATTTGAATAGCTTGTCAAATGAAAAACGATTAGGAAGAACGGTTTTTCTCTTGGGAATCATGGCTTTTCTTGCGCAGGGTGACAATTATGCTGCTGCGCCTATGATTATTGAGATTTCAAAAGAACTGAACATTGAACTGAGCAGAGCTGCCGTTTCCGTAACAGCATATATGCTCCCGTTTGGTTTGTTTACGCTTCTATACGGCCCTTTGGGAGACAAAATCGGAAAGGCAAAAGTCTTAAAAACCTGCGCCTTTCTAACGGCCATTTTCAGCGCATTGGGCGCTGTAGTATTTAACCTGAGTTCTTTAATCACTGTTCGTGCTTTGAATGGTATGTTTGCTGCCGGTACATTCCCGGTAACAATGGCTTTGATAGGCGACTTGTACGGAAAAGACCCAAAAGCTGTTCAGAACGCGCTTGGCAGGGTTATGGGGATGATGTTTCTCGGCGGTGCTGTAGCGCCTGCGATCGGCGGGTTGCTCTCTCACCTCGGCTCTTGGCGGCTGGTTTATCTTGCTTACGGCATTGCAGAAATCATCGTTGCGATTCTCATGCTGAAAGTTATTCAAGTGCCTGCTACGGAATCAATGAATGGAAAAACGGGGAATCCCTACAAGATAGCATTTTCTAATAAGCGGTTGCTCGCAACAGTTTCTCTATTGATTCTTGTGGGATTCGCTGCGCTTGGCAGCTTTACATACACAGGGGATTATGTCCAATCGAAAACCGGCTATAATATCCTCATCATCGGCTTGATTTTGAGCTGCTATGGGTTAGGAACCGTCATCGGCGGTCGTCAGTCGGGGACAATTCGCGAAAAAGTCGGCAATACGATCTTTTTGATCGCTGGAATGGTCGGCTTTGCAGCTTGGTCAGTTATGGGCTGGTGGAATCACACAGCTTTATTATGCCTTTCCCTATTTGTGTATGGTTTTTGCTTTATCATGATCCAGCCTGCGCTTGTTGCAACGGCCCAGCAGCTTATTCCGAAATTCCGCGGAGTAGCCATGTCCTTATCTTCTTTCTGCATGATGATCGGAGGCGCAATCGGAACATCATTAAACGGTAAAATTATCAAGACATCAGGATATCCCCTTATGTACGTCATTGCTGCTTGCGTTATTCTGCTTGCTGGTATTCTTGCAGCAATAAACATGAAACAGATGAAACGAATTCATTCAAAAACGGAGGTGTAAAGATGTGCTGTTCAACTGAAAAATCAGCGGGATGTAGCTGCACGCCGGAGGGAACAACTTGTAGCTGCGGATCAAGTGACCACAATCATGAAGCCGTTCCCTGTGCCTGTCATGGATATGGACTGCGTTTAGAGGGGTTTGTCGTACCGTGCCTTTTAATGCTGCTACAGCAGGAACCTGCGCACGGATATGAACTATATGAAAAGCTCTCCGCACTCCCATTCCTTAAAACACTACCAGATCCAAGCGTCGTTTATCGGCAACTGAGAAATATGAAGTCGGAGGGCATGGTAAAATCTGAACTTGTGCCGGGAAAAGGCGGGCCCGCCCGTACCGTATATTCTATCACTGAGTATGGCGAGGAATTTTTACTGGCCTGTAACACAAACCTGCGCGGTGTCCGATGCATGATCGACAACTATCTATTGCTGTTCCCGGCAGAAAACGCAAATAGCTAAAAACAATCTTTGGGGGAGGTATATGATGAGAAAGCTCATAAAGATTAAAGGTATGTCCTGTGAGCATTGCAAAGCTGCTGTCGAAAAGGCCCTTATCGGCGTTCTCGGCGTATCATCGGCTGTTGCAGATTACGTAAAGGGAGAAGCTGTTCTTGAATTGACAGAGGTTGTTTCGGATCAACTATTAGTGGACGCGATCACCAAGAATACGCCGTTTGAGGTGATAGGGATAAGGGCAATATGAGTAATCGGAGCGCGGCAAAGGATGCAAGGAGGTAAAAAAGATGAAAAGAGCGTTTGCACTTCTGCTTGTGGGAATACTGCTTTTAAGCGGATGCTCGAGCCAAAAGGACGAAGGGTCTGCAGCAGAGGAAAAAACGACCGGCGCCGGGCCTTTCTCCGTATACGAGGTCACACAGCGCGAGGACGGCGGCGAAAAAGAGCTTACGATCTCGATCATGCAGACTAAAGCGACACAGGCCGACGAAATAATCATGCGCGACCAGTTTTTGGCCGCGACCGACGAGGCGTTTACGGAGCCGGTGGTATTGCAGCTCAACGGGGAGCTCTGCAAAACTGTCGACGAGGCGAATCTGCAGTATATATACGTTTATACCGCGCGGGTCCCGCTTTCGGCGAAGGGGCTTTGGCTGCGCACGCCGGAGTGTGTAATAGACAAGCGCGGCGAGCTGCAGTATACCCTTTTCACAGAGTACGAAGTATCTTTTATCCAGGACCCGAGCAACTCCGCGGGAGAGCTAACAGTGCTGAACTTCAAGGCGGAGAGCGCGGAAAAGCTGCCCTACGGCGGCATGCTCGTGCTCGGGCAGAACTGCTATAAATGCATAGGCGGCGACACGGACGAAGAGACGCTCAAGGCCGAGCTGCAGTTCCGCATACCGGAGCAGGTGGGCGAGCAGACGCGCGATTTCTTCTTCGAGGCGCACCAGGCGGTTTTCTGGGCCAGCTACCGCGAAACCGTTCCCGCAGGCGCACTTTATGCACCTGTCTGAGCATCGTTTGAGCAAATATACAAAAAGCCCGGCGCGGGTGCGTCGGGATTTTACTTCGCGCGCGGGGCGCGCGGTATTTTCTTTATGACTCGGCGATCAAAGATCGGTGTAGACGTCGATGACGGGGTCTCTGTCGCAGAGGGCGGCGAGCTTGGGGAAGGTGGAGGTGAAGTGCTCGGTATTGTTGTGGAAATCTATCGCGGCCTGGTCCTTCCAGAATTCGATGACGCCGATGAGCTGCGGGTCGGACAGGCTTACGTTGAAGGAATAAACTCCGCCGTTTCCTTCCTCGGCGAGAGCCTTCTTTACGAGGTCTTCCGTGAGGGCCTTGAAGTTTTCCACTTCGCCTTCCTTAACGTGCATCTGGGCTACTATCTTAAGCATGATGTTTTCTCCTTTCAGAATGTTTGGTTTTCCTGATCTGGCTTTATTATAGACGAAGAAGAGCCTTATGTAAATTTGACTATCCGGGAAAAATATTGTAAAATACCGACAGGTTTGCGCCATTCCGGCGGGTAAAAGCCGGATTGGATTGAGATATACTGATATTGGATTGTAAAATCCTGCACGAAAGGGAGATCTTAATGGAGAGCGGATACCCGGTGATAAGAGAGGTAGTTTACGTGGCGCCGCAGGAGAACTGGAGCTTCCCGCTCCATAAGCACGAGGAGGCGGCCGAGCTTTCGCTCATAATCGGCGGGCGGGGAACGTTCTACTGCGGCGGGGAGCACAGAAGAGTTGAAAAGGGGATGCTGGTGCTGAAAAACCCGGGGCTCTCGCACTCCGAAAAGTCCGACGGCGAGGACCCGCTCGAGCAGATCTGCATCGAGGCGGAGAATATCCGCGCCAAGGGCCTGCCGGAAAACTGCGTAGTTCCGCCGGGGGCGGACCCCGTAGTCCCCGCCGGGGAGGACTTTGCCTTTCTGCGCGCGTGCTTTGAGTTTATAATGCACAACAGCGAAAGGCCCGGCTTCGAGCAGCTCTGCGGCAAGGTGCTGGACGCCGCGATAGAGCTCATACGCAGGCGCGGCGCGCCGGAGGCGGAAAAGCGCCCGGCGAAGGGAGAGGCGGAGCTGATACCCGCCGTGCTGGAATATATCGACGCGCACTATCACGAAAAGATAGTCATAAAGGACCTCGCGGCCGCCTTTTACGTCAGCGAGGGGAACCTCAGCCGCCGCTTCAAGAAGCACACGGGCTTCACAATAAATAATTATATTGTGAGCAAGCGCATGGGCGAGGCGCAGCGCATGCTGATATTTGAGGACGGCGACATCAAGGACATAGCCCGCCGCTGCGGCTACGAGGACATACAGTATTTTTACCACGTTTTCAAAAGCTGCGCGCACTGCGCGCCGGCGGAGTTCAGGCGGAGGTACAAAACGGCCCTGCAGAAGAGGAGCGTGAACGCCTCCGAGAGGGCGGAATAGCCCGAACGCGGGAGCGCGGAGAAGGCGGCAGGGAACATGAGGAGCATGGGAGGCGAACATGATGACAGAAGGCAAAAAGGCCGCGAAGGGCAGAGGCATAGCCATAGGCGCGGCGGCGCTGCTCCTGATTGCGGGAGCGCTCGTGTTCATGCATGCGAAAAGGGCGCGGCTGAGCATAGATATACCGCGCGATAATATTGACTATATCATCGTGAACTGCGCAGACTTGGGCCCGAGAAAGCTTGATTACGCGGAGCATTCCGGGATGATAGACAGCCTTGCCGAAATGCTTTCCGGGGAGTATGAGCTCGCCGGGCGCTGGAGCAGCGGCGGAAGGGCGGGCGGCGGCCCGAACGCGATATTTTTCTACGTCGGGGGGAGCCGCGAGCCCTTGAGGATACTTTACGTAAGCGGCAGAGTCGCCGTGGAGCGGAGCCGCGCCGGGCAGTATTATCTCTACAGAAAGCCGGATGCCGAGCTGAGATTCAGCGAGCTCGAGGAGTACGTGGATAAATACGGCGTCTTTTCGCGCAGCTGAAGCCGAAGGAATAGTATGCAAAAGCCCGGCGCAACGCGCCGGGCTTTCCTTTTGCCGCATGGCAAGGGGGCGGGATACTTGAAAACCGCGGGGAAAAGGAGTAAAATAAATAAAATTGCCGAGAGGGGAGAAGCGACTCCTCCCGCGCGGCGAAAAAGAAAAAGAGGTACTTTTCTAATGAACTGGTTTATCTGCGCGCTCATCTGTCTGCTCGGCTGGGGCTTCGCCGACCTTTTCTACAAAAAGAGCTCCGACCCGAACGACCGCTGGTCTCATCTGCGCATCGCCGTATGGGTCGGCCTCGTGATGGGCGTTTGCGCCTTCGCGCTGCTGCCGTTGGCGGAGACCTCGATGTCCCCGGCGGCGCTCGTAAAAAACGCCGTGAAGTATTCCCCGGCGTCGCTGTGCTACATAATCTCAATGGTCATCGGCTACGCGGGGATGAGATATCTTGAAATAAGCATAATCTCCCCGGTGCAGAACGCCTCGGGCGCGATGTCGGCAATATTCATGATGATATACTTCCTCGCCGTGGGCCGCATCGCGAGCTTCGGCGAGACCTTCGATACGCTCACGCTCATAGGCACGGTGCTGATAGTGGCGGGCGTCATCCTCCTTGCCGTCGTGGAGCACAAGCTCGCGAGCGCGGAAAAGGAGCTCGCTCCCGCGGAGCGGAAGTACCGCTTCGGCGCGCTGGCGCTCATATTCCCGCTGCTCTACTGCCTCTTCGATACCATAGGCACGGCCGCGGACGGGATAATCCTCGACGAAGAGGTGGGCCTCGGCCTCGGCGAAATAGACGTCATCATCCTCTACGGGCTCACGTTCCTGCTGGCCGGCATAGTGGCCTGGATATTCCTGCTGATAAAGGAAAAGCGCGCCTACAACCCCTTTGCGAAAAAGGAGCTGACAAAGGGCGCGGCCGCCTGCTGCGAGGAGTTCGGCCAGGTGTTTTACGTCTACGCCATGGCGAAAAATCCCGTGGTCACGGCGCCGATGGTGGCGGCCTACTGCGTGGTATCCATGCTGCTCGGGCGCATCGTGATAAAAGAAAAGCTCAAGGCGAAGCAGTACGCCTGCATCGCGGCGGTGGTAGTCGGGATAATTATGCTGGGGATTTCCGAAGGTCTCAGCGAATGATTCACGATAAATGCCTTGCGGAATGTATCCGTGAGATTTATTCAACGAAAGGATTCCCCCTCCGTGGGGAAGCTGTCATGAGCGAAGCGAATGACTGATGAGGGGCGCCGCAAGTTTGCTTGCAGCTGTTGCGAGCGCCCTTAATTACTGCGGAGGAGGGAATAACGCCCATCATCCGCCTCGGCCTTACGGCCTCGGCACCTTCCCCTCAAGGGGAAGGCGAGAAGAATTTTTCTACTCAAGGAGGTTTCGATATGGAAAAATTCATACCCTATGAAAAGCTCTCGAAGAAAAAGAAGAGAGAGCTGGACAAAGCCCGCCGCGGCGGCTGGGGCGCTCTGAACCCCGTGACGCGGCGAAGCGAAAACCCGAAGGCATACAACAGACAAAAGGCACGCCGATGGAAGCTCGATGAGCGTTCCGGCGTGCCTTTTGAATTAAAGAGAGGATCATTCAATCTCTACGTTATCGACTCCGTATGTAAGGATTATATTTATCAGCTCGTTGCGGGAGCGGTTTGAAGCGGCCGCAAGCTCATCGAGCCGGGCAAGAGTTTTTTCCGAGATGCGGACGGTGATGACCTTGTTGCCGTCATCTCCGCGTTTTTTTATTACCAGCGGATCGTTCTTCATTAAAGCTCACTCCTTGAACTGTTCATACGGCCTGAATATGCGGCAGTATTGATAAAAACTATAGTCGTATAGTTTTTATCAATATTTTTACCAATGTACACCTTACGGAGAAGAAAAGCAATAATTAAAACAAATTTCACTTATAATATATAAATGTAATACTTCTCGGGCGCGCCGCCCCGCCCCGGAGAGGGGAGCTTTCCGCCGCGGGGCGGGGGAGAAAAGGGCTGAGAAAAGACAAGCGAAATGTACGGAATCCCCTATGGACAAAACCCATAATATGGTCTATAATCTCCTGCGGGCGCGAAGGCACGCCCGAAAGCATTTCAGTTTGGAGGATAATAAAGTGAAAAGAGTATTGGCAGTTTTCCTCGCCGTGCTTATGCTGGCGGCGCTTTTCAGCGCCTGCGGCGAGAAGAAGGCAAAAACAGAAACCGCGCCCGAGACCAAGGGCGAAGAGCAGAAGACGGAGATCCCCAACCCGACGACCGAGTACGCCTCCCTCGAGGAGATAAACGAGATCACCCACGGCAGGCTCGCGCATCCCGCGGTGATGGGCGTTACGGATGAGAAGTTCAGCGTCATCGACTGCGGCGACTACAAGATAGCCCAGTATGACTACAGCGTCAACGGCATACCCTACACCTTCCGCTTCTCCGACTACGTCGAGGACGACATTTCCGGCATCTACGAGGGCGGAGCCCTGCTCTTCGGCAAGGAGATAGCCGAGGAAGTCAAGGAATTCGAGGGCGGCAAGGCCGCCAGATTCTTCACCACCGACGGCCAGTACGTGTTGACGGCGAAGGACAACGGCGCGCTCGAGCTCGAGACCTTCAAGGGCATAGCTGACGAGCAGCACAGGATAGTCGGCGACTACGGCGAGGCCGAGGGCATGGCCGCGCAGTTCGTGGGCGACTGGCACGAGCAGATAGCCGGCCGCGGCATGATGACCGTCACCGCCGAGAACGAGAAGCTCCACTTCTCCGCCAGGTGGGCCGGCAGCTACAAGGACGCCTACGTCTGGGAGTTTGACGGCGAGGTCGGCGCGGACGGCAAGATAGAATATAAGGACGGCCTGAGGCAGCTCATGGAGTACGACGAGACGGGCGCCGCCACCGAGAAGGAGCGCAAAGAGGACAACTCCGGCGTTATCTGGCTCGACGGGGAAGGCAACATCGTCTGGCAGGATAACGACTCCGAGGGCAGCGAGCCGGCGGTATTCGTAAGGAACTGACGGCAGGGCGAAAAACAAATAAAGCAAAGGCGCGCGGATGCTCACCCGGCATCCGCGCGCTTTTTTTGCTTTGCCTGGAAGGGAAGGGCGGCGGTAGTCCCGCGTTAGGACGCGGGTGCTACAATACGGTGACTCAGCGGGCGGCCGAGCGCAGGGAGGACCGGCGCGCGGACTTCGGCCCGCTCTACTATTATTCAGAGGTGAAACGAGATGGATACTGTCAAGGTAGAGCTGCGCGATCCCGGAGCGAAGGGCAGGCAGCTCAGGCGCGCGGGGATTGTACCGGGCGTGATATTCGGAGCGGGGCTGGAGGAGTCTCTGGCCGTGCAGATGCCGGCGCTCACCGCGGGGAAGCTCAGGCGCAGCAAGCGGGTGGGGAGCCTGGTGGAGGTTCAGGTCGGCGAAAAGCGCTACCAGACCATGATAAAGGAGCTGGACTACCGCAGCCTGACGGACGAGATAGTGCACATAAGCTTCCAGAGCCTGGAGAAGGGAAAGAAGACGAGAGGCGTGGCGGACATAGTGCTGCTGAACAAGGATAAGGTGCAGGGCTTTCTTGAGCAGATACAGATGAAGGCAGAGCACAGGGCCGCGCCGGAATACCTGCTCGACACCGTGACGGTGGACCTTGAAAACCGGCCCATTGGAACGGTGATAAGGGTGAAGGACATACCGGAGCTTCAGAACGAAAACATAGAGCTCCAGACCGATCCGGAGAGCATAGTGCTGCGCATAAGCGAGAAGAAGAGCGCGGCGGACCGTCTGCTCGAGCTGCTTGCGGACGAGCCGCCTGCAGAATGAGCCACGGAAAAAGGACAGGGGTTCGACTCCCCTGAACGCTGAAAGGCGAAAGCTCCCCGGCGGCGGACGAAACTGCATAATGAAAAGGCCGACTCCTTACGGAGCCGGCCTTTTCTTGCGCCGGGGCTTCATTTCCGCGCCGGCTCGTTCCCCGGCCGGCTGAAAAGACGGAAGATGCTATTGAAAGATAATACAAACGCTGGTATTATATTTATATCAGTTAGTATCCGGTAAGAGGAAAAAATACTTATATTTATCCGCTACTAAAACGAAATGAGGTGCAAAGTATGGAGAAAAAGTTCTCAAAGGCGCTCGGGCTGCTGCTCGCGCTGTGCATGGTGCTGGCCGTGCTCCCCGCCGCCGCGCTCGCCGCGGAGGAGCCGGACTACGTGCTCGATTTCACGCACAGCTATACCTATCTGAACACCGAGCAGCTGCCCGATGATTTCTGGACGAGCTTCAAGATCGCGTGGGAAAAGGGCGTTATAAAGACCCTTCCGGCCGAGACGATGGACGTCGCCCCCTTCGATATCAACGGCGACGAGAAGGCCGACTTCGCGATAAACTTCGTCCTGGCGACCTTCTACCCCCTCGAGACCGCGCCGGACAGCTTCACCGTGACCGGCATCGAGTACGCGCCGTACGAAAGCATAAAGTTCCTCTTCCGCGACGACGTTGAGCGCGGCATAACGATAACCGACGGCCGCGTCTACATGCGCGACCCCGAAAGGCCCGACGTATGGAACCAGGTCAGCTCCGCTCCGGCGGGCGCCGAGCTCTCCGTGGCCCCGCTCCGCAGCGGGAACGGCCCCATCGCCGTCGGCTGGACGACGAACATTCCGGGCGTAGGCCCCTTCGACGATCCCTACGATCCCGAGACCCCCACCCCGAGCTTCGCCATGCCGGCGCAGGAGCTCGTGCTCACGCCTGTCTATTCGCAGGGCCTGAGGATCCCGCTCCAGAGCGCCGAGTCCTTCTGCCCGGACGAGCTGCTCTTTTACGACCTCATGAAGGCCTTCCTTCCCGGCGATGGTCTCTTCGTCATCGGCTACGCCTATGAGTTCGACCTCAACTCCGACGGCCGGAACGACATAAGCGTCGAGCTGACTGCCTCCTCCGATCCGCGCGGCGAGGGCACGCTGATAACAAAGCTCCCCTCCTGCAGCTATGACGCGGCTGAATACATCGTCGACTACGGCGAGGCGTACCCCACCCGCTACTGCCCGGTGACCCTTGTCCTCAACGGCCCGAAGTACGCCATAAACGTGACCGGCGGCACGGCCTTCGACGGCCCGCCCTACTTCGGAGGCGAGGTGATAACCGAGGCCTATGAGGGCACGAGCGTATGGCTCATGCCGGACGAGGCCGAGGGCAGGTACGTGACCGGCTGGAAGGACGACAAGCTCGGCGAGATAGAAGGCGCCTTCGCCGATTTCGCCACGATAGACGCCGACCTCAATCTCGAGCCGGTATACGCCGAGCAGGAGGAGTACTTAGTTAAGCTCAACTACCTGCCCGTCGTCATTGAGGACGAGGCGTTCGCCGCGATGTCCTACATATACACCGAGGACAGCTACCCCTACAGCGCCGAGCTGCTGCTCGACCTTGACGAGGACGGCAGCGTCGACCTTGAGCTGGAGAAGAATCTCGGCGAGGGCGACGTCTACTACTACACGGCGAAGAAGTCCTCCACGAACAGCATCGCGGACGAATACTGCGAGGAGCACCCGCATCTTTTCAAATACTCCCCGATCACATTCGATTTCGACCCCTCGTACAGCATAACCGTGACGGACGGCCGCGCCATGCGCATGCCGGAGTACGAGGAAGTGACCGAGCTCAAGCCAGGCGAGATCTTCATCCTTGAGCCCGATATCAAAGAGGGCAGATACGTGACCGAGTGGGCCTACACCCTCGGCAAGGAGAGCGACACCTTCGACAATCTCGCCATCGCGGAGCCGCTGAGGATGCAGCCGAACAACGTCACCTTCGCTCCCACGCAGTACGCCGACCAGGAGCCGCTGACGCTCGATCTCACGGGCGAGCCGCCCGAGCTGGAGACGGAGGTCTTTTACGACCTGCTGCTTCTCTACAAATACCCGGAATTCTTTTTGAGCAACGACGACCATCTTGACCTCGACGTCGACTCCGACGGCTCCTACGACCTGCGCCTGCAGCAGAAGCACAGGATCGAGGGCAGCTTTGACAAGATCTACACAGTGCTCGAAAAACTCGATACGAGAAGCATTTTCGGCGTCTATACGGAAGACACCCCCTACTTCGGCAGGTATCTGCCGATAGACCTGAAGCTCGACTCCACCTACAGCATCACTCTTGACAACGGCGTTGCCTACGACGTCGAGGAAAACAGAGAGATAAGCGCGGGCGTGCCCGGCAGAGAGATCCGCGTGGAGCCCAAGGCGGCGAAGGCCGGCATGTACGTTACGGGCTGGAAGTCCGGCGGCGCGGCCCCGGGCGACCTTGCGGGCGGGACCGCGACCTTCACGATGCCGAGCGCGGCTGTGTCGCTCTCGCCGGCATACTCCCCGCAGGCGCCGTACGAGATAGACCTCCGGCCCGAGACTCCGGACGGCATTCCTCCGGTAGTTGAGATAGACGCGGACGCCGCGAGGGCGCTGCTCGAGCTCTTCGAGCCGATTTACGCCGACATGGGCGATTACCACTCCTCTTACTCCTTCGACCTTGACGGCAACGGATACGGGGATTTAGGTTTAGAAATTTCCAAGGGCTCGGACGGCAGCTGGACCAGATGCACCTGCAGCATCGAAGACCAGGTCGATAATAAGGACAACAGATACGGCACGCAGACGATCACCGCCGCCAACCTTTACAAATACTCCCCGATAACGATCGTCTTCCGGGACTATGAGCTTGAGATCATCAAGACCTGGGACGACGCCGGAAACACCGACAAGCGCCCCGACGGCCTTGAGGTGACGGCGCAGATGCGCGGCAGAGCCCCCGCCTACCCGCTCTGCGTTCCCGCGAGCACCTACAGCTTCGTGAAGCTGGCCTCCTGCTCGCTCGAGACCGACCCCGAGCTCGGCGATTACGTCGGCGTTCTCGGCGAGGTGACGGACGAGGAGCTCTGGAACGCCGCCGGCATCCCGGCGGACGAAGAGGGCTTCACCGACTTCGTCGAAGACCTGTACTTCAAATTCATGCCCTTCGGCACTCCCATAGTCCCCGACGCGGCGGCCTACGATACCGGCTGTAAGGCCGTGATCGACGGAGTGTGGTACGAGCTGTTCATGCAGCCGACGAGCACGAACTCCTTCGACCTCTGCTATATAGACGGCGGCGCGCAGCTGACCTACGAGGCGAAGACCGACGCCGCCTCCTGGGTGCACGAGGACGAATACACCTGGCGCTTCTTCATGAACGTCCCGGCGGGCATCGAGGAGCTCGCCGTCTGGGAGACCCTCCCCGAAAACTACAAGACCTCCAACCCGGCGAGCGAGGAGGACGCGCAGAAGATCTGGGCCGAGTACGGCATGTACATCGAGTTCAAAAACGTTTACGACGAGCCCGAGGAGCCCGAGCCCGATTACTACAAGGTGACCGTCCTCGAGACCGAAAACGGCACGGCGAAGGCCAACAAGGCCGAGGCCGAGGCGGGCGCGACCGTGAAGATAACGGCGACCCCCGACGAAGGATACGAGCTCGACCGGTGCTACTACACGCGCGAGGACGATTCGGACGTAATGGTCCCCTTCGAGGGCTCGTTCAAGATGCCGGCGGCTGACGTGCTCGTCAAGGTCACGTTCAAGGCCAAGTCCGGCGGCGGCGGAAGCGGCTCCGGCGGCGGCGAGACGGTCGACAAGTTCTTCGACGACGTGGAGAAGGACGACTGGTTCTACGACGCCGTGAAGTACGTCTTCGAAAAGGGCATGATGAACGGCGTGGGCGACAATAAGTTCGACCCGGACGGCACGACCACGAGAGCCATGGTCGTGACCATCCTCTACCGTCTCGAGGGCGAGCCGGAAGTCGACGCCGGCACGAGCCCCTTCTTCGACGTAGCGCCCGAGGCCGAGGGCTTCGCCCCGCAGTGGTACACGAAGGCCGTTCTCTGGGCGGCCGAGAACGGCATAGTCGAGGGCTATGTCGAGGGAGCACACAAGGTGTTCGACCCGAACGGGAGCATCACCCGCGAGCAGCTCGCGGCCATCCTCTACCGCTACGAGCAGTATAAGGGCGGCGGCTTCACCGGAGCGTGGTACTTCCCGCTCGACTTTGAGGACGCGGCCGACGTAAGCGACTGGGCGGACGAAGCGATGCACTGGTGCGTGATGAAGGGCGTCATAACCGGAGTGACGGAGACGACGCTCGTCCCCGGCGGCAGCGCCACCCGCGCGCAGGCGGCGACGATGCTCATGCGCTTCAGCGAGCTGGAAAAAGACTGATATACAAGCGGATATAGGCTCAGGCGCCCCGGAGCAAAACGCTCCGGGGCGCCGGTTTTTCGCGCGCGGGGGAGCCGCCCTCTCCCTCTGCCTGCTGATTCGCACGCCCCTCATCAGTCACGGCGCAATTTGCGCCGTGACAGCTGTCTCGCTGCGGCTCGGTCACGCCGCGGCTCTGACATGCCGCCGGCATGTCATTCACTCCCGCGGCGTCGCTTCGCTGCCCGAGGGGGAAGCCGAGCGCCTGCGGGCGGGACGGGGGAGTGAAAACTTAAAACTTAAGACTTAAGAATGAATAATGAGAGGCGGGGAAGGCAAGTCGCCTGCGGGCGGGACGGGGGACGGGGGCCACCTCATCCGCTTCGGCCGTTCGGCCTCAGCACCTTCCCCTCAAGGGGAAGGCAAGACCCTGCGGGCGGGACGGGGAGCGGGGAAGGCAAGAGGGGGCGGGGGACGGGAAAAAAGGTTGAAAGCGGAGCGGGTTATTGTTATAATTAATATAAACAAACAGCTTATATAATGGAGGATGGAAGAAACAGGACACATTTTCAGAAACGAGGTGCTTTTA
>Ga0079305_1000789_pt1 | contig 56994 bp, 50 predicted proteins | sample LMS_cellobiose_e_FD_79183 | JGI IMG/M metagenome (GOLD analysis project Ga0079305, IMG submission 79183) | Rumen-fistulated moose microbial communities from Alaska, USA - LMS_cellobiose_enrichment | ecosystem: Host-associated > Mammals > Digestive system > Stomach > Rumen fluid ...
AAGCAACCCGAGAACGACCGGATCGCCGAAGAGAACGTCGTAACCGACGGTGAAATACAGAACGGTGGGAACGATCGCACCGACGATGATCGATGCGGTGACTGCCGTTTTGGACGCGGTCTTTTTGAAGAAGAGTGCGGCGATCATCGCGGGAACGAGCGCGGAGCCGACGATCGAAAAGACGGCGCTGAGATAGGAGAGGAGGCTCGTGATGAAGAGCGCGACGATGATGCCGAGAACGCCGACGCCGATCGTGAGCCAGGGGAGCGTCTTGCGGACCTTTTCGTCCGTGAGGTTCGGGTTGACGGCCTTGCCGATGTCGTAGACGATATGCGTCGTTGCGAGGATCAGGAACGAGTCGAACGAGGACATGATCGCGGCGAGCATACCGGCGATGCAGAGACCCTTGAGGGCGGCGGGATAGTAGGTGCCGACGAAGACGGGAAGCGCGGCGTCGGAGGATTCGAGGCCGGGCAGGAGAACGTGGATGGCGCCGCCGAGGACGAGAAGCGCGAAGCCCATGACGACGGTGATCACGGCGGAAATCAGGAACGATTTTTTCGCGAACCCGCCTGTCTTGGAGGCAAGGGCGCGCTGGGGCATCGTCGGATCGCCGACGATCGAAAGGAAGTAGATGAGAACGATGCAGGCGGTATAGCCGCCGCCGAGCCCGGTGTTGAACGGACTCATCAGCCCGAGCCCTTCCGCCGCATACGATTCGGTAATCGTCGTCATACCGCCGTCGACGAGCAGAACGCCGACGATCGGCCCGATGACGACGACGCCGAGCAGCATCGCAACGAGCTGGGCAAGGTCGGTCCAGACGACGGCCGCGAAGCCGCCGAGCGCCGTGTAGGCGATCGCGATGGCGGCCGCGATGAGCGTCGAACCGAGAACGGAAACGTTCAGGCTCGAAAAGAGGTTCGTGATGACGGTCCGGAGACCCGCGATGTTGATCGCAACGAGCGCCGTTCCGTAACAGGCGACGACGACGGCGGCCGCGATGCGGGCGGGCTTTCCGAATACGGAAATGATCTCGGCGAGCGATTTGGCGCCCGTTTTGCGGATCTGCTTCGAAAGGAGCCCGACGGCGACGTAGCCGAGCGTTCCGCCGAAGAAGATCCAGAAGGCGCCGGAAGCGGAACCGTAGCGGTAGACGCTGCCGACGGTCCCCATCAGCATACCGGAGCCGACCATCGTGGCGACGATGGTGCCGACGAGCGCGGGCGTCGTGAATTTCCGTCCGCCGAGAATGTAATCGTCGATGTCTTTGTTCTTTTTGTTGACGATGATGCCGATCGCGAACATCCCCGCCATATAGGCGAGAAGGATCAGCCAGTCGATGAAACTCATGGTTACTTGCATCTGTGTTACCTCCTGTGCACTGTGCAAAGAAAAGCGTTTTCGGGTCGGGGAAGGGTCAGATGGGATTATAGGGCATTTCGGCCTCGTCAAGCATGAGACGCACGAGCCGTTCCGCCGCCTCTTTCGAAGCGCCTTCTGGGGCGGGGATCCCGAGAAGACCGCTCTCCAGGAGAGCATCGTCGGAACGGAGAACGCCGAGGTAGCGGACGTCCTGTTCCGCAAGCTTCCGGAAGACGGTCTTTTCCGTCTGTGCGTCCCGGGTCTTGTTGACGACGGCCCGGATTCGTCGGATGCCGAGCCCTTCGGCCATGGCGCGGATCTTTGCGGTCACCGCGATGGAATCGAACGAGGGCTCGGTCACGATCAGAACCGTATCGACCAATTGTTCGAGGCCGCGGCCGAAGCTTTCGACGCCGGCCTCGTTGTCGATGAGAATGATCTGGCGGTCCGTGAGGCGGACCTTGGAGAGAAACGTTTTGGCGACGTCCGCGATCGTGCAGGCGCAGCCCTCGAGGGCGTCCTCAAGTTTGCCGGCCGTCATATAGAGGAGCCGGCCATCCTCCGCGACGAACGGAGAAGGGACGTCTTCGAGCGCGATCTCATCCGCTGTGAGCCAGTCCGCCGGAAGCTCCTTTCCGTCTCCGAATCCGGGAACGAGGGAGAGGAGCGGCTCCGGAAGCGCCGCGATCCCGAGTTTGCGGTTCAGGCCGGAATTCGAGGCATCCGCATCGATCACGAGAACCTCGTAGCCCATATCGCGCAGCGCTACGGCGAAGAGCGCGGTCAGGGTGCTCTTTCCGACACCGCCTTTGCCGGAGACCGCGATCTTGCGGATGACGTACCGCTCGAGGCGGGCGGATGATTCGGAGCGGAGAAACCGGCGCACGGCGTCGGCGGATCGCTTTCGCTCCTCACGCGTTCGCGCGACGCACATACCGCAGTCGATGCAACCCTCGCCGCTGCGGAAGGCGGCGCCCACGGGACAGTGAAACAGACCCATGACGCCACCTCACTCCAGAAAGTCCAGGGAGTCCTGGATGTGCTGAGGACCGTCCTCCGGAATGAAGGACGGCGGACGAACGATCGAAAGGGAGAGCGCTTCGGAGGGGCAGTTCACGACGCAGACGCCGCAGCCCATACAGGCTTCCGGATCGACGGAGGCGGTGCCGCTTCCGAGGCCGATGGCGCCGAACTGGCAGAGCGAAGCGCAGTGGCCGCAGCCGATGCAGGCGTCCGTGTCCGCGTTCGCCGCGAAACGGGACGGAAGAAGTCCGTCGCGGAAATCGGGGAGGTGCTTCGCGAGCATCTTCATGTCGCAGCAGTCGTCACAGCAGTTGCAGAAACCTCCCTTGACGATGCGCGAGTTTCCGATCATATGGTAGAGCGGTGTATCCTTGACCGCGTTCAGGTTGGCGAGAAGCTCGTTTTTCGTCAGATAGCGGCCGAGACCCATTTCCTCGACGAAGTAACGGGCGGCGTCGCCGAATTTGACGCAGTGGCCCTCCTCCGGCGCACCGGAGCCTTCGTACGCGAGGTCGCCATGGCGGCCGACGGTCCTGCACATGCAGCGCGCCGTGCTGATGTACTCCTGTTCGTCGAGAATGTCCATCAGGTTTTCGCACGGCATCACGCCGGGAATGTTTTTGATGGCGTCGTAGCGCGGAAGGATGCGGAAGAGAGGCGTGCGCTTGTGAACGACGCCGTTTTCGTCGACTGTTTTTTTGGATTCCAGAAAGGCGGCGTAATCCTCGAAGTATTCGGGCGAGGTGCGGATGCCCTTTAAGAGATCGAGAAATTCGGTGCCGAACCGCGTCCGGATGAGCTCCGGGTCGATCGCACCGAAATCCGCGATGTTGACGATGCTCTGGGCGAAGGCAATCTTGCCGTTTTTCCGGTTCAGATGTGCGAGACCGACCTTGATGCAGTCGCGGAGAAGCGAATGGACCGTTTCGGGAGCCCAGCCGAGTGCGGCGACGAGCTCCTCCTCGGTCGCAGGAAACTGACAGCAAAGCTCTGCCTCTTCGGGCGTGATCATGTATTTGATCAGCCGCGGGACGTAAAAGTTGTCGTTGTCGGAGATGAATTTGTCGGCAAGCGTGTAATAGACGCGTTCGACGCGCTCCGGTCCTACGACGTATCCGGGGATGGTGTAATGTGCGGTCATCGGGTTCCTTTCCGGCGTTCGGCCGACGGTTCGCCTCGGATCGTTGCATACGATTGATTTATAAATATACAATCGTGCGACGGTTCGGAAAAACGGTTAAATTCGTTAAAAATCGCTTGATTTTGCGAATATAGTGTATTATATAATATGTGTAATCAAATTTGTCAAGAGAATATTATTCATAATTCGTGAAAAATATTCATGCAAAACGCCGCCGTCACCGTTCCGTGTGTCAGCGGTCGGAAATGAGGAACGAACCATGCCGAATTTAAGCACCCGCGTCGGAACGTTTACCGACTCCGTCATCCGGAGAATGACGCGCATCAGTGACGAATACGGAGCAATCAATCTCTCCCAGGGATTTCCGGATTTCGATCCGCCGAAGGAGATGCTGGATGCGCTTGCCTATGCGGCTCATCATGGCCCCCACCAGTATTCGGTCACGTTCGGTGCGCCGAACTTCCGCGAGGCCCTTGCGAAGAAACAGGGAAAACGGATCGGCCGGACGATCGATCCCGAAACCGAGATCGTCGTCACGTGCGGCGGTACGGAAGCGATGATGTGCGCGGTGATGACGGTCTGCAATCCGGGCGACAGAGTCATCGTTTTCTCGCCCTTTTACGAAAACTACGGCGCGGATGCGATTCTGTCCGGCGCGGATCCGATCTATGTTCCGCTCGTTCCTCCCGCATACGATTTTGATCCGGATCTCGTCGAACAGGGTTTCCGGGACGGCGCGAAAGCAATCATCGTTTGCAATCCGTCGAATCCCTGCGGGAAGGTTTTTACGCGAGCCGAACTCGAACGGATCGGAGAGCTTGCGCTCCGGTACGACGCGTTCGTCATCACCGACGAGGTCTACGAGCATCTCGTCTACGCGCCGAACGTCCACGTCTCGGTCGCAGCTCTTCCGGGAATGTACGATCACACGATCACCTGCAATTCCCTTTCGAAGACGTATTCGATCACAGGCTGGCGGCTCGGCTATCTCGTCGCGCCCCCGGAGGTTGCGGAGGGTGCGAAAAAAGTGCACGACTTTCTGACGGTCGGTGCGCCCGCGCCGCTCCAGGAGGCGGCCGTCGTCGGCCTTGGGTTCCCGGACTCGTATTACGACGGGCTTCTCGCCCTCTATACGGAGAAGCGGAACTATTTTCTGGCTGGTCTCGACCGGATCGGTCTCAAACACAACGTGCCCCAGGGAACGTATTTCGTTCTGGTGGACATACAGGACTTTCTCGATCTCCCCGAGTTCCGGGGGTGGAGCGATCTCTCGTTCTGCGAATGGATGATCCGGAACATCGGCGTCGCGGCCGTTCCGGGGTCGAGTTTCTTCCGCGAGAACGTGAACCATCTGATACGGCTTCACTTCGCGCGTGAGAAATCGACGCTTGACGAAGCGATCGCGCGCCTTTCGAAGCTTGCGGCACTGCTGAAATAAGGAGAACATATGAACGGCTCAACAACGGTACGGTTTTGCGGATATACGATCGGTACGGATGCGTACGGCGCAATCGGGGAAATCTGCGCGCCTTACGGAACGCGGGTCCTCGTCATCTGCGACGAGGCGGGATTTCAGGCGGCGAAGGAAGCGTTTCTTCCTGCGGTCGAAGGCGCCGGCTTATCCGTCACGGAAATCGTCCCTTACGGATCGGAATGCACGAAGAAGCGTATGGAAGAACTCGGGGCGGCTGCGCGTTCAGAGAACGCCGATATGATCTTCGGCGTCGGCGGCGGAAAGGCGATCGACACGGCGAAGGGCGCGGCGGATACGGCGGGGCTTCCCGTCTTCACGTTTCCGACGATCGCATCGACGTGCGCGGGAACGACGGCTCTCTCCGTTGCATACCGCGAGGACGGAACGTTTGAGGCGTTCCGCTATTTCGACGGCCCGCCGGTCCACTGCTTCATCCATACGGGGATCATCGCGAACGCTCCCGCGAAGTACCTCCGCGCGGGGATGGGCGATACGCTCGGAAAGGCGTACGAGTGTTCGTTCGCGGCGCGGGGGGACCGTCTCGGACACAGGGCGGCGCTCGGTCTTGCGATCAGCCGGCGTTGCGGCGAGCCGCTTCTCGAGTACGGCGCGGAGGCGCTTCGGGACTGCGAAAACCGCACGCCGTCCAAAGCGCTCGAGGAAGCCGTCCTCGCGATCGTCGTCACGACCGGCCTCGTTTCCCTCCTCGTTCCGGACGAACTGAACTGCGCGATCGCCCATTCCGTGTATTACGCGCTCTGCGTACTGCCGGGATTCGAGGAGAAGAATCTACACGGCGACGTCGTCGGCTACGGCGTTCTCGTTCAGCTTGCCGTCGACGGCGATTTCGAAGAACTCGCGCGGGTCCGCCGTTTCCTGGCGTCGATCGGGATCAAATGTACGCTCCGCGAAATGGGCGTTTCCCCCGACCGGGAGGCGCTTCGGGACGTCCTTCCGGAGGTGCTGAACGGCCCCGATATGACCCACATCCCCTATCCGGTAACGGAGGAGATGGTTTTCCGCGCAATGGAGGCCGTCGAGCGGTACGGAACGGACGCATAGCGAGAACGCAGACGCATGATTCCGCAACACAAAACCCCGCAGAAACGCGGGGTTTTTCGTCCTGTGAAAGCGTGTTGCTTTTCGGCGGAGCCGTTTGCAAAAAGCCTCTATTCGTCCCACTCGGTCCAGCTTACGGCCGGGGCGTTCAAAATCGCCGCCGTCGCGCCGAGCGCACTGCAGTGATCCGCGACGAGCTTCTCTGCGGTCTCCGCGTCGTAGCATGGAAGGCCGAGCTTCGTATAGAGCGTTTTGTACGCTTCGGACGGAGCGGCGTAGTTCCCCTGATCGTCGAGGAACGTGAAGAAGTTCTCGCGGAGGTAGCGGTTGTATTGTTTCGCGTAGTTTTCCTCATCATAGAAGTACTCGTTGAAATTGTAGGCGACCGTCGTATAGGAGGTGCCTTCCGAATACTCCCACGAATCCTCCGGGTAGCCGTCCGGAAGGAGCTCATCCGGGATTTTGAAGGGAGAGATGAACGGCTCGGACTGGCCGAACGTCAGGCTTTCCGAATAGAGGAACACGCGGTTTCCGTCCGCGTCGTAGAGCCAGTGATCCGTATCGTAATACATTGCGCCCGAACTCCCGCCGCGGGTGACGGCTCCGCAGGCGTTGATTTCGCCGGTTACGCGGTAGAAGCTTTCGAAGCCGTCCAGAATGACGGGCGCGCCGTCCAGAACCTTGACGGCGAACGTTTCGGTCACGTCGCCCCAGAGCTCTCCCTTGTGGTAGTCATACCGGAGCGCGAGTTCGGGAACGCCGTCATTGCCGCAGTCGATGTAGGCGTACGAGACGTCGAACGCCTCATAGCCGCCGAGTTCCGCTTCAACATAACTGCCGACGGCTTCGCCGAATTCCCGGACGGAGCAGGCGGTTCCGGGTGTCCATTCATCGGCGCCGGAAAAATTCGTGCGCGCCGTTGCGGTAACCGTGCCTTCGAGGAACGCTTTGAGAACGTCTTCGTCGGACGGAGCGGCCGGAATGGGCTCTTCGCCTCCCGCGGGGCCTGCCGGGGAGACCGGTTCCGCGGATTTCGTACACGCGGCAAGGGAAAGCGCGAGAAGGAGCGCGAGAAGGAGCACAAGGGCGCGGAATGCAGGGGCTCCGTCGGAGCGGTTTTTGATTCGGTTCATAAAGGCCTCCGTGTCAAAAGCAGGAAAACAGGGCGCGAAAAGCGGTTTTGACGCGTTTTCGCGCCTTCGGATATTGTAATTCTTTTTGCGAAAGAGTACAATATGCACATATTTTTGTGCAAAGGAGACAAATGCAATGGAAACCACACTTGTCAGAGAAATCTTTGCGAACCCGGAAGCTTTTGCAGGTCAAAAAATCCGTGTAAGCGGCTGGGTGCGCACCAACCGCAATTCGAATAAGTTCGGCTTCATCGAGCTGAACGACGGGACCTGCTTCAAGTCCATTCAGGTGGTCTACGAAGAGGAAAAGCTCGGGAACTTCGCGGAGATCGCGAAGGTTCCCATTGCCGCGGGACTTTCCTGTGAGGGGACGCTTGAGCTCACCCCTGCCGCGAAGCAGCCGTTTGAGCTGAAGGCCGACGCGGTTACGGTCGAGGCGGGCTCCGATCCCGACTACCCGCTCCAGAAAAAGCGCCATTCGATGGAATACCTCCGCGAGATCGCCCATCTCCGTCCGCGGTCGAACACCTTCAGCGCTGTCTTCCGCGTGCGTTCGGTCCTCGCGTATGCGATCCACCGCTTCTTCAACGAGAGAGGCTTCGTCTACGTCCATACGCCGCTCATCACCGGCTCCGACTGCGAGGGCGCGGGTGAGATGTTCCGCGTTTCGACGCTCGATCCCGAGAATCCGCCGCGGAAGGAGGACGGCTCGATCGACTGGTCCCAGGATTTCTTCGGCAAACAGACGAATCTCACCGTTTCGGGCCAGCTCGAGGCCGAGATCTTCGCGCTCGCGTTCCGCGACGTCTATACGTTCGGCCCCGCGTTCCGCGCCGAAAACTCCTATACCGCGCGCCACGCCTCCGAATTCTGGATGATCGAGCCGGAGATGGCGTTCTGCGATCTCGACGGCTATCTTGAAAATGCCGAAGCGATGCTGAAATACGTGATCTCGTACGTTCTCGAGAACTGCCCCCAGGAAATGGCGTTCTTCGATTCGTTCATCGAAAAGGGACTGATCGAGCGTCTCCGGAAGCTCGTCGCCGCGGACTTCGCGCGCGTGACGTATACCGAGGCCGTCGACATTTTAAAGAAGTCCGGCCGTGAATTCCAGTACCCGGTCGAATGGGGCATCGACCTCCAGACCGAACACGAACGCTACCTCTCCGAAGAAGTCTTCGGCCGTCCCGTCTTCGTGACCGACTATCCGAAGGACATCAAGGCATTCTATATGCGGCTGAACGACGACGGAAAAACCGTCGCGGCGGCGGACCTTCTCGCGCCAGGCGTCGGCGAGATCATCGGCGGCTCCCAGCGTGAGGAACGCTACGACAAGCTCCTCGCCCGCATCCGCGAGATGAATCTGAACGAGGCCGATTACTGGTGGTATCTCGACCTCCGGAAGTACGGCGGCGTAAAACACGCCGGCTACGGCCTCGGCTTCGACCGGATCCTTATGTACATCACCGGCATGCAGAACATCCGCGACGTCCAGCCCTTCCCGCGCACGCCGAAGACGGCGGAGTTCTGAAGACGCTTCCGAAACCTTAAAAACGGGCCTTGCTTGCATACGGACCCTCCCTGTGTTACGATTTTTATCACAGGGAGGGTTGTTTTATGAAACGGTTCCTTGGCATCGTTTCCGCGATTTCTGTGCTGGTGATCGTGGCGGCTTTCTTGGTCCCGCTTCCGATCCACCGGGAGTATCGTGCCGTTGAAATCAAACTGGACGATCCGGCGTACCGGAGGGAATGTACAATCGTAATGGACGGGTCGTATGTGCTGAATCGCCCGTTTGCAGACGACCGGTTCGAAGGGGACCTCGTTGTATCGCTGTACCCGGAAACGGCGGAGGCGGACGGGCTCTCCGCTTTGATCCTCGGAAAGAACGGATCACCTCTCTGGTATTGGCGTTACGCTTCGGACGGTCCGAACCCGTCGCGGCCCGACCGCGAGGAGTTCATTCTCGGAAGTATTCTTTCCAACGTATTTCTGACCGATTTCGTCATTTGCATCCAGGGGGATAATCCCTTATCCGAAAGCGGCTGGAAAGACGGCGGAAGTTGGGGCGGCTGGAACGACCGGACCGGCTACTGCATCGTCACGAATTGCGACAGCTATGAAGAAGCCGTCGCAAAGGTTTGGAAGCTGTATTACAGATAGACGAAATCCCCGTCGGTTTGCGTACAATTTCCTGTTGCCAAGGGCCCCGCGCAAGTGTTACAATAAACATTGCGTGTGAGCCGCATTTTTCGGCTTGCGAACATCTCGCGATTTCAAAAAATCACATAACAAATTTCAGACAATAGGAGGATCTGGGTATGAAAGGCTATACCGGAGACAAAATCAGAAACGTTGCGCTTGTAGGTCACGGAGGCGTCGGCAAGACGACAATTCTCGAAGCCGCGCTGCTCGCGACGGGCGTCATCAGCCGTCTCGGTAGAGTCGAAGACGGGAATACCGTCTCGGACTACGACCCGATGGAGATCGAGAAGAAGTACTCGATCAACACCTCGATCGTCCCCGTCGAATACAACAAGCACAAAATCAACTTCCTCGACACCCCGGGTTATTTCGACTTCGTCGGCGAAGTCTACTCCGCCCTCCGCGCCGTCGAAGCGGCCGTGATTGTCGTCGACGCGTCCTCCGGCGTCCAGGTCGGTACCGAAAAGGCGTGGGGCGCCTGCAAGCACGACGACATCCCGACGATGTTCCTCATCAACAAGACCGACAAGGAAAACGTCGACACAGCCGCCGTCTACGAGGCGATGAAGGCGAAGTTCGGCCCCGCGCTCGTCGAGATGGAAGAGCCGATGTCCGACGAGATGAAGGAAGCGCTGAACGAAGCGATCGCGGAATCCGACGAGGAGCTGATGGAGAAGTACTTCAGCGGCGAAGCGTTTACTCCGGAAGAATTCAACAACGGAATTATGAAGGGAATCCAGACCCGCTCCCTCGTCCCCGTATTCACCTGCTCCGCGACGACCGGAAAGGGCGTCAAGGAATTCCTCGAAGCGATCATCAAATACGTTCCGACGCCGAAGCACCATCCCGCGTATCCCGCGAAGGATGAGGCCGGAAAGGACATCGAGGTCGCTCCCGATGCGTCGAAGCCGACGTCCGCTTTCGTCTTCAAGACGATTGCCGATGCCTTCCTCGGAAAGATTTCCCTCCTCAAGATCGTGACCGGTAAAGTCACCCCCGGCATGGAACTCTACAATGCCCGCGCGGAAAAGGCCGAAAAGCTCGGCTCCGTCTTCTTCCTCCGCGGAAAGACCCAGGGCGACTGCCCGGCGGCCGAATGCGGCGATATCGTTGCGGCTGCGAAGCTCCAGTTCACCCAGACCGGCGATACCCTCTGCACGAAAGATAACTACGTCGCATATCCTCCCGTTTCCTTCCCCGAGCCGTCGCTCTATATGGCGGTCGAGCCGAAGGCGAAGGGCGATGAAGACAAGATCAACTCCGGACTCCAGAAGCTGGCCGAGGAGGATCCGTCCTTCGTCGTCACCCGCAACGCCGAAACCCACCAGACTCTGATCGGCGGCCAGGGCGACATCCAGATCGGCGTCATCACCGCGAAGCTCCTCAACAAGTACGGCGCCTCCGTCAACCTCGTCGACCAGAAAATCCCCTACCGCGAGACGATCAAGGGCAACTCCGACGTCCAGGGCAAACACAAGAAGCAGACCGGCGGCTCCGGCCAGTACGGCGACGTCCATATCCGCTTCAGCCCCTCGACCGAGGACTTCGAGTTCACCGAAGAGTTGTTCGGTGGCTCTGTTCCGAAGAACTATATCCCTGCCGTTGAAAAAGGTCTCCGCGAATGCATGGAAAAGGGACCGCTCGCCGGCTACCCCTGCGTGAACATCAAAGCCTGCCTCTACGACGGCTCGTATCACCCGGTCGACTCCTCCGAAATCGCGTTCAAGATCGCCGCTTCCCTTGCCTTTAAGAAGGGCATCGAAGAAGCGAAGCCGTGTCTGCTCGAGCCGGTCATGCACGTCGAGATCGAGGTTCCCGACGAATACATGGGCGACGTCATGGGCGACATGAACAAGCGCCGCGGCAAGATCCTCGGCATGGAACCGATGGCGGGAGGCGGCCAGAAACTCGTCGCCGAAGCGCCCCAGGCCGAGATGAACAAGTACGCGATCACCCTCCGTGCCATGACCCAGGCGCGCGGCTCCTTCAAGATGCGCTTCGAGCGCTACGAAGAGGTCCCCGCGATGCTCGCCGAAAAGATCATCGCCGAAGCGAAGGCCGCGAACGAAGAATAATTCTTCCGATAAAACGAATCCGAACTCCCCGCCTCCGGACGGGGAGTTTTTTTCGGAGACAGGCGAGCGAACCGGCCTGCCCGGAGGAAGCGCCGATTTTCCTTGAAGCGACGCCGGAAGTTCGGTACAATAGGACTGCAATGAAAGAAAACAGGCCGGAGCAGCCGGAAAAACAAAAAAAGGAACAGCGCATGAAAGCCTCTGCGGATGCGGCGAAGCAGACGAAACCGAAACGCGAGGGCTTTCGCTCAAAACGCGAGGCGAATGACTGGATGAACCGCGAGGCGATCGTCACGCTTTCCGTTGTCGTTCTCTATTTTTTGTGGTGGACGCTTCTTCTTTACCGGGAAGAGGACGGAAAACGGTATCTGTTCGGGATGCCGTCGTGGTTTTTCTATGGCGCTTTTTGCGGCGCAATCCTTTTCATCGCCGCCGTTTTTCTCGTTGTAAGGCTTATGTTCCGTGAACTCGAACCGGAGACCCGCGAAGCGGCAAAGAGAAAGAAACGCGCCGCGACGAAGGCAAAGGCGGCCGCGATCGCGGCGATGGAAAGCGACGGCGACTGGGCGACGCTGGCGGCCGAAGCGCTTGCGGCAAAAAACGCAAGCCTCGCACGCGAGGAGCAGTCCCGGAATACGGATCGCCTGGGCGAAGAAGAGGAGGATGCGGAATGACCTATGCGCAGATTGCGATGACCGCCGTCCTCGGAGTCGTCATCGCTCTCGTCCTTCTGATCGCTTCCGTCGCGGCGGCGATTCGGAAGAGGAAAAACAGTCAGCGCGGCGATGAACCGCTTGCGGACTTCTATACAGGCGGAAGGCGGACCGGCCCGTTCGTTCTTGCGATGACGATCCTCACGACATATCTTTCCGCAAGCTCGTTCCTCGGCGGACCTGGTTTTGCGTACGAAAAGGGCATTGCGTGGGCATATCTCGCAGCGATCCAGATCCCCGTCGTCTTCCTGACGTTCGGCATCGTCGGAAAAAAACTCGGCACCGTAAGCCGGAGACTCAACGCCGTCACAGTCAACGACGTGATCCGTGCGCGCTACGGAAGCCCTGTTCTCGTCATCTTCTGCACACTGGCGATGATCGCGTGTTACGTCGTTCAGATGATCGCCCAGATCAAGGGCGGCGCGATCCTCTTCCAGACGGTGACCGGGCTGAATTACGAACCCGCGCTTCTCGTGTTCGGTCTTCTCGTCGTGCTCTTTACAGTGGTCGGCGGCTTCTCGGGCCAGTCGGTCGCGAATACGCTCTTCGGGATCCTGATGGTGATCGGATGCGCGATGCTTCTCGTTCTTCTGACGCGTGCAAGCAGCAACGGAAACGTCGCGGAAACGATGACGGTCCTCCATCCGGGCTGGGACGCGATCGGCGGAGCGGACGGAACGCTCCGACCGGCGTATGTGCTCTCGTTCTGGATCCTCACGGGGTTCGGTGTCCTCGGCCTTCCCCAGACCGCGTCGTGCGGCACAGCGTTTCGCGATACGCGCTCGCTGAACCGGGCGATTCCGATCGGAACGCTTCTTCTCGCATTCATCGTTCTGTCGATCCACATCGTCGGCGCCTATGCACCGCTTCTGATTTCGATGCCCGAGGTCCGCATCCTTCTCGGTGAATCGGCCGGGACGGATTACGTCATTCCTGCGATCGTGCTGAAGTATATGAGCCCGCTCTCCGCAGGCTTCTTCTTCGCTGCTCCTCTGGCCGCCGTTCTCTCCTCGGTCAACGCGCTTTTTCTTTCGACCTCCGCGGCGCTCGTAAAGGATATCTACGTCAATTACGTTCTGCGCGACCGGGAACGCTCGAAAACGGAGCTGTTCCGAAAGAGGGCCGCCTTCGTCACGTTCGTTCTGACGACCGTTCTTGCGGCGCTCGCCTGGTATCTTCTCCGTCTGCCGTACGTTCGCGAAATGTCGATCGTCCGTCTCAACCTCATGGCGATGGGCGGGCTCGAGTGCGTCTTTTTCTGTCCGCTGGCGGTCGGGCTGTTCTGGAAGCGCGCAAACGCTGCCGGTGCGGTTACGTCGTCCGTTGCGGGATTCGCCCTGTACGTTTATCTGACCGCAAACGGGATCGAGCCCGCCGGATTCCAGCCGGTCGTTCCGTCGCTTTTGCTTTCGATCCTTCTGTTTTTTGCCGTTTCGTCGGCCGCTTCGGGAAATGCCCCCGAGCCGCCCGGCGCGTTCTTCCCGAGGAGGTAGCTTATGAAACGCATTCTCGTCGTATCCCATTCCTTTTTTGAAGACGATCTCGTCGGTCGGATCCGCTCCCGTGCAGCCGACTTCGGCTTCACACCGCTCGTATTCGACAGCCGGATCCCGGGCGATTCGGAACGTGCCGCAGAGGCTGTCCGGGACGCGGAGATCCTGTTCGCGTTCTCGCCGAAGCTGCTGAGAGCATGCGGAAAGAACCTCAAATGGTTCGCCTGCATGAGCGCAGGCGTCGATCTGTTCACGAAGGATCCGGATCTCTTTCCGAATCCGGACGTGATCATGACGAATTCGAACGTTTATGGACCGACGATCGCCGAACACGTCATTATGGTCCTCCTGATGATGATGCGGAAGATGCCCGCCTATCAGAAGGCTGTGGAGAGCGGTGAATGGACGAGAAATCTGCCGATTGAAAGCATCGCGGGCAGTTCCTTCCTTGTTCTCGGGACGGGAAATCTCGGCACGAACATCGCGGAGCGGCTGCGCGGGATGAACGCGGGCCGTATCGTCGGTGTGAACCGGACCGGAACGTTCCGCGGCGATCCGCAGCTTTTCGAGGCGGTAAAGCCCGCGGATGAGCTGGACACGCTGCTTCCGAACGCAAAGGCCGTCATTCTCGCGATTCCCGATACGGAGGGAACGAACGGGATTCTGAGCCGTGAACGGATCGCGCTTCTGCCGAACGGCGCATACGTCGTCAACGTCGGGCGCGGGACTCTGATCGACCAGGAAGCGCTGATCGACGCGCTGAACGCGGAGAAACTCGCCGGCGCTGCGCTCGATGTGATGCTGCCCGAACCGCTTCCTTCCGACAGCCCGCTTCGCAGCGCGAAGAATATCCTTCTTACGCCTCACGTATCCGGCGATACGAGTCTGCGCTATACGCGCGAAGCGCTCTGCGACCGGTTCCTTGCGGAGCTCGAACGATACGCGAACGGACTCTCGCTTCGCGGTTTCGTTGACCGGAAGAAGGGGTATTAATCGAACAGACGCGGTCCGTTTCGCGCGGAACCGCCTGAAAACGCCCGGAAGAACCGGGAAGGCGAAAGGAGTACGCTATGCCGCTTCATGTAAACCAGACCTCTTTTGAACAGGAAGTCCTTCAAAGCAAAAAACCCGTCCTCGTCGATTTCTTTGCGACGTGGTGCGGCCCCTGCAAGATGCTCGGCCCCGTGATCGAGGAAGTCGAATCGGAGCGCGAAGACATCAAAGTCGTCAAAATCGATATCGACGAGTCCCCCGCGATTGCGAACCGCTACCGGATCTCCGCGGTCCCGTCCGTCTTCGTCTTCCGCAACGGAAAGGTTGCTGCCCAGACGATGGGCGTCCGGCCGAAGGAACAGATTTATCAGCTCATCGATATCGCGATGGCAAAGGAGCTGTAGGATGGAGTACAGACGATTCGGCGATACGATCGTCGTCCGCATCGATAAGGACGAAGAGATCCTGACCGAAATGAAGAAGGTCGCGCTCCGCGAGAATGTGAGACTTGCCGAGGTCAACGCGCTTGCGGCGCTTTCCGAAATGACCGTCGCGCTTTACGACGTCCCGACGCGGGAGTTCATTCCGAACGAGTTCAAGGGCGCGTTTGAAGTGACGTCGTTTCACGGAAACATCAACACGATGAACGGGGAGTATTACACCCACATCCATATGAGCGCAGCGGACCGGACCGGAGCGGTCGTCGGCGGCCACCTCGTCCGCGCCGTCGTCAGCGGAACATGCGAGATGTTCATCCACGTCATCGACGGAACGGTGGACCGCAGGCATGACGAAGAAGTGACGGGCCTGAATCTCTTCGCGTTCTAGCGGCGAACACGCATAGAAAAACCGCCTCGTGACCGAGGCGGTTTTCTTGTGGAGCGGAAGACGAGATTCGAACTCGCGACCCTCGCCTTGGCAAGGCGATGTACTACCCCTGTACCACTTCCGCAGATCCTTCTCGCAAAGCGAGCATTGTTATTTTAACAAGCGGCACCGTCCTTGTCAAGAACTTCGGGACGGTTTTTGCATTTTGCCGTTACGGGACACGGGATCGCCGATCCGTCTGCCGTAGTCAGAAAAGTCTTGATAATGCCTCCGGTCTGTTATATAATAACAACAACGTGAAAGTTTTCACGAAGTTTGCATCCAAATTATTTGTCAACAAAGTGTAGCACCCTTAAGGAGGCACAAATCTATGAAGAAAAGAAATGTTCTCATCCTCTGCTTGTGCGCAGCGATGGTACTATCGCTGTTGCTGGCTGGCTGTACCCCGAAGCAGCCGACCGGCAATAACTCCGATCCCGTTGACGAACCGATCGAATTCAGCGTCGCCGTGACGTACGATTTCGACTCGCTCGACCCGGGTCTCTACATTGCGTCCGACACGGACCGTATTATGCTGAACGTCTACGAAGGCCTCGGCAAAGTCACCAAGGAAGGCGTTATCGGCCCCGGACTCGCGGAAAGCTGGGACTTCGACGGCCAGACCTTCGTCTTCCATCTGCGCAAGGGCGTGAAATTCCATGACGGAAGCGACTTCACCGCAAAGGATGTCGTCTACACGATCAAGCGCGTCGCGGGTCTTCTCGAAGAGGACAAGAGCGCTGTGAAGGACGTTTGGCAGGCCGTTGAAAGCATCGAAGCCAACGACGACTACACCGTTACGATGAAGCTCGCGAGCCCGAACGCCTCGTTCGTCGGCTCCCTCCAGCTCGGTATTATCAAGGAAGGCTCCGCTCCGACGATCATCGCGAATCCGAACGGAACCGGCCCCTATAAGCTGACCTCCTACGAAGCCGGTACCGGCTGCACCCTCGAGGCGCACAAGGATTACTGGGGCGGCAAACCCGAGATCGACAAGGTCAACGTCAAATTCTACGCCGATACGACGGCTGCGATGCTCGCTCTCCAGAATCACGAAATTCAGATGATGCAGGTCACCGAACAGAACCGTGAGCTCATCCCGTCCGACTACGACCAGATCTTCCTCTCCAACAACACGACGATCCTCGTTCAGGTCAACTGCAAGGAAGGTGTCTTCTCCGACGTCCGTGTCCGCCAGGCGCTGAACTATGCGACCGACCAGCAGGCGCTGATCGACGCGGTTTGCCCCGGTGCGGAACCGATTCACGGCTTCGTGACTCAGCTCCAGAAATTCTGGCAGGCTCCGAACCTTGACCTCTATCCCTACAACCCGGACAAGGCAAAGGAACTCCTCAAGGAAGCGGGATACGAAAACGGCCTCGAATTCGAACTGCAGTGGTTCTCGAACCTCTCCAACTGGTATGAACCGGTCGTCCTGATTCTCCAGGATCAGTGGAAGGCCTCGAACATCAACGTGAAGCTCGTCGACACCGACTGGTCGACCTTCCTCTCCACCGTTTATTCCAACCCGGATCGTAAGTATGAAGCGGCCCTCTTCGGCTACACCGGAAAGCTCGATCCGAACAACTCCTTCCAGAGACTCATTTCGACGACGAAATCCAACGTCATGATGTTTGCGGACGACGAGTACGACCGGATCGCTAAGGAAGCCCAGAACGAGCTCGACCAGTCCAAGCGCCAGCAGCTCTACTTCCGCTGCCAGGAAATCATCGCGGAACAGGCCGTCGGCGTCTGGCTCCTCGACAACTGCTCGTACATCGCGATGGCAAATGATTTTACCGGTTATACCCAGTACGTGACCACCTTCTGGGATTTCACGACGATCCACAAAAAATAACCGCGGCTGAAAAAGGACTCGTTCCTTTATCACACTCCTCTTATTATCCCGTCCGGAAGGACTCCGCTTCTGCGGAGTCCTTCCGCTGTTTTCCCCGATGTGCCTTGACAAGAGAGAAGAGGACCATTACAATTAATTTGTACGCAAAGTATTTTTCGGACGGAGTCTTCCGTCCGCCTACCCTGCAGAACGAACCGATGCAAACGAGGTAAAAAGCATGAACAACACATTCCAGGGAACAAAGGAATACGTCGCCTCGCCCGAACTGATGGGCGCGGTCAACATCGCGATCGCGCTTGAAAAGCCGCTCCTCATCAAAGGAGAACCGGGTACCGGTAAGACGATGCTCGCGGAGGCCGTCGCGAAGGCGCTCGGCAAGGAACTCATCATCTGGTCCGTCAAATCGACGACGAAGGCCCAGGACGGCCTCTACGTCTATGACGTCGTCCAGCGCCTCTACGACTCGCAGTTCGGCGAGGGCGGCGTCGACGACATCGGAAAGTACATCAAACTCGGCAAGCTCGGCGAGGCCTTCAGCGCCGACGACCAGGTCGTTCTCCTCATCGACGAGATCGACAAGGCCGATCTGGAATTCCCGAACGACCTCCTCTGGGAACTCGACAAGATGGAGTTCTACATTCCCGAGACGAAGAAGACCGTAAAGGCGAACCATCGTCCGATCGTCATCATAACGTCCAACGCGGAAAAGGAGCTTCCCGACGCCTTCCTTCGCCGCTGCATCTTCCATTACATCGAATTCCCCGGTCCCGACCAGATGGAAAAGATCATCCGCGTCCATTTCGAAAAACTCGATGAGACGCTCCTCGCGCAGGCAATGGAAGCGTTCTACTGGATCCGCGGCCTCTCCTCGATCGAGAAAAAGCCCTCGACGTCCGAACTCGTCGACTGGATCCGCGCGCTGGAGCTCGGCGGGATCCCAGCCGAAAAGATCAAGGCGGAAATCCCCTTCGCGGGCGTTCTTCTCAAAAAGGACAAGGACATCGCGCGGATGGAACGCGCGAAATAACCGATGTTTATCGCGTTCTTCTATCTCCTCCGTGCACGCGGCCTCGGCACGGACACAACCGAGTGGATGACGCTGATGGAAGGCCTTCTCAGGGGCCTCCACGGAAATTCCCTCAGCGGCTTCTATAATCTCTGTCGTGCGACGCTCGTGAAGACGGAGGCGGATTACGACAAATTCGATATGACGTTCGCGGAATACTTCAAAGACGTTCCTTACGAGGGCGAGCTGCCGGAGATGGTGACCGAGTGGCTCGCGAACAAGGAAGAGGCCTTGAAGGATTTTCACGCGTTCCTGAAGACACAGGACTACGAATGGAAGACCCAGGAGGAGATCCTGAAGACGTTCGAGGAGCGTCTCCGCGAACAGCGCGAGGAACACAACGCGGGAACGTACTGGATCGGGACCGGCGGCTTTACGAATTTCGGCCATTCCGGTCACCGTCCCCAGGGGATCCGCATCACCGGCGAGGGACGGTACCGCCGCGCCTTCGAGGTGCTCAGCGAGCGCCGTTTCCGCGACTTCCGGAAGGACAACGTCCTCGACATCCGGAGCTTCCAGATGGCGTTCCGCCTGCTTCGCCAGTACTCCGACCGCGTAAACGAGGCGGAGACGGAGTTTGACACCGACGGAACGATCCGCGAGACGGCCGACAACGCCGGCTCTTTGAAAATCAAATACAAGAAGCCGCGCAAAAACGTGGTAAAGGTCCTGCTTCTGATGGACTCCGGCGGCTCGATGGACTACTACGCGGGGATCTGCTCGATGCTTTTCCAGGCGGCGGAGAAGTCGAACCACTTCAAGGAACTTCACGTCTACTACTTCCACAACTGCATCGCTTCGACGCTCTATAAACAGCCCCAGCTCTTCTACGAGGACGGCGTATCGACCGAATGGGTCCTGAACCAGTACGGAAGCGAATACAAGGTCATCATCGTCGGCGACGCTCTGATGGATATGTACGATCTCGTCGCGAAGCACTACGACCGGACGCTCGGCGAGGCGCGCTACTCGGGCTTCGATATGCTGGAGCGCTTTAAAGAGCAGTATCCCCACGCCGTCTGGCTGAACCCCGAGCAGCCGCCCTACGGCGCGTACCGTTCCGAGGACCCGGAGAAGGCGTGGGCGCTCGGACCGAACGGAACGATCCTGCCGAAATATATGGCGACCGCAGGCCGGCACGGACTCGGCCTTGACGATGCGGGATTCGGCTGGGGCGGCGGCTACGGCGGAAACTGGGGCGAGAGCTACGGAAGGATCGCGGACATCTTTCCGATGTACCCTCTGACCGTCGAAGGACTCGAACGCGCGATGAAGCGGCTGCTCGTTTCGAAATAGTCAACAGGCGTTTCGTATTATGAAACTCCGTTTCTTATTTTGAAACAAAAACCGTCGTTTTGAGCGAGCCTGTATTGACAAAAAAGTAACGACGCCGTACAATAGGAAACGACAAAAGTCATAAGCAATGTTTTTGCTTGTTTGATGCAATATCGTTTTTTAGGAGGAAACAAAATGGCTAAGACCAAAATGACGCTTGCCGATTTCAAAAACTGGAAGAAGGAAGGCAAGAAGTTCACGTTCGTAACCGCTTACGACTACACCACCGCGACGATCGTTGACGAATCCGACGTCGACATCATCCTCGTCGGCGACTCCCTCGGCATGATCATGCTCGGCTACAAGGGAACCGAGCCCGTCACGATGGAAGATATGATCCACCACTGCCGTCCGGTCGTCAAGGGCGCTCCGAACACCTGGATCATCGGCGATATGCCGTTCGGCTCCTATCAGGTCTCGAACGAACAGGCCGTCGAGAACGCGATCCGCATGGTCAAGGAGACCGGCTGCGACTGCGTCAAGCTCGAAGGCGGCGTTGAAATGATCGACCGCATCCGCGCGATCGCTCACGCCGGCGTGAATACGATGGGCCACATCGGCCTCACCCCCCAGACCGCTTCCTCCCTCGGCGGCTTCCGCGTCCAGGGCGGTACCCCGGAATCCGCTGCGAAGCTGATCCAGGATGCGAAGGCTCTCGAAGAGGCCGGCTGCTTCTCCCTCGTTCTCGAGTGCGTCCCGAAGGGCGTCGGCAAGGCCGTTTCCGAAGCGGTTTCGATCCCGGTTCTCGGCATCGGCGCCGGCCCGTACGTTGACTGCCAGGTCCTCGTTCTCCAGGATATGCTCGACATGACCTACAAGGGGAACCTCGGCCACAAGCCGAAGTTCGTCAAGGAATTCGCCCACATCCGTCAGGCGATGGTCGACGGCCTCAACCAGTTCGTCACCGAGACGAAAGACGGCACCTTCCCGTCCGAAGAATACTGCTTCAACAAGGAAGTCGCGATCCCGTCCCTTTACGGCGGCGGTGCGGAAAAGAAATAAGTCTCTCCGACAAATGAAAAAGAAAGTGCCCCCGGACTTCGGTCCGGGGGCTTTTCTATGGAACCTGCATGGTTCTATTTCAGGATCGCAGTGAACTCGATTTCGCCTTCGCGGGGACTTTCCGCGCGGATCGAGCCTCTGTGGGCCTCCGCGATCGCGCGGGCGATCGAAAGGCCGACGCCGAAGCCTCCGGTCGAGGAAGTGCGGGATTTATCGGGGCGGTAGAAGCGTTCGAAGAGCCGGTCCAGGTCTTCCTTTGCAATCGGCTGGCAGGGATTCGACTCCCGGAGAATGAGCTCGTGGCGGTCTTCGGCGAGCGAGAAGCGGATCGTACCGCCTTCTGCGGTATATTTCAGCGCGTTTTCGAGAAGGATACTCGCAAGCCGCCGGATCTGGGCCTCATCGCCGCGGTAACGAAGGCCCGGCTCGATGGCAAGCTCCAACGGATGGCCGGCCGCTTCCGCCGCGTCGCGGAACGATTCCGCGACCTCCGAAACGGCGTCCGAAACGGCGAAATCCGTCATCAGAAGCCGCGGCTCCTCCTCGTCGAGGCGCGAGAGGGTGACGAGCTCGTTAATGAGTTCGGCCATCTTGACGGTCTGGGCGTTTGCCTTATCGATCCATTTGTTCTGGCCGGTCTCCATCTCGAGGACGGAGAGCGACGTGTTGATGACCGTGAGCGGCGTCTTAAGCTCGTGGCTCGCGTCGGTGATGAACTGTTTCTGCTGTTCATAGGCGCGGATTGTCGGATCGATCGCCTTCTGCGAAAGGAGGGTAACGAGAAGCCAGACGAGAGCGATGGAGACGGCTGCAGCGATGACCGACATCAGCGCAAGGATCCGGATCGACCGGAGCTCCTGATAGCATTCGAGGAAGACGGCCATATACGTTCCGTCTTCGGCCTCCGTCACATAATAGCGGTAGTTTCCGGTATAGCCGAAGCCGCTCCCCTTTGCGCGCGCGATCGCGAGGTACCCGTCCGTTTCGTCCTCCGTAACGGCGGCGATTCGGTCGAGGTTCACGCTCTGGAGCGTTCCGTCCGCACTGTATGTCAGCACAAAGAAGCGCGTCGAAAAGAGCGCTTCTTCGTTTAACTGGGCGCCGGGGGTGATGCGGCGGCCGTTCTGGTCATCGCGACCGTTCGGCGGAAAGGCGCCGCCCGGCGGCATTCCGGTTCCGCCGGGAGCTGTCGTTCCGTCTCCGGATGATTGTCCGTCGGGAGGAAGCGCTCCGTCCTCCGGAGGCTGTCCGTCAGGAGGCATCATATCGTCCGGGAGGTCCGGAGGTACATCGCCGCCGAGACGTGTCGGAAGCGTTCCGCGGTTTTCCGCGATGACCTCGAGCGTATTCCGGAGACCCGAATCGACCGACACGAAATTCGCGACGTTGACGATGATCATCAGAAGGATCATGACCGCCGCGACGGAAACGGTTGTGATGCGGATGAAGCGTTTGCGGAGACGTTTGATCATTGGGCGTCCTCCAGCATATATCCCATCCCGCGGACGGCCTTGATCGTGACGGCCGTCTCGACGCTTTTCAGCTTCTTGCGCAGGTTCGAGATATGGACCCAGACGACGTTGATCTCCGCCTCACTGTCCCACCCCCAGACGCGTTCCATCAGCTTATCGGCCGAGAAGACGACCTTGGGATTCCGCATCATAAGCTCGAGCAGCTGGAATTCGACGCCCGAAAGGCGCACGCTCCGATCTCCGCAGGCAAGGGCGCCGGAATTGACGTCGAGCGTGAGGTCGCCGAATTTCAGAACCGTCGGCGTATAGTCGCCGCTCCGCCGGAGAAGCGCGCGCACGCGCGAGAGAAGCTCCGGAGCCGCAAACGGCTTCGGAAGGTAGTCGTCCGCGCCCGCGTCAAGGCCTTCGACGCGGTCTTCGGTCTGGGACTTCGCGGTCAGCATCATCACCGGCTTCGCATATCCGTCCGCGCGGAGCTTTTTCAGCACTTCGATGCCGTTCATCTTCGGCATCATCACGTCGAGAATCACGACGTCGTACTCGCCGGTCGAGGCGTAATCGTACGCGTCGCGGCCGTCGTGGACGGCGTCGACGGTGAACTGGTTTTTCGTGAAGAACGCCTCGAGCGCTTCCGCAAGATCGAGTTCGTCTTCTGCAATGAGGATTTTCACGGATGTGATCCTGCCTTTCTCAACGGTTTTATTATGCGCCATAGAGCCCGAAAAGACAAGAAGGAAGCCCGAAGGCTTCCTTCCCGTCACTATACTTACAGCTGGTTCTGCTTTTCGGTATAGGGGAGGATCGAGATCTCAAGGTTTCCGTTCTTCGTGCGGAGCTCGTCGATGAAGGCCTTTTCCTCGGACGCGTCCTTCATCTGGATTTTATACGAGAGGCGGAACATGCTACCCATGCCGGTCGTTTTGACGCCCGCGTTCTCGATCGATTTGAGGTAATGGGCGAAGGTGTCGTCGAAGACGCCGTTGTATTCGAGCGATTCGGGAATGGTGATGCGGAGGAGGCGGTCCTCGGACATGCTCTTATGCTCAAAGAGCGAGATCCGGCTGAGGACCAGGAAGATGACGCCGAGCGCGAGCAGGATCACAACGCCGTACCCGATGTAGCCCATGCCGAACGCGATGCCGGAGCCCATGGCGATGAGGAGCGTCGCGATTTCTTCGGAGCTGCCCTGGGCGCTGCGGAAGCGGATGAGGCTGAAGGCACCGCCGATCGCAACGCCGGCGCCGATGTTTCCGTTGACGAAGGTGATGACGGCGGCGACCATGAACGGGATGATCGCGGCGACGATGAAGAAGCGTTTCTGAGAGCGGATGCGGTAGCTCATGAGCCAGGCAAAGACAAAGCCGGACACGAGCGCCGATGCGGCCATCAGGAAGAACTGGGACGGCGTGACGGTTGCGGAATAGATGGAGTCAAACATGGTAAATGTCCTTTCTGTTACTTAGTGACTGACGTTCATGAGCTGCTGACGGTAGGCTTCGCCGTATTTGGAGAAGCTGCTTTTGCGGATGCTGCCCGTATCGAGGATCTCCGAGAGCCAGAGAGGCATCGCCTCCTGGACTTTGATCTCCAGAATCGTCCAGCCCTCCGGGAGGAGGGAGTGTCCCTCCATCGAACTCGTCAGGTTGAGCGCATCCATCCGGTAGCGGGGATTGTTGTCGATCGTGAGGCGGAGGTCGCCGCCCGGTTCGAAGTAGGCAGTCCGGTCGTAGATGATCAGACAGGCCGGTACGAGCGTTTCGTAGTAATCGCGGAAGTAGGTGATTTCGCGGTTGATCTGGCCGCCGGCGCAGATATCGCCTTCCCCCGCAAAGAACTTGTTCACGAGCGGGATGGTCGATTCGACGCGGCGCTTATAGACGATGCCGTAGGCCTTTCGCTTCAGCTCGAGGAAGACCGGGGAGGTGTCGGAGGCAAGTCCGTAGGAACGGAGTCGGATCTTTTCCTTGAATTCCGGTTTTTCGATCGAGGTCCGGATCAGGCGGTAGTTCGGCGTGTCGTAGTAGAGCGAGGCAATCGAGGTGAGGCCGAAGTCGTCGACCTTCATATGGCCTTCGAGACGCCTTCGCAGATATTCGGTTTGTTCGCCGCTGAGCAGATATTTCAGCTCGTAGCGTTTCATAACGGTGATGGCCATTTCGGGTTCCTCCTGCGCTTAAAGCGCGATCCGGAGGGAGAACGTTCCGTCCGTTACAGAGGCGGTGAGGCGCCCGTCCGAGGCCCTGACGATGTCCTTCACATACGCGAGTCCGAGGCCGGTTGCGCCTTCGGGGGCGTTCCCGAGAGTCGTGAAGCGGTCGAAGATCTGGTCGCAGGGTCCGTCGGGAAGGGCGGCGCCGTTTTCCGTTTCAAGAAGGATGCGGTCGCCCTCGCGGCGGAGGCGGAACGTGACGTCCGTCGTTGCGTACCGGAGCGCGTTGTCGATGAGCTCGTCGGCCATCCGCGTCATGGCGGCGGGATCGGCATGGACGGTGACATCATCCGCGATCGCCGTTTCGACGGAGAGCCCCTTCGCGGCGAACCGTTCGGCGGCGCCGTCGAGCGCGCTTCGGAGGATGTCGGATAAGGAGACGTCGGCGGGCTTCGCTTCCTCCTCTGGATAGAGGCTCATCGAGCGGAGCTTTTCGACGAGGGTGTTCATACGGCCGACCTGGCGGCGGATCGAGCGGGTCTGGTCATCGGGACCGTGGGTCTTTTCGAGGAGCTCCGTGTTCGCGCTGATGATCGTGAGCGGGAGGCGGAACTCTTTGTCCGCGTTCGCGATGAATTTTTTCTGGCTGCGGTCAGCCTCCTCGAGCGGTGCAAAGAGGCGTGTTCCGACGCCTTTGAGAACGAAATAGCTGATCACGACCGCGAGCACATCGCCGACGGCGGAGATGATGAGGATGCGGTAGGAGGGGAGCAGCTCGCGGGCCTGGTCGACGACGGTCACATAGGTGAGACCGTTTGCCTCCGTAACGCGGTAGCGGTAGGTTCCGTGGGTCCAGCCCGTCGTTTCGGAGACGAGAGACGCGGCCCATTCCTTCGCTTCCTCTTCGGTCACCGCGGAGATCCGGAAGGCGACCGTTTCAACGGCTTTGCCGCTGTCGTCAAGGGCGATCGTGAAGTAGCGGACCGTCGCGTTGAGCTCGGGGGAATCGAGACCCATCGGTCCGAAGCGTCCGCCGTTCCGCATGGGATCGAATCCGCCGTTCGGGGCGGTGCTGCTTCCGGGAGCGGTCTGGGACTGGCCGCCCGGGGCGGTGCCGAAGGAGCCGCTGCGGTTTGCGATCATTTCGGTGATCCGGTCGGCGTCCTCGCTGATCATCGTGAAGTTCGTGACGTTGATGACGGCGAGAAGCACGGTCAGAAGGACGAACACCGCGGCGACGGCGGAGATGAGAAATTTCTTCTGGGCTTTATTCATGATCGTTTACCGGTTCGGTTCCTTTCTCGGTCGCCAGGCGAACAGCGGCGCGCATTTCATCGGGAGAAAACGGGAAGGGCAGAACGAGCGCTTCCGGAAGGGCTTCCGGGGAGGCGTCCTGTTCCGCATCGCCGTTTGTGAGGACGATTGCGGGGATGCCCTTTTCCGCGAGCTTTTTTCGGATCTCCGCGTGGCCGACGCGGGGGAGGTCGCGGTCGAGGATGCAGAGATCAAAGTCGGTATCGGCGAGGAGCGCGAGGACGTGTGTCCCGTCAAAAGCGGTGACCGTTTCGCCGAACGCCTCGTCGAGGATTATGTTGTAGCACCGGAGCAGATCCCGGTCGGGAGCCGCAAGCAGGATACGCATTTCGGGGTTCTCCTTTGTTCAGGGGGGGGTTACGGTATGGCAGTATGATAGCGGCCGACCCTAAAGAGAACCTTAAGGTGCAAAAACTGTCGAAATCTTTTTTGCGTTCCTGTATAATCAATGAAGGAAATGAATTGTTTATTGCGGAAACGGTTCCGGTGAAAGGGAAGGATCATAAGCGATGGCGAATATACGGTATTGCGGAAATCCGTATCGTGCGGCGGCGAAAAAGGCGGAGGAACGGACCGGCGGCGGTCTGTTCGGGCTGTTCGGAAAGCGGAAAGAAGCCGGAGAGGGCGACGTGCAAAACGCGGCGGAGCGGTTCGGCCGGGAGACGGCGGAGCGCGCGGTCGCGTATCACAAAGGCTTTCCCGAATACGCGGAGACGCCGCTCGTGAACCTCAAGCGCCGTGCGAAGGAGCTTGGCCTCGGCGGCCTTTATGTGAAGGACGAAAGTTACCGATTCGGGCTTAACGCGTTCAAGGTCCTCGGCGGAAGCTATGCGGTCGGCCGGATCGTCGCGGAATGGATCGAGCGGAACGCGGCGGGCCTCTCTCCCGAGGAGACGATGCGGAAGCTTGCGGAGCTCACGCTGATAACGGCGACGGACGGCAACCATGGCCGCGGCGTCGCGTGGGCGGCAAAGCGGTTCGGCGCAAAGGCCGTCGTCTATCTCCCGAAGGGGAGCGCGGAGGAACGTGTGGAAGCGATCCGCGCGCTCGGAGCGGAAACGGTCGTGACAGACTGTTCGTACGACGATACGGTTCGGCTCGCAGCGGAAACGGCCGTACGGAACGGGGGGCTTCTCGTCCAGGACACGGCCTGGGAGGGCTATGAAACGGTCCCGCGTCAGATCATGGAGGGCTATACGACGATGGCGCTCGAGGCAGTGACGCAGCTCGAACGGCTTAAGGAGGAGCTGCGCGAAAAGGCGGCGAAAAACGCGGCGGACAGCGCCGGAGAACCCCTGACGGACGATGCGGCGGTCGAAACCCGCCCGACCCACGTCTTCCTCCAGGCCGGTGTCGGCGCGATGGCCGGTGCGGTCGCGGGATTCCTCACGTCCCATTACGGGGAAAACGCGCCGCGAATCTTCATCGTCGAGCCGGAGAAGGCGGACTGCTTCTATCGTACGGCTGAGGCGAACGACGGAAGGATCCACGCATACGACGGCGAGATGGATACGATCATGGCGGGACTTGCGTGCGGGGAGCCCTGTACGCTCGGCTGGGAGGTGCTTCGGGACGTTGCGGAGGGCTTTTTCGCGATTCCGGACGCGGTCGCGGAAGATGGCATGAGACTTCTCGGGCTTCCCGCGGTCGGCGATCCGGCGGTCATTTCGGGTGAGAGCGGCGCGGCGACTGCAGGTCTTGTCGCGGAGCTCCTTCGGAATCCCGAACACCGCGCGCTCCGGGAGGCGGTCGGACTTGATGAAACGGCCCGTGTTCTCCTCATCTCGACCGAGGGCGCGACGGACAGCGCAAGCTACAACCGGATCGTCTACAACATTTCGGTCGCTGCCGGATAAGAATACGAAGAGAATCGTATCTGGAACCCGCCAAAACCTTGCAAAGAAAACGGTTTTGGCGGGTTCGTTTGTGCAAAAATAAGTTTAAAAAAAATATCGGAAAAATAATTTGCCTTAAGGTTCCTTTTAGGAATTCCTTTTATACTGCAGGTACAGTCAGACGAAGAGAATCTGACGATCAGATAGAACAGTACAGAAAGGAAGTAACCGAAATGGCAAGATTGAATAGAAAACTGGCCGCTGGCCTCCTCACCGCATCCATGATGATGACGCTCCTCACCGCGAGCGCCTGCGATGCGGCAAACGTTACCACCGTACAGAACCCGGACGGCACCGTGACGACGACGATCACCGGCTCCGGAGGCGAAACCGCAACCGTGACATCGGCCGGTGCGCTCGCTGACATCAGCGCCGACTATGACGAAGAAGACGCGACCGTCTTCACCTTCACCGACTCCGCGATCACCGCGAAGGACGGCGACTATACCGGTTATAAGATTGAAGGAACGAACCTCACGATCAAAGAGGCCGGAACGTACGTCCTCACCGGCTCCTGTGCGGACGGCTCCGTGACCGTGAAGAAGGGAACGACCGGCGTCGTGCTCGTGCTCGCGGGCCTTGATCTCGCGAACAAGGGCACCGAAACGACTGCGACCGCGCCGCTCGCCCTCAACAAATCGACCGGTGTGACCGTCGTTGTCGCGGCGGGAACGGTGAATACCCTGACCGACAGCGTATACAACAATGACGAGACGTACACCGAAAACGCCGAGGCCGAGAACGCGGTCCTGAAATGCAAGGACGGTTCCCAGGTCGTGATCACCGGTACCGGAACGCTGAACATTGTCTCGAACGGCAAGAACGCGATCAAGTCCGGAACGACCGACAGCGAAACCGACGCCGCAAATCCGCGTGACGCATTCCTCACGATCGCAGGCCCGACGCTGAACATCACGGCGAACGTGAACGACGCGATCAATGCCGAACAGGAGCTCAACATCCTTGCGGGGACGCTGACGATCTCCGCAGCCGACGACGCGATCCACAGCGATCTCGTGCTGAACATCGGCGAAAGCACGACCTCCGCCGGCCCCGTGATCGACATCGTGAAGTCCGAAGAGGGCATTGAGGGCGCGACGATCAACATCTACTCCGGCGAACTCTCGATCGTTTCGAACGACGACATCATCAACGCCGCGAATGCCGACCTCGGCCGCTACGACTTTTCGATCAATATCTACGGCGGAACGATCAAGGCCGTGAGTGCGACCGGCGACGGCATCGACTCGAACGGCAGCCTGAACATCTCCGGCGGCACGGTTGAGATCTGGTGCCAGAGCGGCGCCGATAACCAGCCCCTCGATGCGGACGGTGCGGTGAACATCACCGGCGGAACGGTCCTCGCGGCCGGCATGAGCGCCGGAATGGGCATGAATCTCAACGCGACCCAGAATGTCGTCACCTACGGCGGAGCGACCGGCATGATGGGCGGCTTCGGCGGCATGGGCCAGACGGGCAGCTTCGGCGGCCAGTTCCGGCAGGACGGCCAAAGCGGCCAGACTCAGATGACGCCGCCGGATTTCCAGAACAATGGGCAGATGCAAATGACGCCGCCGGATCAGAGCGGAACGACGGACGGAACGCAGCAAAACGGCATGCGCGGCGGTCGCGGCCAAACGGGCCAGACGCAGCAGGGCGGTATGACCGGCCAGACCGGTGGCATGGGCCAGATGGGCGGCATGTTCGGTCGGACCGATACCTCGAACGCGACGATCGCGAAAGGGGCAACCGTGGCCGTGACCGATGAGGCAGGCAATGTCCTCTATGAAACGACCGCGCTCGGCGCAGCCTCCTATATCGTCTTCTCGAGCGCGGATCTCAGCGCGAACGCATCGTACACACTCACCGCGAACGGCACTTCCGTCGGCACCGCAGCCGCGTCGACCGCACAGTCCATGGGCGGCTTCGGCGGTCAAAACGGACAGACGCAGCAGGGCGGTATGCCCGGCCAGATGGGCGGCTTCGGCGGCCAGTTCCAGCAGGACGGTCAAAGCGGCCAGACCCAGATGACGCCGCCGGATTTCCAGAACAACGGCCAGACCCAGATGACGCCTCCTGACCTCCAGAACGGTGGCCAGACCCAAATGATGCCGCCGGATTTCCAAAACGGCGGCCAGACCCAGGTGACGCCGCCGGATTTCCAGAACAACGGCCAGATCCAGATGACGCCTCCTGACCTCCAGAACGGCGTTCAGAGCCAGATGCCGACGCCCCCGGCCCTTCCGGGCGGCCAGAGCATCTGACGGAAAACAGATACCGGAACCGGATCCGTACAGAAAGGATATCGACCATGAAACATGCGAATACGACAAACAGCGCCCGGCTGAAGGTTCTTGCGGCGATCCTCGTCGCAGCGATGCTCTTTGCGACAGGCTGCGCGACACAGACCGCGAATACGAACACTTTCGCGGGAGAAACCCAGACTGCTGAACAGACTGCGGACACCCAGAATAACACCTCGTCCGCGAACGAAAGCGCCTCCTCCGCAAACGAAGACGCGTCTTCTCAGAACGATGCGTCGACGGGCGAGAGCTCCTCCGCAAACGCCGGAAGCAGCGCCAATACCGGCTCGTCGGGCCAGGAAACCTCCTCCGGTGCCTCCTCAACCGGCTCGTCGACCGGCGGCAGTTCCTCTGCGTCGACCGAAAACGGCAGCGATGCGAACGGCACAACCTCGTCCGACGGGAACAGTGCCTCGTCCGGCAATGCCTCGGGCAGCGCTTCCTCCGGCGAAACAACGACGGCGGGGAGCGACAAAACCGCCGAAACGACCTTTACCTTTACAAACAGCGGGATCACCGCATCCGGCGGCGATTCGGACAGCTACAAGATCGAAGGAACGACCCTGACGATCAAGGAGGCCGGAACGTATACCCTGACGGGAAGCTGCGCGGACGGCTCCGTAACCGTGAAGAAGGGAACGACCGGCGTTACGCTGATCCTTTCGAACCTCACGCTCACGAACGCGGGAACGTCGACGACCGCAACGGCGCCGCTCTCGATCAATAAGTCCGCGGATGTGACGATCGTCGTCGCCGCGGGAACGACAAACACCCTCACCGACAGCAAATACAACAACGACGAGACCTACACGGCAAACACCGAGGCCGAGAACGCCGTCATCAAATGCAAGGACGGCTCCCGGGTCACGATCACCGGCACCGGGACGCTGAACGTCGTCTCGAACGGAAAGAACACGATCAAATCCGGAACGACCGACACTGAGACCGACGCTTCGAATCCCAAAGACGCGTCCCTCACGATCGAAAACGCGACGCTCAACATCACGGCGAACGCGAACGACGCGATCAACGCCGAACAGGAGCTGAATATCCTCTCCGGCAAACTCACGATCAACGCGGCCGACGACGCGATCAGCTGCGACTACACGCTGAACATCGGCGCAGACGGAACGGCCGGTCCTGTGATCGACATCCAATCCAGCTATGAAGGCATCGAAGCCGCGACGATCAACGTCAATAGCGGCGACATCTCGATCCTCTCGACCGACGACCTGATGAACGCGGCGAACAGCGACCTCACGAACTACAGCTTCTCGCTGAACATCTACGGCGGCACGATCTACGCTTATTCGACCTCCGGAGACGGCATCGACTCGAACGGAACGCTGAACATCTATGGCGGTACGCTTGAGGTCTGGACCGCGAACACGGCCGACAACTCCCCGCTCGACGCCGATGGCGGCATCAACATCCAGGGTGGCACGGTCTTTGCGGCCGGCGGCTCCTCCGGGATGGGTGAAGCGCTCTCCGCAAGCCAGGCCTACATCGTGATCGGCGGCTCCTCCGGCGGCATGGGCGGCTGGGGCGCCTCCTCCTCCGCTTCGATCGCGAAGAACTCGACCGTCACCGTGACGGATGCGTCCGGAAATGTGCTCTATACCGCGACGGCTCCCTGCAACGCGTCCTATGTCCTCTGCTCCGCATCTTCGATGACCTCCGGCTCGTCCTACACCGTCACCGCGGGATCGACGACCGTCGGAACTGCAACCGCCTCCACGGCTTCCGTTTCCGGCGGCATGGGCGGCCAGCAGGGCGGCTGGGGCGGCCAGAGCGGACGCCCCGGCGGGTGGCACTGAACCGCAAAAGGAACCGAAAAAAGCAAAAATCTTTTTTCACCTTTAACTTCCCTTTAGGTTCCCGTGCGATACTACAATCACAGGAAAACCAAACAAACAATGCTTTCTTCATAAAACCTCCTCCATTACAGGCGGCCCTCCCGAAGAGACACGGGAGGGCCGTTTTGTATCTGATGCAATACCGCCCCTCGACGGGCGGCGCCGTTTTGCGTATAATGGACGTATGAACAGCGAAGCAGAAACACAATCCGGCGCAGTCCGGAATCCACAAAGCGAAGAAGCGGGGCACCCGGCCGGCGGAACAAACGACGAACCGAGCCGTACGGCCGGCGAAACAAACGACGAACGGGAGCGTACGTCCGGCGGAGCGAAGAAAGACGTAACCGATTTTTCGAAGGGCCCCGTCTGGAAGGCGGTAATCCGCCAGGCGATCCCCCTGACCGTCGCCCAGCTGATCCATCTCCTCTACAACGTCGTCGACCGCGTCTACATCGGCCATATGGGCGACGAAACGTCGATCGCCCTGACCGGCGTCGGGCTGACGTTTCCGATCGTGACGCTTCTCATGGCGTTTGCGGCGCTCTTCGGCGTGGGCGGCGTCCCGCTCTTCTCGATGGCGCGCGGCGCGGGAGACGTAAAAAAGGCCGGGAGGATCCTCGGCAATTCGTTCGCGCTCCTCTGCATCAGTTCTGTCGCCGTTGCGGCGGTCTGCTACGCGTTTATGCGGCCGATCCTCTTTGCGTTCGGCGCGAGCGAGGAGTCGTTCGTGTTCGCACGCGAATACCTGAACGTCTATCTCGTCGGAACGGCGTTTACGATGCTCTCCACGGGTCTGAACGGCTACATCAACGCCCAGGGCTTCCCGCGCGTCGGGATGCTCTCGATCGTGATCGGCGCGCTTCTGAACATTGCGCTTGATCCGCTCTTCATCTTTACCTTCCGGATGGGCATCCGCGGCGCTGCGGTCGCGACGGTGATCAGCCAGGCCGTTTCCGCGGCGTGGATCCTCCGCTTTTTAACCGGTCCGAAGGCGATCGTTCCCTTAAAGCGCGACCATATTCGCCTCGAGGGCGACATCATCAAAGGCATCGCGAAGCTCGGAACCGTCAACTTCATCATGCAGGGCACAAACTGCCTCGTCCAGGTCGTCTCGAACGCGACGCTTCAGTCGTACGGCGGCGACCTCTACGTCGGCGTCATGACCGTCACGAACTCGGTCCGCGAAATCTTCCAGCTCGCCGTGAGCGGCCTCACGACCGGCGCGCTCCCCGTCATCAGCTTCAACTACGGCGCGAAGCTCTACGACCGCGTAAAACAGGGCATCCGCTTCAACGCGATCCTCGGCGCGTCCTACACGGTCCTCGCATGGATCGTCGTCTTCCTGTTCCCGGGCGTCTGGTTCGGGATGTTCTCCGACGATCCGGAGCTCGCTGCGGTCGGCATCCCTATGCTGAAGATCTATTTCTTTGCGTTCATGTTCATGTCCTTCCAGCACGCCGGCCAGTCGGCGTTTCAGGCCGTTGGCGACGCGCGCCACGCGATCACCTTCTCGCTCCTCCGCAAGGCCGTGATCGTTGTGCCGCTGACGATCCTTCTTCCGCGGCTCGGCCTCGGCGTATCCGGCGTGTTCTGGGCGGAGCCGATCTCGAACGTCATCGGCGGAACGGCATGCTTTGTGACGATGTATCTGACCGTATACCGCAAGCTCGGAAAACAATCGTAACGGCACGCCCCGTGCGGATCAGTCCGCCCGCGGAACCGTTTACAAGACTGCGCGAATGAGCGCGTTTGGAGAAAACCATGGCAAAGAAACCGAAAACCGTATTCATCTGTCAGTCCTGCGGGTTCGAAAGCCCGACGTGGATGGGAAAATGCACTGCCTGCGGCGCGTGGAACAGCTTCGTCGAGGAGAAGGTCCAGGACGCGGCGGAGGATAAGGTACGGAAGCGCGACACCGTCTCCGCGAACCTTTCGAAGCCTGTCACGATTTCCTCCGTCGTTTCGGGCGAACAGAAACGCCTCTCGACCGGGATCGGCGAGCTCGACCGCGTTCTCGGCGGCGGACTCGTTCCGGGGTCGCTCTGCCTGATCTCCGGCGAGCCCGGGATCGGCAAATCGACGCTGATCATCCAGGCCGCTGTGAATATGGCGAAGCGGGAGCCCGGGAGGACGGTCCTCTACGTCTCGGGCGAGGAGTCCGAGGAACAGATCAAAATGCGCGCGGACCGCGTCGCGACGGAGCTTCCGGAGAATCTCTTTCTTCTTGCCGAGACGGAACTCGACCGGGCGCTCGAGGTCGCGCGGGAGCTGAACCCGAGTTTCCTCATCATTGACTCGATCCAGACGATGTATACGGGAGAACTCGAATCGGCGCCGGGAACGGTCGCCCAGGTCCGGACGTGTACCCATATGCTCATGCAGACCGGGAAGGGCCGCGGGATCCCCGTGTTCATTGTCGCCCACGTCAACAAGAGCGGCGACCTTGCGGGACCGAAGATCATGGAACATCTCGTCGACACGGTCCTCAACTTCACCGGCGAACGGAGCCAGGAACTCCGCATCCTCCGCGCGTACAAGAACCGCTTCGGCGCGACGAGCGAGATCGGCGCGTTCCGGATGGAGGAGGAGGGGCTTGTCCCCGTCGAAAATCTTTCGAAGAGCTTCCTTGAGGGTCTCGATGACAAGACGGACGGATCGTGCGCGACGGCCGTCTACGAGGGAACGCGTCCGCTGCTCCTTGAGATCCAGGCGCTGACCGCGCCGTGCAGCATCGGATTCGCAAAAAGGACGTGCATCGGCTTCGATTATAACCGCCTCGGGATGATCCTGGCCGTTCTCGAACGGAAGGCGGGCGTTTCGCTGATCAGCCAGGACGTTTACCTCAACGTCGCGGGCGGTCTCCGCCCCGAGGGAACGTCCGCGGATCTCGCAGCGGCGCTTGCGGTGTATTCGTCCTATAAGAACGTGCCCTGCGGCGCGGAAACGATCGCGTTCGGCGAGATCGCGCTGACCGGGGACGTCCGGTCTGTCCAGAACGCTGATAAGCTCGTGAAGGAAGCCGCGCGCCTCGGCTTTAAACGCATCCTTCTGCCGAGAAAGAACGCGGAGCGGCTGAAATTTGCGGGCAATCGGAACGGCGGCGCTTCGGGCGAAGATACCTCGTCCGGACTCCCGGCAGGTGTAAAGCTCGTCCCCGTATCGACGCTCCGCGAGGCGATCGCCGTGCTCACGAAGTAGAGTCCGGCCGCCCTGCTTCGCGAGGCGATCGCCGCACTCACGAAACAGCGTTCCGCCGCCCGGCCCCTCCGGGGGATGCAGGGCTGCGTCGCTGGAACCATCGACTTCTCCTTCACAAACATCGGATGAAAACACCCAGGGCTGCAGCGACCCTGGGTTTTCATATCCGATGTTTTCGTTCGGTCGAAGGGATGGTTTCCCACGCTCCTCCGCAAGCATCCCCCGGAGAGGCCGGGCGGGGTGGAACGCTATTATCGGGCGGCGGCGGAACGCTATTTTCGGAGGGCGAACCAGAATGTACTGCCCTCTCCCGGGACGGAGGTGACACCGTATTCTGCACCGTGGAGTTCGAGAATCTCCTTCGTGATCGCAAGACCGAGCCCGGAGCCGCCGGAGGCGGAGCGGACAGCCGTTTCGGAAGAACGGTAGTAGCGGTCCCAGATGTGCTCGAGATCCTCTTCGGAGATGCCGATTCCGTGGTCGCGGATGTCGACGCGGACACGGTCCTTCAGCGCGGTTACGGTGACGTCGATGCGTTTTTCGACTGTATCATAGCGGAACGCGTTCGTAAGGAGATTTGCGAGGACCTGGCGGATCCGGGCGGGATCGGCGGATACCGTATATGCGTCGGCGAATCCGGAAGCGGAAACGGTCCCGCCTGTCCGGAAGGCGATCTGATAGCCGTCGGTCTCCTCAAGGATGCGGAACGGACGGAGCGCGGTTTCGGTCTCTTCGGCGAGGCTGAAGGACGTTTTCTCGAGAGCCGTCATCCCTGCCTGCATCTTCGAGAGCGTGAGAAGATCGCTGACGATGACGTTCAGCCGGTCGGCCTCGTCGATGATGACGTTCAGATGTTCGGCGCGCTTTTCGGGATTGTCCCCGGAGAGGTCACGAACCATCTCCGCATACGAACGGATCATCGTGAGCGGCGTCCGGAGGTCGTGGGAGACGTTTGCAAGAAGGTCTTTTTTCAATTCGTCCGATTTCGCAAGCTCCTCCGACGTTTTTGTCAGGGTGTCCGCGAGCACGACGGCCTCCTCGTAGCCGGAGCCCTCGAATTTCACGCCATAGTGGCCGGCGCGGAGTTCCTCCGCCGCCTCGGTGATTTTCACGAGCGGTTTTGCGAGGCGGGCCGAAAGGAACCAGGCGATGACACAGGCAAGCACGAGTGAGACGACCGTCACATAGACGAGCTGGGTCCGGAGAATCCCGACCGTCGACTCGACCGGGGCAAGCGGCGAGAAGACCGACAGATAGACGTACCCGAACAGCGCATCCGGGATCACGCGTCCGTAGACGAGCATATTGACGCCGCGGATGCGCTTCGTATAGGATGCCGTTCCGTCGGCGCTCTCACGGAGGAGCTGCTTCATTTCGCTCGTGTCGGAGGACATGCCGAAAAGCGATGGCCGGAGCAGATCCGATGCGCCGTTGTAGATCACGAAGCCGGATTCGGATTCGATGTGGAAAAACATATCGTCGCGGGCGGAGATGGTCCGGAGCGTTTCGACGTCGAGGTTCTCGTAGCCGGAGACGATCTCACCGGCGGTCCGGACGATCTCACGCGTCTTCATCGATTCGTAAAGACCGCGGAGCATGGCGACCTGGAGAAGCCAGAGGATCGCCATCAGAACGACGGCGAAGACGGTGAACGTCACGATCAGGCGGAATTTCAGGTTTTTCGGTTTGTTCGGTTCAGACATGGAAAACAGCCGGCCGGCGGCACGGCGGAAAACGCGTCAGCCTTCGAATTTATAGCCGACGCCGCGGAGTGTCACGACGCGGTCCCGATAGGGGCCAAGGTGGCTGCGGAGGTTCTTGATGTGGGTGTCGATCGTCCGGTCATCGCCGAAGAAGTCGTAGCCCCAGACGTCCTGGAGAAGCTTGTCGCGGGAGAGGGCGATGTTGCGGTTGCGTACGAGATAAAAGAGGAGTTCGTATTCCTTCGGCGTGAGATCGGCACGGACGCCGTCGACCGTAACGGTCCGGGCGGTCATATCGATCACGAGGCCGCCGAAGGCGAGCGGCTCGGAGGCGCGAACGGCGGCCTTCTCGTGGCGCGTCAGGACGGCGTTGATGCGGGCCATCAGCTCCTTCGGGCTGAACGGCTTCGTGACGTAGTCGTCGATCCCGAGCTCAAAACCGAAGAGCTTGTCGTATTCCTCTCCGCGGGCGGAGAGCATGATGATCGGAACGTCTTTTTCCTTCCGGATCTCACGGCAGGCGGAGAAACCGTCGAGCTTCGGCATCATGATGTCCATGACGATCAGATCATAGTCGTTTTCACGGACGAGGCGGACCGCTTCCATACCGTCCGCAGCCTCGGAGGCGGCATATCCGGAGAATTCGGCATACTCGCGGATGACGGCGCGGATCTTCGGTTCGTCGTCGACGATGAGAAGATGTTTCATGGCGGTTCCTTTCTTTCGCGCGTGTTTTTATGCCCGTTTCACGGGCATTTCACACGATATTTACAATACCACGTTACAATACAAATGTGAACGATTTGTGAACGTTCGGAAAATCGTTCCGCCTTGACAGAAAAGGGGAAAACCAGTACACTGAAACAGAGTGGACCCCTGTGCCCACACTTCTTGCTATACAAAAAAACATGAAACAGAATCAGCTCCTTCAACGCATTTTACGCATCATATTCACGCTCATCGGAGGCGTACTCGGATACGGCCTCGCGATTTTGCTGTTCTATGTTTACGGGCTGACACCGTTTGCGGAATCGTATACGATGACGCTTGCTCTGAAGATCGCCGTCGTCGTGATCCTCGTCCTCATCGGGCTTTACGTCTTTTACCGCGTTTCCCCGAAGATCCTGAAGGGCGGCAAGAACCTCGCCGGCGAGATCGAGGACAGTCTCCGCGGCGTCTCGCTTCCGGACCTTCTGACCGGAACGGGCGGCCTGATCATCGGTCTCTTCATCGCATACCTCGTCTCAAGTCTGTTCAATTTCATGAACAACATCGTGAGCGTCGTTGTGTCGGTGGTCCTGTACCTTTTCTTCGGCTATCTCGGCGTGACGATCGCGACCCACAGAGGCCCCGACATCATCCGCAGCGCAACCGAAGCGCGTGAAAACCGGCCGAAGTCCGAACTCCGGATCGGACGGAAAAAGAACGCCGACAACGCACCGAAACTTCTGGATACGAGCGTCATCATCGACGGCCGGATCGCGGATATCCTGAAGACCGGCTTCCTTGAGGGCCGGATCGTGATCCCCGATTTCGTGCTGATCGAACTTCAGCACATCGCCGATTCATCCGACGCGATGAAACGTCAGCGCGGCCGCCGCGGACTCGACATCCTCAGCAAGATTCGCGAAGAGTACGGAATCGAGATCTACAACACCGAAAAAGAGAAGGGCCTTTCGGAGATTCCGGAGGTTGACATCAAGCTTCTCAAGCTCGCCCAGACGATGAACGCGAAGGTCGTCACGAACGATTACAACCTCAACAAGGTCGCCACGATCACCGGCGTCCTCGTGATGAACATCAACGACCTTGCGAACGTTCTGAAGCCGGTCGTCCTGCCCGGCGAACCGATGCAGGTCTATGTGATCAAGGAAGGAAAGGAATCGAACCAGGGCGTCGCCTATCTTGACGACGGAACGATGATCGTCATCGAGAACGGCGGAAAGAGCATCGGAAAGACGGTCGATGTAACCGTCACGAGCGTGCTTCAGACGTCCGCGGGCCGGATGATCTTCGCGCGGGAATAGCACGGAGAACGGCGCCCGACCGGGTCGCAACACGATATCGAGAGAACCGAACATGTATCAGGGAAAAAAGGTCGCCTGCCTTCTGATGGCTGCCGGACAGGGCACACGGATGGGCAAGGGACGCGCGAAACAATTCAGAGAGGTCGGAGGCAGGTCCGTGATCGAACGGACGCTTTTGGCGTTCGCGCATAATCCCTTCGTTGACGACATCCTCATCGTGACCGGTGAAGACGACCGGATGTTCTGCAATACGCTCGGTCTCACGAAGGGAAACGGGAAGATGAAGGCCGTCTGCCTCGGAGGCGAAACGCGCGAGGATTCCGTCTGGAACGGCCTCAAGGTTCTTGCAGCCCTGCGCGGGGACGAACCGGACGGCGTGAACGAAGCCGCGGACGATATCGTTCTCATTCAGGATGCGGCGCGCCCGTTCACCACCGCCGACGTCATCGACCGGGTGACCGAGGCCGCATACCGATTCGGTGCGGCCGTTCCCTGTATCCCGGCGCGCGATACGATCAAAATCGCAGAAGGCGATTACGTTTCTGAAACGCTCCCGCGCGAAAAGCTTTTCGGCGCTCAGACGCCCCAGGGCTTCCGCCGCGGACTGCTCGCGGCTGCAATGCGAAAAGGCCGCAGAAAGGGCTTTGCCGCGACGGATGACGCGTCCTACGTCGAAAAGTACGGCGGAAACGTCCGGATCGTTCCGGGCGATATCCGCAATATAAAAATCACGACGATCGAAGATATGGCGACGGCCGAGATGCTCGCAGCGGCAGCCGACGAAGGCTTCCGCCCGACCGCGTCGTACTTTCTGACCGGGAAGGCGATGCCGGAAAAGCGGTCGGAGGAACCGGCCCGCATGGAACGGTCCACGCCCGAAACGCGTCCGGAGTCCGGGACGGTTTCCAGGACGGAATCTCCGGGAACGGCGCGGAAAGAGGCGGCCGCTCCGCCGGAAAAGGCCGAAGCGGTGCCGCGGATCGGCGAAGGGTACGACGTCCATATGCTCGTTCCGGGCCGTCCACTCGTGCTCGGCGGCGTTACGGTTCCGTTCGCCAAGGGACTCGAGGGCCATTCCGACGCGGACGTGATGACCCATGCTGCGATGGACGCGCTGCTCGGCGCGGCATCCCTCGGCGATATCGGACACCTCTTCCCCGATCGCGACCCCGCATACGAGGGCGTCTACAGCCTTGCGCTGCTCGAGGTGGTTCGGAGACTTCTGGAGCGGAGGGGCTTTGTGATCGGAAACCTCGACGTGACCCTTCAGGCACAGGAACCGAAGATCGCCCCGTTTATCCCCGCGATGCGCGCGAATTACGCGAAAATCCTCCGTATCCCCGAACGGCGCATCAGCGTCAAGGCGACGACGACCGAACGGCTCGGTTTCGTCGGACACGGAGAGGGAATGGCCGCAAGCGCCGTCTGCCTTCTCTTTGAACTGCCGCCCGCAGACGGGGAGAACGCCTACTCTGCGGAGAAAGAACGTCCGGAGGAGAACGCCGTTCCTGCGGCGGACAGCGTCCCCGAAAGGAAATCCGTACCCGGAGGATGCGCTGTTTCCGACGAAAAAACCGCCTCCGGACCGGAACCGGGAGCCGGGACCGAACCGGCGGATACCGGCTGGATCCGCCTGACCTTCGAATAAACCGTCCGCGATCCCGCGGCAAACCAGTACAACGCTTTGGAGAACTGAACATGAGACTTTCGAAATCGTACATGAAGACCCTCCGGGAAGTCCCCGCGGAAGCGGAGATTCCTTCCCATATCTGGCTGCTCCGCGCCGGAATGATCCGCAAGCTCGTATCGGGCGTCTACGGCTATATGCCGATGGGCTACCGGAGCCTCCGGAAGATCCAGGCCATCGTCCGCGAGGAGATGGACCGGGCCGGAGCCCAGGAGATCCTGATGAGCGCGCTCTGTCCCGCCGAGCTCTGGCAGGAATCGGGCCGCTGGAACGCCTACGGTCCCGAGATGTTCCGTCTGAAGGACCGGAACGCGCGCGACTTCTGCCTCGGACCGACCGCGGAGGAGATCTTCACCGATATCGTCCGCAGCGATGTCGATTCGTACCGCCAGATGCCGATGAACCTTTACCAGATCCAGTGGAAGTACCGCGACGAGAAGCGTCCGCGCTTCGGCCTGATGCGCTCGCGCGAGTTCCTGATGAAGGACGCGTATTCGTTCGACCGCGACGAAGCGGGACTCGACGAAAGCTATAAGATCATGTATCGGGCCTACGAACGCGTCTTCGACCGCTGCGGTCTCGTCTACCGCCCCGTCGAAGCCGATACCGGCGCGATCGGCGGCTCGAACTCCCACGAATTCTGCGCCCTCTCCGAGGTCGGCGAGGAGGAGATCGCGTACTGCGATTCCTGTGATATGGCGGCGACGACCGAACGCGCGGAGTTCCGCGACGCCCCGGCCGAAACCGAAGAGATGAAGCCGCTCGGGAAGGTTCATACCCCCGGAACGAAGACGATCGACGAGGTCACGGCCTTCCTCGGCCTTCCGAAGGAGAAATCGATCAAAGCGCTCCTCTTCCGCGTCTACGACCAGGATTACGAATACGTCTGCGCCTTCATCCGGGGCGACCGGGAGCTCAATATGACGAAGCTCGTGAACGCGCTGAAGATCCCCGAATTCTCGATCGAATTCGCGGATGAAAACGCGATCGGCGAAGCGACCGGCTGCGTCGGCGGATTTACCGGTCCGATGGGCCTCCACGACTGCAAGGTCGTCGTCGACTCCGAGCTGACCGGCCTCCGGAACGGATGCGCGGGCGCGAACGAATACGACTATCATTTCGTCAACGTGAACTACGGCCGCGACTATAAAGGCGACATCGTCACCGATCTCAAACTTCTCCGCGAGGGCGATCCCTGCCCGAAGTGCGGGAAGCCGATCCGGATCGCGCGCGGCATCGAAGTCGGCCAGGTCTTCAAACTCGGAACGAAGTATTCCGAGCCGATGCACGCCTATTTCAAGGACGAAAACCAGAAAGAGCACCCGATCGTGATGGGCTGCTACGGCATCGGCATCTCCCGGACACTTGCGGCCGTCGTCGAACAGCACCACGACGACAACGGCATCATCTGGCCGATGGCGATCGCACCGTACCACGTGATCATCACCCTCTGCAGCGTGACCGACGAGACCCAGCGGAAGACGGCCGAAGAACTCTACGAAACGCTTCAGGAGAAGGGCGTCGAGGTCATCCTCGACGACCGCGACGAAAGGCCCGGCGTGAAATTCAAGGACGCCGACCTCATCGGCATCCCGATCCGCGTGACGGTCGGAAAGAAGGCCGCCGAGGGACTCGTCGAATACAAGCTTCGCGCCGGCGGCGACATCGAGATCATTCCGCCTGCCGACGCCGTTTCCAGAATACTCTCCGCTGTCCGCGGCTGAGAGCATTTCTCAAAACACTTTTATCCACGAACAGGAAAGGATATCACATGAAAACGATCGTAACATTCGAAATGGAAAACGGCCGCACGATAAAGGCGGAACTCTTCCCCGACGTCGCGCCGATCACCGCGAAGAATTTCGCGGATCTCGTAAAGAAGGGCTTTTATGACGGCCTCATCTTCCACCGCGTCATCCCCGGCTTTATGATCCAGGGCGGCGACCCGAACGGCAATGGAATGGGCGGTCCCGGCTATTCGATCCGGGGGGAATTCGCCGCGAACGGCGTTCCGAACCCGCTGAAGCACGAGCGCGGCGTCCTCTCAATGGCGCGTGCGATGGACCCGAACTCTGCAGGCTCCCAGTTCTTCATTATGGTTGCGGACGCACCCTATCTTGACGGCCAGTATGCGGCCTTCGGCAGGGTCATCGAGGGGATGGAAACGGCCGACGAGATCGTTTCCGCGCGCCGCGACGGCCGCGACAAGCCGTATGAAGATCAGAGAATGAAGAAGGTCACCCTGAGCGAAGAAGAATAAGCGCATGAAGCCGGCGATACGATTCCTGAAAAAACACAGATATTCGCTTGGCGCGCTTGCGGTCGTTCTCGTGATCGCTCTTGTTGTTGCTTTTGCCCATAAGGCTCCCGTCCGGATCCCGATGACGACGACGTTTGCCGCCGACATCCTCGACAGCCAGAAAGAGGATTCCATGGAAGCCGTCGCGAAGGGGGAAACGTACGGTGTCGTGACGATCAACGGCGTTGCGGTCGCCTCTCTTTCCACGTACGAGGAGGCGAAGTCCGTCCCTGAACGTGTGCTCGCGTACTACCAGTCCGGCGCCTCGGAGATCGTTTCCTATTCGATCGACGAGACGATCGAGGCACGTCCTGTGATCGGCGTTCCCTGGAACCCGATGACGGTCGAAGGGGCCGTTTCCCTGATCGTGAACGGAACGGAAGAGGTAAAGAAGTACACCGTCGTCGCGGGCGATTCCTTCTACGGGATTGCGCGCAAAATCGGCATGGGCTTCCAGGAACTTCTTGCGGCCAATCCGACGGCCGTCGGCTCGGCCCTCCAGGTCGGTCAGCTCCTGAACGTCGTCGAAGTCAAACCGATGGTCCACGTCTCAATCATCGAACGCGTGACCGTCACCGAGTCGGTCGGCTTCGGGATCACCTATGAGCCGAATGACTCGATCTACATCGGTCAGTACCAGCTCAAGAGCGCCGGCGTCCGCGGCCAGAACCAGGTCACGTACGAGATCACGAGCGTGAACGGCGTCCAGACCGCAAAGACGAGACTCGAAACGGTCGTCCTGTCGTATCCCGTGACCCAGGTCACGTACAAGGGAACGAAGGCACTTCCGAACGTCATCGGAACGGGCGTCTTCCGCTATCCGCTCGATACGGCGAGCTACGTGACGTCCGGCTATGGGATTTACCGTTCCGCCTACGCGGCCGTCCACAAAGGCATCGATCTTGCGGCGTGGACCGGCGACAACATCTATGCGGTCGATGACGGGGTCGTGACGTTCGCGGCGAGCTCCGGAACGTACGGCAACCTCGTCAAACTCTCTCACGGAAACGGATACGAAACGTATTACGCGCACTGTAGCAAGCTCCTTGTCAGCGTCGGAGACACGGTGAAGAAGGGCGACGTCATCGCGCTGGTCGGTCAGACCGGCCGTGCGACGGGCCCCCACCTCCACTTCGAGGTCCGGCTGAACGGAGCAACGAAAAACCCGCTGGACTACCTGCCGTAATACTGGAGGAAAAACGATATGCAGATTTACGATACCATGCGCCGCCGCAAGACCGACTTCGTGCCGATGGATCCGAACGAGGTGAAGATTTACGTCTGCGGCCCGACCGTTTATGATTATTTCCACATCGGTAACGCGCGGCCGTTCGTCGTCTTCGACACGCTCCGCCGCTATCTCGAATACCGCGGAATGAACGTGAAATTCGTCCAGAACTTCACCGACGTCGACGATAAGATCATCAACCGCGCAAAGAAGGAGGGAATCTCCGCGCTCGAGGTCGGCGAGAAGTACATCGGCGAATACTATAAGGATGCGGCGGCTCTGAACGTGAAAAAGGCGTCCGTCCACCCGCGCGTCACCGAAAACATGAACGAGATCATCGCGTTCGTTCAGGATCTGATCGACAAGGGATATGCCTACGAAGCGAACGGAGACGTCTATTACCGCACCCGGAAGTTCCTGCCCTACGGAAATCTCTCGGGCCAGAACATCGACGATCTCGAGGCCGGCGCCCGCATCGAGGTCGGCGATATCAAGGAGGACCCGCTCGACTTCGCGCTCTGGAAGGCGCGGAAAGAGCCGGATGAGATCGCGTGGAAGTCGCCCTGGGGCTTCGGCCGTCCCGGCTGGCACATCGAATGCTCCGTCATGTCGACGAAGTATCTCGGCGAGACGATCGACATCCATGCCGGCGGCGAGGATCTGATGTTCCCCCACCACGAGAACGAGATCGCCCAGACCGAGGCGAAAACCGGAAAGAAATTCTCGAATTACTGGATGCACAACGCCTATATCCTGATCAACAACGAAAAGATGTCGAAATCCCTCGGCAACTTCTTCACCGTCCGCGACATCCGGAAGGAATACGACGGCGAAACGATCCGTTTCTTCCTTTTGTCCGGCCAGTACCGTTCGCCGATCAACTTCAGCCGCGAGCTCATGGACGCCGCGAAGAGCGGCCTCGAACGCATGCGGACGGCCCGCGAGAACTTCCGCTTCCTTGCGGAGAACGGCGCGGACGGCCCTATGACGGCGGAAGAGGAGGAAGCTGCAAAGAAGCTTGACGCCGCGAAAGAGAAGTTCATCGCCGTAATGGACGACGATCTGAATACCGCGGACGCGGAGGCGGCGATCTTCGAGCTGATCCGCGACGCGAATACGCAGATGAAAAACGGCGCAACGAAGGCGTTCGCGAAAAAGGCGCTGGATCTGCTCCTCGAACTTTCGGACGTTCTCGGTCTTCTCGAGGACGGCGCGGACGAGGGCGCGATCGACCCCGAGCTTCAGGCGCTCATCGACGAACGGCAGGCCGCCCGCAAGGCGAAGAACTGGGCGCGCGCCGATGAAATCCGCGATCTCCTGAAGGCACGCGGCATCACCCTCAAGGATACCCCTCAGGGCGTCCAGATCGTCCGGGATTGAACGAAAACCGGCCCGGTCGACCAATTTCCCGTTTCAAACGAAAATCGCCGCAAAACGGCGATTTTTTGTTTCCGGACAGCTCCGGAGAAAACCATGCATCGATACGTTTTTTCAGCGCTCGTCGTTTTTGTGCGTCTCACGCTTCATCTCGTAGAGGAACTGGTCGGCCTCCGCGATGAGCTTCGTAAGCTCATCCGCATCCGCGGCGATGCCGCTTGCAACGCCGTGACCGAGCCGGACGGAAAGGGTCGTTCCGTCGACGTGTTTCGGGAAGCCCGGATTCTCGGTACAGATCCGTTTCGTTTCGTCCGCGCGCTGGCCTTCGAGCATAATCAGAAATTCGTCTCCGCCGTAGCGGTATGTCGAGCCGTCGGGGAAGAGCGTTTTGAGGAATGAGCAGGCGTCCCGGAGGACTTCATCGCCGACCGTATGACCGTAACGGTCGTTGAACTGTTTGAAGTAGTCGATGTCGGTCATCACGACGGTGATGGGGGTGTTGAAGTAGTGTTCCGTATCCTCCGCGAACGACTGGCGGTTCAGGGCGCCGGTCAGAGCGTCGTGGCGCGAAAGATAGTGGAGCGTTTCGTAGTTCTGCTTCAGCGTCAGGCGGTTTTCCGAAGCGCGGATGCTCTGTCCGTAGCGGAGAACGAAACAGGTGATCGTGACAATCGTCAGAACAATGTAGTTGTAAATGTTGACGGATACGGCCCCGTCGATCGCATACACCGTCCAGTAGAGGCCCGTGAACGTGAGAAGGCTCAGGGGAATGCTGATGACGGGGCGGAAGGTAATGAAACTGACGAAGCAGAGCAGCACCGTAAAGAACGTCAGGAATTTGTCGTCGCCTGTGAGGTAGTGGCGCCGCGATACGAAAACCGCCCAGAGCATCAGAAAGACATAATAGAGAACCGTCAGGAAGACGATGAGCTGATGCGAAATCTCGCTGCGCTTCCGGAGCCGCGAGCTGATGAACGAAAAGATCACGCAGACGATGATGCAGTAGGAAACGCTGACGAGGCTGATGATCGCCGTACGGTCAAATACACGCGGTATCAAAAGCCACACGGCAAGAAGGACCGCCTCGAAGCAGCAGATCACCTCCGAGAGATGGAACATGTTTTCGAGGTTTTCGCGGTCGAGGGATTCGGTGACTTCCGGCGAGACTTCAGGACGGAATATGCGGTTCAAAGCGTCGGTCGGTTTGCGCATGACGTGCCATCCGTTTCTGTAAGAAAATAGTTATTTAATATTATACCGGCGGAGAAGAAAAAAGCAAGAAAAAAGTAAAAAAAGGAAAAAGGAAAAAGGAAACGCTTTCCCGCAACGATTGTCCGGCAGAACGTTCCGTTTTGTGTTATACTATAATGCATCTCAAACAACGGAGCGAACCGGATGACGGAACAGGAACGGAACAGAAAGGCGTTTGTAAGCGGCGTGGGCGGCGGAATCCCGATCGGACTCGCCTATCTCGTCGTGGGTTTTACGATCGGGATCACCTGCCGGAACGTCGGCGTTGCGCCGGTTGAGAGTGCACTCCTTTCGATCACAAGTCTCGCCTCGGCCGGGGAATACGCGGGCCTGACGGTCATCGCGGCGGACGCTGCGTATGCGGAAATTGCGCTGATCACACTGATTGCAAGCGCGCGGTATCTTCTGATGGGCTGTGCGCTTTCCCAGCGCATCTCGCCCGCGATGAAGTTCCCGTGGCGCTTCCTCATCGGGTACGGGATCACGGATGAGATCTTCGCACTGTCCGTGATGAAGCCCGGTTACCTCAATCCCTTTTTCAGCCTCGGCGCGATCCTCGTTTCGGCGCCGCTCTGGACGCTCGGAACGGCCCTCGGCTGTATCCTCGGAGACGTCCTCCCGCCGATCCTGCTCGCGGCCTTCAGCGTTGCACTGTACGGTATGTTCATTTCGATCGTCGTCCTTCCCGCGCGGAATGAACGGGCGGTTCTCGTCTGCGTTCTCGCGGGATGGCTCTCGTCGTATCTGCTCGCGAAGTGGCCGGTGACGGCCGGCCTCTCCGAAGGGACGCGGACGATCCTCCTCACCGTTGTGATCGGTGTGATCGTCTCTCTGATCTTCCCGTACGACTCTGCAGCCGAGGACGCCGTGCTTTCGGCTGCGGCGGAGGATCCGGGACGCGCTGCGGACGTCGGAGACGGACCGCCCCCGGGAGAGGAGGCGGTGAAATGACCCATAACGTCTACCTCTACATCCTGATTGCGGGACTTGTGACGTATCTCATCCGTATGCTTCCGCTGACACTGATCCGGAAGCCGATCCGAAACCGTTTCATCCGCTCCTTTCTTCACTACGTTCCCTACGTCACGCTTTCCGTCATGACGTTTCCGGCGATCCTTACCGCAACCGGCTCGCCGCTCGCCGGCGGGATCGCGATGATCGCGGGCGTCGTATCCGCGTGGTTCGGCGCGAACTCGTTCGTCTGCGCGGTCGTCTGCTCCGGAACGGTATTTCTTCTTGGCCTCGTATTGTAAAGCGGGAAAAGGCATCTTATGGCAAAGACCAACAAAGAACTCGGACAGGAGATCCGAAAAAACCGAATGCTGAACGAACCGCTGCCGAAGGTCATCACTTCGATGGCGATTCCGTCGATCGTCGCGTTCCTGATCAACTCGATCTATTCGCTCGCGGATACGTACTTCGTCAGCTCCCTCGGGAAATCCGCGACGGCGGCCGTTTCGGTCAATTCGTCGCTCGATATGTTCATCATGATGGCCGGTTCGTTCGTCGCGATCGGCGCGAACAGCTACATCGCGCGTCTTCTCGGCGCGAAGGATGAACAGAAAGCCAGCAAAGTCCTCTCGACCGCATGGATCACCGCGGTCGCGTTCGGCCTCATCATCCTCACGATCGGCTGCATCTGGACGGAGCCGATCTGCCGCCTGCTCGGCGCGACGGAGACGTGTCTCCGCTACTCGATCGACTACGCGACATACATCCTTCTCGTTGCACCGCTTATGTCCGCGAGCTTCGTCATGAACCAGGCGCTCCGCGCGGAGGGCGCCGCGCTGCTCTCGATGATCGGCATGGGCTTCGGCGGGATCCTCAACGTCGTTCTCGATCCGTTCTTCATCTTCCCCCGGGTCACGATCGGCTCTCTCGTTCTCCCCGGCTTCGGCCTCGAGGTCGCGGGCGCTTCGATCGCGACGGCCATCTCGAAGGTCGTCTCGTTCGGCATCCTCATCTTCCCGTATCTCACGAAGCGGTCGATGCTTCATCTTTCGGTGAAGAATATCGCGTTCGAGAGCGACATCATCCGCCAGGTCGCGTCCGTCGGCTCGTCCTCCGCGTTCCGCACGATGCTCAGCGTCATCGCGGGGATCGTTCTCAACAACCTCGCCGGCGACATCTCTGACGCGTGTCTCGCGGGGATCGGCGTCACGAACCGCGTTATGATGTTCCCGTTCGGCATCATCCTCGGCTTCGGGACCGGCTTCCAGCCCGTGATGGGTTTCAACTGGGGCGCCGAACGGTATGACCGCGTGAAGGGCTCTCTGAGGTTTGCGCTCTTTACGAGCGCTGCGATCGGCGCCGTGATGGGCGTGATCTGCATCGTCTGGGCCGTTCCGATCATCGGGCTCTTCGCGGGGACCGACCCCGAGATGACGGAGATCGGCGCGCTTGCGATCCGCCTGAACGCCGCCGCGCTCGTAATCCACGCGTTCGTCGCGTCGGTCAACTGGGCGTGCGCCGCGATCGGATTTGCGCGGGGTGCCGTCCTTCTTGCGATCGCCCGCCAGGGCATCTTCTTCCTCCCGATCGTCTGGCCGCTCGCCCATTTCTTCGGCTGGTACGGCGTCGCCTCCGTTCAGGCCGTTGCGGACGTTCTTTCGATCTTTCTTGCGATCCCGATGCTCCGCCACGTGCGGCGCATGATCCGTGAGGAGGAGGAACGCGTGAACGCTTCGCGAAACGGCGGAGACGCGCGGGAAGCACTTGCATCGCATAGCGGAAAATGTTAAAATGTTCACGCAGACGATGTCCGCGTTGCGGCGGGTCTGCCTATGGCTCTATTAAGGAGGATACCACTATGAAATGGCAATGCTCGGTATGCGGTTATATCTATGAGGGCAATCTCCCGCCGGAATTCTGCCCCCAGTGCAAGGTCCCAAAGGAAAAGTTCATCCCGCTCGATGAGGAAGCCCGCGTCTGGGCGGCGGAACACGTCGTCGGCGTAGCGAAGGGCGTTGATCCGGAGATCCTCGAAGGCCTCCGTTCGAACTTCCAGGGCGAATGCAGCGAAGTCGGTATGTATCTCGCGATGGCGCGCGTCGCCCACCGCGAAGGCTATCCGGAGATCGGCCTCTACTGGGAAAAGGCTGCGTGGGAAGAAGCGGAACACGCCGCGAAGTTCGCGGAGCTCCTCGGCGAAGTCGTGACCGACTCGACGAAGAAGAACCTCGAAATGCGCGTGGAAGCCGAATGCGGCGCGACGGCCGGCAAGACGAAGCTCGCGAAGAGAGCGAAGGAGCTCGGACTCGACGCGATCCACGACACCGTTCACGAGATGGCGCGCGACGAAGCGAGACACGGCAAGGCGTTCGAAGGCCTGCTGAAGAGATACTTCGGGAAATAAGAAAGCCTGTTATTTCGACGGGACCCGGAAGGCCGGGTCCCGTTTTTTCACAGGAAAACTCCGTGGAGGATCGGCATGAAAACAGTTCTTTGCTACGGCGATTCCAATACGTACGGTTATGATCCCGCGAACGGAATGCGCTATCCGGAGGACGTGCGCTGGCCGGGGGCGCTTCGGAAGCTTCTCGGGGAGGGGTATACGGTCATCGAGGAGGGCTGCAACGGCCGGACGACGGTTTACGACGACCCGCTCGAGGAATGGAAAAACGGGCTTATGTATCTGAAGCCGTGCCTCAATTCCCATAAGCCGGTCGACGCCGTCATCCTGATGCTCGGAAGCAATGACCTGAAGACCTGCTTCCGTGCTTCTGCCGCGGAGATTGCGGACGGTGCGGGAATCCTTGCCGATACGGCTTTCGAGTTTCTCCGTCAGAAGCAGGGTTTCGCTCCGGTGGTCATCCTCGTCTCGCCGCCGCGGATCGGCTCCGGAATCGAAGCGTCGCCGTTCCGGTATGCGTTCGACGCAAGCGCGATTGCCCGTTCGGAGGAGTTTGCAGGAGAGTACAGGCGCGTTTCCGACGCGAAGGGCTGTGTCTTTTTCGACGCGGCCCCGGTTGCCCGGGCAAGCGAACTCGACTCGCTCCATCTGACCGCGGAAGCCCATCGGGCGCTTGCGGAAGCGCTCTGCGACGTAATACGGATCAGTTTCAACGGAAAGTAACGTGAGGAAAGCAAAATGCAACATCTTTGGATCATCGTCTGTGTCGTTCTTCTGATCGCTGCGCTCTTCGTCTTTTCCGCGTGCGGGAAGGGAAAGATCCTGGACGGCGACGGGATGGTCAACAGCTATGCGCAGATCTCGCAGGAAGAGGCGAAGGAGATGATGGCGAAGGACGACGGTCATCTCATCGTCGACGTGCGCCGCGCGGACGAATACGCCGCGGGCCATATCCCCGGTGCGATCCTCGTCCCGAACGAATCGATCGGAACGGAGATGCCGGCGGAGCTTCCGGACCTCCACCAGATTCTGCTCATATACTGCCGGACCGGCCGCCGCAGCAAGGAAGCCGCCCAGAAGCTCTTCGACATGGGCTATACCCACGTCTTCGAGTTCGGCGGGATCAACGACTGGACCGGAGAGATCGTCACCGAAGCGGAGTGAAAAGAGGCTCAGCGGTCACGCGACGTACCGAGAAGCGTTCCGTCCGCGGAAAACGCCTCGGCGTACGGAGTCGGCGGGAGCATTTTTACGTTTTGCCCGGAAGCAGGTGTTCCGGGCGGCTCGCAAGACGCGGAAACCGAAGGGAGAAATGCGGCCCCAACGTCATATCTCCCGCCGAGTCGTTCCGTGACGTTTTCGACGAGAAAGAAACCGTCTTCGTCCGGAACGGCCTCGACCGTGTAGTCAAAGGACGGATCGATGAGGATCCCGCTGCCCTCCGAAGGCTTAAAGCTGACGACGACGCGGAAAGCCTCCGGATCGTCGACCGTTCCATAGACGAGATCGCAATCGTAGGAATATATCGCCTTGACGGACGCGTCGCACCGGATGAAACCGCCGGAGGAACCGTTGACGTACGCGGGACCCCAGAACAGACCGTACGAACGGCGCATCATCGTATAGGAAAACCCTTCGCCGCCGCACCGGCTTACGACGAGCATTCTGCCGGTCGCGTGATCCGGCGTATAGCGAAGGAGGATCCCGTCGGACGGACCGTAATGGCGGCCGCGTTCGCACGCGTAGTGAAGGGCGTCCGGACGGAAACGGAGGCCGTTCGCCTTCATAAAAGCGAGAAGAAAGAGAATGAGGATCGCGAGATACAGCGCGATTTTTTTGATGCGCTTCCGGTTCATCGGTCGACCTCCCGTACGGATGAAGAAACGGCGGCCTCCCGCGCGTGCGCAAGATCGACCGTGATCCGGAACGAGCGGCCTTTGTAGAGGTCCGACCGGTCAAAGTCGATGAGAAGCCGGTCGGGGGTTCTGCCGAATCCGCAGAAATAATGCTGATTGACGTTATAGAAACTGACGCCGGAGCGGCGGAAGGCGACCGATTCCGGATGCGATCCGTCACCGCCCGAGATCTGTTCCGGCCCGAGCGCGAAGCTCAGATCCACGGCGGGATCGAACAGACGGATGCGGTCGCGGTAGCGGATTTCGTACACGCCGTTTTCATAGACGCGGACCTCGTCGAACGTGAGAACGTGATTGTCAAGCGAGACCGTTTCACCGATCCGAACGGAATCGAGAAGCGCGCCGTAAGCGTCCGTTTCCGTATAGCCGTGCGACGCAGTGAAGAGAACGTGAATCAGCATAACCGACGACTGAAGCACGAGCGACAGAATGGCCGGGATTATCAGCCAAACGGCGATCCGCATCAGCCAGAGCAGCCGCCCGAGAAGCGGGCTGTGGGAACGGTTGAGCGCTCTGCCGGCTTCGGCCGGATCGCCCATATTTGCAACCGCGTTGGAGAGCGCGTCCTCCTCCGAACGGCCTTCCTCCCGGAGCGCGTCGAACGCGTCCTGAAGATGATCCTCGTATTCGCGGCGGATGGCGGCCCGATCGGGACGGTACCGGATCTCGCGTGTCAGCGCATCGAGATACGCGTCCCAGGCATCAGACCGCATACGCTCCTCCCCGGACGACCTTGTTCACGGCGCTCGAAAACTCGTCCCACTCCTTCCGCTCTGTGGCGAGCTGTTTTACACCCCGGTCTGTAATCGCGTAGTACGTCCGCGTCTTGCCGTTTTCGGCTTCCCTGCGGTAGGAGCGCACGAGACCGTCCGCCTCCATCTTATGGAGAACGGGATAGAGCGTTCCTTCGCGGTACTGAAACGCGTCGTCCGAGCGCGACGCGATCCGGCGGATGATCTCATATCCGTAACAGTCCTCCTCCGCGAGCAGCGAAAGAAGGAGAAGAACGGCGCTTCCGCCGAGCAGCCCTTTGTCTTTGATCACGAAATACCTCCCTTCGGCGTACTGAACCGAAACGAAATGCGGATACATCGATATTCGATGCATCGATCTGAAATCAATATACATTGAATATCGATGTATGTCAAGGATTGGGCATTTCATTTTCGGGATCGCGTGTGATACAATATTTCGGGAGGAAAACGATATGAGAACGACAGAAGAGATCCGCCGTCTCGCAGCGGGCGAGATGGGCGGTCAGTGCAGGGCATGCCCCGTCTGCGACGGAAGGGCGTGCAGAAATACGATCCCCGGGCCCGGTGCGAAGGGGAGCGGCGACGTTGCGATCCGCAATTTCGATGCATGGAAAAGCATCCGCGTCAATATGGATACGCTCGTCGAAAAGGGCGCGGTCGATACGACCTTCCGCGTGTTCGGACGGGAATTCCGCTATCCGTTTTTCGTCGGTCCGATCGGCGCCGTCTCGCAGCACTACGGAACGAAGCTCGAGGATCCGGATTACAACAACATCCTCATCCCTGCGGCGAAGAAGGCCGGGATCCTTGCGTTTACGGGCGACGGACTGAATCCGGTCATTATGCAGGAAGCAGCGAAGACGATTGCCGCTGCTGGCGGCTGCGGGATCCCGACGGTCAAGCCGTGGAATCCGGAGACGGTGCGCGGGAAGATGGCGCTCGCGAAGAGCGCAGGTGCGCCCGCGATCGCGATGGACATCGACGCGGCGGGCCTTCCGTTCCTGAAGAACCTGACGCCTCCCGCGGGGCCTCTCTCAGTCGATGAACTGGCCGAAATCATCCGGAGCGCCGGGGTGCCGTTCATCGTGAAGGGCGTGATGAACGTGAAGGTCGCGAAAAAGGCGAAGGAAGCCGGAGCCTCCGCGATCATCGTTTCAAACCACGGCGGGCGCGTCCTCGATCAGTGTCCCGCGACGGCCGAGGTTCTTCGGGAAATCGTGCTTGCGGTCGGCGGCTCGATGAAGGTTTTCGTCGACGGCGGGATCCGTACGGGACTCGACGTCTTCAAAGCGCTCGCACTCGGTGCGGACGGCGTTCTGATCTGCCGGCCGTTTGCGCCGATGGTCTACGGCGCGGGAGAGGAAGGCGTCCTTGCACTCGTCGAACGGCTCGGCGCGGAGCTCGCCGATACGATGCTGCTCTGCGGGGCGCGAAAGCTCTCCGACATTACGTTCGATATGGTCCGCGTATAAAAGGTCCGGAAGTCATCCCTTTTCTTTTTGGGTGAAACGCGCTATACTGATAAATGGCAATCCGGCTTCCTTCAGGAGGCCATCGATCGATACACGAATTAGGAGGAATACGATCATGAAAATTGGATTCTTGGGCTGCGGCGCAATGGGTTCCATCTATGCCGGCAACCTCACGAAGGCGCACGACGTCTACATTTTCGATGCGGTCCAGGCGGTCTGCGACGCAGTCAACACCAACGGCATCACGATTGACGAACCGGACGGAAGCGTTAACGTCTTCCATCCCGTGAAAGCGACGACCGATCCGTCCGAGCTTCCCGAAGTCGATCTGATGATCGTTTTCGTCAAATATCTTTTCCTCGAGAGCGCTCTGCAGAAATGCAGGAACATGATCGGCAAAAACACGATCGTTCTTTCTCTCCAGAACGGCATCGGCAACGTCGACGAAATCGCGAAGGTCATTCCGGTCGAACAGATCTGCTGCGGAACGACCGCTCACGGTGCGCTGAATCTCGGCCCCGGCCACTCCCGCCACACCGGTGTCGGCGTCACGAACGTCGGAACCGTCAAGGGCGACCGCACCCACGCCGAGACCGTTGCGAAGTGGCTCCGCGAAGGCGGCTTCGAGGTCAACGTCTATGACAACGTCATGCAGCTCATCTGGCACAAACTCTTCGCCAACATCGCCATCAACGCGATCTGCGCGCTTCTGAACGTCCAGAACAAATACGTTGCGCTGAACGAAAACGCCCACGTCCTCTCCGAGAAGATGGTTCGCGAAGCGATCCGCGTCGCCAACGCGTCCGGCTGCGACTTCGACGAGGAAGCCGAGGTCAAGGCGGCATTCGACGTTGCGGTCGCGACCGGCGAGAACCGCTGCTCGATGCTTCAGGATTTCGACCGCAAGGGAATCACCGAGATCAAGATCATCAACGGCGCCGTCGTTGCGGAAGGAAAGAAGGTCGGCATCGAAACGCCGTATAACGAAGCGATTATGTACCTCGTCATGGCGAAGACCGACGACTATCTCGCGAATAAATAAGACGAAACGGAACCTGAAACACCCGCCTTCCGGCGGGTGTTTTTCGCAATACGAACGGCGATGACGTTTCCGCCTTAGAAGAAGCGGAACGCGGCATAAAAAAGGGGAGCGGGTGTCCCGCCGGACGCCCGCAGTCCATCGAAACGATACGGATCGGAGAGAAACGATGTACCTGAAACCGATTGCGCACATCGAAAACGACTTTACGGATAAATTCGGAATTCCGCGCCAGGCGGGTCTCGCGGACGTCCCGGGACGGATCGTCTTCGAGCCCGAATACCGGCGGAAGGAGGCGTTTCGCGGGCTTGAGGGCTTCGATTACGTCTGGCTGATCTGGGAGTTTTCGGAGCCGTTTGCACCGGAGGCCGGCGAGGAACGTCGGACGGAGCAACAAGACTTCGGCATGGGAAACGCAGACGGGGGCGGAGCTTCGGCGGAAGGGTCGGAAAACGCGCCGAAAACCGGCTGGTCGCCGACCGTCCGTCCGCCGCGGCTCGGCGGAAACCGGCGCATGGGCGTCTTCGCGACCCGCTCGCCGAACCGTCCGAACCGGATCGGCCTTTCGGCGGTGCGCCTCGAACGGATCGGAGAGGAACCGGAATGCGGACCGGTGCTCTTCGTCCGCGGTGCAGATCTTCTGAACGGGACGCCGATCTATGACGTAAAGCCGTACATTCCGTTCGCCGACAGCCATCCGGATGCGCATGCGGGTTTTTCCGCGGAACACGACGATTATACGCTCCGCGTGGTCTTTCCGGAGGAGCTTCTCGGAGAAATCCCGGCGGAAAAACGAACGGGACTTCTTGATATCCTCTCTCAGGATCCGCGGCCGTCGTACCAGAATGACCCGGACCGCATCTACGGCCTCGCGTTCGGCGGCTGGAATGTCCGCTTCCGCGTGGACGAAACAACGCTCACGGTCGTCGGTACGGAGAAAGACCCTTCCCGGAAATAACGGCTCCGGTTGAATGAAAAGTTTTTTCTTTTTTTCTGTTTTGAGAGCGGAACGTCGGGTATAATAGAAGTGAAGGTTAGCGAAGGCTAACTAATTATTAAGACAAAGAGTTAGCGAAGGCTAACTAATTAAAGGAGGCCGACATGAAAGTAGCAGTCGTTTATTGGAGCGGAACCGGAAACACCGAAGCGATGGCGAAGGCTGTTGCGAAAGGTGCGGCGTCGAAGGGCGCGACCGTTTCCGAATATGCCGCCGCCGATTTCAGTAAAGATCTCGCACGTGAATTCGATTCGATCGCGTTCGGCTGTCCCGCGATGGGCGCTGAGGTGCTCGAGGAGTCCGAATTCCAGCCGATGTTCGACGAAGTCCGTCCCGCCCTTGCAGGAAAGTGCATCGCACTCTTCGGCTCCTACGGATGGGGTGACGGCGAATGGATGCGCACCTGGCAGTCCGACTGCGAGGCGGCGGGCCTGAACCTGATTGCGGACGGCGTGATCGCGAACGAAGCGCCGGATGACGCCGCGCTTGCGAACTGCGAAGAACTCGGCAGAAAACTCGCATAACGTTTCGGAGGAGCTGCTATGTCGCTTGACGGCTATCTTGTAGAACACTGCGCACCGACGCTTGCGTCCGTAAAGACGGCGAACCTCTTCTCCTGCCGCGCGGAAACGCGTGAACAGCTTTCGGAGGCGATCCGTGAGGCGAACGGACGGCTCCGCGGAAAGGGCGTCGAGCTGATCCTCCTCCGGACGGAAACGCGGGAAAACGCAACGTCTGCCCTCGTCTACGTCTGCCGGAAGGAGCGTCTTGCGCGGGATCTTGCGAAACAGGGCGTTCCGGACTTTCTCCGAAGCTACGGCTACGCGAGCCTCGACGTGGATGACGCGCTTGAACACCTCCGCAAGCGCCTCACCTCCGTCGAACACTTTCCCCACGAGATC
>Ga0079305_1000790_pt1 | contig 56993 bp, 42 predicted proteins | sample LMS_cellobiose_e_FD_79183 | JGI IMG/M metagenome (GOLD analysis project Ga0079305, IMG submission 79183) | Rumen-fistulated moose microbial communities from Alaska, USA - LMS_cellobiose_enrichment | ecosystem: Host-associated > Mammals > Digestive system > Stomach > Rumen fluid ...
ACGCACCCTTTCGCCGGTCGCCGGCATTGTATTGCTACAACCCGCTGCCCCTCGACTTGCATGTGTTAAGCCTGCCGCTAGCGTTCATCCTGAGCCAGGATCAAACTCTTCTTTGTATATTTTAATACTCTAAGTTCTCTCCCGACACTCTACTTTAATTTCCAAAGAAATCAACGCTCTCGATTCTTAGTTTTCTCGGTACTTGCTTGTACTTATCTTGTCAGTCTTTTCAATGAACTTCTCAAATTTGGCGCTAAAAAAACCAGCCTCCTCGGCTGATGGCCAACCCCGCTTTCTTCAAACGGGACTGCAAAGGTAACACCTTTTTTGAAATCTCCAAAATTTTCAATCGAAAAATCGAAAAATTTTGTGATCCGTCAGAGCTGTAAAAGAACTTTGCGTCCCCCCGTTTCCGAAAGGGGACGCAAAGGTAGAAACTTTTTTTTAACCTGCAAACTTTTTTGCAGGAAAAATTACATCATGCCGCCGGCGGGCATGGCGGGAGCGGCCGGAGCGGGCTCCGGGATGTCCACGATGCCGCATTCGGTGGTCAGGAACATGCCGGCCACGGAGGCGGCGTTCTCCAGCGCCACGCGGGCGACCTTGGTCGGGTCGATCACGCCGGCCTCATACATATTGACGTATTCGCCCGTGCGCGCGTTGTAGCCGAAGTCTCCCTTGCCTTCCTTGATCTTCTGGATGATGACGGCTCCGTCCACGCCCGCGTTGACCGCGATCTGGCGCAGCGGCTCCTCGATCGCCTTGGCGATGATGTGGATGCCGGTGGTCTCGTCCTCATTCTCGCCCTTCAGGCCGGCGAGGGCCTCGGCGGCACGGATGTAGGCCACGCCGCCACCCGGGAGGTAACCCTCCTCCACGGCGGCACGGGTCGCATTGAGGGCATCCTCGACGCGGTCCTTCTTCTCCTTCATCTCGACCTCGGTGGTGGCGCCCACGTACAGGACGGCCACGCCGCCGCCCAGCTTGCCCAGGCGCTCCTTCAGCTTCTCCTTGTCATAGTCGGAGGTGCTGGTCTCGATTTGCTTGCGGATGGACTCCACGCGCTCGGCGATGGCGTCCTTGGCGCCCGCGCCGCCCACGATGGTCGTGTTCTCCTTGGTGATCGTGACTTTCTCGGCCTTGCCGAGCATGTCGGGGGTCGTGTTCTCCAGGGTGAAGCCGCGGTCCTCGGACACCACGACGGCGCCCGTCAGGGTGGCGATATCCTGGAGCATCTCCTTGCGGCGGTCGCCGAAGCCCGGCGCCTTGACGGCGGCGATCTTCAGGGCTCCGCGGAGCTTGTTGACCACGAGGGTGGTCAGCGCCTCGCCGTCCACGTCCTCGGCGATGATGAGGAGCTCGCGGCCCTCGCGGGCGATCTGCTCGAGGATGGGCAGGAGGTCCTTCATCGTGGAGATCTTCTTGTCGGTGATGAGGATGGACGGGTTGCTGAGCTCGGCCTCCATCTTGTCGCCGTTGGTCATGAAGTACGGGCTGATGTAGCCGCGGTCGAACTGCATGCCCTCGACGACCTTCACCTCGGTGTCGGTGCCCTTGGCTTCCTCGACGGTAATCACGCCGTCCTTGCCCACCTTGGACATCGCGTCGGCGATGAGCTTGCCGATGGTGGCCTCGTTGTTGGCGGACACGGTGCCGACCTGCTCGATCTTGGAGTAGTCGCCGCCGACCTGCTGGCTCTGCTTCTTGAGGTCCGCGACCACGGCGGCCACGGCCTTGTCGATGCCGCGCTTGAGGTCCATCGGGTTGGCCCCGGCGGTCACGTTCTTGATGCCCACGTTGATGACGGCCTGGGCGAGCACGGTGGCGGTCGTCGTGCCGTCGCCGGCCTGCTCGTTGGTCTTGGAGGCGACCTCCTTGACCATCTGGGCGCCCATGTTCTCGAAACGGTCCTCCAGCTCGACCTCCTTGGCGACGGTCACGCCGTCCTTGGTCACCTGGGGAGCACCGAACTTCTTCTCTATCACGACATTGCGGCCCTTGGGGCCCAGCGTCACCTTCACTGCGTTTGCCAGCGCGTCCGCACCGGACTTCATCTTGGAGCGGACATCGGCTTCGAATTTGATTTCCTTTGCCATAATTACAGAATTGCTAAAATGTCAGACTGCTTCACGATAAGGTACTTCTTGTCCTCGACGGTCACCTCCGTCCCGGCGTACTTGCCGTAAAGGACCTGGTCGCCGACCTTGACTTCCATCGGTTCGTCTTTCTTGCCGGGGCCGGCAGCGAGGACGGTGCCCTGCTGGGGTTTCTCCTTGGCCGTATCGGGAATGTAGATACCGGATGCCGTCTTGGTCTCAGCCTCCTTGGGCTCGATCAGGACTCTGTCTGCTAAAGGTTTGATCATAATGCTATTTGTTTTGATTGATTGACAAAAAACCGCCGCGGCGCGGGCCGCGACGTCTCTGCTGGAATCAAGGTCTGTGCCAGTGACAAATTGTCACGCGGGCCGGACGAGCTGCCAGAGCACGATGCCGACGGACACGCTGACGTTGAGCGAATGCTTGGTCCCGTACTGGGGGATCTCCACACACAGGTCCGCCTCGTCCACCACGTCCTGGCGGACGCCGTCCACCTCGTTGCCGAACACGAGGGCGTAGCGCCGCCCCGGCTCGCGCCGGAAATCCTGGAGCGGGAGCGCGTGCTCGGTCTGCTCCGCGCAGACCACCGTCCAGCCTTCCGCGCGCAGGCGCTTAACGAGCGCAAGGGTGTCGTCCACATGCTCCCAGGGCATGCTCTGCTCCGCCCCGAGCGCCACCTTGTGGATCTCCGCGGAAGGCGGCGCGGCGCAGATGCCGCACAGGTACACCCGGTCCGCCCGGAAGGCGTCTCCGGTGCGGAAAGCGCTGCCCACGTTGTGGGCGCTGCGGATGTTGTCGAGCACCAGGACCACGCCCGAAGGGGGCTGTTCGCGGTACTCCTCGGGCCGCATGCGGCCCAATTCGATATTTAGCAATTTCCTGTCGCCCATATGGCGCAAAGGTACGGAAAAAGTTGTATATTTGTGATTACTTATATAGCATCTGTATGAAACAGGACATCCAAATCATCGACCTGATCAAGAAGGAACACGAGCGCCAGAAATCCGGCCTCGAACTCATCGCATCCGAGAATTACGTGACAGACGAGGTGCTCAAGGCAATGGGCTCCATCTGCACGAACAAATATGCCGAAGGCTACCCCGGCAAGCGCTACTACGGCGGCTGCGAGGTGGTGGACCAGATCGAGCAGCTGGCCATCGACCGGCTCAAGGAGATCTACGGCGCGGAGTGGGCGAACGTCCAACCGCACTCCGGCGCGCAGGCCAACATGGCCGTGACCATGGCGGTCCTCAAGCCCGGGGACACCTTCATGGGCCTGGACCTCAGCCAGGGCGGCCACCTCACGCACGGCTCCCCCGTCAACGCCTCCGGCTTGCTGTACCATGCCGTGGCGTACGGGCTGGACCCGGAGACCGGCCGCGTCGACTACGACAAGATGGAGGAGCTCGCCCGCGAGAACAAGCCGAAGATGATCATCGGCGGCGCCTCCGCCTATTCCCGCGAATGGGACTACGCCCGGATGCGCAAGATCGCCGACGAGGTCGGCGCCATCCTCTGGATCGACATGGCGCACACCGCCGGCCTGATCGCCGCCGGCCTGCTGGAGAATCCTGTCAAATACGCCCACATCGTGACGTCCACGACGCACAAGACGCTGCGCGGACCGCGCGGCGGCGTCATCCTGATCGGCAAGGACTTCGACGACCCGCAGGGCCGCACCACGCCGAAGGGCGTCGTCAAGAAGATGAGCCAGGTGATCGACTCCTACGTCTTCCCCGGCGTGCAGGGCGGTCCGCTCGAGCACGTCATCGCCGCGAAGGCCGTGGCCTTCTTCGAAGCGCTGCAGCCGGAGTTCACCCAGTACCAGAAGCAGGTCGTCGCCAACGCCAAGGCGATGTGCGGCGAGTTCCTCCGCAGGGGCTACAAGGTCGTCAGCGGAGGCACGGACAACCACTTGATGCTGATAGATTTGCGCGGCAAGTTCGACGAAGTCACGGGCCGCATCGCGGAGCAGCAGCTGGAGCTCGCCGCAATCACGCTCAACAAGAACATGGTCCCCTTCGACACCCGCAGCCCGTTCCAGACCTCGGGCTTCCGCATCGGCACGCCCGCCGTCACTTCCCGCGGCTTCGTGGAGAAGGACATGGTGGACATCGTCGCCCTGATCGACGAAGTGCTCTGCTCCTGCGCCAAGCACATCGACGCCCTCACCGTCAAGAAGGGCGAGGAGCCCACGGCCACCCAGCAGACCTCGCTCGCCGAACACACCGCCTTGCTGGAGGACGTCAAGCGCCGCGTGCACCAGATGACCGCCGGCGTCCCGCTGAACAAATACTAGTGCCCTTGCTGCGCGAGCTTTTCCATTATTACGACACGCACGTGCGCACGCGAGGCGGCCGCTGCCTATGACCTACTGGGATTACCGGGAAAGCGGCAAGCCGCAATATGACTACCTCGCCTACACCGACGGCAGCTACCTGCTGCCGAAGAATTTCGGTGCCTCCGCCTGCATCGTCCTGGACGGCGAAGGCCTCAAGCCGCTCTACCAGTGGAGCGAGGTCAGCCGCTATTCCACCAGCCACCGCCAGGAACTCGCCGCCATCGTCCACTCCCTGCTGCATGTCCCGGCCGGGAGCAGCGTGCTGGTGCGCAGCGACAGCGAGAGCGGCATCGCCCTGCTGACCGGCCAGGTCCGGAGCAAGAAGGATTGGGACCTGGTGCAGCTGTACCGCAAGGTGAAGCGGGACCGCTCGCTGCGCGTGGAGCTGCAGTGGGTGCGCAGCCACAGCGGGGACCGCTGGAACGATTACGTGGACAACCTCTGCATCGAGGCGCTGGACCTCTTCGAGACCAACGGCACCCGCGTGCGAGAAGGGGTTGATTCGGAGGCGCTTTTTGCCTACATTTGCAAGCAGTAAACTTAGTAGTGTCATGAAGATCGCGATCATCGGCGCCGGCAACATGGGCGGCGCCACGGCCCTGGGCCTTGCGGCCGCCCTTCCCGAGGCCGCCATCACCGTCACGGCGAAGCACGCCGCCACCCTGGAAAGATTCGCCGCCCGCGGCCTGCGGACGTCGCTGGACAATGTCGCGGCGGCGCGCGATGCCGAGGTGGTCGTCCTCGCCGTCAAGCCCTGGCTCGCGCAAGGCGTGCTGGACGAGCTGCGGCCGGTGCTGCCCGGCAAGGTGCTGGTGTCGTTCGTGGCGGGGATCCCGTCCGCGGAGATACTCTCCTGGCTGGAAGGCTCCGGTGTGGCGGGCGCCTACACCGTCATCCCCAACCTCGCGGTCGAAGTCGGGCAGAGCATGACCTTCATCCACGAACTGTGCGGCACGCAGGAGACACTTGCGGTGGTGCGCGGTCTTTTCGACGCGGTCGGCCGGACCGCCGTCGTGGACGAGAAACGGCTGAACGCCGGCATGATGCTCGCCTCGTGCGGGACCGCATTCGCGCTGCGCTACGTCCGCGCTTCCGCCGAGGGCGGCGTCGAGCTCGGGCTCTATCCGAAGGAGGCGCTCGAGGCCGTGCTGCAGACCGTCCGCGGCGCCGCCGACCTGCTGGAAGCGCACGGCACGCACCCCGAGGCGGAGATCGACCGCGTCACCACCCCGGGCGGGATCACGATCAAGGGGCTGAACGCGATGGAAGAGGCGGGCTTCTCCGCCGCCGTCGTCGCCGGGCTCAAGGCCTGGAAGCCGAAATCATCCTAATTCCCCGCCCTTCCCCACGCCCCCTCCGACATGGCGCGTGATTAGCAATTAACTGGATATCAGTTATATAAGAAGAGCAGGGGTGCCTAAAAAAGGCCCTGTTCTTCTTAATCATTTATATTTCAACCAAATACTCATCACGCATTTGTGCGAGGAAATCGCGCAAGAACATGTGGCGATAAAATATTTTGCAAATTTTAGGTACTTTGTGATACAAGGTATTATATTTTTTATATATCTTTGCATTGTCAAAGTTCTATAAGAAATGAAAAAAGTACTGAACATCAGCCTCGGAAGCAGAAGCTTCACCCTGGAGGAAGACGCCTACAAGCGTCTGAGTGAATATCTTGAGCACTTCCGCACCCGCCTGGTCGCCTCTTCGGGCGTGCCCATTTCGCAGAATGCGGAAGTGATGGAGGACCTGGAGTCCCGCATCGCGGAGCTCTTCGCGCAGGAAGTCGGCAGCGACGGCCGCGTGGTCAGGCTCGAACTCGTGGAGCGCGTCACGCGCCAGCTCGGCATGCCGGACGGCAAGCCCGAGACCGCCCCCGCCGACGAAGCACGCGACGCGAAGCCGACGGAGCCCGTCCGCAAGAAGATCTACCGCGACGACGAGAACCGCCGCATCGCCGGCGTCTGCGCCGGCCTCGCCACCTACCTCGACATCGACGTGGTGCTCACCCGCGTGCTCATGCTCGTCGCCTTCGTCGCCGGCACCGCCGGATTCTGGATCTATGTCATCTGCTGGATCGCCATCCCGAAAGCCCTGACCCCCACGCAGAAATGCGAAATGTACGGGCTGCCGGTCACCGCGGAGAACCTGGCGAAATTCGCCACAAACAAAAAGAACTAGCGCACCATGGAAAACACCGCAGAAAACGTCCGCGCACAAATGCGGAAAGGGGTGCTCGAATATTGCATCCTGTCCATCCTGGACAAACGCGAAGCCTACGCCTCGTCCATCATCGAGGAGCTCAAGCGCGTGGGCATGATCGTCGTCGAGGGCACGCTCTATCCCCTGCTCATCCGGCAGAAGAACCAGGGCCTGCTCGACTACCGCTGGGAAGAGTCCACGCAGGGCCCGCCCCGCAAATACTACGTCCTCTCGGACAAAGGCCGTGAGCAGCTCGCCCAGATGGACGCCGCCTGGCAGGAACTCGTAGACGGAATCCAAACCCTCAAGCAAGCATGAAAGAAGTAGAAAGATTCAGTCTGGGCGGCTACGCCTTCACCCTGGAGCAGGACGCCGCCAGCCTCGTCGCCGACTATCTCGGCGAACTGGAGAAGTATTATGACGGTCGCGAAGGCGGCTCGGAGATCATGGAAGGCATCGAGGAGCGCATGGCGGAGCTGCTGCTGGAAAAGGCCGGCCGCGATGGCGTGTGCACCCGGGAAATGATTGAATCCATCATCGGCATCCTGGGCAAGCCGGAGGTCATCGAGGCCGCCGGGGAGGAGGAGATCCCCGGTCAGGCCGGGGATGACAGAAAAGGTGCCGGGGATGACAGAAAAGGGGCCGGGGATGACAGGGAAAGGGCGAATGGCGGAGAGAGGGCAAGCGATGGGGAGAAGGCGAACGACGGGCCAAAGCGCAAACTCTACCGCGACATGAACGACCGGATGGTCGCGGGCGTGTGCAGCGGCCTCGCCGCCTACTTCAAGGTCGAGGCGGCCCTGCCGCGCATCCTGTTCGCAGTCTTCACGCTCGTGTTCCTGCTTGGATGGAAATGGAACGGCAGCCACACCATCGTGACGCTCCACCTCTTCTTCCCCATCCTTTATATTATATTATGGATCTGCATGCCGCCGGCCAGGACCGCCAGGCAGCGCTGGGAGCAGCGCGGCGAGGACGGCACGCTCAGCGGGATCCAGCGGAGCATCGAGAACGGCGCCAAGGAGGTCGACGAAGCCGTCCGCCGCGTCGCGAGCACGCCGGCCGCCAGCGAATTCGGCCGCATCTTCGAGAAACTGATCGGCGTCATCCTGCTGATCGTGGCCTTCAGCGTCCTGTTCACCGGGGGGATGGTCACCTTCGGCACCGGGATTTTCGGCGGCCACGGCTTCTTCGGCCTGGGCGATCTGATCAACCGCGGCATCAACGAGCTGCGAGACGTCGCCCCGTCCGTCGCCTCGACCCTCCTCCACCCCTGGGTCCATGCCCTCACCGCGGTCGTCATCTTCCTTCCCTTCCTCGGGATCCTGTACGGGGCGCTCCAGCTGCTCTTCGGCTTCAAATCCCCGAAGTGGCACCCGGGTCTCGTGATCTTCGTCCTCTGGCTGATGAGCCTGCTGGCGCTCGCCATTCTGGTGGTCACCGGCGTCCTTTCAACGCAGTTCCTGACGGTCTGAAACGGCCCCCAAAACAACAATTTGATACATATTCAGAGAATGGTTGACTTGAAGATTTAAAAATTATTTTTTCTTAATCGAATATTTCTTTACAAAAATTTATCCAATATCTAAAAATAATTTGCGAATCAGAAATTTTCTGCTTAATTTTGCCGTCGAAACAAACGAAAAAAACGTTAGTTTTGCATCTGTATATCGTAGGTGCACGCAAGAAAAGGCGAATGAAAACGTTTCTGACCACGATGATCGCACTTTGGGCCGGGTTGATCCCCGCCCTGGCACAGCCGGTAGCTCCGTCCGCTGAGACGACCCGGCCGGTCGTCGTGTTCTGGTTCGCTTTCGACGACGCCACCCTCCGTCCGGATTATTCCGACAACCGCCGGAGCATCGAGCAGCTGGATTCGCTGATCGGCGCCCGCGACTTCACCGTCCTGGACACCCTCCGCATCCTTGGCCGTTCCTCCATGGACGGCAACTACGACTACAACCACCTCCTCTCCCTGCGGCGCGCCCGCTCCATCAAGAGCTACATCGTCAAGCGCTACCCGGATTTCCAGGGCACCCTGGACACGGTGACCGAGGGCGAGGTCTGGGGAGAATTCCGCGAGGCGGTGGCAGAAGACGTTTCCCTGTCCGACGTGACCCGCGATCGGATGCTGGAGATCATCGATTCCGACGCGACGCCCGACCGCAAGGAAGCGCGGCTCAAGTCCCTCCCCTCCTGGAGGACCTACCTGCGCAAGCACTTCCCCGCCTACCGCTCCGTGTCGGTGACGCCCTACTACTGGATGCTTGACATGCCGCGCATCGACGACGGCGACATGCTCGAGAGCCTCGCCCGGATCCCTGCCGCGCAGGCCATCCAGCTCCGCCCGGACAACCTGACGGTCCCGGCGCTGGGAGCGGCCGCCCGCAAGGGCTTCGGCAGCCCGGTCCGTCCGGTCCTCGGCATCAGCACCAACATCCTGTACGACCTCACCTATATCCCGCATTACGGCCTTACCTCCGCGCCGAGCTTCTCCCTGGAGTACTATCCGGCGCGCTCCCGCCACTTCACCTTCGGCGCGGATGTCGAGTGGCCGATGTGGAAGCACTGGGACGACCACCGTTTCTTCCAGGTCAACAACGTCACGCTCTGGGCGCGCCGCTACTTCCCGACCTGCGAGGAGCGCTTCCACGGCCTGTACCTCTTTGCGAACGCCAACGCCGCCCGGTTCGGCCTCGGCTATGACGCCAAGGGCTGGGAAGGCGAAGGCATCGGCGCCTCGATCGGCGTCGGCCACAAGTGGACCTTCGGCCGCCGTCTCTTCCTGGACCTCGGCATCGCCGCGGGCGCGTTCTACTCCCGGTACGATCCGTACATCTACGGCAACGACGCCACCCGCCGCTACTACTACGACTATGCCGGCGATCCGGAAACCTTCAAGGAGCGCAACCACCGCTGGCTCTGGTTCGGCCCCACGCGGGCATACGTGTCCTTTGGCATAGACTTGTTCAACCGCAATCGCAGGAGGGCCGCACGATGAGAATAATGCATTGTCATCCTGAGCGCAGTCGAAGGATCTGCATCCTTCCGCTCTTCCTGCTGGCTGTCTCGCTTTGCGCCTGCCGCATCGACCCGCCCCTGCACCTGCGCAAGCCCGTCGAGGTGGAAGTCGAGGTGGACACCCACGTAGACCTCGATGTCATGTGGCAGATCGACTGGGAGGCCCGGTGGGACTACGCCTGGAATGTCGAAGCCCTCGGTCCGCTTGGCTATGTGCCGCCGGCAAGCATGCGCCTGCACGCCTATACCCTCGGTGCGGACGGCGGATATGTCGCCTATCAGGTCCACAATTTCATGGGAGAAGAGTCTCGCGTCCGTGTTTTCCCCGGTGTGTATGATTTCCTCTTCCACAACAACGACTCCGAAGCGATCCTCTTCCGTTCGGAGACCGAATTCAACGACGTTTATGCGTACACGCGCCTGATCTCCAAGGGCTTACAGCCGTCGTCCCTGGTGAAGACCCTTCGCCAGAAAGAGAAGAACCCCACCCCCGCCGCACACGATGCGACCAGGGCCGGCGGAGTGCAGACCCGCGCCTTCGACGACGAGCCCGTGAACCTGATGCCTGACTGCCTCTATTCGCTGTTCACCCAGGGCCAGGAGATCTCCGACAACATCGAAGACTATGAGTATATCAACGGACACTACGTGTTCCGCATCAAGGGCGAGCTTCACCCTTCCACCTTTATTTACCTGATCCAGATCCGCCTGCTCAACAACAACGGCCGCGTAGTCGGCAGCGCCGGCGGCACGGCCCTCACCGGCTTGTCCGAGGGCGTGGACCTGCAGACCGGCATCACCTCCGCCAGCGTGGTGTCCGTCCCGACGGACGTGCGCATCGACCGCACGGCGGATCCCGACCTGATGGGCGCCCGCCTGATCAGCTTCGGCATCCCGGGCTGCAACCCGTACGACGACGCCAGCGTCGCCGCCTCCCGGAGCGAGCACTACCTCGTGCTGAGCGTCGCCTACCGCGACGGCGGATTCAAGAACATCCACGTGGACGTGACCGACCAGCTCCGCGCCCTGCCCACCGGCGGCGTGATCACCCTGGAGCTCGACGTCAACGACTTCCCGCCCGAAGAGGCCGATCCCGGCGAGGGCGGCGGATTCAACGCCCTGATCGACGGATGGGGAGAAGAGCGGGGGGACCATACCATTGATTATTAATTGCTTACATTATCGGCACATCATTTGGAATAATCACAAAACATTTATGCGTATGAAAAAGTATCTGATCTTTGTGCTGGCCGCCGCCATTGCGACCGTCAGCTGCTCCAAGAGCTTCGAGGTGGAGCCCGCTTCCGGGACTGCCGTCGGGTTCGGCACCTGGGCCAACGTCCTCACCAAAGCCCGCACGGCGGGTTCCAGCACTTTCGTCAACGGAGACGATTTCAATGTCTATGGTTTCAAGACCGTCAGCGCCGCGAACACGACCGTGTTCAACGGGGACGCCGTTTCCTTCGACGGGACGGATTGGACGTACAGCGACCTCCGTTTCTGGGATCCCAATGCGTCCAGTTATTCTTTCTACGCCGTCTCCCCGGCCGGCAAGATCGCTTCCGCCGACGCGCAGACGGGTGAGTTCACAAGCAACTCCATCGCCTTCGCCGGCAACGACAACGATGTCCTGGTTGCCGACAAGACGGTCGTCCCGCAGGCCGACTTCAACAACCCGGTGAACCTCTCGTTCAACCACGCCGCCTCGCTGGTCGACTTCAAGGTCAAGAAGCACGCCGAGATCGCAGCGGCGACCGTCGCGGTCACCAGCTTCCAGCTCAACAACATCGACAACGTCGGTACGTTCTCCGTCAACGACGCTTATACCGGCAGCCATCCGGTCGTCACCTGGAACCCGACCGCCCGCGGCGCCTACAGCAACACGAGCGGCGTCACCTCCGTGGCCACCCTGCCGGACAATGTCGGCACGGACGGTTCCGACTTCCTGGTCAACCACCTGGTCGCGATGCCGCAGACCTTCCGCACCGATGAGAACATCCAGACCGTCACCATCGAATACTCGATCACCTCGGGCGGCGACACCGTCACCAACACCGCCACCTTCAACCTCAAGACGTTCGACAACGTGGACGACAAGGACAACGTGGACGACATCATCGGCGGCTGGGAAGGCGGCAAGCACTACACCTTCTACATCACCATCAACGCCAACGCCATCGTCTTTACGGCCAGCATCACCGACTGGGTGACGCCCAACAACGGCTATCACTATCTTCTCCAGTAAGCTGCGTCAATGAAAACCCGCATCATACGCATAGCAGCGGTCCTCGCCGGATGCATCCTGTCCGCAACGGGATGCATCCGGGAGGGATCCCTGGACACCGCCCGCGAAGCCATCCGCTTCAGCGCCGGCTCGACGCTGCTGCTTGATGATGCGACCAAGGCTACGCTCAAGGAAGGCCCGCTGTTCGACAGCGGAGACAAGATATCCGTCTTCGGCTGGCACGCCGGTTCCCAAACGCTGGAGTTCGACAACCAGCCCGCCGAATACAGGTCGGGATACTGGTCCTACTCTCCTGTCCGTTCCTGGGAATGGCAGCCCGGAGAGGATTACTACGACTTCCTGGCCATCTACCGGTACCAGACCGACCCGCCGCACCCCAGCGCCGTCACTTCTCCCCGCCTCATCGTGTCCCAGTTGTACGACATCTCGCACGACTATGACTTGATGATGGCCGGCATGCGCAGGCAACACGACGAGAGCGACCGCAACCGGGTGGTTCCCCTCGTGTTCCAGCACATGTGCAGCGCGGTCAAGGTCGTCGTCTACAACGACTCACAGACGACGGATTTCACCCTGGATGCATATAAATTCATAAATATCCCCTCGCAAGCCACCGCACGCGTGCAAATTAACGCGGGCAACGTGGTCTATGGCTGGACGGGCGCGCAGCGCACGGCCGGAACGGAAGTGGGCGGGGCCAGCGACATCGGCCGCACGCTCACCCACGGCAGCAGCGCGAACAGTTACACGGGGGACTACCAGATGATGATCCCGACGGCCCTCGACGAGGAGCTCGGCACGGGCAACTGGCCCAAACTGATCCTTCGCTTCACCAAGCAAGGCGGCGTCCAGGAGGAGACGGAAATCAACCTCAAGGACATCTGCCGGCTGGACGCCAACGAAGAAGAGACGCAAACCCCGCTGCTGCAGTGGGAACGCGGCGCCAAATACATTTACAGGCTTCATCTCAAACTGGACGGCGGTATCGTCGTTCACGTCCAGACGACTGACTGGGAGGTCGTCGAGGCGGAAACACCCGGATTGCTGATATGACGGCACGGAAGCTCATCAAACTGTTTGCTGCCCTGGCCCTGCTGGCCGGGGTCGGCTGCACGCGCATCGAGCAGCCGGCCGGGCAAGTCACCCTGTCCTTCTCCACGGGCATTCCCGCCACGCGTACGGGAGAAGACGACCTCGCGACCCGCATCGCGGACGGCCGAGCCATCGCCGTTGACACCGGCAGCCCGGACCTCGTCGTCCTGATCGCCGATGCAGGCGGGACCGTCGTCGCGAAGTATCCCGACGCAAATCCGGACGACACCGAACTGGACTTCGACGCTGCCAACCCGTCGCGCGCCAGCATCACCTTCCGACAGAGCAGCCTGACCGAAGGCACCTACACGGTCTACGCCTTCGCCAACACGCAGGGGCTCTGGGCATTTACCGACGGCACCGACAGTTATACTGCAGCTTCGCTGACAAGCATCGGCTCGCAGACGGTCCTGGATGCGTTGTATTTCACGCCAATGACCTTCGACCCGGCCAACGACGACTATCCGAATCCGGCGCTGCAGAGCGCCCGCCTGCCGCTCAGCGCCAAAGGGCAGCTTAGCATCTCGGCGCACGGCAACGGCAGAGTGTCCCTGGATCTGCTCCGCTGCGTGGCCCAGGTCGACACCGAATTCCGGAATGATTACATCTCCGAACTGAGCTTGACGAACCTGTCCGTCACGTTCCACCACCTCAACCCTGCCACCGGGTATGTCCTCCAGCACACGCCGGATTTCCCAGCCGGCGCGCAGGACGGCAACCTCATCCAGACGCAGGGATCCATCACCATCCCGACCCGGGAGTCAGGGCACCTGACCTCGCTTGTCTTCCCGAGTGAAGCGCCGGAAGGAAAATACACCTGCGACGTCACCTTCGACTTCGACGCCGACCAGGACGGCACGCCCGAAACGTACACGTACACCGACCTGGAAGTCCAGGACAACCGGGCGGTCCGCATCACTTCCCTGTCCCGCAACCAGTCCCTACACATCCTGATCCGCATCAGCCGGGGCCGGACCGTCTCCTTCAACTTCAGCCTGGAAGACTGGGTTTCCCTGACAGAAACCGTATTATTTGAATAGACGATGAGAAAATCTTTCCGCCTGTTATTCCTCCTCCCGCTCCTCCTGCTTGCCGCTTCCTGCATCCGGGAACCGCTGCTCACGCATTTCAGTCTGCCGGAGGGCTCTCCGGTCAACCTGAAGCTGGACTTTGGCTCCACGCTGCCGCTGGACGTGCAGGTAGGCACCAAGGCGGAGGCTTCCCGGGCGGACGAATCCAACGTACACGACCTGTACGTCCTCATCTTCGATCAGAACGGCGACAAGTTCTATGGCCGCTATTTCAGCTATGAGCAGCAGGTATCGAGCCTGCGCAAGCTGGACGATGCCAACAACGAATGCTGGTTCGTCTCCAACAAGACCATTTCCGGCGTCACGCCCGCTGTCAACGAGACAAAGGGCGCCGTCAAGATATCCACGCAGGCCCACGCCAACTGCACCCTGGTCGTCCTGGCCAACATCTCCAACGCCCTGACTTCGCTGGACGGGCAGGATCCCGTCACGCGCCTCAACGCGCTCCAGGACATGACGGAACTCCAGAATGTCAAAGTCGTCCTCGAGCAGGCCACGGTCAACCGCGACAACCTCTTCCTCATGCTTGGCTCCCGGTCGATCGACACCGACGACCCGGGTATGGTCTGGGGCACCTTGGGCAACAACGACACCCCGACCTATTCCCAGGACTACAACATCACCCTGTCCCCCATCGACGCGAAGGTCAAGTTCCGGGTCAAGGTGGACTCCCGCTTCATCGACGCGATCAGTACGCGCGACTGGAACGTCAACCGCGTGCCCTCGGCTTGCTATCTGTATCCCCACGAGCAGGATCCTGAAGACATTTCCTACTTCGACACGGAAAACGCCCACTTCGAAAGGGAGGAAGCCGTAGACGGCGAGCCCGGCGCCAAGTGGCAGGTCTTCTGCTTCTACATGCTGGAGAACCGGCTCGCGCCCCTGAGCACACCCGCCAGCTACCACGATCGGGAGCGGCAGCAGAAGGTCCCGGACCCCGCCACCCACGGGGATAACCGGACCGACTACGTGAAAAATACGGACTGGGTCTATTCCAATCCCAACTCCACCTACGTCAAGTTCAACGTCGTGCTGACCCTCAACAGCGCCGGCATCGAGCAGATGGGCCAGGACGTCGCCTACGCCCTGACCTCCGACGCCGTGTTTACGGTCCACCTCGGTGATTTCTCCGGCAACAAATGGGGCAATTACGAGACGAAGCGCGGCCATTCCTACACCTACGACATCACGATCCGCAACACCTCCAACATCTTCATCGAGGTGAGCGGCGACAAGATAGACGGCAAGGACATTGAGAACCAGCCCGGCCAGGAAGGTTCCCTGCTCCTGACGGACAACACGATCATCAACTGCGACGCACATTACGAGTATCGCAGCATGGATTTCATCTATAAGGAAGAATGGGGCGAGCCCGACGTGCTCGGCGAGGGCGAGGCGCGCTGGGACACGCGCAAGAAGCTGTCCTGGTATATCAAGACGCCCTTCTGGGAAGGCCAGCCCGAATTGGACAACGAGACGGGCAAGTATGTGGCCCCTCAGGAGCACACGGACTACAAATGGGTCAAGTTCTGCCTCAACGAGATTGACCCGGGCACCGGCGAATACAAGCTGATACGCGTGGAATATCCCGGCAGTAACGAATATGACCCGTACTGGGTGCCGGACAACAATCCCCCCGGCCTGATGGACCTCAACCAGCTGGTCAATTTCCTCTTCTTCCAGAACACGGAGAAACGCAACGGCCGGGCCAACCTCTTCGATCCGGCCGACCATATCCGCATCACCGCCTTCGTGGACGAATACTACTACGAGACGGATCCGCGCACCGGTGAATTCAACCCGGACCTGTGGCGCACGTTCGTGAACGCCTCACCCCGCGAGCTGCACATCCTGTCCGACGCCCTTTATAGCCAGGACCGCAAGAGCAATGTGATCCGCTCCAGCCATTCCATCATCCAGCAGTCCATCCAGACGTTCTACAACAGTTTCGCGCCGGGGCTCGAGTCCATCTGGGGCACGGAGCACATCGACGAGATGCGTGCGATGGTCGAGGACGGCATGCCCTGGGGCACGCCCGCAACCAATTCCGGCCGTACGATCAACAGCATGGAGAACGGCCGCATCAACACGGCCGGCCTCTGGCAGCTGGATCCCGATCCAGGCCAGGGGAACCGCCCGCAGTGGGACACCTATCTCAACTACACGGTGGCCAACGAAGAGCCGCAGCTGCAGGACGAATACAAACAGATGGTCTACTCCTGCCTGACACGCAACCGCGACAATGACGGCGACGGCGAGATCGACCCCGAAGAACTCCGCTGGTACCTGGCATCCATCAACCAGCTGGTGGGCCTGTGGATCGGCAACGAGGCGCTCTCCTCCACCGCGCGGATCTACCAGCCCGCGCCGGGGCAGTGGCGCGCGCACGTCGTGTCCAGCACCTGCCTGAAGAATGCCAACGACCCCCGCGTCCTCACCTCCGAGGAAGGCTCCTCCACCTACGATTACAGCACATTCTGGGCCTGGAACAACCTGGGCGCCGGCGCGGAAGTCGAGGCCAACAAGGCCGAATCCGTCCGCTGCGTCCGCAACCTCGGCTCCTACGACAACCGCACGAAAGACATCACCGGCGCGCCGTACGCGCAGACCGTGGACCCGTACTACGAGCGCACGGACTTTGCCGACGACCATTATGAGATCTCCTTCCGCCGGCTCGATCCCAAGTGCCTGCGGGATTTCACGGACAAGGAGCTTCCCTTCCATGATGAGCGGTCCGTCAACAACCGGCCCTACCTGAAGCTGGTCACCCAGCGCAAGGCCGACGTCGTCATTCCCGACGGAAGCCGGGATCCTGCGGAGTATCCGGACGACGCGGTCAACATCGCCGCCAACGGCACCCGGACGCGCCTGGCCGACATGGGCAAGATGAACGAGCGCGTGACGGAACTGGGCTACAATCCCTTCTGCCCGCCGGGCTACCGCTTCCCCAACCAGATCGAACTGTCCGTCATGAGCTTCGCGCTGGCAGGCAGGAACTCCGTGACGGGAGAGAACATCAAATACTTCGGCACGGGCAACCCCGTCCGTATCCCGAGCCGCACCTTCTATTCGCGCGGAAAATACGGCGATGATCCGAGCGGCTCCGCCGATGACCGGACCAAAACCGGCTTCTCGTTGAGCGACCAGATGCGCCTCCCCTACCAGAACCAGGAGAGCACCTCTTTCCGCTGCGTGCGCGACGAAGACCTTTCCGGCTCCATCACCGGCACGATCCAGATGGAGAAGCCGGCCTACAAGCCGTTCGAGACGGCCCGGGTCGACCTGCGCTTCATCTCCACGGCGTCCGCCCTCTCCTACGCTTCGCTGAAGATGTGCTACACGAGCACGCAGGGCGAGTACCGTGAGCGCGAGATCGAGCTGGACGAGTTGCCGACGGGACCGTCCTACCAGCTCACGCAGGCGTTCACCGTCCCGGGCATCAGCACGTTCGACATCCATCTCCTGCCGACCACGATCACGGTCCAGCTGACCCTGCGCAACGCAGGCGGCCGGACGGAGACCTTCTCCACGAATTTCAACCTGGTGTCCAACCTGCAGGGTGGCCTGGACATCCGCGAAGGCTACGATCCCGACCGGGGCTTCCCCATCCTCATCACGGCAAGCTCCAGCAATGCCAACGAGCGGGCGACCTCCTACACGCTCTACTGGCAGAACATCGACGATGAGAACGACTGCGGCGAGGAGCACGTCACGATCGCCAACCCCACGCAGGACTACAGCGAGACGTATTACTGGTCGCCGGCCTGGCTGACCGACGACGTGCTTCAGGAGAATCTCCGCTACCGGTTCTCGGTCCTCTTCGAGAACGAGAACGAACGGGTGCTGTCAGACGACACGCAGACGATGGATTTCGTCAAGATCCACTACGACCCCAACCCGGGCGCCTGGACGGCAGCCAACAAGCCGCAGGTGAACTGGCCGTCGCAGGCAGTGACCGACCTCGACTTCACGGCGGGCGACTTCCTGGATTCCTACATGGACGTATCCAACTGTTACTACCAGATGCGGGGATCCACGCCGAATTCCACCAACGACCTGGGCATGGACAACCTGCTCACCATCGGCCCGATCAGCAACATCGAGTGGAACGGCGCCGCCATCTTCATGTACTATCCAGCCCACGACAACCCCACGGGCATCGACAGGCTGCAGATTTCCCTCCGCGGAACCGAAACCAACCGCGTCCAGCCATGCGAGCTTTCGGCCGACGTCCTGTGGGTCTGCCTCAAGAAGGATCTGGTGAAAGGCCGTGGCGTAGTCCTGGTCAGCAACGGCGACGAATTTAACGCGGAGCCGGACTGGACGAACGACATCCGGGGCAACGGCGCGGTCAACGCGCAGAGCACCATCACCAAGCTGAACGACCTGATGACCAAGAGCACCCTGTATATCGGATCCACGGAAGGCCAGCACCGCTCCCGCGCGAAGTATCTCTACATCCGCGTGGTACGCAAGCACTGATTTCACATCATATCCCCACTGCGGGCTGCTCTCTACCTGACGAGCGTACTACGCCCCCAGCACCCGCCGGAAGAGCTTGTACAGGCGGTAGGGCATGTAGCGGAACGGGAGGTCGAAGCGGCGGGGGGTGAGGATGACAGCGCGCTCGTGGGTGAAGGCGTCGAAGCTGAGTTTGCCGTGGTAGCTGCCCATGCCGGAGTTGCCGACGCCGCCGAAGGGGACTTTCTCGTTGACGATGTGCATGATGGTGTCGTTGATGCAGGCGCCGCCCGACGAGGTGCGGCGGACGACCTCCCTGCCCTCCGCCGGCCGCCCGAAGAAATACAGCGCCAGCGGCTTCTCACGGCCGTTCACGAAGGCGACGGCGTCGTCCAGGGAGTCGTAGCTGCACACCGGCAGGACGGGGCCGAAGATCTCCGTGGTCATCACCGGGGAGTCCGGAGCAGGGTCGAGCACGACCGTGGGCTCGATGTAGCGCATAGCCGGATCCATGCGGCCGCCGCGCACCGTCCCGGAGACCTCCGGTCCGGAAATGTAGGACGCCACACGCTCGAAGGCCTTGTCGTTGACCAGGCGCACGAAGTGCTCCGTCTGCTGCGGGTCCTCGCCCAGCAGGGCATGGACCTGGCGGAAGTACTCTTCCACGAAGGCATCCCGTATCCTCCTGTCAATCAGCACATAATCCGGCGCGATGCAGGTCTGCCCCGCGTTCAGGGCCTTGCCCCAGGCGAGGCGCTTCGCGGCCAGATGAAGGTCGGCGTCCGCGGTGACGAAGCAGGGACTCTTGCCTCCGAGCTCCAGCACGACGGGGGTCAGGTGCTTCGCGGCGGCGGCCATCACGCTGCGCCCGAGGGACGGGCTGCCGGTGAAGAAGATGATGTCCCAGCGCAGGTCGAACAGCTGCGCGTTGACCTCCCGGTTGCCCTGCACCACGGCGATGTAGCGCTCCTCGAAGCTGTCCGCAATCATCTCTTCGATGACGCGGGAGACATTCGGGACGTAGGGGGAAGGCTTCAGCAGCGCCGTGCAGCCGGCGGAAATGGCCCCGACGAGCGGGTTGACCAGCAGCTGGAAGGGATAGTTCCACGGGGCGACGATGAGCGCGCTGCCCAGCGGCTCCCGGACGATGCGGCTGCGCGAAGGCAGCATCTGCAGCGGCGTGGCCTTGCAGGAAGGGCGCGCCCAGCGCGACAGGTGCCGGAGGTGGTTGCGGATCTCGCCGGTCACGAGGCTGACTTCCGTCAGGAAGGCCTCCTGCTCGGATTTGTGCAGGTCGGCCCGCAGGGCCTCGTACAGGGGCTGCTCCCATTTCCGGATGGCGGCGAGCAGCTTGCGCAGCATCTGCCTGCGGAAAGCGAGGTCCCGGGTGGCGCCGGTGGCGAAATACGCGCGCTGCAGCCTGTGCAACGCCTGGATGCGGTCGGGGGCGGTGTTGGTCATCGTCTTGCGGTTTATGCACAAAGATAACAAAAACCGCCGACACACTGTGCCGGCGGCTGGTAGGGACGATCGGGGTCGAACCGATGACCTCTTGAATGTGACTCAAGCGCTCTGAACCAACTGAGCTACGCCCCTGTATCGAAGAGGACTGCAAAAATAGACCTTTTTCTCGAAACTCGCAAGTTTTTCTGCTAGAAAAGACAGGCAATCCCGGCGGTCAGGCGGTTGGCGTGCAGGCGCAGGTCCCGCTCCACGGTGTAGCGGTTGAGCAGGCCGGCGTCATAGCCGATCTGCAGGCGCCAGCGGCCGAGGAGCTCCAGCGCAAGGCCCCCCCCGACCAGGATATCGAAGCGGGAATAGTCCCCGTCGTTATAATTGTGGTCGATCAGGCCGCCCTTGACGACCTCGAAATCCCGCACACCCCAGCCGATGCTGTAGGACGTGGCGGAGTCGAGCCCGAGGCGCAGCGACGGCCCGGCGAAGACCAGGAAACGGAGGTCCGGGGACAGCGCCAGCCCGTACTCGAAGCGCAGCGGGACGCTCAGGTAATGCTCCCGGGTCTCCCCCAGGAAATCCAGGGCGCTCACCTCTGCCTTTGCGCCGCGGGCCAGGTATTCGTAGTACACGCCCGGCGTGAAACGGATCCCGCCCGACACGGGAAGCGCATAGCTGACGCCGGCATACAGTCCGTAGAACACGGACTTCTCGCCCGAATCGGACGGAGACACCCGGGCGACCAGCGAGGAACTGGCATAGCCGGCGCCCACGCTCCACTGGGCGCGGGAAGCGACGCCGGCAAGCAGCAGGCAGGTGAGGAACAGGACGAATTTCTTCATGATTCCCAAATATAATATTTTTTTCCTACCTTTGCAGTCCCAAACAACAGGTGAGTTGTCCGAGTGGTTGAAGGAGCCTGCCTCGAAAACAGGTGTACGGCAACGTACCGGGGGTTCGAATCCCTCACTCACCGCTACGCGGTTCGTTCGGGATTAGCGGCGCCGACTGGCGCCGCTAACTTTTTACCCCCGCCGCTTCGCGGCTGCCCCCGGGGGCATGCCGGCTCCACTGCGTTCCGCCGGGTGCCTCCCGGTCGTCGCATCGCTCCTCCCTCCCGGCACGCGCCTGACGGCGCTTCGGCCCTTCGGGCCTCAAATCTGCCACGCGGCAAGCGGAAGCAATTTGCTCTCGGTGACCGAGGGAGAAGGCTCGCGCAGCGGCGCTAATCCCTTATCCTTTTTTGGAAAAAACGGGCCCGGGGCAGATGTATATTGCTTATTATTTTTTATATTTGATTTTGTTTATCACAAAGCGATCCTGACTATGCGTAAAGTTACCAGACTTCTGACGGCGGCCCTGCTGATCCTGGCATGCGCCTGTGAAAAACCCGAACCTACTCCCAAGCCGACGCCCACGCCGACACCGACACCCACCCCGACGCCGGTCGCAGTCACTTCGGTGTCGCTTGACCAGAGCGCCGTCGAGCTCGTCATCGACGAGACGGTCACCCTGTCGGCCACGGTGCTGCCCGCCAACGCATCTGACAAGAGCGTGACGTGGACGAGCTCGGACGCCAGCGTGGCGACCGTCAGCTCCGGGACCGTAAAGGGCATCGCCATCGGATCGGCGACCATCACGGCCAAGGCCGGGGACAAAGAAGCCAGCTGTACGGTCACGGTGGTCGAAGGCGGCTTCCCCGAAGGGGCCCTGCCGCAGAGCAATGAGATCTGGTATACGACAAGTGACAACAAGCCCCTCACCCTTGCCAACAGCCAGGGGGCGAGCACCCTCTCCTCCAACACCTACAGCAAAGGCATGGGCGTTCTCCGTTTCAGCAGCCCCGTCACCAGCCTCGATGCACCCCTGTCCGACAATAGCAGTGACTGCTCGCGCCTGACCGGCATCGTACTCCCGGAAGGGTTGGAGCGGATCGGGAAGGATCTCTTCCTCCATATCCCCAACCTCAAGGAATTCAGGATCCCCGCTTCCCTGAAGAGCTTCGGCGCCTACGTGACCCTGACGAAATCTTCCCTGGAGCGCTTCACGGGCCACCATGTTTCCGAAGACGGACGCTGCGTCATCATCGATGACGTCCTCTACGCCTTCGCGCCGGCGGGCCTCTCTTCCTACGAGATCCCGTCGGGCGTCGTCCGGATCGCCGAGGCGGCCTTTATGCTCACCCAGGAGCTTCGTTCCGTGGTCATTCCGGAAGGGGTGACGGCCCTGGAGCGGGAATGTTTCAGCCGTTCCGGCCTGGAATCGGTCACGATCCCGGCATCCGTCAGTGCCCTGGACGGATACGCCTTCATCGAATGCAACAATCTGAAGAATCTGCTGGGCGCCAGCCACTTCATCTCTTCAGACCGGAAATTCCTCTACGACGAGAATTCCTTCTACCCGATGATGATGTTCTTCTTTGCCGGCAAGGACGATACATCCTACACGATTCCCGGAGGGATCCAGGCCATCGAGAATTATACCTTCTCCGGCTGCGACAAGCTCAAGGACATCACCTTCCCGGAGAGCCTTTGGTTCATCGCGGGATCTGCGTTCGAAGGATGCGACCTGGAGGCCCTCCACGGAAGCCACGTCACCTCGGACGGCAAAGGCTTCGTGGCCGACGGCAAGCTTCAGTTCCTGATCCCCTCCATCAGCGACGATTATGTGCTCCCTGATGAGGTGACGGCGCTCGGCGACAACATTTTCGACAGGCGGGCCACGCTCCGCTCCGTCACGATGGGCGACCAGGTGACCTCCATCGGCAATTATGCCTTCTCGAATTGCCCGGCACTCAAGACCGTCACCTTGTCCGCCAATCTTGTCAGCCTGGGATACAATCCGTTCATGCGCTCAAGCGAGCTGGAGTCCGTCTATTTCCGGGGCATCCTCCCGCCTACCGTCAGCGCGATAGAGATGACCGACAATCCCAAACTGACCATCTACGTGCCCGACCGGGCGCTCTCGCTATACAAGGAGGATCCGCAGTGGGAAGCGTATTGGGGCGCCATGAAACCGTATGCTTACAACGATCTGCCCGAGCCGGACTTCTACCTGTCCAGCGATTATTCCCGGGAGGGAGAAGTAACGGTTTACCAGCGGGCTACCGCAGGAAACGGGATTGATATCGTCCTGATGGGCGACGCCTATTCCGACCGCCAGGTCGCAAACGGCACGTACCGGCACGACCTGGAAGCCTGCGCCGAGCAGTTCTTCGCGGTGGAGCCCTACAAGTCGTTCCGCGACCTGTTCAACGTCTATTTCGTGACCACCGTCTCCGCGACCGAAGGCTATGAGCGGGGCGGCCGGAGCCTCGGCACGTATCGCGGCGCCGGCACTTTCATGGGCGGCAACGACGCCAAGTGCTTCGACCTGGCCCGCAAGGCCGTCAAGGACGATGCCCGGATGGACGAAGTCCTGATCCTGGTCTGCGGCTATCAGGATCTTTCGGGCACGGTATTCATGTCCGGCACCTGCAATTTCCAGGAGCCCGAGACCTGGTCCGGACATGATTACGCCTGCGGTCCCGCCGTGACCTACTTCTCAAAAGTGGACGAGTCGTTCGAACACACCGGCGAGACGCTCAGGCATGAAGCCGGCGGCCACGGCTTCGCCAAGCTGGCCGACGAGTACCATTATTCCGGGACCGTCTCGACGAGCGACAAGGAGCTGATCAAGACGCGTTCGGCATACATGTGGTATTCCAATGTGGACATCACCTCCGACCGTTCCGCGGTGAAATGGGCGCAGTTCCTGGAGGACGGACGCTACAAGGATGAAGTCGGCATGTACGAAGGCGGTTTCACCTACGAGTACGGTGTCTGGCGTCCTTCGGAGAGCAGCATCATGCTTGACAACCGCGGGGGCTTCAACGCCCCTTCCCGCTACACGATCTGGTACCGCATCCACAAGCTGGCATACGGCAGCGACTGGAACGGGACCTTCGAGGACTTCGCGACGTACGATGCCATCAACCGCTAGGCCACACCGGTTCCCGCCGGACGCCGCAAATTTTAGCAAAGACCATGGAAGTCATTCAGAGTTTCACCATCGACCACACCCGGCTGAAGCCGGGCATCTACGTGTCCCGCGTGGACAAGGGTTTCACCACCTTCGACCTGCGCATCACCGAGCCCAATAAGGAGCCCGCCGTCGCCCCGGCGGCCATCCACAGCCTGGAGCACCTGATGGCGACCTGGTTCCGCAACAGCCGGGTGAAGGACGACGTGGTGTACGTGGGCCCGATGGGCTGCCTGACGGGCATGTATGTCATCATGACGGGGACATACTCCGTCGAGGACATGCGGCGCCTGACCATCGAATGCCTGCAGTGGATCCTCAAGCAGGACGAGGTCCCCGCCACGCGCCCCGAGGCCTGCGGCAACTACCTGCTGCACGACCTGCCGATGTGCAAGTGGGAGAGCGCCCGCTACCTCGACCGCCTGCAGCATGACTTCCACTGCGAGTACACCAAGCTCCGCATCACCCTGGACGACGGGAAAGTTTTCGCCGACGCATAGCACTATTTTCGCCGCAGAATGAGAAAACACTGGATCGACAACCTGCGCTGGGTGACGGTGCTCCTGGTGCTCCTCTACCACGTCATCTATTTCTACAACAACAAGGGCGGCATCGGCGGCATCGGCGGATTCGGACCCTATCCCGACCATCCGCAGTACCAGGACGTCGTGATGTACATCCTCTACCCCTGGTTCATGCCCCTGCTGTTCATCCTCGCGGGCGTCAGCGCCCGCTATGCGCTGGAGAAGAAAGGCGCCCGGGAATGGTTTCGCGCCCGCACGCGCAAGCTGCTGGTGCCCGGCACCATCGGCCTGTTCGTGCTCCACTGGATGGTGGGCTATTTCAATACCGTCGTGGCCGCGCGCGAGGGCGTGTTCGACGGCATGCCCGGTGTCATCAAGTGGATCGTGATGGCCGTCAGCGGCATCGGTCCGCTCTGGTTCATCCAGGTGCTGTGGCTGCTGAGCCTGGTGCTGCTGCTCGTGCGCGCGTTGGACAAAAAGGACAAGTTCTGGAATTGGTGCGGCCAGGCGAATATCGTCTGGATCATCCTGCTGGGCGTGCTCTTCTGGGCCGGTGAGCACACGCTCGTCCGGCATCCCCGCCCGGACAGCGCGGACGGACTGCTCAACCTGTACAAGCCCTTCTTCTACCTGATTCCCTTCCTGCTGGGCTATTTCGTGTTCTCGCACGACGCGGTGCAGGAGCGGCTGGGCAAAGTCTGGGCTCCCCTGCTGGCCTGCGCCGTCATCGCCGGCGGCGTGCTGATCGGGACCGGCTTCGGCCGGGACAACACCTCCCCGGAGTTCCTGGGCAGCCCGCTCAACAACCTCTACGGCTGGCTGGCGTGCCTGGCCATGATGGCCTGGTTCAAGGCGAAATTCGACCGCACGGGCCCCTTCGCCGCCTACATGACGCGGAGCAGCTTCGGTCTCTACATCGTCCACTACCTGGTGGTCGCGAGCCTGGGCTACATGATGAAAACCTTCACCCAGCTGCCGCCCTGGAGCATGTACGCCATCCTCACGCTGGCCGTGTTCACGCTGTCCCCGCTGCTGTACGAACTGCTGCGCCGCATCCCCTTCGTGCGCTGGTGCGTGCTCGGCGAAAAGGCGCCGCGGCGCTGACATTTCGGCAGAACTCCGGCCCGCGGGCAGCGTTTGGCGCGATTTTTTCATCTAATATGATAGATTGTGCAAGAAACAACACATTTATATCATATCTATTATGAAAAAGATTGTCACCATCCTCAGCGCAGCCTTGCTGCTGCTCGCCGGCACGAATGCCTTCGCCCAGATGAGCGTCGGCGCCGGTTATGTCAATTCCACGGACGCCCTCAGGTTCGGCAAGAACGATGACGCCTCCACCACCGCCGTCAATGGATTCTACGCCGGTGTTGGCTACACCATCCCCATCACTTCCCTGATCAATTTCACCCCGGGTGTCTATTATGAATTCCTGGCCAACAAGGATGTCGCTTCCGTCGGCGGCCTGACCGCAAGCGGCACGCTCACGGAGCACTACCTCAACGTCCCCCTGACCTTCAGCGTGGGCGCCGCCGTCGCCCCGGGCATCCGCCTGTTCGCTTTCGCGGGCCCGACCGCCACGTTCGGCCTCGCTTCCACCACGGACAGCAACGCCAGTGTCGCCGGCATCTCCCTCGGCGGCAAGACCGACAACTACAACAACTCCGATTACGGCCGCTTTGACGTCATGCTCGGCGGCGGCGCCGGCATCGAGTTCAGCAATGTCCGCCTGACCGTCGGCTACGACTACGGCCTGCTCAACCGCTACACGGGCAACAGCGACATCTTCCGCCACACCAGCCGTCTGCACGTCGGCCTCGGCTTCGCCTTCTAGAGGCACGCACATACAAAGAAAGAGTCCGGGCAGCCGTCCGGACTCTTTCTTTTGTTTACAGCAGCGCTAGCGCTTGTCGATGATCTTGGCCGTGGGATAATCGGCCGGATTGAAGGTGACCATCTCCTCCGTGACGTCGAAAGACAGGTCCCGCAGGGTGACGGTGACCATGGACTCCTTGGTGCTGAGGCTGAGCGGCATGTACGTGTCCTTGGAGACGACCAGGTCCATGGTCTTGGGATCGTCCTTCTTCGTATTGGTCCGGTCCTTCTTGCAGCGGAGATACCACGAAGTGGGGGTCTCTTTCCGGATGGTGACCTTGTAGCCCTCCGTCACGGAATCGAACATTTTCATGTTCTCCTCCGCCTCCGAAGTGGAGGACTCGCGATGCTTGATCTCGATCTCGTTCTTGCCAGCATCGTACTCCCACTCCGTCGTGGCATCCATCCAGGAAATACTCTTCTCGGATCCCTCGCCGATCTCCATGCGCATTTTGTCCCCCCAGGAATAGGCCCTGGTGCTGATGGTGCCGATGATGGGCATTTTCATTTCCAGCGTCATGGCGAAATGGTCAGTGTCCGAATTGGCCGACATGACCTCATCCATACGGGCGACGATCTCCTGTGCTGTCTGGCCCCAGGAAAGCAAGGCAAGCGTGCATGTAAAAAGGATGCAGAGTAATCGTTTCATGGTTTTTCTGTTAAAAGTGAAGCGGAGGCGGAGGGATTCGAACCCCCGGAACGTTGCCGTTCAACAGTTTTCAAGACTGCCGCCATCGACCACTCGGCCACACCTCCGGATATCAGGATTTCTTCTCGTCCTTGGCGAAGAACTTCCACTGGAAAAGCACCAGGTAAAAGGCGCCGACCGTCACGCAGGAGTCGGCGAAATTGAACACCGGGCTGAAGAAAATGACGCGCTCCCCGTCGCGGATGATCGGGAAGTAGAACATGTCCACCACCTTGCCGAACATGAAGGGAGCGTAGTCCCAGATGAGCCCGTAGAAGAGGCAGTCGACGATATTGCCGATGGCCCCGGCGGTGATGAGCGTCAGGCCCACCAGCACGCCCGTGGGCGCCTTGCCCTTCTTGTCAAGCGAGCGGATCCACCAGATCAGCGCGACGCTCAGCACGATGCGGAACAGCGACAGCAGGAACTTGCCGACCTGCCCGCCGAAGGCCATGCCGAAAGCCATACCTTCGTTCTCCACGAAGCACAGGCGGAACCACTGCCCGATCACGTAGATCTGCTGCCCGAGATCCATGTTGGTCTTGACCAGGTACTTGATCACCTGGTCCACCACGACCAACAAGACGCCGAGGATCAGCAGCCGCTTGCCACGGGAGAGTTTCATGCCACTAGTTCTTGCCTTGCTTTGCGAGCATCTCCTTGGCTTCGACCGTCAGGGTCGCGTGCGGCACGAGGCGGAGCCGCTCCTTGGGGATGAGCTTGCCGGTCACGCGGCAGACCCCGTAGGTCTTGTTCTCAATACGCACCAGGGCGGCCTCCAGGTTCTGGATGAACTTGTACTGCCGCTGGGCCATCTGGCTGGCCTCCTCCTTGGAGAGCTGGAAGGCGCCGTCGTCCTCGACCGTGCGGAACGAGGGCGTAGTGTCCTCGATGTCGTTGGTGCCGTTGTGCATCACGACCTGGCGCAGGGTGTTGTACTCCGCCTTTGCCTTGGCGAGCTTCTCCTCGATGATGGTTTTGAACTCGGCGAGTTCAGCATCGGAATAGCGAATCTTTTCCATAAACTATGAAAGGGAATCTGTGTGTTTGACAACTTGGATACGGATCTTCTCCGCGCCCCACTCGACCTCGGCGGCGGTGGCAGGGGCTTCAGCCAGCGGCTTCTGCTCCAGCGACAGCGACAGGGTCTGGGCGGTGACGTAGTCCGAATATTCTGAGAGCGCCTGGCGGATCTGCTCCGCGGCGTCACCGTCGGCATAGACGACGGTGTGGATGCGGTCCGTGACCTCGAATCCGCTGTCCTTGCGGAGGGTCTGGATCGGGTGGATGAGTTCGCGGGCGTTGCCCTCACGGACCAGCTCCGGTGTCTGGACGATGTCCAGGGCGAGGGTGAGGGTCCCTTCGGTGGCGACGAGCCAGCCCGGCATGTCCTCGGAGTTGATCTCATAGTCGCCCTTGCCGAGGGCGACGTCTCCGGAAGGCAGGTGCAGGACATACTCCGCTTCGGCGCGCTCGATGGCGGCGATCTCCTCCTGGGAGAGCTGCCCGAACGCGGCGGCGATCTCCTTCATCTGCTTGCCGTAGATCTTGCCGAGGGTCTTGAAGTTGGGTTTGATCTTCTTGGTGATGATGCCCGTGGTGTCGTGCAGGAACTCGATCTCCTTGACGTTGACTTCCGTCAGGAAGATGTCGCTCACGCGGATGACATGCTCCTTGACCGTGTCGTCGATGACCGGCACAAGGACCTTGGCCAGCGGCTTGCGGACGTTGATGCCGACCTTCTTGCGCAGGGCGAGCACCATCGAGGAAGCCTTCTGGGCGAAGGCCATGCTCTCCTCGAGCCCGGCATCCACGCGGTCCGGGTCATATGCCGGCATCGGGCAGTAATGCACGGAGTCCGCGTCCGGCACGAGGTCCAGCCACAGGCGCTCCATGAAGAACGGGGCGATCGGGGCGCCCAGCAGGGCCACGCCCTTGAGCACCTCGTAGAGCGTCTGGTACGCGGCGAGCTTGTCTTCGCTCATGCCCGCGCCCCAGAGGCGTTTCTTGTTGAGCCGGATGTACCAGTTGGACAGGTCGTCGCAGACGAAATCCTGCACCAGGCGGCCGGCCGTGGTGATGTCGTAGTCTTCGTAGGCGGCCACGGCGCCCTTCACGAGGGTGTGCAGCCGGCTGATGATCCAGCGGTCGAACATGGGCCGGTGCTCGTAGGGCACGGCCTCCGCCGCCGGGTCGAAGCCGTCGATGTTGGCGTACAGCGCGAACACCGAGTAGGAATTGTAGAGCGTGCCGAAGAACTTGCGGCGCACTTCCTCCACGCCCGCCTCGTCGAACTTGAGGTTGTCCCAGGGCTGGGCGTTGGTCATCATGTACCAGCGGAGGGCGTCGGCGCCATACTTGTCCATCGCCTGGAAGGGATCCACGGCGTTGCCCAGGCGCTTGCTCATCTTCTCGCCCTTCTTGTCCAGCACGAGGCCGTTGGAGATCACGCGGCGGAAGGCCGGCGTGCCGCTGACCATCGTGTGGATCGCATGCAGGGTGTAGAACCAGCCGCGGGTCTGGTCAACGCCTTCGGCGATGAAGTCGGCCGTGCAGCCGAAATCGGGGCTGTCGATGCCGCGCAGGCCCGTCTGGGCGTACGGCATCGCGCCGGAGTCGAACCACACGTCGATGAGGTCGGTCTCGCGCGTCATCTTCTTTCCGGAAGGGCTGACGAGGAAGATCTCGTCCACATACGGGCGGTGCAGGTCGATCCTGTCGTAATTCGCCTTGGACATGTCCTCGGGGTCGAAGCCCTTGTCGCGCAGCGGGTTGGAGGCCATGAAGCCGGCGGCGACGGCCTTGTCGATCTCGGCATACAGCTCCTTGACGGAGCCGATGCAGATCTCCTCCCTGCCGTCCTCGCTGCGCCAGACGGGCAGCGGGGTGCCCCAGTAGCGGCTGCGGCTGAGGTTCCAGTCCTGGATGTTCTCCAGCCATTTGCCGAAGCGGCCGGTGCCGGTCGATTCGGGCTTCCAGGTGATCTCGTCGTTGAGCGCCATCATCTGCTCGCGCACGGCCGTGGTCTTGATGAACCAGCTGTCGAGCGGGTAGTAGAGCACCGGCTTGTCGGTGCGCCAGCAGTGCGGATAGGAGTGGACGTGCTTCTCGATCCGGAAAGCCTTGCCGGCGGCCTTCAGCATGACGCAGAGGTCGATGTCCAGGGTCGGGTCGTCGGGGCCCAGGGTGCTGTCGTAGGCGTTCTTGACGTAGCGGCCGGCCCACTCGGCGTAGTCCGGGCTCACGTGCGATGCGACATACTCCGGGTCGAGGTCCTCCAGGCGGCAGAAACGGCCGCGGAGGTCCACCTGCGCCTGGAGGTCGCCGTTGCGGTCAACCACCTGCAGCGCGGCGATGCCCGCGGCGCGGGCCACCTTGGCGTCGTCCGCGCCGAAGGTCGGCGCGATGTGGACGATGCCCGTGCCCTCCTCCGTGCTGACATAGTCGCCGGGGATGACGCGGAACGCGTCGCCGTCCGGGCGGAACCACGGGATCAGCTGCTCGTAGCGCATGCCCACGAGCTCGCGGCCCTTGCAGCTGCCGGGCAGCACCTCGAAGGGCACCTTGCCGCCAAAGAGCGTGCCGACGAGCGCCTCGGCGACGATGTAGGTCGCGGGGGCGCCGGTATAGGGATTGGCGGAACGCACCTTGACGTAGTCGATGTTCGGGCCCACGCAGAGCGCCGTGTTGGATGCGAGGGTCCAGGGGGTCGTGGTCCAGGCGAGGAAGTACAGGTCCTCCTCTCCGACCACCTTGAACTGCACCGTGCAGGTCGTGTCCTTGACGTCGCGGTAGCAGCCCGGCTGGTTGAGCTCGTGCGTGCTCAGGCCCGTGCCGGCGGCGGGGCTGTACGGCTGGATGCTCTTGCCCTTGTAGAGCAGGCCCTTGCCGTATATGTCCTTGAGCAGGTACCAGAGCGTCTCGATGTAGCGGTTGTCGTAGGTGATGTACGGATCGTCCATATCCACCCAGTAGCCGATGCGCTCGGTGAGGCTCCGCCACTCGGCGGTGTATTTCATCACCTCCTCGCGGCAGGTGCGGTTGTAGTCCGCGACGGAGATCTTGCTTCCGATGTCTTCCTTGGTGATGCCGAGCTTCTTCTCGACGCCCAGCTCGACCGGCAGGCCGTGGGTGTCCCAGCCCGCGCGGCGGCGGACCTTGAAGCCGGCCTGGGTCTTGTAGCGGCAGACGGCGTCCTTGATGGAGCGGGCCATCACGTGGTGGATGCCCGGCATGCCGTTCGCCGAAGGCGGACCTTCGAAGAAAATGAACTCCGGGGCCCCTTCGCGCAGGGTCAGCGAACGCTCGAAGGCGTGCCGCTTCTGCCAGCGCTCCAGCACCTCCGCACCCACGCGGACGAGGTCCAGGCCGTTATATTCTTTGAATGTCATATTTTTTGTCTAAATTTGCGTTACAATTATCCTGCAAATGTAGCGAATTCTGCCCATTTAACCAAAAACGACATGGCTATTCTGGATATTATTCTTCTGCTCTGCTTCATACCGGCGATCGTCACCGGCATCTCCAAGGGCTTCGTCAAACAGGTGATCGATCTCGTGGCCATCCTGGCCGCCGCCTGGGCCGCCTTCCACTTCTCCAAGATGATGGGAGAATGGCTGGGCCAGTACCTGACGCTGGATCCTTCGATCCTCAACGTGGTCAGCTTCGTGCTCGTCGCCATCGTGGTGGCCCTGCTGCTGCACCTGGTCGGCGCGCTGCTCACCAAGACCCTCCAGACCCTGTCCCTGGGCTTCGTGAACCGCCTGCTGGGTCTGGTCTTCGGCGTCCTCAAGGTCGCCCTCATCCTGGGCCTGCTCATCCTGCTGTTCGAGACGCTCAACAGCTCGCTCCATATCGTCAAGCCGGAATCCACCGCCAACGCCGTGGTGTACAATGCGCTCAAGAACGCCGCCAACGCCATCTTCCCCATCCTGAAGTCGTTTGTCACGGGCGGCGGAGCCGATCCGGCCGCCGTTGACGCCGCAGCCACGGCCCTGTTGTAATGCCCCGGATCCTGCTGATCGAGACCTCGACCTCCCTGTGCTCCGTGGCCCTCGCCGACGGAGAGCGCATCGCGGCCAGCCGGGAGAGCGCCGAGCCACGCGCGCACGCAGCGATGACCGCGCCCTATGTCAAGGAGGTGCTGGATGAATGCGGCCTTTCGGCCGGGCAGCTCGACGCCGTGTGCGTCAGCGCCGGGCCCGGCTCCTACACCGGCCTGCGCGTGGGCGTCTCCACCGCCAAGGGGATCTGCTTCGCCGCCGGCATTCCGCTGTTGTCGGTCGGCACGCTCGCGCTGCTGGTGCACCAGGCGCGCGCCGAGGGCCTGCTGCCGGAGGGCTGCCGCCACGTGATCCCGATGATCGACGCCCGCCGCATGGAGGTCTATACCGCCGTCTTCACGCCGGAAGGCGAACAGCTCACCGAGGTGCAGCCCCAGGTGATCACCGCTGAGAGCTTCCGCTCTGAACGCAATGCCGGCCCCGTGCTCGTCATCGGCGACGGGGCCGCGAAATGCGAAAGTGCGCTCGCCGGTCCGGGAGCGCATTTCGTGCAAACCTGTCCGCGGGCCAGCGCCATGCTGGTGCCTGCCCTGCGGGCGTATGAGGCGGAAGAATTCCGCGACGTGGCCTATTTCGAACCCTTCTACCTGAAGGATTTCGTGGCCACCGTCAGCCGGAAGAAACTGTTCTAGCATAACCATCAGCTTCTATCAAGCCTGCACCCGGGAATCGAAAGATTTGCCGATAGCATGGATTGGTTACCGGCTATATTCTTTTGGAGAAACGCCATACCGTTCGTGGAACAACTTGCTGAAGTAGGATCCGGATGTGAATCCAACCTTATAATAAACATCTGAAACACGAGCATTGCCCTGCGAGAGCATTCCCGATGCAATCTCCAGTCTGACATCACGAATAAGGTTGTTCGGAGTAATATCAAGCGAAGACTTGAGGCGATTGAATACGGTCGCACGGCTAACGTTCATATTTGTGGCCAAATCACTCACGGAAAGATCTGGGTTAGCGATGTTGGTTTTGATGATTTCAAAAATGCTTTTGGTAAAAAGATCGGACTGCTCAATTCTTTTGATAATCGAGGAGGCATCCTTGACATCCGCCCGGGTATTGCGCAACTTCATCATAGAACGGACCTGTGCTGCAAGCAGCTGCATTGATATCGGTCTCGTAAGAGTAATGTCGGCAAAAACATCCAAATCGCTTATGCGGCTGGAATCGTCCAGTGACGATCCGATTGAGATGAACAGTGTGTTTGGGTATTGCTTTTTGAATTCCTGAAGGTGCGTTTGACTGAAGTCAGTTGATGACTGCCCACAGGCGAATGCTGCTATTGGAAAGTTGGAGAAACCGATTCCCACTTCCCTATGGTTTGAACATGTCACGACATTAAAAACTGTGTCATAAGATCGGACTTCACCTGATTGAAAGCCACTTGCAGGATCGACCACGATAATGTTGTAGATGTCTTTCTTGAACCTTCTGTCGAGAACAGGTTCGGCGACTGTTTCCAGAGGTTCCAAAGTCTGTTTTTTTATGTCAAGACAGAAGTTCTGCAAAAATGATCTTTTTTGATAATCGCTAACTACCGTGACCGAGAGTTTGTCTTCCGCCAAATCCACGTTGATATCGATTATCTTCAACGCATTTTCGAGGCAAGAATCCAGAATATCCCGCATCGTATCTGAGAGGACTTTTATATCTGCCCGAAGGCCCCCGCATCTTGCTTTCTCTGAGATGGTATAGCTCAGATCAAGATTGAAAGCATTTGCTGCTAGTTCTTTGTAGGTCTCCAACAAACAACTAAGCACCCAAATGGCATCGACTTCCTGATCATAGTCAAGCATCTCACTTTTTCCGCTAGAGATTGCTGAAAACCTAAACGCCTCTTTCTCTACTATGTCGAACAACTGTTCGATGTTATTGCTCACAATCCTTCCATTTGGGGCACCGCCATCCAGAGAAGAAGCATCTAAGATGGGCCCCAAGGCAATGCGCATGCGTGCCAGCGTGTTTCGAGTCTCCTCAACCATCTCCTTAAGCATGTTTTCATATAAGCTTTTTTCCACTTGTGTATTCCGTACACTTTTCAGGTATCGTCTGGTTTTTCGATTGTTCAGTAAAAAGTGAATGATAACACCGAGCATTGATATGAGAAAAGCAAAAACGACAACAATCTCCAGCACGCCTAAAAGCGAACGTTTAATAATAACGTCAACGCAAGTTTCATCACCGAACTGGCTGGTTTCCGACGCCGTCGCGCTCACGATGAACCGATACTTCCCTGGAGTGACAGACGTGTATGTCGCATCACGATGGTTTTCATCAGCCTCAATATAACTCCAACTCTTGTCTTTACCTTCTAATTTGTATCTAAAGCGACTGCCCTGGGGATTCTGATAGTTCAAAGCTGAAAAGTGGATTGAGAATGCAGCCGCTTTGCTTTTTATTACGATCTGCCCCAAGCATGATCGGCTTTCCTTTTTACCGCCGTTCTCCTTCAGCACTACAAAATCCGTAATGACGGTATTGACTTTACGCTGCTCCGAGCCTTGCGTCAATTCTGACGCTTTGAATGTGCTCAGACCTCTCTCGGTACCGACGAGGACCTCCCCATTGCTCAGTTTAATAGATGATTTCGTGTTGAATGATTCACTCATGAGTCCAGACTCGTGACCGAATCGCTCAACGTTATCATCGTTACCGTAACAGTACAAGCCGTCAGTAGTTGTGATCCACAACACATTGTTGTCAGCTGTAATGCTGGCCACATTACTCTCCGAAAGGCGCTTATTGCCCCTTTTGGAAAACGTGTTTCCATCATACGAATAAAGGCCTTCATATGAGCCGAGGAACAACTCGGATTTAAACACTTCCAGCGTGGATACTCGTTTTGGATGGTCGGGGGCCGAAGTTAGAAACTCAAATTCCTCGGCGTTTCGATTGAACCGAATCAACCCTTTGCCTTGAGATGCGAAATAGATATCGCCATTCCATTCGATAATATCCGTAACATCGTTTCCCTTATCGAAGAACAAGACCCGGATAAATTCATCATTGATCTCATTGTATTTGCATATCCCTCGAGGCGTGCCCATCCAGAGATTTCCCAATCTGTCTCGAAAAGCAGAATATACATGCAAGTCACCGATCGTTATGTCCGTAGATTCGTATCGCGATTTTACCGAAAAGTCTTTCGTAAGCCGGTACAAGCCATTCCCATATGTTCCCACCCATAAATCATCGCCGTCCGGGAAGATACAGTGAACATTTAGGTTGGGGTTTTCCGGGTCGAAAATGACCCGGCGAAAGGTTCTGGTGCTGATATCATACCTATTAAGTCCACCATCATCGCTGCCAATCAGCACATTGCCTTTTTCCGTCTCACACATCACCGAAATGATTTCGCCGCAGCCTGGAGGGATTTCAACATTCTGGATGATATCACAAGAAGAGGATTTATAATTCACTCCACCAAAGTAGGTTCCCACCCACAAACCCATATCCTTGTCTCGTAACAAAGAATAGATGAATCGGTCATTGAGTTTGCCATCATTGCGGACATTTCCGTCATCAAGCCACGTGAACTTCATTGTACTACAGTCAAATCCGATGAGGCCGACATTGGTGCCGATGACGAGATTCCCTTTTTTATACTCAATCATCACCCGGACATCTGTGATTCGCTCGGGTAACATGGCCTTGTAACTAACGAATTGCATGTCATAAGGGTGAAGACAGAACAATGTGCAATGATTGTCGCAAATCCAAACATCACCGTAACTATCTTGACAAAAATCCACCACCTTGAACACTTTTTCTTTAGTGAACTTATCAACGATAGGTATCCGGACAAATTCATCTCGCCCCGTGGCATACCGATAGATACTATCGTCATACAAGGCACAGAAGAACAATGCATTCTCCGAGGTCATCAGAATCCTTGAAATAACTTTACCCTCAGAGCATTCCGGGTAGGAATGGATGATACCGCTGGATGTTTCATATCTGATAATACCTTTCCCGTTTGTGCCGATCCACAGGTTTTCGTCATTATCCAAGCAAAGGCATCTGATGTCTGCAGACAGATTTTCATCCTTCTCAATCCTCATGCTTCTCTTATCAATATAATATAAGCCATCAACGCACCCCAGCCATATTTTTTCGTTAGCTATTGATTCGCAAATGGCAAGTACTTCAGAGCGAAAAGTCTGGATGTTCTCAATACCGTATTCGCTGAACTCAATTCCGTCATGGCGGCAAATTCCCTTAGAAGTACCGGCCCAGATTTGGCCATCCGTGCTTTGGAAAAGACACTTGACGGTATTGGACTGCAGGCCGCTTTCCGTCGTAAAATATCTAAACTGGGCATTCACTTCAACACAAAAAAACAGGAAGAAGATCATCACATAAAGACGGAACGCAAGTTTCATAATTAGGATTGTTTTCTCCAAAATTATAAAATAATCCAAAATTATAAAATAAATTATAAATACTGCAATAAAAGTATAATTATTACAATAAAAATCAAAATTATACGATGCCAATAATAATTATACGCCCATTTTCCCATCAATTAACATCTGCTTTTTACCTTTGTCAAAAAACGTAGTTTATGAATCCCGTCAAAATACTGAAACTGAGTTTATCTGTCGCACTTTTTTCCTTTCCGCAACTCCTTCCAGCCGCAAATCGCTGGGAGCTCGATTCCAACTCCAATGCTATTGTACTCGTGGATTTCACCCCGCATTCGGACCATATTGAGATGAGTGGAGAGAGAATGTCTGTAGTACTACGATGGAGTATCGATCAACGCGGTTCCTTCGTCTGCGAAAGGTCTTTGGTTTTCCCTATGCTCCGAACAATTCCAAACGACACACATGCAAGCTTGCGCCATAGGACCTCTCTCGATGTTGTTTCTCTCCTGAATGTCAATGGCAGAACATTGCAGCATGAGTCGGTCCAATCTATATGGTTGGACGGATATATGGGCGTTCGAAGTATATTCACTGTTGTAAGCGACACCGTCTCAGTGAAAAGAATCATCTTCCCGTCCACCGACAAGTCAATTCTTGGAGAACGGTACACAATAACCAACCTCTCTGATCATTCCATTCTATTGTATATCCCCTATTTTTCACAGTCGATCTCCACGCTGGAAGAAATGGGTGTATACGGCTCTTATATCATTAGTACAGATATTATAGGTTCAGGGACTTTCGCGTTGGAAGCCGGGGAAAGCAGGACCTTTGACGTATTATTCCAAGCCCGTAAACAGTCGGAAACACCGGTTTACCCGGACCTGGCGGAAGAGTTCGAAGGACGCCTTTCCATGTTAGGCGAATTGGACGCAAACCTTGTGCTCGAGACTCCGGATCCTATATTGAATCGCGAATTCCGCTTTGCAAAAATCCGAGCATCTGAAAGCATTTTCAAGACTGCCGGCGGCTATATGCATGCCCCCGGAGGAGAGGCCTATTATGCTGCCATTTGGGCCAATGACCAGGCCGAATACATGAATCCCTTTTTCCCCTTTTTGGGTTATTGGAAAGGGAATGAATCCGCGCTCAACTCTTATCTGCATTTCATGCGATTTGTGAACCCGAACTATAATCCTCTTCCGAGTTCAATCATTGCGGAGGGAAGCGACATCTGGAATGGGGCGGGCGACAGAGGGGATGCCGCAATGATTGCCTACGGCGCCTCACGTTATCTCCTCGCCAAAGGAAGTGCCGCAGAGGCCAAGCGACTCTGGCCTCTTGTCGAGTGGTGTTTAGAGTATTGCAAACGCAAGTTAAACTCCTCCGGAGTCGTAGTTTCTGACACAGATGAACTTGAAGGACGATTCCCTTCGGGCGAAGCAAATCTGTGTACTTCCTGCCTTTATTACGATGCGCTTTTGTCCGCGCAGCTGCTTTGTCGGGAACTCGGGGAGGGATCGGCCAAGACTCGTTCTTACGCCAAGCAAGCCTCTGATATGGAACGTAATATTGAAAAGTATTTCGGAGCCGAAATTGGTGGATATCATACATACCGATATTTCAAAGGTAATACACTTCTCCGTTCCTGGATATGCATGCCGCTGATTGTGGGCTTGCACTCCCGCGCCCAAGGCACCATTGCTGCCCTCACGTCTCCTGCGCTCATGACAGATAACGGCCTTCTAACACAGGAAGGCAGCGACACTTATTGGGATCGCGCCACACTATATGCAATCCGAGGCATTTTCTACGCAGGAGATACACAAACAGCCTATGCATTCATGCACGGCTACAGCGAACGCAGACTACTCGGGGACCATGTCCCCTATCCCATTGAAGCCTGGCCGGAAGGCTCTCAAAGGCACCTTTCCGCAGAGAGCGGTCTTTTCTGCCGCGCCATTACAGAAGGACTGTTCGGCATTCGTCCACGCTCGTTCAATTCTTTCGACCTCACTCCCAGGTTACCGGATAAATGGGACAGCATGGCCCTGCGGCACGTCCGCGCTTTTGGTTCCGATTTTGACATTGAGGTCATCCGCAAAGAGCATGTCATGAAAGTCATAATCACTAATCACCTCACTTTGGACATCGAAACAATTGTTGTCCCGTATGGTCGTACTTTAACGATAGAATTATAATCTGCACTCAAATGAGAATCATACCACTACTCATCCTGCTCCTCTCCGTGCAACCAGCCATTGCCCGGGGCACAGTCTTTATGAAAGACTATCTGGACAAATGCGAAAATCCAGAAAGCGACGCCATGCCCGCCATCCGCGCCGCTCTCGACCAATGCATCCGGACAAAAGCAAATGAACTTATCCTTCCGCGCGGGGTCATCAACATCCGGCCAGAGCATGCATTCGAGCGTCTGGAGGCTATCAGCAATAACAGCCAGTCGCTCAAAAGGATTGCATTCCTAATAAAAGACATGAAAGATTTCCGGATCATCGGGGATGGCACAACCCTCATGTTCAACGGTTTTATCTCGCCGTTCAGTCTCGAAAACTGCAAAGACATAGAAATATCCGGAATCGACATTGATTATGTACGGCCATTTGTATCAGAAGGTCGTATCCTTGCTGCCGGCAAGGGCTGGATGGAGCTTTCTTTCTCAGATAGTTATCCTATCGAGATTCGTGACGGTCTGGCCGTTTTCCTAGATAGAGATGGCGTAGAATACCCTTATTGTAATTTGCTGGAATTCGATACTTTGAAGAAAGAGGTCGCATACGGCGTTCACGACTGGTGGCTATGGAACAATGTTCTCCCAGCAAAAAAGGTGGGCGATAATGCCTATCGTTTTGAACGCGAGGATTTCAACGGTATGACTCCTGGGAACACCATGGTATTTGGAGCTGCCTCAAGACTTCATCCCGCATTCACCCTCTGGGATTGCGAAGATTTCTGCCTGGAAGATGTCAATATATATAATGCGGGCGGAATGGGCATAATTGCACAATGCTGCAAAAATGTTCTATTAAACAGGGTGCGAGTGGTCCCGACCCCGGGATCGGACCACGTTGTCAGTATTTCCGCCGACGCGACACATTTTGTAAACTGCAAGGGCTATATCCACATGATTGGGTGTGAATTCCGGAATCAGAAAGATGATGCGACGAACATACACGGCTGGTATATGGCTATTGATAGTGTTATAGGTAAGCGCAGTGCGCTCCTTCGCTGGCGTAATGATGCTCAGTTTGGCATTCGCTTCCTCAAGAAAGGGATGCGCTTGGAAGTGGCCGATCCTGCCACACTCACCACATATGCACATCTGACTGTAAAGAAAGTGCAGTACCTCAATTCTGAGTTCGCACTGGTCAAATTCCGTGAACAAATTGTAGGCAACATAAAATCCATGGATGTCGTAGCCGAGGATGACACATATCCAGATGTCCTGATTTCTGGCTGCTACATAGGAAACAACCGCGCTCGAGGACTTCTTATCGGGACACGAGGAAAGGTAGTGATTGAAAATAATACATTTCATACTCCAGGCTCAGCTATCCTCTTTGAGGGCGATGGTCGTTTCTGGTACGAGCAGTCCGGAGTCAAGGATGTCATCATCCGCGACAACCTATTCCTGAATTGCATGTACGGCCCGTGGGGGCAGGCTTGTATATGCGTTGGAACTGGCCTTGAAGACAAGGCGGCATCTCGATACCATAGTAACATTATAGTTGAAAATAACGTTTTCCACGGTTTCGACAATAGAATCTTAAACCTCTACTCTGTGGATGGTTTCACGTTCAGGGGCAATACAATAGAAATGACTGATGATTATCCTGTCCGAGGCACAGCCTCCGACAGATATGTTATTGACCATTGTGACAACATTATTATAGAAAGGTAAGGTATGATAAAGAGATTGATTGGAGCAACTATCCTAACTGTGATGTGCTTTATCGCCCAGGGAAAAGACTTTGGATTAATGAACGATGCGCTCGAACTCTGCATTTCCGTGGACAAATCCGTAACATGGGCTTTGACAGCCAACGGTTTGCCTGTTATCTCACCCAGCGTCATTTCAATGTCTCTGACCGACGGGACGATTCTCGGCGCGGAGCCAAGAGTGAAGAAAGTGACTGCGAAAGATGTAACGGAGACGATTGAAGCGCCACTCTATAGACAAAGCCAGCTGAGCGTTTCTTATAAGAAACTTGATCTCTCTTTTTCGGGAAACTGGGGGCTTGAGTTCAGGTTATACCCCGATGGGGTTGCATACCGTTTCTACACACGCTTCCGGGATGAAAAACTCATCAAGAATGAACGTGTGGAATTCAATTTCGCAGATGACTTCCCTGTTGCAGTGACTTACACAACTCCACGGAAAGACCAGTATGGATCTTCTTTCGAGGACCAATATGTGTTTGAGAGAGTCAGCGACATGGCATCACATGCCACTTTCGCCTATGCCCCCCTCTACATTAATGCCCATGAAGCCGGACGTTTCCTCATCACAGAATCCGATGTTGAGCATTATCCTGGAATGTTCCTCAAGGCCGGTATCGGGACTTCCTATGTGGTGGAGCATCCTGGCTATCCCGCCACATTTTTCCTTGACGAAGACAACGCCAGATACCCAAAAACCCGTGAAGATTATATTGCCAAAGTGGACGGCACCCGCACCTTCCCTTGGAGAATAGTAATTTATGGGAAAACAGATATTGACCTGGCCAACAACAATATGGTCTATCAGACGGCTGCGCCTTGCCGCATTAAGGACACATCTTGGATTTCCGGGGGTCATTCAACCTGGGACTGGTGGAACAGTATCAGGATCTCCGATGTGGATTTCGTCTCCGGAATAAATACTGAAACCTACAAGTATTATGTAGATTTTGCCGCCGAATATGGCATCGAATGCATACTCATTGACGACGGATGGTATTCCTATGAGACCCTTAACCTCCTTGAATCCAAGCCCGAGATAAGCATTCCTGAAATTGTGGCCTATGCCAAGTCAAAAGGCGTTGGAGTTCTGCTCTGGGCCGTCGGAAACACCTTCGAGTCCCAGATTGAAGATGTCTGCGCCTATTATTCCAAACTGGGCGTGAAGGGTTTTAAGGTTGATTTCTTCGATCGCCAGGACCAAGAACTGGTAGAAAGTATCTATCATATGGCTCAAGTTACCGCCAAATATGGCCTCATCATCGACTATCATGGCATGTACAAGCCCACAGGGCTCAACCGTACATATCCAAATGTCGTGAACTACGAAGGCGTATTCGGCCTGGAGCAAATGAAGTGGACCGACGGAACGAGTGCAGACATGCCGTTGAACGACGTGATGCTGCCTTTCACAAGAGGTGCTGTGGGCCCCCTTGACTATACCCCAGGGGCTATGGTCAACGCCAACAGGCAGAACTTCAGAGCCATACGCCATATGCCCATGAGTCAGGGAACCAGAGCCCATCAAGTGGCGCTTTACGTTCTTTTCGACGCCCCGGTGGTTATGCTCTGCGACTCTCCTACCAACTATATTCGAGAAGCAGAGACCACAAGGTACATTACCTCCATCCCCACCCTTTATGACGAAAGCCGTGTCATAGACGGCACAGTTGGCGAATACGTTGTTTCTGCTCGTAGGAAAGGTGATTCCTGGTATGTTGGGGGCATTACCAACTGGACTCCCCGGGATATCAGCGTGGATTTTTCCTTTCTTGAGGAGGGAGTCTATTCTGCAACGATCTTCGCTGACGGGATAAATGCCGACAGAATCGGAGAAGACTATAAGATAAAAAGCGTTGCCGTGAAAGCCGGAGACAAACTGGATGTTCACTGCGCTCCGGGCGGCGGCTTTGCCATTATCCTCAATAGAGATTAACACATCATAACATACAATCTTTTATTTACCACATCTATGTTACATTCATCTCATCATCTCAAGGTGCTGGCTATTGCCAGTCTCCTGTGTTTTGTGCAATTAGTCTTTGCGCAAACAATGGTGACCGTCAGCGGTACTATAAAGGATGCTAAAGGAGTTCCCGTCGCAGGGGCGTTTGTCCTTGAATCCGGTACGCTCAACGGTACATCCACAAATGCCGATGGTTATTATTCATTGACGGTCCACGCCAATGCTAAGGTCACCGTTGAGTGCTTGGGATTCTCTTCAACGGAGTTCAACGCCGAGGCTTCACAAGCATACGACGTCGTTCTCGATGAAGATTCCCTCTACCTTGATGACGTGGTTGTAGTAGGTTACTCCACCACGACGAGGCGCGACTTGATTTCCTCCGTCTCCCAGGTTAAGACGGAACAAATCACGAATCTCCCGACTACGAGTATTTCTCAAGGTCTGGCAGGCCGTTCCCCCGGTCTCATCGTGACAGAAAGCGGCGGCGGTGCCAGAGTGAATCCGTCCATCAGCATACGGGGTGGCGCCGATCCCCTCTATGTCATCGACGGTATCATCCGCAACAAAACTGACTTCGTGGCTCTCAGCCCAGAGGATATCGAGCAGATGAACATCCTCAAAGACGCATCTGCAACCGCAATCTATGGCTCTCGCGCATCAAACGGTATCATACAAGTCGTCACCAAGAAGGGTGTACGTGGTGCTGTTTCGGTTGATTACGACTTTATGCAGAGTTTCGCCCAACCTGCTTATTGGCAGAGAACTACCCGTCTGTGGGAACGCTATGAATATGCAAACATTGGCGCAAACAACGACGGTCTAGACCCGTTGTTTTCGGAGGAGGTAATTGATCTCGCTAAGCAAGGACTTGATGCCATGGGCCGCCCCATGCAAGTGACAAGAGATCTGGTCCTCAGGAACTGGGCTCCGCAGCAGAAACACAATATCCGCATCAATGCAGGAAACGACGTTTCACAGATTTATGCTTCTGTCGGTTATGTGGACAACAACTCTCTTTACGCCAACGCAGATGACCACCTGCGACGTACAACATTTCGTATGACCGAAACTGTAAACCTTAAAAAGATTGGTGTTCAAATCAACGCAACACTCGACGGATATTCACAAAACTCTAACACACCTTGGACAACCCTTGATCCAGGCTATTCAACAGCCTTCGCTGACCTGCAGAATTCTCCGGAAAAGGTTCTCCTCAACAAATATGGACTTCCCTTATCTCTCGGCAACGTCAACCTGGTCGCCGAGCTTTCTGACGATGCGGGTTATTACAGGATCAACAGCAATGTCATCAATGCCAAGGCCGAAGCCATTTGGAACGTCAAGTGGATCAAAGGGCTCAAGGTTCGCCTCTCCACAGACTATCGCTTTAACTTTGAGGATTCAAAAATCTGGGCGCAAGATCCCGGAACCTACGAGTGGGACTCCCAGACTCCTTCCTATTCCAGGAAGCCCCATCTGACAAAGACATATGGCAAGACCATCGCCTATACCAATCAGGCCTTCCTTGAGTATGCAAATACATTTGGAAAGCACAGCGTATCCGCCGTGGCCGGTTTTGAACAGTACTATGAGACATCAGAATACTCTGAACTCGCAAGGACGGAATATGATTTTCGTGTAGACCAGATCAGTGTCGGACCGGCAGACAATCAGACAAACAATAGCGTAGAGGCAGAACTTGGTCGTGCTGCATGGATAGGTCAGGCAAGATACAACTATGCCGGGAAATACTTTGCGGAAGCCAGCATCCGGTATGACGGCTCTGACTATTTTGCTCCAGGTAAGAGATGGGGAACTTTTTATGGCGCTTCTCTTGGCTGGGTTATATCTTCTGAGCCCTGGATGAAGTCTCTTGCCGACAAGGGCATTCTCAATCTTCTAAAACTCAGGGCTTCTTACGGCCAGACCGGCCTTGATTCGAGTGCGGGCCGTTTTGCATACCTGCAGGCTTACACCATTAATCCCAAGGGATATGTGGTTGACAACTCCTACACCTCAACTTTCACAGAAGGTAATCTTCCTTCACCAGATCTTTCATGGTACACGACGTATCAGACAGATCTCGGCTTTGATTTCTCTTCTGCTTCCAACCGCCTTTACGGCTCCTTCGATTACTTCTTCTATAAGACTTACGGATTCCTTGTCGCTCCTACGGGTCAGAGTTATCTGAACACCATCATGGGTATCGGTATGCCGAAGATCAAGTCTGAAAGTGAGCAGAGACGTGAGGGTATGGAGGTTCAACTCGGTTGGAGAAGCCATCTTGGAGAGTTCTCTTATGACATCTCCGGTAACCTAACCTTTTTCGAGTCTCTCTGGGCATATGACCAGTCTGAGTCCGAGGCGTCTTACATGAATCCATATACGCGTACCCAACAATCCACGGCATACTATTCAAACCTGTATCATGCCCTCGGGTATTATGCCAACCAAGACGATGTCTTCAACAGTGTCGCATATCTTGCCGGTATCCAGTCTGGTTTCTTGGCTCCCGGAGATCTCAAGTATGAGGACACAAACGGAGACGGGCAGATCACAGATGCTGACAAGCGCCATCTCGGAAAATCCAACACGCCACGCTGCCAATATGGAATCAACGTCGCTCTCGGATACAAGGGATTCTATTTCAGCACTTTACTTCAGGGATCTACGAGAGCTAACCTATACATCAACGGTACCAACTCCATGGACACACAGCATGCAGGGAGCACATCAACGCTCTATCCTTATCAAAAGGACACATGGACCCCTACAAACACAGATGCTGCATATCCCAAGTTGACATCAAATTCTAACTTGAATTCCAAAAACAACTACCTATCAAGTGACTTCTGGCTCCTTGACTGCGGATATCTTCGTCTAAAAGACCTGCAGTTCGGTTATGACTTCAAATACTCCGTGCTCAAGGACGTCTCATGGCTCTCGAGACTTAGAGTCGGTGTTTCTGGCCAGAATCTTCTTACTATTTCAAAAGCGAAAGTTTATGGTATGGATCCAGAAAATGCAGGTGCTTCCGGTTATGGATACCCTGTCAGCAGGACAATCGCATTCACTGTCAATGTCGGATTTTAATAGCATTTAATTATGAAAAAAAATATTCTAATAAGCATTTGGGGGTTGCTTGCTGTTGGTTTGACCTCTTGTATGGACACACTTGATACCCACCCGAATGATTTCTTTGATGAAGAAACTGTTTGGAGTTCATTTGCAACAGCAAATGCATTTGTAAACGGCGCGTATGCTCAAGTGCTTGCCGAATCCAGCAATAGCGATGGCTCAGGTATGTGGGCAGGAAACGGTGTCGCAACATTCTGGGAGTGCCGAACACCTAACTCTGTAAGATGTTCGGAGGTTGGAGAGGGTCCTGACAAATTTACATTCGAAACAAACATTACACCCTCTTTCAATTACGGAGTCAATTATTCAAACAGCCTCAGAAAGTGCAACCTCATTATAGAGAAAGCCGGCGCCTCCGAGGTAATGAGCGAAGCAGAGAAAACCCAACTCGTCGCCGAAGGCAAGTTCCTCCGTGCCATGATTTTCTTTGATCAGACAAGAAAGATGGGTCGATTCCTTCCGATTATGCAGGTTTTTTCCCAGACCGACACGATTACAGCCAAGGAGATCAGGATGACATCCAGCATCGACGAGAGTTATCAAATTGTCGTTAATGACTTTGAGGACGCTGTTGCAGGTCTCCCTTTGACTGCAAAGTCAGGCAGAGCCAATAAATACGCAGCTGAGACCATGCTTTCGGAGGCCTGTCTTCAGGCATATGCCTACACGCAGGAGGAAAAGTATCTCGACAAGGCCATCGCCGCTGCAGAGGATGTCGTTGCCCACAATCAGCTTTCAAGTGACTATGCTGGAATGTTCAACGGAAAGAATTCTTATGACCCCGAAATCCTGCTTGGTTACTACTACCTTAAAGAGGATACTTATGTCAGCAGCTTCTGCGAACTCATTAACGTGGGAGCAAATATCCAGTCTCCTGAGTTGGAGGAGGCTTTATGTGAGACTCCATGGGTTTCGCCTTCCGGCGGGCCCACATGGATGGGATGGGGAATCTTCTGGCCCACCCAGGATCTGGTTGATCAGTATCTGGCAATCGATGAAAAGACGAAAGAGGCTCTTCCTTGGTGGGAAACTTCTCAATGGAAGGATAATGTGATTGAAAAGGATCCCTCATCTGTAACAGAGCCCGGTCAAGTTGACCAGTACACCGGCACATCGGGTTTCACCCGTCATATCCCCAGTTCCGGAGACTTTAAAAACGTCAATGTCGGATATCCTCAGTTTACAAGATATGCTGAGCTCAAGGCTGACCGTACTGACACAAGAAACATCTCAGAGCTTATGTATCAGAACAGAGATAAGCGCTTCTACAGTTCAGTCGTTTATGACCATAGCCAATTCCTTGGGGAAACGATGGACATGAATATCAACGGCAATGCTTCGATCGGTGTACGCTGCATGTATGGGAATCTTGAGAACGGAGGTTACTACAACACTGTTACCAACTATTATTGGAGAAAATGTGTCCCTGATGATATCTCTTGCATGTACTATGGCGAGCAGGTTGATTATCATTACTGCATCGTTCGTACCGCGATGGCCTATCTGAATCTTGCCGAGGCTTATCTTTGCAAGAAAAACCTGCCGAAAGCTCTCGAAGCTCTCAATGCAACCCGTACAATCCATGGCGGACTCCCTGAGTCCAAGGCCAGCAGCATTGAAGAAGCTTGGACAGATTATATCCGAGAGCACAATGTTGAGCTTTGCAACGAATCTGCACACTGCTATTTCTCATATCTCAGATGGGGCAAGTATGGAGGTGCTGCGAATGCCGGCAGGCCGGGCGGTGATGTAATCGCTGCTCTGGAAGCTCCTGTTCATAAGGTTATGATCAGTCGCGACCGGAGCAAAGTTCTCATCAGCCAAGTCACGCTGGAAAACGTTTCTAACCGTAAGTTCACCACAAAACGTTATCTTCTCCCCATTCAGCAGTCATTCCTTGATACCCGCGAGGCTTATGGACTTGACTGTGAGCAGAATCCGGGATGGTAGCACAAAATAATCAGACAATGAAAGCAATTAAATATTTACTGACAGCTCTTGTTATTGCAATGACCTGTTCCTCATGCCTCATGGCAAATTTGAGGGAACTTGATACTTTCAAAGGAAACAACATTACCTCAGCGTTTGCCTACTATCGTTATGTTGATGAGTCGATAACATTCTCGTTGAGTAATTCACATGCTGTGAAGCAAGCTGAATTCACAGTCTCAAATGATATCGACGCTGACGCAGGAACCTGCATTATCACGGCCTCGCTCCCCTCCAACTTTCCCGCCGACCAGGTAGACAAAGTGAGCGCTAAAGAACTTGTGATAGCTGTACAGATCTCTGCCGCAGCGGTGATTGCTCCAACAGCGGGATCCCCTGCCCTCGGAACTCCAGCAGACTGGTCAACACCCCACAAGTATATCGTCACTGCTGCTAACGGGGACACTAAGGAGTGGACGATCACTGTCATTCTCTCGAAATAAAACAAATATTTTATGTGAGGGGCTGTATTCCTAGGGTAGAATCTGAATACAGCCTCTTATATTTGTAAGAAAAATTAACGCAAATATGAAGAGAACCATTTCAGTACTTATGCTGGCCTGCATTCTATGTACAGGTACATACGCAAAGAACGGCAAGGGATCTGTCGAATCCCAACCCGAGATTATGAGTCAGTGGAACGGTGCCAAAGTTGCTTTCCTTGGTGACTCCATCACAGATGCCAGCCAGATGGAATTCCAAGACATCTACTGGCATCAACTTGTATCGATTTTAGGCATCCAACCCTATTGCTATGGCATCAATGGCAACCAGACTGTCCAGATCATCGACCAGGCCCAAAAACTCATGGAGGAGCACGGACAGGATGTAGACGCAATCCTGATTTTCATCGGGACAAACGACTTCAATAGTTCCATCCCTCCCGGAGAGTGGTACCGTGAGGAGACCAGTTATGTAAACAGGGACGGAGTCATGACGGTCCTTAAACACCGTATACCCGTGATGGAGGGTATCACTACCCGTTCCCAGATAAACATTTTCATGTCCTATCTGAAGCACAATTATCCTACGAAACAGATTATTCTTCTCACCCCGATCCACAGAGCCTATTTCAACTGCTGGAAGTACAATGTCCAGCCTGATGAGAACTATGCGAACCCTCTCGGACTTTACATTGATGACTACATCAGGATCATAAAAGAAACCGCCGACGTGTGGGCTGTTCCAGTCATTGACCTTGCAGCGATCTGCGGACTCTTTCCCCTCGATCCCGAATTTGCTCAGTATTTCCGTGAGTCTGACAAAGAGCGCAAGTTCACTGCACAAGAAGCTGCTGCAGCAGAGGTAGAGACAGAGCAGGCCCTTGAGTACCATGACCTTCTCCACCCCAATACCAAAGGGCACCTTCGACTGGCTTATGCCCTCGCTTACCAGATGCTTGGCTATCCAGCAAAATTCCAAACAACGCCCTAAAAAGATCTTCGGATTCACCCCGGCAATCAGGTAGAAGGCCGGTAGGAATGTCATTTATTTGTCTTAATCGCTATATTCGCAAGTCAACACAGAGACATTTGCCATGAAAAGATACCTTTCCATTTTCCTTTCCCTTCTCCTGCTGCTGTGTTGCGTTCTTGTATCGGCGCAGGAGCGCGAATACCTTTGGCCCGAAGGCCGAATGCCCGATACGCAACCCGGACAGATAGCCGCGATGACCGATGAATCCGAAAAACCGGACTTCAACATTGATGCACACCGCATCCCCTATCTTGAATGGTTCGCCGCACCGGCCGATTCCATAAAAAAAGACGTGTGCATGATCCTAATCTCCGGCGGCTCCTACGAGTGCTGCTGCGACATGCATCTCATTGCGTATTGGGAAGAAACGCTGACGGCGCTCGGTGTGCAGTGCGTGAATTTCGTGTACCGCACACCCCGGCCGGAAGGCCTTCCCATCTACCAAACGGCCTGGGAGGACGGACAACGTGCGGTGCGGATGGTCCGCAGCAAGGCGGCAGAGCGGGGTTTCGATCCGGAAAAGATCGGTGTGGTCTCCATGTCGGCGGGTTCGCACCTAGCGCTACTGATGGCAAGCGGTTCGCAAACACGAACTTACGACAGCGTGGATGCCCTCGACTCCATCTCCTGCCACATCAACTGGGCCATTGTCAATGCGCCGGCCTACGTCACGAGCGATGCAGAAAACGGGACGCCTGCTACGCGGGAAGGCTACGGAACGGACGTACACTTGAGCAGCGTCTTCCCTTTCGATGAGAAGACCTGCCCGATGAGCTTGCATCACGGCGGCGTCGACCCCTACTCGCCCAACGGCTCCACGCTGGTTTACCGCCAGTTACGTAAGATGGGCATTCCGGCCGAACTGCACCTGTATCCCGACAAGGGGCACGGCGCCTACGGCTTCGATCACGGCATTGAGTTCATGCGTCAGATGGGCTTCCTCGGCCCCGTCGAACCAGAAGTGGCGCTGATGGAGCGATTTCCGGAAGATCGGGTTCCGACAACCTATCTAAAAGAGGACATCTGGCCCGACGGCCGGATACCCGATGCCCAAGCTGGGCAGTGCACGCCATATCTGGAATGGTACATCCCTAAGCAGCGCACCTCTGACGCCATCCAGATCATCTATTCGGGCGGCTCCTACGTAGGCAATGACCCGGACGGCTTCGAAGTCACGCCGGCACGCCGGTATCTCAACGAGCTGGGTATTCCCGTCGTCACGATGAAATACCGCACCCCACGTCCGGAAGGGCTGGCCAAGCACACCACGGCCTGGCAGGATCTCCAGCGTGCCGTCCGCGTGGTCCGGAGCAAAGCTTCGGACTATGGACTGGACCCTTCGCGCATCGGCATCATGGGCTCCTCTGCCGGCGGACACTTAACGCTGCTGGGCACCACATCATCCCGCCACCGGACTTATCTGCCCATCGACGACATCGATCATCTACCCTGCAACGTCCAATGGGGCATCGGCATCTACCCGGCGTATGCTCTCACCGACGGTCTGGACGGATACAATGCCGTCGGCGGCAATGAAGACGAGGCTATGCTCGCTCCCGAGTTCATTTTTGACCCGGATACGGCGCCGATGCTGCTTCTGCACGGAGACGCCGACGGCTTTGCGGCGATGAATTCTGTGAAGGTATGGGAACAGATGCGCGCCATGGGAATCCAGAGTGAGCTCCATACCCTTGCCACTCGTGAACACTGCTTCCAGTACACGGCCTCACCTGGAACAGGCAGTTACAGCTGGCTGGAGCGCATTGCGGAGTTCTTACGCTACGTCAGCGCAAAGAAACTGTTCTAACGCAGCAGTCTGCCGAGTTCTTTCCGGAGTCCGTCCACCCCCTTGACGGGCGTGGTGCTGATCTCTCCGTTCACGATCAGGAACGAGGTGGGAAGCTGGGTGACGTTGTACGTGATCACGGCCGGCGAAGCGCCGCCAAGACCATCGCACACGTTGATCCACGGCAGCTTCTGCGCCAGCACGGACGACGCCCATTCGGGCTTGTCCACGGACACGCAGACCGAATAGATCTCGAAGCCGCGCGGGTGGAAACTCTCATAGACCGGCAGCAGTGTGTCCAGGCTCATCATCTTCTGGGCGGCGTCGCCCTCGTTCCAGAAGTGCACCAGGATCACCTTGGCGTCCACTTCGCTCAGCGCGCGCTTCACGCCCTTCGTGTCCGGCAGGACGATGTCCGGGAAGGCGGCCTCCGGCGCGTTCCGGATCCGGGTGGCCACCTCGAGCAGGCGCATCCGGCGGTCGGCTTCCTTCTCCAGGGCCTTGACGTAGCGGGAGTCGGGATAGACCGTCTTCAGGGAATCCGCCCCCGCACGGAACAGGATGGCGTCCGTGCCCTGCGAGAAGACCGGGGCGTCGCCCAGCTGCTCGAAGAAGACGGGGACCGTGGTGAGGGAGAAAGGATGCTCGAGCACGTAGCGGACGCACTCGCGGTAGTGCTGCAGGTACTGCTTCGTCATCTCCAGGGGCTCGTCCTCGTTCGCCGCGAGCGCGGCCTGGAAGTCGGAGAAAGCCTTGTCCACCCGGGCCAGCTCGACGGATCCGTCGGAGCCTTCGACCGTGTAGCGGCCGAGCGTGTCGGCGTGCACGACCGCCCGCTCGCCCTTCTCGAGCAGCAGGCCGGCGACACGGGTGTCCCCGTAGAACAGATACACGAACTCCGGCTGGCCGGCGGCCACCTTCACGTCGAACTTGAAGGAGCCGTCCTTGCCCGTCTGGAGTGTGTCGACATTGCGATAGGAATTGACGTCCAGCTGCTTGACGACGATCTTGCCGTCCGGGACGTCGGCGAGGGTGCCGCGGACAAAGGCCTTGTCGGCGCAGGCGGAAAGGGCCAGCGCCGTCACGGCGGCCCAGAGGAGCTTACTGCAATTTCTCATATTCGGAAAGGATTGCGGCGGCCGTCTGCGCCATCTGTTCAGGCGTGAATTCCGGACGCGTCTTGCGGAAATCCAGGTCGCCCTCGGTCTGCAGGGGGACCAGGTGGATGTGCGTGTGCGGGACTTCCATTCCGAGCACGGCCACGCCCACGCGCTGGCAGGGCACGGCGGCCTTCAGCGCCACGGCGACCTTGCGGGCGAAGGCCCAGAGGCCCCCGTAGGTCGGCTCGTCGAGGTGGAAGATGTAGTCGTCCTCCACCTTCTTGGGGATCACCAGGGTGTGCCCCAGCGCAAGCGGGTTGATGTCCAGGAAGGCGTAGTAGTCTTCGCTTTCCGCCACCTTGTAGGACGGGATCTCGCCTTGGGCGATGCGGGTAAAGATCGTTGCCATCAGAACTTGATATCCAGGATTTTGAACTTGAGGGTGCCGGAAGGGACCCTGGCCTCGACGGTCTCGCCCTTGCCGTGGCCCAGGAGGGCCTTGCCGATCGGGGTCGTGGCGGCGAGCTTGCCGTTCGCGAAGTCGGCTTCGCTCTCGCCGACGATGGTGAACTCCATGACGCGGTGGTTGGCGAGGTTCTCGACCTTGACCGTGTTGAGCATCTGGACCTGGTCGCCGTTGAGCTGCGAGCTGTCCAGCACCTTGGCGTTGACCACCTGATTCTGCAGCTTGGCTATCTTGAGCTCGAGCAGGCCCTGTGCCTCGCGGGCCGATTCGTATTCCGCATTCTCGGAGAGATCGCCCTTCTCGCGGGCCTCCGCGATGGCTGCGGCGATGACCGGGCGCTGAGCCAACGCCTCGGCGAGTTCTTTCTTGAGCTTGTCCAGCCCTTCCTGGCTCATGTAGTGTACTTCTGCCATTTTTCCGTTTTCGTTCATTCAACTAAAAAGGAGTCCTGCCTCGCTGGCAGAACCCTTGAATCAGATGCAAATATAGCAATAATTAATTTTATTTCCTATTTTTGTGTAAACCACAACGAATATGAAAAGGCTCATCTTCCTCCTCTCTTCCCTCCTCCTGTTCCTGCCCGCCCTGCACGCACAGCGTCCGCAGCGGAGCGGCGTGATGGAGACCTATTTGTATGCCGTCAAGGGCACGGACTCCCTGTTCGTGGACCGTCACATCGACCCCGCCCGGGTGACCGGCGACAAGATCCCGACGATGATCTATATGTACGGCGGCGGCTGGGCGTTCGGCAACCGCAGCGGCTGGTTCAGCTACCTGACCGACATCGGCGTGCAGGTCATCTCCATCGACTACCGCAAGGGCCTGACTGAGTACGGCTATGAGGCGGCGCCGCCCGACAAGATGGAGGCGGCCATCGACATGGCCCTGGACGACCTCACGGACGCCATGGCCTTCGTGCTGGCCCACGCCGAACAGTGGAAGGTCGACACGGAGAAGGTCATGCTCTCCGGCTCCAGCGCCGGCGGCATCACCACCCTGATGGCCATCTATGACATCTGCAACGGCGGGCCTTACTCAAGGAAATTCCCGGCCGGGTGGAAGCCCGCCGGCTACATCGGCTACGCCGGCGCCATCATCAACCGGGAGAAGGACCTCCGCTGGGCGACCAAGCCCTGCCCGATGATGTTCTTCCACGGCAGCGCGGACACCACCGTCGCCTTCGACGTCAAGCGCAGCGACGAGCTCAACGTCTTCGGCCCGAAGTACATCCTCGCGCAGATCCACGAGATGGAAGTCCCGAACTGGCTGTACTGCGAGACCGACGCCGACCACGTCCTCTCCTACAAGGCCTATTTCGGGTACAACACCCACGAGATCCAGACCTTCGTGGAGAAGTTCGTCATCCAGGGGCTGCCGCTCGAGCTGCGGACGGAGGAATACAATTTCTACGAACCGTCCCACCTCCCGCAGGCCAAGCCGGTCCGCTCCAAGAACCCCGCGGCCCTCGACTAGATGAGGGCGCGGCAGGCGGCCTCGTCGGCGGCGAGCTGCGCGGCGAGGGCGTCGAGGCTGTCGAAGGGCCGCATCGGGCGCAGCCAGCGGCGGAAGCGGATCTCCAGATCGAGTCCGTAGATGTCTTCGCTGAAGTCGAAAATGTGGGTCTCGATGGGCTCGGCGACGTTCGTCATGCCCCAATGGTGCCGGCCCAGCACCTCCACCTCGGTCAGGTAGACGCCCCGCGCCGGGACGAGCTTCAGCGGATCGTACAGCCGCAGGTTCGCCGTCGGGAAGCCGAGCGTGCGGCCCAGCCGTTTGCCGCTCACCACCGCGCCCCGCAGTCCGTACGCGTAGCCCAGCATCGCCTCCGCCTCTTCCACTCTCCCCTCTTCCAATGCCTTCCGGATCTTCGTCGAGCTCACCACCTCCGCCTGCTGCGTGGCGGCGGGGACGACGATGACTTCTAGCCCGAGGGATTCGGCGATGGGAGCGATGGCGTCGGGCGTGAGGCGGTCGGAGCCGAGACGGTTGTCGAAGCCCAGCACGAGGGCCGTGGCGCCGAAACGCCCGGCCAGGACCGTACGGATGTACTCCGCGGCGGTCAGCCGCGCAAAGGCGCGGTCGAAGCGCAGCGTCTCGACCCGGTCCACCCCGAGCCCGCGCAGCAGCGCCTCCTTCTCCTGCGGCGAATTCAACAGCCGCAGGTTGTGGGCATCCTGCTGCAGCACGGCCCGCGGATGCGGCGCAAACGTGACGACAATCGCCTCCTCGCCCCTTTCGCGGGCAGAGGAGACGAGTGTACGGATCACCTGGCGGTGCCCCAGATGGACCCCGTCGAAAAAGCCGGTGGCGACTACAGCCATTTCACCAGCGGGAAATCCTGCCGGTGCGGCAGACGCGGGTTCTTCGGGAAGACGCGCTTGCCCACCTGATACATACCCGTGTGCTCCGGCAGCATTTCCGCCTCGAACGTGGCGAGCGTACCCTCCACCTTGGTCAACTCCATCTGTGCAACCTCCTGGATATGCAGGTCACCCTTGGCGTCCGCCGTGGTGAAGACGATCTCGATCCCGATGTCCTCGGGACGGATGCGGCCCAGGTCGAGCACGACCTTGCTCTTGATCATGTCGTTCTGCGACAGGACATAAGAAGCATCCGGCTCCGAACTGGACACGACGCGGATATTGCCCCACTCCACCTGCATCATCTGCTTCCAGGCGGAAATCTCGCGGGCAATGCGGAAATCGTCCGTACACATCTCCGTAAAGCGCTCATACTGCGGCTGATAGTACTGGTCGCAGTAGTCGGTCAGCATGCGGTTGGTGGTGAAATTGCAGGCCACCTGGGCAATCGTGTTCTTGATGAAGCCGACCCAGACGGGCGACAGGCCGGAAGCCTGGTCGACGTCGTAATAGGCCGGGGCGATCTCGCTCTCGATCGTGGCGTAGATCGTGGCGGAATCCAGCTCGTTCTGGTAATTCTGGTCCTCGTAGGTCCGCTTCTGCGGCAGCGCCCAGCCGGCGCCCTCCTTGTAGCCCTCGACCCACCAGCCGTCCAGCACGGAGAAATGCATCACGCCGTTCATGGCGGCCTTCTCCCCGGACGTGCCGGAAGCCTCCAGCGGACGGGTCGGATTGTTCAGCCACACGTCCACGCCCTGGACCAGGCGCTTGGCGAGGGTGATGTCATAGCCGGGCACGAAGATGATGCGGCCGAGGAAACGGTCCTGCTTGGATATCTCGATGATCTGCTTGATCAGGTCCTGGCCCATGCCGTCGGCGGGATGCGCCTTGCCGGCGAAGATGAACTGCACCGGGCGCTTGGGATCGTTGACGATGGCATCGAGCCGGTCGAGGTCGGAGAACAGCAGCGTCGCACGCTTGTAGGTCGCGAAACGGCGGGCGAAACCGAAGGTGAGCACGTCCTCGCGCAGGCGCTCCTTGATCGTGACGACCTGGCTCGGGGTGTAATGCGCGCAAACCGTCGGATCGGACAGGCGCTCGCGGATGGTGCGGACCAGCTCCTTCTTCAGGCGCTTGCGCACGTCCCAGATCTCGCCGTCGGACACGCTGTAGATGCCCTCGAAGCAGCGCTTGTCGTAGTGGTGCGTCTGGAACTCAGGACCGAACACCTTGGCATGCAGCTCCTTCCAGTACTTGGAAGCCCAGGTCGGATAGTGGACGCCGTTGGTGACGTAGCTGATGTAGAGCTCCTCTGGGAGGTAGCCCGGATACATGTCCGCGAAGATGTCCTGGCTGACCTTGCCGTGCAGCATGGACACGCCGTTGACGTTCTGCGAGAGGTTGGCGGCGAGGTGGCTCATCGAGAACTTCTCGTCGCGGTTGTCGGGATTGATGCGGCCGAGGCTCATCATCGTGCGCCAGTCGATGCCGAGGCGCCCGGGGTAATGGCTGAAATAACGGCCGATCATCTCCTCGGAGAAGGCGTCGTGGCCGGCGGGGACCGGCGTATGCGTCGTGTAGAGGCCGGAGGCGCGGACCAGCTCCATCGCCTCGTTGAAGGACAGATGGTTGTCCTGGATGCATTCGCGCAGGCGCTCCAGGCCCGCGAAGGCCGCGTGGCCCTCGTTGTAGTGGTAGATCTTGGGGCGCAGGCCGAGCACGCGCAGGGCGCGCACGCCGCCGATGCCGAGCAGGATCTCCTGCTTGAGGCGGTTCTCCCAGTCGCCGCCGTAGAGCTGGTGCGTGACCTGGCGGTCCTCGGGGATGTTGTCCTCATAGTCGGTGTCCAGCAGGTAGAGGTCGGTGCGGCCGACCGCCACCTTCCAGATGCGGGCGCTCATCGTGCGGCCGGGCATCTGCATGGAGACCGTCTTCCAGGCGCCGTTCTCGTCCAGGACGGGCTCTGCGGGGATCTTGAGGAAATCCTGCGGCTTGTACTCCGCCACCTGGTTGCCCTGCGGGGTGAGCCGCTGGTTGAAGTAGCCGTAGCGGTACAGCAGGCCGACCGCGACGAGGTTGACGTTCATGTCGCTGGTCTCCTTGAGGTAGTCGCCGGCCAGGATGCCCAGGCCGCCGGAATAGATCATCAGGGAGCTATCCAGTCCGTACTCCATGCAGAAGTACCCGACAGAGGGCTCC